>ENA-OURU01000026-OURU01000026.1-human-gut-metagenome-genome-assembly--contig:-NODE-26-length-191681-cov-13.270156_pt1 | contig 191681 bp, 156 predicted proteins | sample MGYA00242137_ERZ509064 | MGnify/ENA primary metagenome ERZ509064 (study PRJEB26280, sample SAMEA2338777) | human gut metagenome | biome: human gut; feature: human-associated habitat; material...
GATATCTTGCTCCAGCAGCTAATGCTATATCCATTGCCTCATCTCGTGTTACATCTAATAAAGCCATTACTTCATCAATACGAATAAATCTTGGTTTTATATTTTCTTTTCTATAGGCACTAACTGAACCACTCAATGTATTTACCATAACATCACCTACTTATAAAACTCAGCATCTGTAATATGAAAAGTTTCAAGATACTTATCCAATATTTCTGTATTAACAAGTACAAGCTGACCAATCTTATAACAAGCCTTGGCATCCTTAGCCACTTCTTGAAATTTTGTCATTCCCATACTGTACATCTTTGCACCATCTGAATATCTTACAAACTTTTTTGCAGCCTCATATCTATCTTTCTTCTTTGATTCATCCATTGCTGTGCTCCTTTCACTTTGACTTCATAACAAATGACGTATTTTCTCCATAACGCAAAAAAGAGGACATCTTCTAAATTTCTTTAGAAAATGTCCTCTTAGTAGTTCATATTCGATTGAATCTTATTCTTTTCAGATTGTGTACTCTTTCATACTGATGTAAATGACTATGCCAAAATACGTCTTTTAATGCGTCCTTTGACGTACTCAAATGCCTCAATCCCGCATAAACACTAGGTTTATTTATCCATGCTCTTCATTGTCGGGAACAAAAGTACATCCCTAATAGCTGGTGAATCTGTAAGAAGCATAACAAGTCTGTCGATACCATATCCGATACCACCTGTTGGAGGCATACCTACTGCAAGTGCATTAATGAAGTCTTCATCTGTGTGCTGTGCTTCCTCATCACCATTCTCTGCATTCTTATCCTGCTGTGCGAAACGCTCTCTCTGGTCGATTGGGTCGTTAAGCTCTGAATAAGCGTTACACATTTCCCAAGTATTGATGAACAGCTCGAAACGCTCAACCTTCTCTGGGTCAGATGGCTTCTTCTTAGTAAGTGGAGAGATTGCAAGAGGATGATCCATAATAAATGTTGGCTGGGTTAACTTCTCTTCGCAGTACTCTTCAAAGAATAAGTTAATGATATCGCCCTTTGTATGACGTTCCTCGAACTCAATTCCTCTCTCCTTAGCAAGAGCCTTAGCCTCTTCGTCAGTCTTAATTGTATCAAAGTCAACACCTGCATATTCCTTGATAGCATCATTCATAGTAAGTCTTCTGAATGGCTTTCCAAGGTCTATCTTAGTGCCGTTGTAAGTAATTTCAGTTGTTCCACATACAGTCTTTGCAAGGTGTCTGAACATACTCTCTGTAAGTTCCATCATACCTTCATAATCTGTGTATGCCTGATACAACTCCATAAGTGTGAACTCTGGATTATGTCTTGTATCAACACCTTCATTTCTGTATACACGTCCGATTTCGTATACTCTTTCAAGACCACCAACGATAAGTCTCTTAAGATAAAGCTCTAAAGATATACGAAGCTTAACGTCCTCATCAAGTGCGTTGTAGTGAGTTTCAAAAGGTCTTGCGGCTGCACCACCTGCATTAGAAACAAGTGTTGGAGTCTCAACCTCCATAAAGTCCCTTCCGTCAAGGAACTTTCTGATTTCCTTGATAATCTGTGATCTCTTTACAAATGTATCCTTAACCTCAGGATTCATTATTAAATCAACATATCTCTGACGGTATCTCATATCAGTATCTGTAATTCCATGGAACTTCTCTGGAAGTACCTGTAAGCTCTTAGAAAGAAGTGTTATTTCTTCTGCATGAACTGATATTTCACCTGTCTTAGTTCTGAATATAAAGCCCTTGATACCAAATATATCACCTATATCAGACTTTTTAAAATCTGCATAAGCATCATCACCGATAGCATCTCTTGATATATATGCCTGCATTCTGCCCTTAAGATCTGCTATGTTACAGAAAGATGCCTTTCCCATTACTCTCTTGAACATCATTCTTCCTGCAAAGCTTACTTCAATAGGAGAAGCATCCATAATAGCTCTTCTCTCATTGTAATCGGCATTAACTGCCTCTCTTGCCTGCTGCTCATCCATACCATCAGTATTAACCTCTGGTCTGTCACCAAGAAGCTCCTTCTCATGTGCTTCATAGATAGCTCTGATTTCATCTGTATGGTGTGTAACATCATACTTTGTTATCTGAAATGGATCCTTGCCAGCTTCCTGTAATGCAGCGAGCTTGTCCATTCTTACCTTAATCTGCTCATTAACATCTGGCTGTGCCTGATTCTTGTTATCTGCCACTTTTTTTCTCCTTCTTTACAATCTGTTACCTTAGGCACTTGCAAAACTCCCAAAACCGCATAAATTCTGGTTAGTACATTTCGCAATTACCTAAATCTGTTACCTGATTAATTACTAAACTATTAAATTAAAAACAAGCCTGCCTGTGAGTATTGTGCTCACAGCATATGCTCTAAAATCTTATTACTAGTCATTCTTAACAGAAACAATCTTATATTCAACCACACCAATAGGTGCTTCTACCTTTACGATATCTCCAACCTTCTTGCCAAGCATAGCTGCTCCAAGTGGTGATTCGTTAGATATCTTGTTGTTAAGGCTGTCTGCCTCTGAAGAACCAACGATTACATATTCAATATCTTCATCGAATTCAATATCATGAAGTACTACTGTACTCTCCATCTTAACAGCATCTGAATCTGTGTTGTCATCCTGAATTACTTCTGCATTTTTAAGAATTTCTTCAAGTTCTGCAATCTGAGTTTCAATATCTCTCTGCTCATCTTTAGCTGCATCGTATTCTGCATTTTCTGAAAGGTCGCCCTGTTCTCTTGCTTCCTTTAACTTTTCAGCGACTTCCTTTCTTCTATCTACTTTTAAGTGCTCAAGTAAAGCAACTCTCTCTTCATATCCCTTTTTTGTAAGTAACTGCTTCTCTGCCATTGTTCGTCACCTTTCCCATAAATAAATTCATTAAAATATTCATATAATGATGCCAGGGTCAAAATTCCAAAAGTTATTTGTGCGAATACGTAAAACTTTTTATTACAAAATTATATACTTGTAAAATTCTTTCAATTCCGGCACTCACATTATTACCATCATCTGATAAAATGCTCAAGATATTATATCTCACCTAAACTTTTATGTCAACGTCCGTATCTTCTCCACGAATTCATTGAACTGCTCCTGCTTAGTCACCTGATTGACCTCGTGTCTTAACGCTGCGGCATGCTTTATTCCGGTTGTATACCATGCAAAATGCTTTCTCATCTCACGAACTGCCGTAAATTCGCCCTTTGTTTCAACAAGCATCTGACAGTGTCTTATAAGCATATCGGCAACTTCATCTATCGAAGGTCCCGGTGTAACAACTCCTGTTTCAAGATAATCCTTAACCTGTCTGAATATCCATGGATTGCCCTGTGCTGCCCTTCCTATCATAACTGCATCACAGCCTGTTTCCTTAAACATACGTGCGGCATCTTCTCCGCTTTTTATATCACCATTGCCTATAACTGGTATATTTACTTTTTCCTTTACTCTTCTTATAACATCCCAGTCAGCCTTACCGGAATAATATTGGCTTCTTGTCCTTCCATGGACTGCGACTGCAGCCCCGCCTGACTCCTGTATAATATATGCTATTTCTTCTGCATTAATACAGCTTTCATCAAAGCCAGTCCTTATCTTAACTGTAAGCGGCTTATCTATCGCATTTGCCATACTCTCAACTATTTTTCCAACAAGAAGCGGATTTTTAAGAAGTGCTGAACCTTCACCATTATTGACAACCTTTGGAACAGGACATCCCATATTGATATCAATTATGTCAAATTCCCTTTCACAGAGTCTTTTGGCTATATCTGCCATAATATCCGGGTCGGAACCAAAAAGCTGGACTGCAACCGGATGTTCCTTTGGGTCTGTTTTTAACAGCTCCTCTGTATTTTTATTATTATAAAGAATGGCCTTTGCACTGACCATCTCTGTATACAATAACCCACAGCCCTGCTCCTCGCATAAAAGACGAAATGGCAGGTCTGTTACACCTGCCATCGGTCCTAAGGCTACGGGAGTCTTTATATTAACTGAACCTATTTTCATATATTTATAGCCTTTCTTTTTCCAAACATTTACAAATAAATCATCTGCTACGCATATGTAAGAACTTTCTGCCTTCTTAGACTATCTGGTATCAGCCCTGTCAGACCAAATCATAATAAAGTACTTTGTTATGATTTAATATTATACGGCTCATTACCTTCGCACATCACATCATCCATCCAGTCCTAAGAAAAACACCTTATAAAACATTTCAAGAGACTCTAATAACTCTCTCTTTTCATACTGGTTTTTCTTAACAAGAAGACCGCAGGCTATTTCATCATATAAAAGGTCGCCTTCATCTGCTGTTGACTTAAAAAGTAGTGTGCCATCCTCATCGAATTCAAGGTCAAGTATTCCACCAACCTCTTCTGTGAATAAAACACACATAATCTTTAACTCATTTTTTATATCCTCCGGAAGCTTATCAAAGTCCGGATTAAAGTAATACTTCTTCTCATACGAATTAGAAGCACACAGTACTACATTTTCATTATTATCATACATATCCGTACAATCCTCTCACTGAAACCTCACCAGCTCTTATAGCCACTGAAGCTCCATCCTCTGTTTTTATTATAAGTTCGCCGTCCTTATTAATTCCAAGTGCCTCACCTATAAGCTCTTTATTGGCATATATGGCTTTGACCGTTCTGCCCTTATTGATGAGAAGCTCATTGTATCTGTCTATAAGAAGTGTTAAATCCTCAGTTTCTAAAAATGCTTCATAATACTTCTTAAAGCTCTTAGAAAATGCAGCTATAATGCTGCTTCTTTTGACCTTCGTACCTGTTTCAAGATATATAGATGTTGCCATATCCTTTATCGACTCATCAAAGTCTGTTGTGTTGACATTAATTCCGATACCTATAACAACATAATGTATGGCATCCATTTCAGCACTCATCTCCGTAAGTGTTCCGCTTATCTTCTTACTGTTAAGAACTATATCGTTTGGCCACTTGACATAGCACTTTGCATCTTTTACTTCTTCATTGATAGCCTCAACCATCGCAACAGCAAGCACAAGAGTAAGCCTGGATGCACTTTCAGGACTTATATGTGGTCTTAAAAGCAGGCTCATCCATATGCCGCTTCCTGCCGGTGATACCCATGTTCTTCCTCTTCTTCCACGTCCGCCTGTCTGACACTCAGCCACAAAAAGTGTACCATCCTGTGCATCCTTTTCAGCCGCAAGCTTTGCCTGATTATTAGTTGAGTCTGTTTCGTCAAAATACTTAATATGCTGGCATATTCCCTGCATATTGCCATCATCATCAAGCAGCAGGCTCTCTATCTCCGAAGCTGTTATTATATCAGGATATTCTGTAATTCTGTAGCCTTTATTCTGGACAGAATTTATAACATATCCCTCTTCCTTTAGCTGGTTAATAACCTTCCACACAGCAGTCCTTGACACACCAAATGTTTCACACAACTGCTGGCCTGACACATAATCGTCAGCACATCTTAACAAATGTAATATTTCTGATTTCATATATACCACCTGAATTCGCAGTAATTCCCATATCCTATATTCTGCAATCCTTATCTAAAAAGAACTGCACTGGCTTTCCTGTCTTTTAGTTATATTTTAGTTATGATATATCCTACAGAACAATAAGAGCTGTAACCACTGTCATAACCGCAAGTAAAACCGCAACAACTGCAACTATAAGACCCGACACTTTATTGCCGTTAATAAAATGCTTTACCGATGTAAGTGCATTTACGATTGTTCCAAGAAGAAACTCAATAGGAAACAGTATTCCGCTTTTGCTTCTTAAAAACAGCACAATAATAAATATTACTGTAGCCGCAACTGTAAGCACAATGTTGGTATAATCTATAATCATTTTTGTCTTTTTGTATGAACCACTTGTTGTATAATACATATCAATTCCTCTCTGTATTCCATACGATTGATGTAAGTACCAAAATGTATCCATAAAGCATATTATGGCAACGCAAACCGATTTCTGCCACCGATATTTTGTATATTATTAGTACACATTGCTGCCATAACGCTTATATACTTGCATTATATAATTAGTATGCACCAAGTGTAGCTGCCATAACTGCCTTTATTGTGTGCATACGGTTTTCTGCCTCATCAAATACAACTGACTGCTCTGACTCAAATACTTCATCTGTAACTTCCATCTCATCAAGTCCGAACTTGTCGTGTATCTCCTTGCCGATAGTTGTCTTAAGATCGTGGAAGGCTGGAAGACAGTGCATAAATATAGCATTCTTGTCTGCATTATCCATAACCTTTTTATTAATCTGATATGGAAGTAAAGCCTTAATTCTCTCATTCCATACTTCATCTGGCTCGCCCATAGATACCCATACATCTGTATAGAGTACTTCTGCGCCCTTTGTTCCCTCTTCTACATTTTCTGTGAGTGTTACAGAACCGCCGCTTTCCTTAGCCCATTCCCTGCACTGGTTCACTAACTCTTCGTTAGGGAAATATTCCTTTGCTGTGCATGCTGTGAAATGTAATCCAAGCTTAGAGCATACTATCATAAGTGAATTACCCATATTGTATCTTGCATCACCCATATAAACGAACTTAACACCTTTTAATCTGCCAAGCTTTTCCTTTATTGTAAGCATATCAGCAAGCATCTGTGTTGGATGATACTCATTAGTAAGACCATTCCATACAGGAACTGATGAATACTTTGCAAGGTCTTCTACTATTTCCTGTCCGAAGCCTCTGTATTCAATTCCTTCAAACATAGTACAGAGAACTCTTGCTGTATCTGCTATGCTTTCCTTCTTGCCTATCTGTGAACCCTTAGGGTCAAGATATGTAACGCCCATACCAAGGTCATGTGCAGCTACCTCAAATGAACATCTTGTACGTGTACTTGTCTTTTCAAATATAAGTGCTACATTCTTTCCACGAAGTGGCTGTTCAACAACACCATCCTTCTTCATCTTCTTAAGCTTTGCTGCAAGCTCTATAAGATACTCTATCTCTTCTGGTGTATAGTCCTTTAATGTTAAAAAATCTCTTCCTTTAAGGTTCATAATAATCCTCCAATCAATACGCGCCTAATGTTGAGGGATTTCGTATTTCCTTCAATCCTGCGTAAAACATAGATTATATTTTATCGCATTTATTTTATAAATACAAGTACCAGCAAAAAGTGGGATGATAGTTGTTGGCTTTTGACCTAGGCACCAGTACAATAAAATAAAAATCAAGCTCTTACATCAAAACATGGAACCTCAAAAAAGAATTAAAAGAGATAATTAGCGAATTATTTAAAAAGAATATAAAACCATAAAAAATATAAAACCATACGAACCGCCATAGCACTATGCCTGACAGTCCATACAGTTCTTATATTTTATTAAGTCTTGTTCCGTTAAAATGTAAGTAACCCAATTAAACATCATTAAATGTATCCTCACACCTTTCACGGCTTATGTTTTAGTGAAATACATGATTTCCAATAATAACATAATCTGACATAGCTGACATATTGGCTACTGATATCATTCTGAATGATGTGTATCCACCGATATTGTTATGTCCTGATAATGCTTCAACAGCGGCATCCATACATGTCTGTGTGCTTAATCCGCTGTTCATTCTGCTCTGGAACTTGGCTGATGGACCACCTGCTCCATCTGACACTCCAGAGAACTGGAAATTCTGATATATTACACCTGATATTGAACTTGGGAACTTTGAACTTCTCACTCTGTTCAATACCACATTGGCAACTGCAAGCTTACCTTCATAAGGTTCGCTGCCTGCCTCCCAGTCAATGACACATGCAAGAAGATATAATTCTTCATCACTCACGCTCATTGTAGGATTATATGTTATATCTGTTCCAGATATAGTTTTTGATATAATCGACTGTACTCTTGCTTCTTCAGCCGCTCTGGCTGCCTCAGCTTCGGCTGCGAGTCTTTCTTCTTCAGCTATTCTTGCTGCTTCTTCTTCAGCTTCCTTCGCCTCTGCTTCTTCGATAGTGTATCCTGTATGGATATCCTCATCATCTAAAGAAACCTCTATCGCATCTGCTTCCTGACCAAACAGGAGAGCTGCCGTCTTAGTATAACCTTCACAATTACCAGAGCTTATCTTAGTCCATCCTTCACTTATCTCTAACACATCAACCTCAGTGTTCTTGTAAAGTCGTCCGACAACCTCTGACTCAGCCCCCATACTCTGATATACATCTAAGTAAGGCTCTGTAATTGCAAGCGCTTTGTCATGCATCTGGCCCTTTGTTTCTTCGTATCCTGTTACAACTGTTTCTTCAACATTGGCTGCGTATGATGCAACTCTGATTTCGGTATCAGTAATTGTACTTTCGTGTTGCTCATAGGTAGGTTTCGCGTCTGTTACCTTTGGAAGAACTGGCATCATCATAACTACCATTGTCGCTCCCAGACAACAAGCAGCTTTGCTACTTCTAAGTTTCATAAAGTTTTTCCCTTTCCGGCACAAGTTGTTAAATGCGCCTACAAAATGTTACAGAATTGTTACATTTTGTTACGAAAGTATAATAGCAAAGTTAATCAAATTTGTCAAATTTGTTACAAAAAGCCGCAGAAACCAGTGTTTCCGCGGCTTTACGCTTATATTATCCATTTAACATTTATTAAATATTTATGAAATAGCAGCCTTTTTATGAGGCATCCGACACATTTCTACACGTTCTTACAATCTCTGCCTTACTGCTTCGTAGGTAAGAATTGTACATGCAATAGCTGCATTGAGTGACTCAACTTTACCCTGCATAGGAATTCTTACAAGCTCATCTGCCTTCTGTGTAAGTCTGTCTGAAAGTCCGTTTCCCTCATTGCCAATCATAAATGCTGTTGGCTGCGCATAGTCCTTCTGATTGTAATTATCCGTTCCCTTAAGATGCGCAGCGTATACTTTAACACCTTTTTCCTTACATTCATCTACTGCCTTGCATATATCATCAACATATATGACAGGCACTCTGTAAAGTGACCCCATAGTTGAACGTATCGTCTTCGGATTGTATATATCAACTGTGTTACTGCTCATAATAATGCCTGTGACACCTGCCCCCTCAGCCATTCTTACAATAGTTCCAAGATTGCCGGGGTCCTGAAGATTTTCAAGTATAAGAAGAAGTGGCTGTATTGTATTGCTGGAATTACCGCTGTTATCATTTTTACTATTATCGTCTTTGCTAGCAGCATTGTTACTATCAGTATTGTTATTGACATCGTTCTTTCCATTCATGCTGTTTATATGCATATCTCTTCCAAACATATCTTCAATAGTAATCTCTGACATCTTAACAACAGCCATTATTCCCTGAGGTGTCTGTGTGTCTGACATACGCACAAACACGTTATCTGACACAATCTCAAGCACATCTTTTCCTACAGCTTCATAATTCATTTTTTCAAGGAATTCTTCATTGTCAGCTTTAAATGTTTCAGATATATACACCTTTACAAGTCTGTCCTTTGGTGCTTCCGATACCATCTTTATTCCTTCAACAACAAACTGCTTTTCTTCCTTTCTTGACTTTGATTTCTTCTGTAAATTCACTATATGCTTGACCTGCGAACTGCTTGTACTTGTAATCATTTTATCTACCATCCAGTATTTATATTCAGATATCAGTGGCAAAATGTATCCTCCTAACTGATAACTACGAATTACTCCATTGCCTGGCAATTCCAGTAATCATATACCGGATTTTCCTTTCTTAAATAATAATCTTAAAAATATCTCATAAATATATTACATAATACTAAACTAATAACAATCCAGCAAGTAATAGTTATTATAATTATCAATCCCATTAATATTAATAACGGCAAATTTATCTGTTACACAAGTATCCTGATTACTACAATATATATCCTGATATGAATCAAAAACAGGCAGGCATCTGCAATCACACAGATACCCGCCTGACATATTTTATTTACATATTAAGTTATTTATAATCTTACAACTAATCTGTCGCATTTGCATACAATAAGTATAAGTACTATATATACAGCAATATCATCTGCACCATATATACCGAATTCAACCCTGATTAGTTAGAAAGCAGAGAGCTTATATTAAACTCATACTCGCTTATATCCTTTGTCATGGCAAGTGCTTCATCTATATCATAATCAACGAACTTACCATTCTTATAAGCTACAAGTCTGTTACTCTTTCCTGCAACTAAAAGGTCAACTGCATATGAACCCATAATAGATGCATACATTCTGTCCTTACATGTAGGTGAACCACCTCTCTGCATATAACCAAGAATAGTTGCTCTTGTTTCAATACCTGTGGCTGCTTCAATTCTTCTTGCCATTCCTGTTGAATGTCCGATACCTTCTGCATTGATAATAAGATGATGCTTCTTGCCCTTCTTTCTTCCATCAATAATGTGGTTGATGATAGCCTGCTCATCTCCGTCATATCTTTCTGGAAGAAGAATATCCTCTGCACCATTCGCAATACCACACCAAAGTGCAATATAGCCTGCATTACGTCCCATAACTTCGATAATACTGCATCTTTCATGTGATGTAGAAGTATCTCTTATCTTGTCTATAGCCTGCATAGCTGTATTGACTGCTGTATCGAATCCGATAGTATAATCTGTACATGCAATATCAAGGTCAATAGTTCCTGGAAGTCCAATCGTGTTGACACCTGCATCTGCAAGCTTCTGTGCACCTCTGAACGAACCATCACCACCGATAACTACCATGCCATCAATACCATGCTTTTTACATACCTCTGCTGCCTTCTTCTGTCCTTCTTCTGTCATGAACTCCAGACATCTGGCTGTATAAAGAACTGTACCACCTCTCTGTATGATATCTGATACACTCTTTTTATCCATATCTATAATCTCATCATTTATGAGACCATTATAACCCTTCTGTATTCCTTTTACCTTAAGTCCTTTATTGATAGCTGTTCTTACGACAGCTCTTATCGCAGGATTCATACCAGGGGCATCGCCACCGCTTGTTAACACACCGATTGTCTTAATTTCTTTAGCCATATATATTTCCCCTTTCATCTAAAGTCTATGACCTTTTACCGTAAAAGATATATTGTCCTTTTAATATTTTAATACCACTGTCATTAATAGTACCACAAAATTGAAAAATAATATATTGTTTTACAAAAAATTTATCATATTTTACGTTGTAGTCACATTCTTCTCACCATACATCGCCTGAAGCTTCTGTATAAGTTCAGAATCCACCCTTATAGTGCGGCTTGCTGGAAGTGTAAGTCTTTTGTTTTCTTTAGTACAGTATATCACCACTGTATCCTTTCCATCAGAATTATATAATATTCCATATAATTCATCCTTTTTATCCTCATAATCTGACAGACTGGCAAATCTTATCCACAATTTTCTTGGAATACTGGCAAAATCCACAACCTTATCACATATAAGCTTGGCATTCTCATCAACATTGGCCTGTACCTTTCCAGTAACAAAAACCTTTTCAGCATGATCTATAACAACACGGTTTGCTGTAAAGCTGTTAGGAAATACCACCACCTCTACTGTTCCAACAACATCTTCTACTGTAAGAAAAGCCATCAGCTGTCCTTTCTTTGTTGTCTTAATAGTCTTTTCGGTTATCAATCCACCTATAGTTGCTATGGCACCATCTCTTGCCTTTGTCTCACCAAGCTCATCGTCTACTTCAAAATCAGATGATACATTAGTTATATATTTGTTGACCATCCCTGTATATTCATCAAGTGGATGTCCACTTACATACACACCCAGAATTTCCTTTTCGTAACCTAAAAGCTCTTCCTTTGTGTACTCTGCAACATCCGGAATTCTTATCTCGAAAGCTTTCTTATCCTCTTCGGCTGCAAAATCAAAAAGCGACATCTGTCCCGACATGGAATCCTTGTTATGCTTTATTGCACTGTCAAGCATGCTTTCTGATACTATCATCATTGATTTTCTTGTATGACCAAATGTATCAAATGCACCTGCCTTAACGAAATTCTCTATCGCACGCTTGTTAAGTGCATGTGACATCCTTGTCACGAAATCCTGCATAGATACAAAGCTGCCATTTTCCCCGCGTTCCTTTAGAATAGCCTGTATAGTAGGTCTTCCAAGTGACTTGATTGCAGCCATCGCAAATCTTATCTTTCCGTTTTCTACTGTAAACTCCATCTGTGACTCGTTAACATCTGGTGGAAGAATGCCTATATTCATCTGTTTACATGCATATATATATCCTGCAACCTTTGATGTATTATCAATAACCGAGGTCATAAGGGCTGCCATGAATTCAACCGGATAATATGTCTTAAGATATGCTGTCTGGAATGATACAACAGCATAACATGCCGCATGTGACTTATTGAAAGCATACTTGGCGAAGTCAATCATATCATCATATATTTTTCCAGCCACCTTCTCATCTATACCATTGTTAACACAGCCCTTAACGCCTTCATCCGGATTGCCGTATATAAAGTTCTTGCGCTCCTGCTCCATAACATAAGCCTTTTTCTTAGACATGGCACGCCTTACCAGGTCACTTCGTCCCCAGGAATATCCAGCCAGATCACGTACTATCTGCATAACCTGTTCCTGATACACGATACAACCATAGGTTGGTTTAAGTATAGCCTCAAGCTGTGGACACGCATAAGTTACACTATCCTGGTTGTTCTTGCCCTTAATGTACTGTGGAATAAAGTCCATAGGACCCGGTCTGTACAGTGAGATCCCAGCTATAAGGTCTTCTAACGATCTTGGTTTTAGTTCCTTCATAAACGACTTCATTCCAGCACTTTCAAGCTGGAATATGCCATCACATTTACCAGTACTGATGGCATCAAAAACACCCTTGTCGGAGTAATCAATATCGTGGATAGAGAAGTCTTTATTATATTTTTTTATAAGATTCTCTGCATCTTTTATCACAGTAAGAGTTCTTAACCCTAAGAAATCCATCTTAAGAAGCCCAAGCTCTTCAAGAGTTGTCATGACAAACTGGGCAACAACTGCACCATCTGAACCTGTTGAAAGCGGAACATAATCCTCAACTGGCTTTCCACAGATAAGAACACCAGCTGCATGCATAGAAGCATGTCTTGGAAGACCTTCAAGCCTTTTACTCTTATCTATAAGGTCCTTTACCACCTCATTGTTTTCGTATTCACTTTTAAGATCAGGATTCTCTGCAAGCGCTTTATCTATAGTTATACCTATCTCTCTTGGCACCATCTTTGCTATGTTATCAACCATGGCATAAGGCAGATCCAGTACTCTTCCTACATCCTTTATAACCGCTCTTGCCGCCATAGTACCAAATGTAACTATCTGTGAAACACAATCCTTGCCATACTTTTCTACGACGTAATCTATGACCTCCTGTCTTCTTTCATAACAGAAATCCACATCAATATCGGGCATGGATACTCGCTCCGGATTAAGGAAACGTTCAAAAATAAGACTGTATTTAATAGGATCAAGGTCAGTTATCTCAAGACAATATGATACTATACTTCCTGCCGCAGAGCCTCTTCCTGGTCCTACTGGAATATCATGTCTTTTGGCAAAGTTGATATAATCCCACACGATAAGGAAGTAATCCACATATCCCATAGAATAGATAACTGAAAGCTCATAAGCAAGTCTTTGGAATATGTTATTAGTATCCTCCGCTATTTTTATAACAACATCTTTTCTGTCTTCAACTGCCTCTTCATTTGCAAGTCTTACAAACTCATCAACAGATATATCTGCTGCCTGGTCAGGATATCTTTTCTTAAGTCCCTCATAGCACAGATAATTAAGATATGTCCATGAAGTATAGCCTTGCGGTACTGCAAACTTAGGAAGCTTTGTCACGCCAAACTCTATCTCAACATTACATCTTTCTGCTATCTTTTCAGTATTGGCAACAGCCTGTGGTGCATACTTAAAAAGCTCTGCCATCTCCTCTGGCGACTTAAGATAATACTGTCCGCCTGTATAACGCATCCTGTTCTCATCCGTAACCTTCTTACCTGTCTGTATACACAGCAGAATATCATGTGCATCAGCATCATCTGCATATGTATAATGCACATCATTAGTGCATATAAGTTCTATGCCTGTTTCCTCTGACATTCTAAGAAGCTGTGGATTAACATAATGCTGCTCTGCTATACCATGGTCCTGCAGTTCAAGAAAGAAATTATCCTTTCCAAATATATCCTGATAAGAAAGTGCCACCCTCTTAGCTTCTTCATACATACCTCTTGCTAAGTATCTTTGCACTTCACCTGCAAGACAGGCGCTAGTGGCTATGATTCCTTCATGGAATTCCCTAAGAAGCTCTTTATCAACCCTTGGCTTATAGTAAAATCCCTCTGTGAAACCTCTTGAGACTATCTTCATCAGATTCTGATAACCAGTATTATTCTCAGCAAGCAGCACAAGATGGTTATACTTGTCCTCTCCTGTTCCTGCCTCCTTATCGAATCTTGAACCCGGAGCTACATACACCTCACACCCAAGAACAGGCTTAATCCCTGCCTCCTTAGCTGCCTTATAGAAATCTATGACACCATACATAACTCCGTGATCCGTTATTGCAAGGCTGTCCATGCCAAGCTCCGCGGCACGCTTAGTTATCTCTTTAATTTTACTTGAACCATCTAACAGCGAATACTCCGTATGAACATGTAAATGTGTAAATGACATATTATATTTTCCTCCATATATGACCATAAAATATCTGTCATATCAATAACATTGATTGTTCTATATCTGTTTAATATATAGAAGAAATTCTATCATATGTCATAGTTCTTTTCAAACATTTAGACTGCAATATACCTGACAGAATTCAGGCTGCAATATACCCTGCAGCTATGCCAAGTATTGCACTTAGAACAATTATTATAACCGGGTGCACCTTCTTAAACGACAATATCAGTGCAAGTGCAAGTATTCCTATAGAAACATATGTACCAGATGTTTTAAAAACCTCTAATGCAAATCCATCCGGAATAAATACCTGCCTGCCAACTGATATAACCGAAGCTCCTATAAGTCCGACAACTGCAGGCTTAAGACCACTCATACAGCCCTTTACAACACCACTATTCTTAAACCTTTTATAACAGCCAGCTATTATGAGTATTATTATAAATGACGGCAGTACAACGCCAAGTGTTGCAAACACAGAGCCTGCAACACCAGCAACCTCTTCACCTACATAGGTCGCCACATTGACTGCAAAGGAACCAGGAGTGCTTTCACTAACTGCTATAAAATTAATAATATCCTGTTCACTCATCCAGCCATGTGCCACAACTTCACTCTCTACAAGAGGAAGCATAGCATAACCTCCTCCGAAGGTGAAGGCACCTATCTTAAAAAATGTCCACAATAATCTTATATATATCATACACTGCTTCTTTCCTGATATTTAATCATACTACAATACTTAAACGCCTTAAACTTACATAAAATACCTTATCTGCAACATTTTATTCCATACAATCATTTCTTTTTTTGGTATTTATATAAGCTGTGATCAGGCCAAATAATGCACAGCCAGCTATAACAACTATTACATTAACAGATGTAAATGCACTCAAAATAAATGCCGCAGCCATAACAATATATGACACCGCACACTTCTTAACATTCTTATACATAAGCCATAAAGCCCTTATTATAAGTGCAAGTACACCTGCCCTTATTCCATTAAATGCATACTTTACTGCCTGTACATCCTGAAAGCTGTTTAACACAAAAGAAATCGCAAGTATTATTATAAATGATGGAAGTATCATGCCAACAGTTCCTACAACTGCTCCAAAAAAACCGCCCACACGATATCCTACAAAGGTTGATGCATTTATCGCTATAGGACCTGGCGTACTCTCTGCTATAGCTACAATATCAAGTATATCATCATCATCGACCCATTTTCTTTTAACGACAGTTTCTCTTTGAATAAGCGGAATCATCGCATAACCACCACCAAAAGTAAATATGCCTATTTTCATAAATGTTGTAAATATCTGAAAAAGCTGTCGTGGGTTTTTTTCATTTTCTTTCATCAAAACATCCTCATCTTTCTGTTTTACTGCTTCATAATCTACATAATCCTTAAACCCTGCTTATTTAATAGTATAACACATGCCTTATTTTAATTCATCCTCAAGAAATGATGCTGCATCCTTTACGCAGTCAATGCATTCCCTTTTTACAACTCCATCGGTCAAGCCCTTTAATTCCTTACAAATAACTGTACCATTCTGTTCCTTGAAACGGTTGATTATTCTTCTGGAACCCTGCATAGTTTTGCTGGCATCTTTATTAATCATACCCAAAACATTAACTGCACCAATTATTGCACCACAAGTTGCTTCTGTACTGCCACCCATACCTACTGCAAAACCCTGCGTAAGATTCTTTGCTGTTTCTTCATCAATCCCAGCCATGTTGCAATATGTGCAGGCTACCGCCTGTGCACAGTTATAACCGCACTTTTTTCTTTGAGCTGCTTCATTTACTTTTGTCTGCATAAATATATTTCCTCTCTTATCTGCATTTATTTATCTTGTTTTATTATTACGTATATTATATTTATTATAAATATGTATTCGCATATCGTTGGACTACCATCTCACCTTTATATTTACAGATTAGATGATAATAATGACTTCAGCTCTGCCTTTGATCTTACACCTATTAACTGATTAATAACTTTTCCGTCCTTCATTAAAACAATCGTAGGAATGCTCATTACCTGAAACTGTTGTGCAAGTCCTGTTTCTTCATCAACATTTACCTTTCCAACCTTAGCTTTTCCATCGTATTCTGCTGCAAGCTGTTCTATAACCGGCCCCATCATTCTGCAAGGTGCACACCATGGAGCCCAGAAATCTATAAGAACCACCTTATCCGATTCTAATACTTCCTTATTGAAATCTTTATCTTTTAATTTTAATAAGTGCCGTTGGTGATTTAGGTTTACCATCTCGATATATCTTTCCAATTTCCATAAGTGGATTTATAACTTCATTTAGAAATTGACTTCTACTTCGGTAGTTAAGAGTTGTTTGTAACTCCTTAATTGGTTTTGGTCCTTCCATCTTGAGAATAGCCATAACTTTTTCTGCATCAGTAAAACCTTCTAAATCCAATTCTATATCTTCATTTCTATATAGTCTATCAAATAATTTTAAATTTAAAAATCCAGGATATATGGACACTACTGGCTGTATTTCTTCAGGACTGGATTTATAAGCCTCTATCATAGTTTGAAACCCAGTCCCGCCTCTCTCCATAAGGTTTGCTACATCAAGACATGCTGCTATAATAGCATTGCGTCTGATAGAAGGTATTGAACCAGAAGGATACTCATTATAATCTTTAGGTAAAAGCCATGAACCAGGTGATACTATTTCTATTCTATCTGAATAAATATCAACGTCAATCTGAGTTCCCGAAATAGAATAATCTCTATGTGCAATAGCATTTACCAATGCTTCTCTTACAGCTTCCTTGGGATATGACCTAATTTCATCTCTGCCGCCATTTTCTGTTTTTACCCAGCCTGTTTTCGTATTACGTTCAATAAAATTTAATGCATTTTCAAAAACTTTTGCAATTGAACCTCTTAGTCTGCTACTATCCAAAACGATACCTGTCTTGTTTTTTCCTTTCCACAAGCGACAGCAAATCATCGTATCACCTTCATTATAATTGTCAGAAAACATTATAAATCCTGATTTTGCATAACCATCTTTAGAAATAATTTCTTCGTTCTGCAATTCCTTTATTGTTGGTATTGATTTATCTTGTCTGTATTCCATACAAAGATTAAGATATTCAGACCATAAATTTGCTATATATTCTACTTCGCTTGTCTCATTATCAACACCATATTTTCTCTTTGAGAGTGAAATAATTTCTTCAGGCGTTGCGGGAGTTGCATTACCATCTCCTTTTATAAAAACAGTTTCATTATAGTCGCCCTCTCTATATCTTATAACAGAATCTGCTGGAGATACTTTAATAGCTAATACAAAATGTTCTGCATTAGAATCTACACTTCTCATCATATATGAAATCCTTATATGTGGAAAAATATGTCTATCGTTAATTCTTGAAATTAATAATTTTGTTTTATCAACTTCTTCAAGATTAATTCCAAAAGCTTTTCCATCGTTTGATACACCTACAAATAAAGTACCTCCTTTACCATTTGCATATCCAATAAGAGTTTTTGCCCATTTAATAGGATTATCAGGAGTTAATTTAGCTTTATACTCATAACATAAATCTTCTGTAATAACATCAGGATATAATTCTCTGACTTTCATAGATCTCCTCCATTAAATAATAATGTCTTTATTACAACTATATCAAACATTACAAGACATTACAATGACATTACTAAAACATTGCAAGCCAAAAAACACCTGAGTTTTCTCTACATAATAGGTGTTATATAATTTTGAAATGGAATGTAACATTACATAAACATTATTTGAACATTATATAAACATTATTCACTTTCTACTTGATTTTCATTTTGTGAGATAACTCCTCAAAATCCATAAACTTTCCAGTTATTCGGCAATGCACGAATCTATCTTGTTGCTGTTTGTACGTCCATTCTCGGCATCTGAATATCCATTAGAACCAGATTATATTTATCTTCTGGCGCTTCATTAATATTATATATATATGGACAGTAACAAATAAAATTCTAATTATTCTTAGTCTTTCTATTACAATATATATAGAATATCACATTTAACAGAATACCAAACATAGTAGCCGCCGGTGCTGCAAAGCCTATCTTTGTAAGGCTTGCATCTGGCTGTATACTCATATAGTAGGCAAGTGGAAGACGTACAAGAAGTGTCTGTATAAGTCCCTGTATCATAACCCACACTGTATTATCGTGTCCATTAAAGTAACCTATCATACTGAATAATATCGCAGTAACTATTGTTTCAAGCGCAAAGCCTCTTAAGTAATCATACCCCTGCTGTATAACTGCCTCATCTGTTGTAAATATTCCTGTAAGTAAATCACCCTTAAACATTATAAATACAAAGACTATTAAGCCTATTGTTAATCCAACAGCAATACCTGTAAATAATGCTTTTCTTGCTCTCTTTTCATTACCCGCACCGACATTTTGTGATACAAATGAAGCCATCGACTGCATAAGTGAACTAGGTATAAGCATTGCAAAGTTTACAATCTTACATGCAACTCCATATCCGGAAGATGCCTCAAGCCCAAGTCTGTTGATAAATGCACATAATGCAAGGAAAGATATCTGTGTAAGACACTCCTGTAGCGCAAGAGGAAGTCCTATCTTTAAAGCTCTGTTGCAGTGCTCGTTTATTCTGAAGTCACTCTTCTTAATTGTAAATGGAAGATTTCTTTTAAATAACAGAAGTAACGCAAATACAACGCTTACTGCCTGTGCAAATACTGTCGCTATCGCTGCTCCTGCCGCATCAAGATGTAATCCTGCAACAAGTATAAGGTCGCCGGCTATATTTACGATACAGGCAACTGCTACGAATATAAGTGGTGACTTACTGTCGCCAAGTCCTCTGAATATGGCTGACAGAAGATTATAGGCAACTATGAAAAATATTCCGCCGCCACATATTTTCACATATACTGATGTGAGCGAAACTGCCTCAGCAGGTGCCTGCATAAGCACTGCTATTGGTCTTGAAAATATTATCATAACAACAAAAAGTACTACCGATATAATCGCAAATACAACTATTGAACCGCCTATAAGCGAACCTATGAGCTGCTGCTTCTTTTCCCCAATATATCTTGCTATCAGGACAGTTATACCCATAGCAAACTGGGTTATCACAAATGTTACAAAATTAAGCACCTGACTTCCTGTTGAAACTGCTGAAAGTCCCGATGTTGTTCCAAATCTTCCAACAACTAAAAGGTCGACCGCACCATATGCCGCCTGAAGTATAAGTGCTCCAAGTATTGGCATCATAAATGGCACTAACTTTCCTAATATGCTTCCCTGTGTAAAATCTGACTTAGAATTATTCAATGTCGACTCTCCTTTCGCTCATCACTTTGTAAAACTTATTTATTGTTTCAATCATACAATCAGCCTCTTCTTCTGTTATGTCATCCATATGTTTTGATAATCTGTTGTAATAATTTTTATCATATTTTTCAGACAACGCCTCACCCTTTGGAGTTATAGATATATATGTTATTCTTCCATCTTCATCCGATGTCGACTTTGTAAGATAACCTTTTGTCTCCATTTCTTTAATGGTTCTTGTAACTCCCGGTCTTGGAAGATTGAGTGTCACACTTATATCCGACACCTTTACTTTCTTATTGCTGCTCTCAAGCTTATGGATAACATCCATATACTGTATATATGCCGGAGTAACCCCATCCGGAAGCTCTGGCAGCAGTTCCCTTATCCTTTTTGCCACATAGCAGGCATCCAACATTCTTTTTATTTTATCAGCGTTCATTGTGATCCTTTCTTTTTTAATTTTCTTATGATTTTATTGTTTACAAATTGTAATATTCTAATAATATACAAACAACTTTTCCAGAGGTAGATATTTTTATAAAGCAATACCATAAATAAGCTAATAACTTCCACAATATTTTAAATTGGCTAATTTATAATATTAGTGCATAAAATTACCACAGATAATTATCCTAGTTAATTACCTTTGGTAATTATATTAACACATTTATAATATGAATGTCAAAATGAATTTTTACATTTACTCCTTCTCAAGCAGCCTCTTATAACTGCTGTCTATTCCCAGTGCTCCAAGTGGCGCAGTTATAATAATGGCAAGTACTGCAACTGACAGTATAATATTGCCGGAAGGAAGTCCAGCCGCAAGCGGTACTGAACCAATCGCTGCCTGTACTGTCGCCTTTGGAAGATACGCTATAACACAGAATAATCTTTCTTTAGCACTTAAAGGTGTCTTAATCAGGCATATAAGTACACCTGCCGTTCTGAATAAAAGTGCAGTGATTATCATTACAACCGCTGCTATTCCCGCACCTAGCATATATCTTATATCAACCGCTGCACCTACAAGCACGAAAAGTATAACCTCTGCTGCCAGCCATAACTTTCCAAACTTTTCTGATAATCTTTTTGACACAAATGCTGTGCTTTTAAGCTTAAGTACACAAGCCATGCTCACAACCGCAAGAAGTCCCGAAATTGCAACTTTTCCTTCAAGCCAGCTCTCTATTGACACAAGAAGAAATGAAAATCCAAGCACAATAATTACTTTCATACTGTTTCTTACGCAATGCCTATGTGCATAAGAAGTTTCAAAAAACAGATATAATCCCCATCCGGTAACTGCACCTAAGATAACGCCAAGCACTATGGAAACCGGAATATTAATAAAGTTTGTAACACTCACACTTCCGCCCTGTGCCATACTTAAAAATGTTGTGAACAATACAATAACAAATATATCATCGCACGAAGCACCAGCAAGTATCATCTGCGGTATGGCTTTTTTAGTTCCATATCTTTTTTCAATAAGGCTCACCATTCTTGGCACTACAACCGCTGGCGATACTGCTGCAAGCACAGCTCCCATAACCGCTGCATCAACACGGCTTACACCAAGTATTAAAGGCGCACACACAATATATCCCATAAGCTCGAAAGTTGCAGGAACAAATGATAAAAGCACCGCCGGTCTTCCTGCTTTTTTAAGGTCACTTAAGTCAAGTGAAAGCCCTGCCTTTATAAGTATGATAATAAGTGCCATCTTACGAAGTTCTGAAGATATGGATAATATAGATGGATCCAGCATATCCAGAACATATGGTCCCAGTACTATTCCTGTCGCAAGCATACCGATTATACGTGGCAGCTTAAGTCTCTGGCATATCGCTCCCATAGCCAGTCCAACCAGAAAAATTAATGATAGTGATGTTAACATAATATTCCTCATTTCTGCGCACATTTTTGCGTATAACGAATTTGTGTCAAGTGCGCTCAGACGCAAATTCTAATAGCTAATCATAGTCTGCATTTTTATAAAGAAAAAAAGCTGACAACATCCACGATATTAATAATCGTAGAAGTCATCAGCTATAATAAGCAGTCTAGGTTTCTGCTTCCAGATTCCAAGGGAGAACTTCATTCCCTGTTTAAGTTTTTTATAGGATACTACTATTTTATATGATATGTCAAGAACTGAAGTGTTCTATATTCCGTCCATATATTTCCAACTTTTAAAGCTTATTATTCAATAATAAACGATTTTACATCTTTTGACACTGACATCATTCTATTTTTATATATCCTCTATCTTTAATGTTTTAATTCCAAATATAAAATATAATATATGGAACAGCCATACAATTCCAAGAACAATCCTTCCAACAGGTACTGCGTGCATCATAATAAAACCTATGCTCATAAGAAATGTAACTGTAAGCATAATTCTTATCTTAGTCCTTACCGTCATTCCCTTACCCTGCACGAAGCTTTCAAGGTTCTTTTTGTACAGCTTTGTTGATACAAACCATCCGTGCAGTTTTTCTGAGCTTTTCGCAAAGCAGAACGCCGCAAGCATAAGAAATGGAAATGCAGGAAGTAATGGAAGAACTGCACCTAATGCCCCCAGTCCAAGACTCAGACAGCCTAGCACAACAAAAAATACTTTCTTTAAATTCATTAAGTATACTCCAATCTTTTTATAATAATACATAGTTAGATACTTCTAACCGCATATCTAAAAAGATATTATATTTTTATCATAATTTCAACTATATTTGCTGTCTGATAATGATATAATTTCTCGATAATCTTCTTTGTTTGTAATTAAAACAATTAAAGAATAACACAGAAAAATTATTAGATTATGCAAAATATATCTTTCTATTTCACACATAATTGTACAATATTTTAAATCGACTCATTTATAGCTTACTTTATAAATATACCATTATAAAATATTGCTTAATTTTACCAAAGTTATAAAGGATATAGCCTTTATTAATTTACTACAAGTATGCGCCCAGCCTGTCAGACCATATTTCCACAAGTCTGTCCACAGAATATGCTGCATTTGCCGGACTTGTTGATGGAAGTGTTTCTGCCTCTATTCCAAGCTCTTTTTCCTGATATTTCTTATAGTACTTTGCAGATGTTGCACCATTACAGAATACTTTTTTAACATGTGAATGTTCAAGTATCGGTTTTAAGTCTGTTGGAACAACATTTTTTATGCTGCTGTCACTTGAACCGATTATGTCACAGCTATATATCGCATCCCACAAAGCTATATGGTGTCTGTGAAGCATTTTCTTCTTTTCTTCTATCGTAACCGGAACATATATATCACTCATATTATTCCTGCCTGATACAGCATTTTCTTCTGTAATATGTTTATTCTCATCCTGCATATCTTCCGGTGTATTGTGCAATATATTTGCCATAACCTTCCAGAAACGGTTTTGTTTATGTCCATAAAAAAACATCTGCTCCCTCGACTTTACTGACGGAAGACTTCCAAGAATAAGTATTCTGGAATTATCATCATATAAAGGTGGAAACGGATGTACTATGTGTTCATATCTTGAATTTGTTTTATCCATATTTATCCTCTTATTACATTTTTAAATTATTTTATCATCTATCAATGAGCTGATAAATAAAATATACAAAATAAATTGTTTTTCTGTTGCAACTCAGATACATCTAAATAAATCATAAAAGATAATTCTTTATAACATAAACAATTATGTAATATTTTAAAATTGCTCATTTATAGCTGCAAATAATAAAGTAATTATTTTTATAATTATAAATCCACAATAAGGTCGCCACATAATCTGTCCGTCACAAGTTCTGCACATCTTTGCTTGTGAGCCATATGAAGCGGATGTGTCTGGAAGCTCTTTAATGCTTCTACATCCTTTAATTCTGCATAGAATACAAGGTCGTATCCGCCAGCAATGTTCTTTCCTATCGCTGCATTTATAAGTCCATCTATATGCCCATTCATTGTATCAACTGAATTCTGTAAAAACTTAAGTGTTTCCTCTTCTTTATGCTGTGCTTTTACATTGTCTGTGTAATTCCAGAATAATATATGTCTAATCATTATATCCACACCTTTCGCAGCCGCTTTCTTTCCTCTGGCACTCATTATATTACATAATACATTAAATAAAGTCACCAGCTGTTGTGAGTTCTACGGGAAAATCTATGAGTGAGCCTAGACTCCAACAATACCGCTTGCGCGGCACCCCTCCCAGGACTGATGACATATGTATTATAATCCAATTCTCATAATAAGCAAGTATTTTTATATCACATCATTTACATATGCAATTATGTTCTGCGTTGTTTTGGGTATCCTCTTTTTTAATATTTTCCGGTTTTACATTTTCTGTATTTGTATTTTTCATATCTTTATTTTCCCTTTTTTCATCAAATTTTTTATATAATATTCCATACCTTTTAGGTACTTTATACTTCTAAAATTTGTACGCTTTTTCCTGATTTATTATAGAAACACTTCATTCACTTTACTCAAGGTAAGTATATAACCTTAATGTACGCACTTTATTTTTGTTACATTGTAATGTATATTACACATATGGGCAATACTACTAATGTCCTGATAGCATGATGTAAATGGTAAAATACCTTTTGACCCTTACATCATAACATAAAACTATAATTAATTTTTTAATTTTGATTTGCACAAAAAGGAGGATTTGCATGGTATTTACTATTGAGGAAATGCGTCCGGTACGTGATGGAATGACTATTTCAAGGAATTCCAGACTTGGCGGCATTACGCAGGTGACTTACTTTTCTATGGGAAAGGACACTTCTATAAGTCAGGAAAGCTATGACCGTATGACTATGTATATAGGTGCCTATGGCTGCGGACAGTTTGTTATCGGTAAAGACCAGCACACTGTAAGTCTGCATCCTGATGAGGCTATTATCATCCCTCCAAAGACTTTATGTGGAATGAAGACATCTGCACCCGAAGGTCTTGTGTATACAGAATTAATTCTTGAAAAGGAGAACACTATGAACGCAAATGTAAAAACAAACGAAGTATTCGCACTTAAAAATCTTATATCTTATGAGGAAGGCAGTATCGCCAATATGGATGTTGTAAGCAATCCTACTATGAAGTATGTTCTTATGGCTTTTGATGAAGGAACTGGTCTTACACCTCACAGAGCACCTGGCAACGCTATCGTATTTGCACTTGAAGGAAAGGCTACTATAGGATACGAAGGAAAAGACTACGAACTCAAGGAAGGCGAATGTTTCCGTTTTGAAAAGAATGGTCTTCACAGCGTAACAGCCAATGGAAAGTTTAAGATGGCACTCTTACTTGTGCTTGAATAATATTGTTGTAAGCATTGTAAAAAATTTTTGTATTTTCGATTTGCCAATAAGGATTTACTCCATTATATATAATTGCTTGTGAAATTGACACTATTTGCTTTTTTACGCGAATAGTGTCAAACCTTCTTTCCTTTTTTTCTTGCGAGTTTTGACTCAGATTTGCTTTTTTGTTAATTGAGTCAAATAATTCATCTTAATTTTCCAGCCAGTTTTGACTCAGATTTGCTTTTTTGCTAATTGAGTCAAATAATTCATCATAATTTTCCAGCCAGTTTTGACTCAGATTTGCTTTTTTGCTAATTGAGTCAAACATAATTTAATGAAAGTTACTTAAATAACAATAGCTCTCACACATTCTCTGATACAACAGCACCTTTTACCACATTCACACTATCTGTATCTATGGTCATACCAACACCTGCTTTTTCTTCATTGTAATTCTTCGCAGCAGATACTGCCTGTAAAAACACCACTATTCCTATGCAGAATAAAACTGCAATCATTCCTACACCCTTGTTAATATCTCCTGTGAGCTGTGATACTATACTTACAACTGTTGTTCCAAGAAATGAAGCGCCTTTTCCACATATGTCCATAAGTCCGAAGTATTCCCCATTCTTCTCTTCAGGAATAATCTTTGTAAAGTAAGAACGTGATAATGCCTGTATTCCACCCTGAAACATTCCAACCAGAATTGCAAGTATCCAGAACTGTAGCTGGCTTCTTAAGAATATTGCGAATACTGCTATTCCAAGATATGCCACTATGCAGACCAGTATAAGCTTTTCAGTACTCACCTTATATGACAGTCTGCCAAATATTATTGCACATGGAAATGCAACTATCTGCGTTACAAGTAATGCAAGTAATAATCCTGTACTATCAAGCCCTAGTGCCGAACCATACGCTGTTGCCATATCTATAATTGTATACACGCCATCTATATAAAAGAAAAATGCAAGCAGAAATAAAAATATATGTTTTTCTTTTTTTATATTTTTGCAGGTGCCATACAGTCTCTTAAAGCTTTCCCGCACAGCATGTGGCTTTCTTTCAACATAATTCTTCTGTTCGTACTTCTTTATATGTGGAAGTGACATGCCTAGCCACCATACTGCTACTATTACAAATGCTATGCCCATAGCCAATTCCATGCTTATTCCAAGCTTAGATGAGCCAAGTACCAGCAGCAGACATCCAACAAATGGTATGCAGCTACCTATATAGCCCCACGCAAACCCCTGTGACGAAACATAATCCATTCTCTTTTCATCAGTTACATCAACAAGCATTGAGTCATAAAATATAAGACTTGACGAAAATCCTATCTTTGCTATAACAAACACAATAAGAAATACAAGCCATTGAACACACGCCCCAAGCATCGCACAGGCAATACTGCCAATAAGTATTGATATAAGAAAAACTGGTTTTTTGAAGCCTTTAGTATCTGCAAGTGTTCCACACACAGGGCCAAGTAGTGCAACAATGATTGTACATATTGATGCAGCATATCCCCAATAAGCAAGATAATTCACAGATGAAATCCCTGCTTTTCCCGCAAGATAATTAAAGTAAATCGGTATTGTAGTCGATACAAGAAGCGCAAATGCTGAATTACCAACATCATACATAATCCATCTTTTTTCTTTACCAGTAAGTTTAATCTTCATATGACAATTCTCCCTCCTCACCATTTAAGCTGCATTAACCACATTTTCTACTGCTGCCATCTGCATTATCACTTTCATCGCCATCTGCATTATTCTCCAATTCATTACTTACAGTATATTGAATAACAGTTTTTGCATTATCTTCTGTATTGTTATTGGTCTGATTTTTAATTTGTGTTTCACTTGCCTTATGCACATTTTCTTCAACAAGCTTAGAACCAAATGTATAATTATACATCTTGTTATATTCTATCCTGCCATAAGCTGATGCACGGAATTCACTTATAAGAGTCACCGCAAGCTGTTTTGCTGACTCATATAATTCATACAGCTTATCTGTGCTGTCATTACAAAGAGGATTGGCCCTATAATTCACAAGTAATCCATGCATTTCCTTATAATTGCCTGTTATGTGCAGTAATGAATATATCATTGCCCTTTTTATTCTTGATGGTGCTATAAGCAGCTTATTATATGAAACCATTCCGTCCAAAGCTTTTATTATGTCATCCTTAGTAAGATAATTATAAAATCTACATATATATGCAGCATTTGTATTATTTACCTTAATATGGTCGGTCAGACTGTGTGTTATAGGGTCATAGCCATCTTTAATCATCAGACTTCTGTCAAATTCAACTTCTATCTCCGTATGGCTCACACCGTCTTTAGCTATCTTTTCATCTATATAGCCATGACAGCTTACATCCAGCGCAAAATGGCAGCAATATCCATATATATAAGCAAGCAGTGCCTCTTTATCATCCTCATCTGACTCGCAGAAGATTTCCCCTGCTCTCTTAAAAAATTCAAGTCCGCTTCTTGCATGCATATCATACCCCTGCTTATTAATTGTACATACCGCAAGTGGTCTATAATAAAATAATATATCTGGTCCGTGAAGACCTATATCAAACAATTCCTTATGACTTTTAATCGCAGTACGCGCCAGTGCTGACACACTCTTATACACTTCCTGTCCCAGTCTGTAATGTGCATATGTTGATGGCATAAGCTCCCTCCATTTCTATAATACATTTACTATCCAAAGTTATGTTAAATCTGAAAAATGTGCATAAATGTTTCAATATATATTTATCAAATTTTATATGGCAACCATGCCACATTGAAGAAATACACAGCATTTTTAAGATATGCTCTAAACAGTAAAATAATATGATGTCATTGTTAATTATGTAAAATCATCTGGAAATTACATTAACCGCAAAGCAACGCAGTAATACGAATACTTTGGTGAGTTGCGAATTCACTTCTGACACTCGCATTATCTATATAGTAATAAAGCTCTGTAAAATGTAATATCAGTCTTTCGTAAACTGTATGTAAATATTATCTACTGATTTAATGATTAATTCTGAGGACACATTTTCACCATAATAATTACACATTTTAATCAATCTTTTAACATTTTTTCTTCATAGTTTCCTATTAATCTATAATCATAAAAGATACAAAACAATTATTTAAAAACTTAGTAATGACTATTAGTGATACGTAATCAGACTTACTTTCACTCATTAACACGTATTAATTCATATAACAAGGAGGCCACGACTATGAAAGACTTAAAGAAAAATTAATTGCTCCTGTAGTAGCCGGAAGCGGTGGAGACGGCTATTGCAACGTATATATAAGCTCTGATTCAAGCTGGACTGTAACTGGCGACAGTACTATAACTAACCTGTACAATGTAGGAACTATTAAGGATGCTGATGGAAATACCGTAACAATTAAGGGAACTGACGGCACTGTATATGTCAATGGTACAAGTGCTTATACTATAACTGTTGGCAGCTACAGCACTTCTGTTGACTTAAGCGGCGCATCAGGCACAGATAACTGGAGTTCTTATGCAGTTGAAAAACCTAGTGAACTTGGTGGAAATTCTTCTAGCTCAAGTTCATCTGGTTCTAACTCTGGAAGCTCTTCAGAAACAATCTCAGGTTCAGCCTCTGGTTCGTCTGACTCTGGAAGCTCATCTGACTCAGCCTCTGCTTCCTCTGGCTCTGCTAGTTCGTCCGGCTCAGCTTCTGCTTCAGCTGGTTCTGATAGTTCATCCGGCTCAGCTTCTGCTTCAGCTGGTTCTGATAGTTCATCCGGCTCAGCTTCTGCTTCAGCTGGCTCTGGTTGTTCATCTGACTCAACCTCAGGTTCTTCTAGCTCTGGAAGTTCGACAGATACATCATCATCTGGAAGTAACTCAACGGATAGTTCTAATTCATCTGATACTAATCCGACAACAGGTGATAATGCTCCTATAAAGATTGCTGCTTCTATGGGAACTATAATAATCGCGGCTGGTGCTGTGTATGTAGTGTATAATAAAAAGAAGAGAATATAGTTTAAAAACTATAGCTTGACTTATTAATAATAGATTAAATTATATAATCCATTATACAGCAGCTATCGTGTCAGTAATCTATATTTATACATTATATACATTAATGTATGAATATAGATTACTGTATAATTTCAAACACTAATATACATTATATATTTTTCATTGTAACAATATTAAACAGAAAATTTAGAATTGCATAAAAACAAATCATTTTTAACAAAAACATAAAAATAGCAAAAAATATGTCTTTATAAAACAGACATATCCATACAATGCTTTAGATTTGCTCATTTATGGTTATCAAAAATGAACTGAAATAATTGAATTATTATTACATTTATAACTAACAATACCCCGTCAAATATTATCTAAGTATTTGACGGGGTATTTATATTTAGAAGTATATTAATATCCAACAGCAGGTGAGAATGTCTCCTTAACCGCACAATACTTATCAGCAAGGCACACAAGCCAGGCTTCTCTGCACATTGGTGGAACTACTGTAAGTGGAAACATATGTCTTGATATTATATTTCTTTCTATGTCACCAAGTTCATATTCCTTTTCAGCATTCTTAAGTGCTGTTCCCGGATGAGTAAAACCATGGAAATGATGTCCCTTTCTCTTCTCATGCCAGTCATATAAGAAATAATCGTGTAAAAGAGCTCCCCTTACAAGTGCCTTTTCATTAACCTTTATGTGAAAAAATTCTGCAAGCATAAGACTTGCTCCTGCTACACCAACACTATGCTCATATACTGTTGTTGAACCATGCTGTATAGCTTTTTTCTCTCGTGCAAGATTGCCCTTCTCCTCTAATTCAGAAAGTACTAAGTTAAAAAGATGCTGATTTTTCTCTGATAACTTCACTTCAAATCTCCATTCTGACACTTGGCTGTATATAATTAATATAATACCATCCTGCTTCTCATAACTATTCATTCGTTAATGGCACAAGAAAAGTAAATATTTGCTTTGCAATAGCTTAACTTTCTTTTGCTCTTATTATATTCCAGCATATATGTCATACATATCCCACATACTATAAGTTACATTATAATAAAATATATTGGTTAGTTGTATATAACCAATATACCCATTCGGCAACATTATATCATATGCCAATTCATATGACAATATATTATATATATGTTAGTATTATTTTATGAAACTTATTGGAAATAAATATTGCTACATTTATAATATGTATTTTTCTACCATAGTTTCTATTATATCATTTCTTAATACCGATTGTGATGTTTCAAATGTAAGAATAAGTCTTTCTCCCGGAAATATGTCATTTTTCTCATAAGCTTCTATTTTCTTAATTGCATTTTGGACATATATGGTATCATCCATCATTCCATCGTGTTCCCAATATATTTCTTTACCTGTTTTTTTAGACAAAAACGTAAAATCAGGATAAACAACTCCATAACCTTTTAATTTCAAAGGACACTCATATTTATATGGTATATTATGATAATAAAAATAATCGGCAAGAATTTTTTCTGACTTTGAACGCACTCGTTCACCATTCTGCGTATATATTTCTACAGCATCCTCTCTAAATTCCTTTCCTGTGTATTCAATTCTTTTCCATTCCTCAACCTTATTTTCCCATGTCTGTTCTACTGGTTCTATCAATATTTGCCTTGCAATATGTTCACTATATAAACAATTTTCAAATTCCTTATCCTCATAATCTTTAAGTATATTTGTTATTTGCTTTAATCTCTTTAATGCTTTTGTCAGTATTTTCTGATTGTATTCCTTCTGAGCTAATTTCCTTGCAATATCCCTATTCTCTTTGTTTATATAGGTTCCTATTTTGTTTTCGTTAGTACACTTAAAATATCTTATTCGACCTTTGTCCATAGATACTCTCAATCTTCCCTCTGGTACATCCTCTAATTGAGCTTTGCATATTTTTATAAGCTTTTCTAAATGTATTTTTTCCTCTATAAGCATATTTCTTAATCCCATCATATGTTACTTCTCCTTTATATCATTTAATTATTGACTCTATTTAAGTGTTTTCTCATCTAAGTCATTGTTTCTTTGCTACATACTCTTCTGCTTATGACCTTATTTTCTTTTTTTGCTTTCTAAGTCACTGTTTCTTTTTTCGCATTACTCCCTCCTTTGACCTTATTTGCTTTTTCGACTTCCTAAGTCACTGTTTCTTTTTTCTCCTCTCTCCCTCCTTTGACCTTATTTTCTTTTTCGGCTTTCTAAGTCACTGTTTCTTTTTTCTCCTCTCTCCCTCCTTTGACCTTATTTGCTTTTTCGGCTTTCTAAGTCATTGTTTCTTTGCTACATACTCTTCTGCTTATGACTCTATTTATATTTTTATTTCATAAGTCATTTTCTATACTATATATATTATTATGTGTACTCTTTCTATATCTGTATCACACATATAAAACTAATTTTATTATATTGGGGAATTTCTAAATTTGATTTTTATGACTATAAATGAGCAAATACAGAAAATATAAAAAAATAAATTATTTTTATTTGTACCTCATATACATTTCAATAGATTATTAAAAATATGTCTTTCTAACGCAGACATACTTGTGTAATATTTTAAATTTGCTCATTTGTAGTTTTATGATTTTAATTCGCAATCTATAAATAGATATATAAAATCTGCAAATTAATTAATAATGGGATAACTGAAATATATTTTCAAGAATTTACTGACATTGCAAAATTATTCACTCCACAAAATGTGTATAATCAAATACGCTTTTAAGAAATTATATAAAATGCATAATGTTTTAAATTCTCTCATTTATAGTTGTAATTGATAATCAGACAATATTCATAATACTACCATTCAAGGCTTATTCCCTGCCCTGAACAGTAGTATTATGACTTATTTATTGATATTTACTTAGATATTTTATTATATTATTCTGGTATGACAGATGAATGTATCTTATTCCTGTGAACCACCACGAGCATTAATATCATCTGCACCTGCATTATCAGTACCTTCTACTCCTGCGCCGATAGCATTACCTGAATTTTCAACTGTTCCTACACCAGCATCATTACCATTACCTGCATTTTCAACAGCTCCTGCTCCATAAGCATTATCTGAACTCTCTACAGCTTCTGCACCCACAGAATAATCTGTTCCTTTAACAAAATCATCACTTGAAGATACAGCCTTCTCACTATCACTCACACTGCTGACCTCACCAATACCTTTCCAGATATCTGTTTCACTAGGGCCATTAAGTGTTGATGAATAGCTTCCATCTTCGTTAAATGTTACGCTTTCTGCAACCTTTTCAGAATGAGTAAAGCCTGTTGTATCTGTAGGCTCAGGAAGTCCCTTAACTTCTCTGAATATCTTCATGAATTCCTTACCAGTGATAGTTTCATGGTCATACAGATAATGTGCTATCTTATCAAGTACATCTCTGTTCTCTGTAAGAAGCTGTTTAGCTTCTTCATAGCACTCCTTAAGCATATTCTTAACTTCTTCATCTATCTGTGCGGCTGTTTCATCTGAACAGTCAAGTCTTGCATTACCGTTAAGATATGGATCATCAACAGTAGCAAGATTCATAAGACCGAAACGCTCTGACATACCATACTGGGTTATCATCGCCTTTGCAATCTTAGTTGCCTTTTCTATATCATTGGCAGCACCTGTAGTAACCTTGCCGAATACAATCTCTTCTGCGGCACGTCCGGCTACTAAAGTAACAAGCCTTGTCATAAGCTCATCCTTATTCTGAAGATACTTCTCTTCCTCAGGTACCTGCATAACATAACCAAGAGAACCCATAGTTCTTGGTACAATAGTAATCTTCTGGACTGGCTCCGAATCCTTCTTAAGTGCAGTAACAAGCGCATGACCTACTTCGTGGTAGGCAACTGTCTGCTTCTCTTCCTTGCTAAGGACTCTGTCCTTCTTTTCCTTACCTGCTATAACTACCTCTACAGCTTCAAAAAGATCCTTCTGTGATACATACTTTCTTCCTGCCTTAACTGCTGCGATAGCCGCTTCATTTATCATATTGGCAAGGTCAGAACCTACTGCACCACTTGTTGCAAGTCCGATTTCTTCAAAGTTGACTGTATCATCCATAAGAACATCCTTAGAATGAACCTTAAGTGTCTCGATACGTCCCTTAAGATCTGGCTTATCAACTATAACTCTTCTGTCAAGACGACCCGGTCTAAGTAAAGCCTTATCAAGAACCTCCGGTCTGTTAGTTGCAGCAAGTATGAATATCCCCTTAGATGAATCAAAACCATCCATCTCTGCAAGCAGCTGGTTAAGTGTCTGCTCACGTTCATCATTACCACCACCATATCTTGAGTCACGGCTCTTACCTATGGCATCTATCTCATCTATAAATATAATACAAGGAGCCTGCTTAGTAGCTTCTTTGAAAAGATCTCTTACTCGTGAGGCACCAACACCTACAAACATCTCTACGAAATCTGAACCTGCAAGTGAAAAGAATGGAACATTCGCTTCACCGGCTACAGCCTTTGCAAGAAGAGTCTTACCTGTTCCAGGAGGACCTACTAAAAGAGCCCCCTTTGGAAGCTTGGCACCTATCTTTGAATATTTATCCGGATTATGAAGGAAATCAACTATTTCAGTAAGTGACTCCTTAGCCTCATCCTGTCCTGCTACATCTTTAAATGTAACTCCCGTCTTTTTCTGTACATATACCTTCGCAGTACTCTTGCCGACACCCATGCCGCCCATCATACCGCCGCCTTTGGATATTCTTCTGTATACAAAGGCAAATATAACATATATGAAAAGGAATGGAAGAACATACGCAACAAGGAACTCAACTATAGAAGAACTTGAATCTGGTATATATCCTGTGAATTCAATTCCTTTTCTCTTAAGAAGTGGTACAAGACTGTCATCGTTGACATATCCTGTATAATATGTGTAACCAAGCTTATTGACACCATTACTTTCCTGAGCACTCTCTGTAGGTGTAATAAGTATTCTGTCCTGTTCAAGCGATACGCTCTCTACCTCATCATTATTCACCATTTCGATGAATTCATTGTAAGATATTTCCTTATATGTGGCATTTCTTAACAGACTGTTAAGCATTGTTATACCAATAAATGTTATAACAGCCGCTATTATAATAAACACAATAAGGTTGACATTCTTAGGCTTTTTATTATTATTGCCATTTCTGTCATTACGGTTATTGTTGTTATTACCACCACCGTAATTATTACCATTGTTGTAATTATCCATCCTGTGTCTCCATTCCTAGTTTCTTTATACTCTCATAGTCTGCCATAAGCCTTTGGCAGCAGCCTTCTCAGCCTATAAAAATATCACGATAATTGCAGACAGTATGATATAACATTACACACTTCTTTTTAATCTTTTATCCTCATATTAACAGACAATACCTATTATAAAGAAGGAATATTTATAAATCAACCTAAAATCAAAGGTTTCACACTATTTATTTTTTATTAATATTTTTTATTACAAAAGCCTGTAATATGGAAATATACTTCCCATACTACAGGCTTTACATATTCTATAAATATTCAGAATTATTATTCACTGTTAATTACTTTCCAGTATTCTTATCCTGATAATCAAGTGCCGCACCAATAAATCCTCTGAATAATGGGTGTGGTCTGTTAGGTCTTGACTTTAATTCAGGATGTGCCTGTGTAGCCACAAACCAAGGATGATTTTTAATCTCTATCATCTCAACTATTCTTCCGTCTGGTGAAATGCCTGAAAGTTCCATACCATTTTCAACAAGAACTTTTCTGTAATCATTATTAACTTCGTATCTGTGTCTGTGTCTTTCATGGATAGTTTCCTCACCATACAGCTCATATGCCTTAGAGTCTTTTGCAAGTACACAAGGATATGAACCAAGTCTTAATGTACCACCAATATCATCAATACCCTCCTGGTCTGGCATAAGATGAATAACCGGATGAGTTGTATCAGGCTTCAGTTCAACACTATGTGCATCCTCATATCCTATGACATCTCTTGCAAATTCCACGATAGAAAGCTGCATACCAAGGCAAAGACCAAGGAATGGAATATTATTCTCTCTTGCATATCTTATTGCCTGTATCTTACCTTCTATACCACGGTCACCAAATCCGCCCGGAACAAGAATTCCTGATACATCTGAAAGAATTTCTGATACATTGTCAGCAGTTACTGTTTCTGAGTCAACCCACTTTATAGTAACATCACATGAATTGGCTACGCCACCATGCTTAAGTGCTTCAACAACTGATATATATGCATCATGAAGCTGTATATACTTACCAACAAGTGCAACTGTAACCTTCTTTGTAGGATTTTTCCATGCTTTACACATAGCTCTCCACTCATCAAGGTCTGGCTCTGGGCACTCAAGTTCAAGACATTCGCAGGCTACCTGTGCAAGATGCTCCTCCTCCATAGCAAGTGGTGCATCATAAAGAATTTCAACATCAAGGTTCTGTAATACATGTGACTTAGGAACATTACAGAATAATGCAATCTTGTCCTTAATACCCGGTTCAAGAGGATGTTCTGTACGGCAGACAAGAATATCTGGCTGTATTCCCATTCCCTGTAACTCCTTGACACTTGCCTGCGTTGGCTTCGTCTTCATTTCTCCTGATGCCTTAAGATAAGGAATAAGTGTTACGTGGATGAGTATAGCATTTTCACGTCCTACCTCACGCTGGAACTGTCTTATAGCCTCAAGGAATGGCTGTGACTCAATATCACCTACAGTACCGCCAACTTCAATAATGGCAATCTTAGTTTCATCTGTGGAATAATCTCTGTAGAAACGGCTCTTTATTTCATTAGTAATATGTGGAATAACCTGAACTGTTCCTCCACCAAAGTCACCTCTTCTCTCCTTCTGGAGAACTGACCAGTATACCTTACCTGTTGTTACATTGGAATTCTTGTTAAGACTTTCGTCTATAAATCTTTCATAATGTCCAAGGTCAAGGTCTGTTTCTGCTCCGTCATCAGTTACAAACACCTCTCCGTGCTGGATAGGATTCATAGTACCAGGGTCGATATTGATATAAGGATCGAACTTCTGCATAGTCACCTTAAATCCACGTGCCTTTAATAATCTTCCTAAAGATGCTGCTGTTATTCCCTTACCAAGTCCTGAAACAACACCGCCTGTTACAAATACATACTTTACAGCCATTTTTCCTCCTAACTGCCATATGGCATATTGGTTTAAACATAATAGTTATGTGTGAATTCTGGAACTAAATCCTGCCCTTCACCTATGTGTGAGGATTACACACCACTCTGCAATCCACACAATCCACGAAAAAATAAATATCCGGCAGTACACATAATTACTACCGGCTACATCTTCGTTGCAAAATTTTTTCTACATTATACAGTCATTTTTTTTTAATTTCCACCCTTTTTTTGATAAAAAAGCTCTAGTTTTTTATTTTATAACAATCATTAGTCAGAAACGTACTCTATAGCGGATATAGCATATTCTGACTTAATAATATTAAGTTCGTATATTTTTATATTATCCACTTTTTTACCAGATATATACATTTTCACTTTTTCTATATTATCTGAACAAATAGCATTGTCTGCCACAACAACATCATTAATTCCATTATCTGCTTCATGCCTGAACTCTGCTTTAGACACTGTCCCCGCAATTCCTTCACCTGTCAGCTTTGCATATGCCTCCTTAAGTGTCCATATCCTGCTGAACTTTAAGCTGTCATTACCTATCCAGTCACATTCTGCCTGCGTAAAGAAGCGTTTTGCAACCCTGATTACATTCTTTCTCTGCCTTTCTATGTCAACTCCCACAGCTTTGTCCGATACAGCACATACGACATAATTACCTGCATGAGATAAGTTAAAATGTATATCTGAATTCCTGTATACAGGCTTTCCATTTGCCACATACTCTATATCATAATCATATGAAGCATCATAATTTTCAACTAACTCATCAAGCCTGACATTAACAATAATATTTCCGTCTGTTTTATATTCAATATTATTCTCCTTATTATATTTGCCATCACATCCGTTATTATTTTTAGAATTATTCTCTACATTACACTCAATACCATCTTTTACATCATCAATAACAGGCTCATACTTCATCTGCATTTTCATATATTCGGCATACATTTTCGTAGCATAATTAAGAAGAACCCCCGCAGCGAGGCTTCTTTCTTTATCTTCCCTGAACTTACACCTTTCAACCTTACCTCTGCGGTAGTCAGTGACAAGTTCAAGTCCTTTATTCATAATGTTATCATCCATATTTGATATATCTGTAAGAAATATTTTCATAAATTTTCCTCGTGATATTAGATATTAACTAAATCTTTTACTGTTCTGATTTTATATGGCGGATACACCACACCATTTTTCTGCAAACATCCCTACGCCGTAGCCGTATCAAACTGGCTTTCATAAAGTGTCTTGTAGAAACCGCCTGCTGCAAGCAGCTCTTCATGATTACCCTTTTCTATGATATGACCGTCCTTCATAACAAGTATGACATCTGCCGACTGGATTGTTGAAAGTCTGTGCGCTACGATAAAGCTTGTTCTTCCCTCCATCAGCTTTGCAAATGCATTCTGGATTTTGATTTCTGTTCTTGTATCAATAGAAGATGTCGCTTCATCAAGAATAAGCATAGGTGGTCTTGTAAGCATAATTCTTGTTATACATAAGAGCTGCTTCTGACCCTGTGACAGACTTCCTCCGTCTTCACCAATAACAGTATCAAAGCCATTAGGCAGCCTTTTTATAAAACCGTAAGAGTGTGAAGCCTTTGCAGCCTCTATAATCTCTTCATCCGTTGCATCCGGCTTACCCATAACAATATTCTCCCTTATAGTTCCTGCCTTAAGCCATGTTTCCTGAAGCACCATACCAAAGCCATGTCTTAAAGAATATCTTGTCATTTCCCTTATGTCAGTTCCCGATACATCTATGCTTCCTGAATTAACATCATAAAATCTCATAAGAAGATTAATAACTGTAGTCTTTCCGCATCCTGTAGGACCGACAATAGCAATTCTCTGACCCTTCTTTACGTGAAGATTAAAGTCCTCAATAAGCTTCTTGTCCGGTGTATATGAGAAATATACATTATTAAGGTCTACTCGTCCATCAACTTCCTTTATGTCTACTGCATTTGGAGCATCTGGAATTTCTGGTTCTTCCTCTATGAGTTCAAACATTCTTGCAGCACATGCAAGAGCATTCTGAAGCTCAGTTATGACACCCGAGATTTCGTTGAAAGGCTTAGTGTACTGGTTAGCATAACTTAAGAAGCTTGATAACTGTCCTACTGTAATTCCACCTGATATAGCTATAAATGCGCCTGTTACCGCAACACCTGCGTACACAAGACTATTTACAAATCTTGTTGAAGGATTAGTTATAGATGAGAAAAATATAGCTCTTAATGAGTACTTCTGTAATCTTTCGTTAATCTCATCAAAACGTGCAACAGCCTCATCCTCATAGCCATATGCCTTTACAACCTTTTCTCCACCTATCATTTCATCTATGAAGGCTGTCTGTTCACCTCTTGTTTCTGACTGAAGCTTGAACATTGAAAATGTTTTCTTGGCTATAAAGCTCGCCACAAGAAATGAAACCGGCGTAATAAGTACAACTACAAGAGTTATCTTTACATTAATAGTAAGCATAAATACTAAAGTTCCTACTATAGTAAGCACACCTGAGAAAAACTGTGTAAAGCCCATAAGAAGACCATCTGCAAACTGGTCAACATCCGCAATAACACGGCTTACAATATCACCATAAGACTGTCCGTCTATATACTTAAGCGGAAGCCTTTGTATCTTTTCCATAGCTTCATCTCTTATATCTCTTGTTACATGATAAGTAATCTTATTGTTACATATATTCATTATCCACTGTGACAGTGCTGTTATGGCAACTACAATACCTATTGTTGTAAGTACCTTTGCTATGCCAGCAAAGTCAACATTGCCAGGTCCTACTATATGGTCTATTCCACGTCCGACAAGAATAGGAACATATAAAGTAGAAGCAACAGTTACTGCTGCCATAAGTATAGACAGTATAAGAAAACCACTATACTTCTTTATCCTCTTAAGAACCTTTAAAAGCGTGCCCTTCTGGGCTTTCTTTTTATTCTTATTATCTTTCATAACTACTCCATTTCATTTATAGTATGATATAAGTACCAAATTTATTAAAATTCATTAATTGCAAAACAATAAAGCATTATATATAATCATCTGCATCTAAAGTTTACGATACTTATCATACAAGTATACTTTGTCCCACTGATATTAACGGATTGCTCCACTGCTTTACAATTCACGCAATACAGCAATTACGCACCCTTCGCATCCTTAAACTGTGAATTATATATTTCCCTGTATACTTCGCAATTCTTAAGAAGCTCACTATGTGTTCCAATTCCTGCAACCTTTCCATCATCAAGCACGATAATCTTATCTGCATGCATAAGTGATGCTGACCTCTGTGATACTATGAATACTGTAGGATTGTTTGGCATTGTCCTTATAGACTTCCTGAGTGCTGCATCTGTAGCAAAGTCAAGCGCTGATGCACTGTCATCAAGGATAAGCACATCCGGCTTCTTAACGACAGCTCTTGCAATAGTAAGTCGCTGTCTTTGTCCACCTGAAAGATTTTTTCCTCCCTGTTCAATCATATAATCAAGACGTCCGTCCTTCTTATCAACGAACTCTTTAGCCTGTGCTATGGCAAGTGCCTCATCTATCTCACTGTCAGTTGCATCCTGCTTTGCCATCTGCATATTCCTTCTTATGCTGCCCTTAAAAAGAACTGCCTTCTGCATAACTATGCCGACTTTATCCCTTAACTCTTCTATACTTATATCCTTGACATTGACACCATCAATAAGAACCTCGCCCTCTGTCGTATCATAAAATCTTGGAATAAGTCCGACAAGACTTGACTTACCTGAACCTGTACCACCGATAACACCGATAGTCTGTCCCCTGTACGCCTTAAAGCTTGTATCTGCTATACTTGTATCACCTGCTCCACTGTAAGTAAGAGATACATTTTTGAATTCAACAACAGGAACATCATCCTTAGTTTCCTTTACGTGTCCTGTACCGTCCTGCATACTTGACTTAACATCAAATATAGACTGGATACGTCCTGCACATGCAAGTGCCTTTGTTATATTTATAACAAGGTTGGCAAGCTTAATCAGCTCAACAAGTATCTGTGACATATAGTTATAAAGCGCTACAACCTGTCCCTGTGTTAAAGCTCCCTGATTAACTCTCACACCACCTACCCATATAAGTGCTATGATAGAAACATTTACAACTACATAAGTAAGAGGATTCATAAGTCCTGATATCTTACCTACAAACTTCTGAAGATGATTAAGCTCTTCATTCTTATCCTTAAAATGCTTAAGCTCATCCTCCTGCTTGTTAAATGCCCTTATTACCCTGACACCAGTAAGATTTTCCCTTGTTATTCCAAGAATAGTATCAAGACCAGCCTGAACCTTCTTATATAAAGGTCTTGTACCAACCATAATACCGAATACGATTATGGCAAGCACCGGAATAGCTGCTGCAAATATAAGAGCAGCCTTTACATCTATAGTAAATGCCATAATCATCGCACCAAATACTATAAATGGTGAACGCAAGAAAAGTCTTAATACAAGATTAACACCATTCTGAACCTGATTAATATCACTTGTCATTCGTGTCATAAGCGTTGATGTTCCAAGCTCGTCAAGCTCTGTAAATGAAAGTGACTGGATATGCTTAAACAGTGCATGTCTTATGCCTGTAGCACATCCTACTGCTGCCTTTGCACTGAAATACTGCGCTGTTATTGAACATGTAAGACCAATAATAGCAAGTGCAAGCAGCATAAGACACGACTTTACGATATAGCCTGTATCCTGATTGGCTATACCTCTGTCGATAATTGATGCCACAACAAGTGGTACGAACAATTCAAATAGTGCTTCAAGCATCTTAAAAAGAGGTGCAAGAACACATTCTTTCTTAAGTTTTTCCAGATACTTAAGTATCATCTTCATAATAATCCTCATTTCCGCGCACTTTTTGCATAACAGATTAGTGTCTGGTGTGCGCCGGCACCAATCCTATGTGCGAAATATTCACACCTTTTTATTTAACCAGTTAAAACTGATTGATTATAGACTTTATTTTACTTTCACACGGCTTACCAGGCTATCTACGCCTATTCCAGTGCAAAAAGCTGTGCTATAAGATTTTCATAACCATATCTTCTCTTAGTCATAAAAAACTTATTGTACGCTTCATAATTATAATAAGAATGTTCATACTGCCTTGAGTAAAGATGTGCAAGGTCAACCTGTCTTACAAAGTCTAACTTCTTATCATTAAGATACCAGTCAGCCACATCCATAATCTTTAGTGATAGCAGCCCGGCAGCAGCTCCCTTCATCTTAAGCAGGACATTATAATCGTACACCGCATCAAGGAAATACCTGTATACATAATACATAAGTATCTGCTCATATTCGTGCTGGTTATCCTTATAGTATTCGTCAAATTCAAGCACTATATCTGCAAAGGCTTTATCATCCTCACATTTCTCATAGAAAGTATTGACTTCTCTTACATATATATTCCAGTCTGGATTAATGACCTCCATACCCTTGAACCTGTCGAAAAACCGCCTTGTATAAAGGTATGCATCCTTTTTTTTCGCAGCTATGGAACGTGCCTTATCAAGCTTACTTTCCCTGTAGTCTTCCTTTGCATATCTTTTACAGACACCTATTATAAGCTCGTCCCTCTCCTTATCAAGATAATGCTGTATATCCTTTGCAAACATAAGGATGAGCACAGCCCTTTCAGCTATCGTATAGTCCCTGTCCGACACTATATTATAGGCTATTATCCTTGCCTGCCTTAGCTGCATATAAGTCAGCGGGTCTATATCATTGTAGGCACTTACCTGCTCATTGCTGTCTTTTTCGTCAAATGTAAGCTCATCCCTGTAGCCTAACATAAGCTCGCCCGCTGTCTTGCAGGATGGTGCTATTCCAATCTCTCTTATTCCGCCATATTCATTGATAAACCTCGGAAACTCTGCACACGTTTCACACAGCTTGTCCTCGCCAAGTGCTATGTATAGGTCGCACAGATTTTCCTCATTAAGAAACGGACATCTTCCATTATTAAGTGTAAATGTACATCCGCCCTCCTCTGATGGCACCATAACTGACTTTAATCTTTTTCCAAAGCTCCCCTTTACCTTTTTATAGTATTTATAGGAAGCTTCATCCACATCTACATCCCAGCCTGCACAGCACGTATCTGTACAGTCACCTGCTATACATCTGAAATCTTTATAATAATCAGGCGTTACTATCTTCATTCAAATCCTCATTTCCTGTGTAAAAATCTATTTTTCACGACACTTTTTCTACATTCTGTTACTTTTTGCCGTCACTGTCTTAATCACTGTATACAGGGAAGTTCCGACAAGTACTGCAAACACTGCAAATGAAACAAAATACATATAGAAAAGATATGGTCTTTGTATGAGCCAGTCCGTCATAGGTGATGTATACACTTCTGTAAGTGTAAATATATCAACGGGTATTGCAGTTATCTGTGCCACCTGTGGATACTTGGCTATTGCAATATATGCAAACATCCCCATTGCTGGAAATGACATAAGCCCTGCTATAAGTGCTGCTACTATGCTTACAGTCCTTACTGTAAATGCCTTGCTACTTAATGTTTTTTTAGTAAGCACATTAAATATAACTGCCACTATCATAAGTATGAGCATAAACATATAATCATTTACCAGCAGTGCTACCATGCCAAAAAATTCCTCTCCCTTAAATGATGAATATCCCTGCATAAGCACATAATAATTATATATTGCCTTAAGTCCTGTATAAAAAACACCTATGATAGATATTCTGAATATTATATTCATAATTCTGTTTCCATTATTATCCGGCATATTAAACCTCATTTCTGTACATTTTTCCAATAACATATATATATGCTGTGCACATATACCTTATTATATATCCTATCCCACAGCACACATGTCAACTCACACTGACACCATATATAACGCTATCGTACCGCCATTAATTATGCTACAAATCCTGTATATTTTCAATTACAAAATAAAAACTCTTATTTTATACTTTCTACATACATTATTTCAATATCCTTATTCTTATGATACCTACGAATTGTTCCGTGCTACGCACTCCCACAATTCTACCCAATATTCGCATATCGTGGGACTATCATCCCACTTTTATGCTCATATTGGGGCGGGTCACAAGGTCATTCACCCACCTATGAGCAAGCTCATGTGGGTTTAGACCTTTTGACCCTGGTATCTTGCAATATTATGTAACTTGCAATATTATGTAACTTAAGTGTATAATTATAATATTATGATGTTGGGGTCTTTACCCCCAGCTATAATGATATCTGCTTTGCTATATGCACGAATCCAACCAGATATCAGAGCACAAGAAAGGATATATAATGAATAAGAAAAAAATCTCCGTATTCAAACGCATATGCATGCTTTCCACGGTTATTCTTATGATGCTTACTGCCACACTTTCACTTACTGCCTGTGGTAAAAGCAACATTCCTGAAAACACAGTATTTTCAGTAGATGACCTTGCTGGTAAGTCTGTCGGCGTACAGTTAGGAACCACAGGTGATATATATGTTTCTGATATGGAAACTGATGGTTCTAACACTAAGGTTGAACGATTTAACAAAGGAAATGATGCCATTCAGGCACTTAAGCAGGGAAAGATTGATGCCGTAGTTATCGATGCACAGCCTGCCAAAGCATTTGTAAGCTCTAACAGCGACCTCTGCATACTTAATGAAGAATTCGTAACTGAGGAATATGCTATATGTATAGCAAAAAACAACAGTTCTTTCACTTCTTCTGTAAATGAAGCTCTTAATATACTTATTAATAATGGTACTATTGATACTATAATAAATAACTATATTGGCGAAAATCCTTCAAAGGAAGCCTACATACCTAAGAGTGCTGGTGAGAATGGTACTCTTACTATCGCTGTAAATGCTTACTTTGAACCATACGAATATTATAACAACGGAAAAGTAAGCGGTATTGATATAGATATATCCAATGCCATAGCTGATTATCTTGGCATGAAGCTTTCAGTTGAAGATATGGAATTCGATTCTATCATAACTGCTGTATCTTCTGGCAAGGTTGATATGGGTATATCTGGTATAACTGTTACAGATGAACGTAAGAAAAATATAGATTTCACTATACCATACACTACTTCAAGCCAGGTTGTCATTGTAAGAAACAATGATGCAGCCGGTCACGGAATGAGCTTTGCAGAGAAGTTCAAGACTGACTTTATTAATGATGGAAGATATGAATACCTTTTAACTGGTCTTAAGAATACTTTAATCATAGCATTATGTGCTGCTATTATGGGTATTGTTATCGGTTTCCTTATAGCGATTGTAAGGTCTAACCACGATAAAACAGGCGGTATGAAGGTGCTTAACTTCTTATGTAATATTTACCTTACTGTAATCCGTGGTACACCAACTATGGTACAGTTACTTATTATATATTATGTAATATTCAGCTCAGTACATATAAGCAAGATACTTGTTGCCATACTTGCATTTGGTATTAACTCAGGTGCCTATGTAGCTGAAATCTTCCGTTCAGGTATTATGTCGATTGACAACGGACAGTTTGAAGCTGCAAGAAGCCTTGGTCTTAACTATAGAAAGACTATGACTCTTGTTATCCTTCCACAGGCTTTCAAGAATGTTTTACCTGCACTTGCTAACGAATTCATCGTTTTATTAAAGGAAACTTCTATCAGTGGTTATATAGGACTTAACGACCTTACTCGTGGTGGTGATATTATCCGAAGCATAACTTATGACCCAATGCTTCCACTCTTTGGTGTAGCCATCATCTATCTTGTATTAGTTGTTATTCTTTCATCACTTGTTAAGAAACTTGAAAGGAGATTAAGAAGCAATGAGCGACACTAATGTAATTCTTGAAGTTAAAAATCTTAAAAAGACTTTTGACGACCACGAAGTATTAAAGGATATTAACACTACTGTAAAGAAGGGCGAAGTTATCGCTATAATCGGACCTTCCGGATGTGGTAAGTCTACATTTTTAAGGTCTTTAAACCTGCTTGAAGTTCCTACCTCAGGCCACATTATATATGAAGGCAATGACCTTACTGAAAAAGGTGTTGATGTAGATAAGTTAAGACAGAGTATTGGAATGGTATTCCAGCATTTCAACCTCTTTCCTAATATGACTATTAAGAAAAATATTACTCTTGCACCTATACAGCTTGGACTTATGTCTAAGGAGGAAGCTGACAGCAAGGCAATGGAACTTCTTAAAAGAGTAGGTCTTTCTGATAAGGCTGACTCTTATCCTGATATGTTATCAGGTGGTCAGAAGCAGAGAGTTGCCATAGCAAGAGCACTTGCCATGAACCCTGAGATTATGCTTTTTGATGAGCCTACATCGGCCCTTGACCCTGAGATGGTTGGCGAAGTTCTCTCTATTATGAAAGAGCTTGCCGCATCTGGCATGACTATGATTGTTGTAACTCACGAGATGGGATTTGCCAGGGAAGTATCTTCAAGATGTATGTTTATCAATGAAGGACGTATTGAAGAAGACAGCGACCCTGTATCATTCTTTGACACACCTAAGAGCGCACGACTTAAGGACTTCTTATCTAAGGTGTTATAATATTTTATAAATTCTTTGATTATTAAAGATTATATAAGCTTGTATAAAAAGAGGCTGCCACATAAGAAATATACATTATTTAGTGTATATTATTCTTATGTGGCAGCAATTTTCTTACATATTTTTATTGCCTGCATATCTTAAATTTCATTCCATATGAATTAGGTTTATGTAGCGGCTTTTATATAACTTTCTTTCCTGTTACAGGGTCTGTCAGCCCTAAAAGAGCCATTATAAGTGCCATTCTTACATACACTCCATTCTGAACCTGTTCAAAATATGCTGCCCTTGGGTCTTTATCTACATCCGCTGCTATCTCTGTGATTCTTGGAAGCGGATGAAGTACAGGCATATCCTGTGGTGCTTTCTTAAGCTTTTCTGCATTGAGTATATAGCAGTCACGAAGCCTTATATACTCATCCTCACTAAAGAAACGCTCCTTCTGCACTCTTGTCATATACAGTACATCAAGTTCTGGCAGTATCTCTTCTAACTGTCTTGACTCTTTGTATACACTACTGTCATTATTGAGTACATCCTGTATCATATAGTCAGGCATTTTAAGTTCTTCTGGTGATATAAATACATACTTATTGCCCTTATACCTTGAAAGGCTCTTTACAAGTGAATGTACTGTCCTGCCAAACTTAAGGTCACCACACAGCCCTACTGTAAGGTTATCAAGTCTTCCTTTTCTTGACTTAATTGTCATAAGGTCAATCATAGTCTGTGTAGGATGACTGTGACCGCCATCTCCTGCATTAATTACAGGTATCCTTGAATATAATGAAGCAAGCATCGGTGCGCCCTCTTTAGGATGTCTCATAGCTACAATATCAGCATAACAGCTTATTACACGGATAGTATCTTCAACTGTTTCACCCTTATTGACACTTGATACATCGGCAGACGGAAAACCTATAACTGTTCCACCAAGATTTAACATAGCTGTTTCAAATGAAAGTCTTGTTCTTGTGCTTGGCTCATAGAATAATGTTGCTATCTTCTTTCCCTTGGCGGCTTCACTGTAAGCCGGCATATTATCACGTATTCTTTCAGCAAGTGCAAGTATATCTCCTGTTTCCTCCACTGATAAGTCTTTAGGGTCAATCAAATGTCTCATATCTTTTCCTCATCTTTCTGCCTGTAACTTTTTATATGTAAACTACTAATTCTTATTAATCTCTTAATAAATATTCTTCTCTTTCTGCGCCTGTTGATACAAGATGTATCTTATGACTTATGAGCTTTTCAAGTATAAGAATATATTTTTTTGCATTTTCCGGAAGCTCTTCCCAGTTTCTACAGCCTGATATATCACATTTCCAGCCCGGGAGCTCCTCTATAACCGGCTTAGCCTTTTCAAGACGGCTGTCTGTCACGAAGTCTTTAGTTACTTTTCCGTCTATACTATATGCTGTTATGACCGGAATAGTTTCAAATTCACTTAATACATCAAGCTTTGTAAGTGCTATATCATCAACATTCTGGCACATTATGCCATATCTGCTTGCAACTGCATCAAAAGGTCCGACTCTTCTTGGTCTTCCTGTGGCTGCTCCGTATTCACCGCCAGCTTTTCTTAGTTCTTCCATCCAGCTTTCCGGCATAGCCTTCTCTGCAACAAAGCCGCCCTCTCCGACACAGGTTGAATATGCTTTCATAACACCAACAACCTGTGATATATTATATCCCATAAGACCTGTTCCCATAGGTATGTAAGCTGCCAGTGTATTAGAACTTGATGTATATGGATATATTCCATAATCAATATCCCTTAATGCACCCAGCTGTGCCTCAAACAATATATTCTTATTATTCTTTGCAGCATCTCTTAACAGCTTTGACGTATCGCATATATAATCCTTAAAGCACTGTGCCTGATTTTTGCACCACTCAAGCAGTTCATTATAAGATATTGCATCCTGCTTATATACATTTTCAAGAATAAGATTTTTGCTCTCAACAATAACCTGAAGACGATGCCTTACAGATGGCTGGTCTATATTTAATATGTCACCTATTCTTAATGTTTTTTTCATATACTTATCACTATAAGCATAGGCTATTCCTCTTCTTGTTGAACCATATGCTGACCCGGTCTGTGACAGCCTTTCCTCCTCAAGTACATCCTGTCTTACATGCATAGGCATACATATAGTCGCCTTATCTGATATCTTAAGATTATCAGGTGTTATCTTAACATTCATCTGCTGCATAACAGATATTTCATGACGAAGATGGTCTAAGTCTATTACCATTCCATTACCTAACACACACACTACATCTGGATGAAGTATTCCAGATGGAAGAAGATTAAGCACAAACTTTCCTTCCTGTGTAACAACTGTGTGACCTGCATTATTGCCACCCTGATAACGCACAACATAATCTGCCTTTTCACTCATAAGGTCGACTATACGGCCTTTGCCCTCATCGCCCCAGTTAATACCAACTACTGCTTTTAACATATCTTTATCATCCTTTCATATATGGCTTACACTTTAATACCTAAACATCAAATAATTCATATATTGCTTGATTTTTTACACCAAAAGCATTATACTTTGCCATAAATAAGATGTAAAACATATATTTAATATGTCTGTTATATGTTTTTTATATAAGGAGTTATGGTATGATAAGTTACGATTATTATAGAATATTTTATTATGTTGCCCAGTATAAGAGCTTTACAAAGGCTGCGCAGATGCTTGATAACAACCAGCCTAATATAACACGCTGTATGAATAATCTTGAAAGTGAGATTGGCTGTAAGCTTTTTATACGTTCCAACAGAGGAATATCTCTTACTCCTGAAGGACAGAGGCTTTATGAACACGTTGCTGCCGGATGTGAACAGTTTGCTGCTGGTGAGTGTGAGCTTGCCAAGGATAAGGGGCTTGAACGTGGACTTATTAATATCGGTGCAAGTGAAACCGCGCTGCGCCTTATACTTCTTGATAAGCTTGAAACATTTCACGAAACATATCCACACGTAAGATTAAAGATATCCAACCATTCATCACCTGAGGCTATTACTGCCCTTGAAAATGGACTTGCTGATATTGCAGTTGTCACCACACCTGTCACTATTCCTAAGAACTACCACTCTGAACCTTTATATTCTTTCAGGGAGCTTCTTATTGGTGGAACCAAATACGCAGACCTCGCATCCAGAATGCAAAGCCTGCGTGACCTTAACAATATTCCATTTATATGTCTTGGAAGTGATACAGCTACAAGAAACTTATATATTGAGTTCTTTCTTAATCACCACCTTCAGTTTTCACCTGATATGGAAGCCGCTACAACTGACCAGGTGCTTCCTATGGTTGAACACAACCTTGGAATAGGCTTCTATCCGGAAGACCTCTGTGCCGGTGCCATTACAAGCGGTTCTGTCCAGCCTATAAGACTTGTAGAGCCTATCCCTGAGCGTGAAGTCTGCCTTGTGTGGGATAAAGGCAGGGCACTGAGCATAGCTGCAAAGAAGCTGATTGATACATTAAAAAAATCTTATTAAAACTTTATTCCATATACTTTAAGGTCGACTTTCCCATTCATAACCTCTATTCCGTCTGCCTTAAGTAAGTTTTCCTGTCTGTTCGCGCCGCCAAAAGCAAATGCACCAGACAGTTCTCCCTTTGAATTAACGACCCTGTAGCATGGTATATTATCAGGGTCGGGATTCTTATGAAGCGCATTACCCACAGCCCTTGCCATACCTTTATTACCAGCAAGCTCCGCTATCTGTCCATAAGTGGCAACACTGCCCTTTGGTATCTTTTTTACTGCTTCATATATCCTCTTTGTTGGATTGTAAGTAATAATCTCATAACTTTCCCTAATCATTGTCTTTATGGCATCATCCGGTACTGAACCATCAAGTATGATTGTATTCCAGTTCTCCTTATTCTGGTGATATCCCGGAATAACCGACCTGAAAGCACTTCTCCAGTAATCACGCCACTCACGGTCAGCCTTTACATTAAGGTTAATATACCCGTCTTTTTCATATATCCACAAAAATGCTTTCTTACTCCCCTTAACTCTTACAAGCTGCCAGTTAGTATCATGAAATGGTGTTTCTACATATGTGTCTGGAAATGATAAGCCGTATTCTAATGCTTCTTCTCTGCTGTTCATAGTACACACCTCTTTTATTTCACTTTAATCTTTTTATCCCTCGCCGTGCAAGTCCAAGAAATCGTTAGCTTTCTTGGACTGTCGGGCTCTCGCCCTATCAGCATAAAATCAAGCAAAAGGCTTTGTGCAAGCACATCCCTTTGTTTGACTTTATGCTGGCACGGCTCGATGCTTACGCACGCTGAATAAAAGCAGTCCTGCTCCACATATTACAAAGAATATTGATATAAACTGTGATGTAGATAAGAAGCCGACTTCACCACGATAATCATTCCTTAAGAATTCTATAAGGAAACGTCCCATTCCATACAGTATCATATATATATATCCTATGCCTCCTGCTGGCAGTGACTTGTTCTTTCCTTTATTCTTTGCCACTGTATAGCTGAAGTTATATGCGATTACAAGAAGAATAATCATATGGATAAAGTTAGCTCCTGCTGATATAAGCTGTGTCGGTATAAGATTGACTCCTGCTGGTGCCTGTGAACTCGCTGGAAATACAACTCCGAAATGGCTTGTTGTTTCTCTTCCATAGCAGCAGCCTGCAAGAAAGCAGCCGATACGTCCAAATCCCTGTGCAAGTGCTATTTCAGGCATAACTAAGTCAAAGTATTCAAGGAAATTCAGCTTTTTTATCTTGCAATAAAGCATACAACAAAGCACACCTGCTATAATTCCGCCATATACTACAAAACCTGCTGACCCAAGTACCGCCTTCGGGTTCTTAACAAATGCATCAAATTCCACAATTACATATAAAAGCTTGGCGCCAAGGAAACCCGAAAGTCCCGCTATTATAGTGATGTCTATAACTGACTCCTCCCTTAGTCCTAACTTCTTAGCCCTGTATTCTGCCAGAAGCATGGCAAGTATAAAGCCTATGCCTATCATAAAGCCATAACCGTGTACCGTCAGGCTTCCTATTTTAAATAAATCTATTTTCATAATCTGTTATCTTCCTTTCCTGATATATCTTATCACCTTAATATTTATCTGACACATCTATACCATAATAATTCTTTTATTCCACCATACGACTCTGGAACTCAACAAAAAATTTCTCGCAAAAACATCTCTTTATAATTATACTTTTATCCAACATGATACATAATTTACGATTTTACAGTCCAAACATATTCTCTGACTTGTCTATTCTTTCTTTCACCTCATCAAAAAATGTATCCTCTGACACATAAGCCTTCATATAGAAAGTCTTTAAGTTATACAGATTAAGTGTCCTTATCTCTTCCTGTGACAAGTCCTTCATCGACCTTTGTATCTTCTTTAAGTACTTATGCCACCTTATAATGTAATCATTATACCTTTCGGTATCAGATATACCAAGCCATTTTTTCACCTTAATCTTAGTGAGGTTATCCTTGTTACATTCGCCCTTCTGCAATATGTAGTGGAAATGCTCATCATCCTCCCAGTATCTTCCAAGTGGAAACATACGGCATATCCCCGGTCTGTATCCGTGAATACTGCACATATTGTCAGTATTAAGAAATGAACAGGCATTAGTTTTATCCTGCATCTTAATATTAGGAAGTATACACCCATCGACCACATTAAGCTCTATATTATCATTAACAAGTGCCTCAAATGCTTTCCCTGTTCCTGAAGTCAGTCTGAAGCAGTCATACGGGTCAAGCACAATAGTCTTTCCCATCCCTATACAGCATATTTTCTTACAGCCACTACAATTATTCGTATCCGTCCTTACAAGGTCATTTTCACTGTATAACCTTCCGTCAGATATATCCTCTAAACCTATATTTCTTATCATAATAAGTTGAACCCTTCTTGATTAATATACATACATATATTATATATTTAAACTATACAATGAACAATTAAAGAAAATTACAAAATCTATACATTTTCAAATTTGCTCATTTATAATTATCTATCTTCATAATTAAAATTCTCTGATAGTTAAAGCTTCTTTAATATAACAACCGCATTATCCGTATTATACTTTAAATATTTAATTATGTCGACTATCTTTATCTGACCTTCATTTCCTCAAAAAATTTCTTTTGAATATTATTATTATATTTCAAATACACAAACCCGTAAAACCACAAAAAAATTCGCTCTGTTTATAACTTAATTACATTTTTAAAATCACTGCAATTCATTTATATACAGCGCCCACAAAGCCCCTTAATTATCTAAAGTTATTTCAAAATATGACAAAAAACACCAAACTTAATAAAAAAACGCATTACTTTTTTATTAAAATGTGCTACAATACGTTACTGTATAATATTATGTTAAAGTTTAATGATGATTGGAGAACACAATGAAACACAAGATTATAACATTTGGTGAGTTAATGTTAAGACTTTCACCTGATAACAACGAAAGATTTACACAGGCACACTCTTATGAAGCTGTTTACGGAGGCGGCGAAGCTAATACAGCGGTATCACTTGCTAACTTCAATGTTGATACACGTTATGTAACAAAGCTTCCTAATCACACTATCGGTCAGAGTGCTGTGAACTCATTAAGACAATATGGCGTTGATGTAAGCAGAATAGTCCGCGGCGGTGACCAGATTGGTATATATTTCCTTGAGAAAAAGACAAGCCAGCGACCAACCAATGTTATATACAATAGAAACGGATCTGCATTTGCACTTGCAACTAAAGAAGACTTTGACTGGAATTCTATATTTGAAGGTGCTACATGGTTTCACTTCTCTGGCATAACTCCAGCTATAAGCGACAATATGGCCGAGATTACTATTGAAGCATGTAAGGAAGCCAAGAAACGTAACATAACTGTAAGCTGTGACCTTAACTACAGAAGCAAGCTCTGGTCAAGTGAAAAAGCTAACAAGGTTATGAGCGAAGTATGTAAATATGTTGATATATGTATCGCCAATGAAGATGATGCTGTCGGTATATTCGGTATGGATGCATCTAAGTCAGATAAAGAGAAAAATGCCTACATAGCTGAAGAACTTACAAAGATGTTCCCTAACTTTAAGATGGTTGCATCTGTATGGAGAACTGAAACTTCTATAACAACATTCAAGCTCCAGTCTATGATATATACAGATGGCAAGGCTTACTATAGTCAGGAATTCTTTATGAATATCCTTGATTACATCGGTGCCGGTGATGCTTACTGCGCAGGTATTATCTACAGTCTTATCAATGGCTTCGAGCCTCAGAAGGCAGTAGAATTCTCTAATGCTGCAAGCTGCTTAAAGCACACTGTAAGCGGTGACTTTAACCTTGTATCAGTTGATGAAGTTATGAAGCTTGCATTTGCCAAGGCTGGTAATGAAGTATCACGTTAGTATTTGCAATACTTTTATTTTACGCATCATACATTTTGTACAAATGCACAGTTTTTTTGTACTTTTCTTAATAATTATAATGCATTTTTACCTAAGTTATGTTATAATATTTAAAACAATATCGTGAATATGGTTAAATTATAATTGAAAAGGATAAAGTGTATGTTTGGCAGAAAAAAAGAAAATCAGGTGTTATCAGACAATGATGCACAACAACTATTAGTTTCTATTGATAATATTATAGCGGGCGATTTCAGTGATGTAAGTGTCTCATCATTTAATGATCCCGTTATCGGTGATAAGCTTAATGCTATGCTGCTTTCTATAAAGCAGGTCAATAACCCCGTTGTTATGCGACTTAATGAAACTATGGAAGTCATTGGCGATAATGGTCTTATGAAAGATACATTTGAACAGGTAGAGTCACAGACTAAGTCTATTAAAAGTATGGAAACTGCTGGTCTTCATCTTGAGAATTCTATCGACAATATATCAGAAGCCATTGGACATATCCGCGATAACACCCATGATGTTCTTTCTGTATCACAGAATGTAACTATTGATATGAATGACAGTGTACATGCTGTTACCGAATCATCCAAGCGTATCGAAGTTATTAATAAGCGTGTTCAGGACTTTAAAGGAAAGATTGGTAAGATCGAAGAGATTGTTGACCTTGTTAAAAAGGTTTCCAACCAGAGTAATCTTCTTGCACTCAATGCATCTGTTGAGGCTGCACGAGCTGGTGAAGCTGGTAAGGGCTTTGCCGTTGTTGCTGACCAGGTGCGTCTGTTATCTAGTAATACTTCTGAATCCGCTGAGGATATAGTAAAGTATGTTTCTGAATTAAAAGAGAATATTGATGAACTTGCCCTTGCTATGGATGAAACAACATTAAGTCTTGCAGATGGTAATTCAAAAGTCGAGAAATCCATCTTATCCATGGAACAGATGAATGAACAAATAAGCAGTATCCGTGAACGTGTAGACAGTATATTTGACGATATTGATACACAGACTAAGGTTACCCGTGCTTTTTCTAAACAGATTGAAAATATTTCCCAGAGTTACAACACTTTATCTAACGACTGTCTTCAGACTGGACGACGTATATTCAAGGTTGGACGTTACCTTGATAAAACAAGAAGTGACCTTGTACGTGGCTGTTCACAGATAACAGACCAGGACTGGTTACGTGTATTTGAAGTCGACCATTTCGTACTTACGTGGCGTGTATACAATAATATCGTAGGTTTTGAACACCTCCTTATAAAACAGGTTGATAACCCTTCCGGCTGTAAGCTTGGCAAGTGGCTTAACAGCGTATCTGATGAACAGCTTTTACACAGCAAAGAATATATATCTCTTGTCCATACTCACGAAGCCCTCCATAAGTATGCAACACTTTCATGGCAGGCCAAGGAAGACGGTGATACAGATAAGGCTATGTCATACTTTAATGACACCTACAATGCATACGAAGAATTTGACAACGCACTGCACCGTTTCCAGAATAGGATGCAGGCTCTTGGATATAAGGATATTACACAGATTACCGCTTTTGAGAAGGTCTGATTTGATTATATATTCAAGCTGATAGTTTGTGATAATACTAAGCTCCCTATTTTATCCCGGATGACAGGCATTTTACCGTTATCCGGGACATTTTTATGAAGTATATTGGTATTTTCTATATTTATCCGGTTAATTTTACCGCAAAGAATATCCTATGCATTTTATACGTATTCCGTAATCAGGTATAAGTGTTTCTTTTTGCTGCAAAGAATATCTTACGCCTTTTCTCCACCCTTAAGCTACAACGAACCCGAAGGACACTGTGGCAGATCTTCCTCACATATCGGCTGACATCCTGTATCGCAGTCATTCTTAAGATTGCCCTCACAACGTGGAGGACTAAGGTCAAGTGGTTTAATGGCAAGATTAAGAAGATTGCCACATACAAACTTTAACTCATCCGAATTTTCTTCAGATACAATACTGCCCTTTGGTGTAACTATCTTTCCTGCACTTGCAACCCTGTATCCTGCATAGTACAGGCTCTGGAGTATGAGCGACAAGCCTACTGTCACTTCGTCTGTGGTTGTGTCAAGGTCAAGCACCTTTGGAATAGCATACAGGTTAAGTCCCTGTGTTATTCCGTTATCACTTGACAGGAAACCTATATAATTAAGCGCTGGTGTATATGCCGGGGTACCACCAGCATTACTGTTATATGACACTCCGTAAGGCGCAAATATCTCTAACTCAACTGATGTTGGATTGACATCCTCATCGTAGGTTGCAGCCGTTGTATCAGCAGGAAGATACACTGCTGTTGGATATTCAGTTGCTATCAGTCTGCAATTCTCATCATATAAGTTAATCGCAAATGTTACCGTAAGATTGGAAAGCTTCACCGAATAACAGTTTGGTCTTCCCGGTATCTGTGTTATGACAACATTATCCGTTCCATAATCATATGAAATATCTATGACACTGGCTGTTGCATTAGTAACTGTCGGATATTCAGCAGATATATCCACACCTACAGGGAATGTGGCACACAGGTTGATACCTATCTGGTCATATATAAGCGGAGCAAAAAGGCTTAACTCACCCGGTGAACCACATATAGGATTGGTACACACATCAAAGCATCCATTAGGCATATTAGAAACAACATCGCTGACTATCTTTGTGCAGCAGCCACCTTTTTTACATTTGCATCTGGCCATGCTTTATTCCTTCCTTTATTCATTCTTACTATATTATATGTTCTAAATAATTATGTGCTACCATACATTTTAATAAGTATTATGTCTCTGGCTGAGAGGTCGTCTTATGTCAAATGTGTATTCTATCGGCAATAACAGACAGCTTATAATCTATGCTGCCGGTTCAAATATATTCTTAAGAATAGCCCACTTTGGAGGTCTTGAACGTCCTATAATCCTTACCACCGATTATATGTCACACCTTAACGAATGTATATACAATGACACTCTTTACTATACCTACATAGCAACCGACAATTCTCTTTACGTTAAAAACATTATGGAGAGTAAAAGCATTTATACTGTAAATGGAACTGACACACCTTCGCTGTATCACCCATATATAGGCAGATGTAATAATTCGCTGCTTCTTTTTTACCTGAAAAATAATCCCGTTACTAATCACACAGCCCTACAGTGTATATCACTTTCACTTACAAATGAAAACCCAGATAACACGCCTGTCACTCTTCCTGACTGTATGAATAACATAACAGGATACAATATATATCAGGCTGGTAACAGACTTATTCTATATGCCGCTGGCAGGATATTTATTATTGAAGAAATCGGACATATTAAAGAGCTTAAAAATGAGGAAGATATACGAAATACTGTATTAAAAAAATGTGAGCAAAGAATTGCTTCATTAAACGACAGCAATAATTCAAGAATAGAAGCTCTGACAGACACCTATCAGAAAAAATTAGCTGCCTGTCAGGCTAAGATTGACGAACAGGCAGCAGTTATAAACAGTATCACTTCACAATATAATGAGCTTATGGATATCGCATGCAAGTACCGTGATGAAGCCTTAAGATGGCGTTCTAAGTTTATGTGATAATTACCCCCCCGCAGGTCTGTCATAATTATCAATATTATATAAATGTGTCATTCCACTTATATGATACCTACCTTGCATAATGTACTTTAAGCAGGCTCAATCCCTTTGCTGGTGCAGTTGCGCCAGCAAGTGCCCTGTTTTTAGCATCGAGCAGCTCTGTCATACTCTCTGGCGTTCTCTTATGAAATCCCACTTCAAGAAGTGTTCCCGATAATATTCTTACCATATACTGTAGAAATCCCGAACCGTGATATGTCATATTAAGATATGAACCCTTAAGTGCTATATCGATTGAATATATTTCCCTCACTGTCGACTTTTTCATCTTGGGATTGCCGCAGAAGCTTGCAAAGTCATGCACACCGACAAGATATTCTGCCGCCTTTTTCATAGCCTCAACATCTGGCATTTTACCTGTTATGTGCACATACTTCCTGTTAAATACAGGCTTTTTATCCCCAACATAACAGGTGTAGCAGTAAGTTTTCCCCATAGCATTGTATCTGCTGTGGAAACGCTCTGAGGCTATTCTTACCTCCTGAACACATATATCCTCCGGGAGGTACTTATTCATGTAATCACATATCTGCTCCTCTGTCATATCTGTATTAATATGAACATTGGCGACCATTCCCTTTGCATGTACACCTGCATCAGTTCTTCCAGCACCTATCACTTCAACAGCTTCATTTACCATCTGTGAAAGGACACCTTCAAGCTTACCCTGAATAGTCATATCTGTATTAGGCTGATGTTCCCAGCCATAATATCTTGTTCCGTCATATGATATTATCATCTTATAATTATTCATATCATTCTCCATTTTATAAATGTTAAAAAACCTTAACACTTACACTATATTTTTTTTGCATATATCATTAAGACAGCATTTATCACAATAAGGCTTTGTTCTTGCTGTGCACACTTCTCTTCCATGTATCACAAGCCTGTGGCACATATCACTGCCCTCTTCTGGCGGTATAATCTTCCATAAAGCCATCTCTACTTTCTTTGGCTCTTTCATATCTTTTACAAGACCAATTCTGTTACACAGCCTTATACAATGCGTATCTGTCACTATGGCTGGCTTTCCAAATACATCACCCATTATAAGATTAGCGCTCTTTCTTCCCACTCCCGGAAGCTTTAACAGCTCTTCCATGGTATCAGGCACTTTATCATCGAACTGTGTGTGAAGCATTTTCATACAGGCACTTATATCGCGAGACTTGCTTTTTCCGAGTCCACACGGATGAACTATTCTTTCTATATCTGAAACATCAGCTTCGGCAAGTGCAGCTACTGACGGATACTTCGCAAACAAATCCTGAACAACTACATTTACCCTTGCATCTGTGCATTGGGCTGCAAGCCTTACGCTTACAAGCAGCTTCCACGCATCATCATAATCAAGCGTACAGCCAGCATCCGGATATTCTTTTTTTAATCGTTCTATAACCTCTAACGCCAGTTGTTTCTTAGTCATGCCTGTTCTCCTTTATATATGCTGCTTCATCTGGATTATCTCCACATTTTTATCATTTATTTACCGCTTTTCATTTATCACAACTTTATTTTTATTGTTTTTACTATTATTTTTCACTTTTATCTTTACTACCATGTCCGGCAGCTATCCAGAATACAAGAAGTGAAAGAACAACCGCAATAGTCATCCATATGCATACCACCTTAGTACCCTGTGGCTTGAACATATCATAATATCCCTTAAAGTATATAACAAGGTCTATAACTGGAAGTATGTACATCATATATGGCTTCATCCACTTAGGAAATGCAAGACCATTTCCTTCATTAACCTCTGCCACGAAGTTATCATATCCCCAGCCGTTCTTTCTTGTACAGAAAAGCACAAATAACAGACAGCCAAGAGGAAGTATGTTATAAGATACTATAAAGTCCTCTAAGTCCATAAGTGTTGTACCTGCACCTATAGGCTCTATTCCTGAAAGCACATTGTAACCAAGTATGGCTGGCATAGAAAGTGCTGCTATAACGAACAGATTGACTATAGAAGCTCTTTTTCTGCTGCACCCGAACAAGTCCATAGTCATGGCTATAATATTCTCATATACTGCGATTACTGTTGACAGCGCCGCAAATGCCATAAATACAAAGAATAATACTTCCCATAACTGACCACCCGGCATCTGGTTAAACACATTTGGAAGTGTTATAAACAAAAGTGATGGACCAGCACCCGGGTTAATACCATATGCAAAACATGCAGGAATAATAATAATACCTGCTGTAAGTGCAACTACTGTATCAAGTATAACTACATTTATTGACTCGCCAGTAAGCTTACAGTCCTTGGAAAGATAACTTCCGAATATCTCCATTGAACCTATACCAAGTCCAAGAGTAAAAAATGCGTGTGACATCGCTGCAAACACAACATTTCCTATACCCTGCTCCTTCATCTTGTTAAAGTCTGGCACAAGATAGAACTTAAGTCCCTCAGCACTTCCTTCAAGCATAACTGAATTCACTGCCATAACAACCATAAGCGCTAATAAGAGAATCATCATAACCTTGCTTATCTTCTCTACACCCTTCTGTAGACCAAGTGAACACACGCCTATACTTACAAGTACAACAACAAATGTCCAGAATGTCATAATTCCTGGAGAAGCAAGCATCTGTGAGAACTCCCCGCCTATCTCATCAACACTCTTATCTGTGAGCTTTCCTGATAAGCTGTATACAAAGTAGTTAAGCATCCAGCCTGCAACCATAGTATAAAACATCATCAGAAGATAATTACCCGCATAAGCTGCCCATCTGAAATGATGCCATCTTGTTCTCTCTGGTGAAAGAGCCTTAAATGCACTTCCAAGACTCTTGTTACTTCCTCTTCCTATAGCATACTCACATATAAGTATAGGAAGTCCTAATCCAAGCAGACATAACAGATATATGACAATAAATGCTGCCCCTCCGTTTTTTCCGCATATGTAAGGGAACTTCCATACATTGCCCAATCCTACTGCGCATCCTGCTGATACAAGTATAAATCCTAATCTGGATGCGAACTTTTCTCTGTTGTCATTCATTGTGTCATTACCTTTCTGTAGTTATTATTATGATTACATCTGCTTTCATCATCCGTACCATAATGCTTTTTATAATTATCGCTATATATACTTATTGTCTATGCCCAGACTACTTCCAATAACCTAACTCCATACCCTTCTCATAGATTGCCAGTCCCTTGGCATAATATCCATACGAATTAAAATGTGTCCAGTCTGACCTTAGCTGCTTGGATATCCTTCCTCTGCGGAAGCCCCTGTAATCAGCATTAGTTGCACGCAGACCTGCATCCGACAGACCATTTTCTATAAGATAGGTTCTCATATTAATGAAATGCTCTCCATAAGCTTCACTTAATGTTGCCTCCCAGGCAGTATCTCCTACACCTATATAAGTTCCGTCTTCATTGCAAAAACCCTGTGATGTATCAGCTATTGATGTTCCCGGGTCATCTGTATCACCTACTATTATATAATAATCACAACCTGCATTCTGAATCATGGCATCATATTGGCTTATAAGCTGCCTGTAGTTATCCCATCCGCCATTACTACCTATCTCAAGAATAAGAATATCACCTTTTCTTTCATAAGATGCCTTTGTTGTAACCTGAGTACCTTCATACACCGTTGTAAATGCATCGCCACCAACCTCTGTTTCCGAATAACGGCATATATACAACCCCGTTTCTTCGGTTCCTGTTATCTTAAACATGTCGTCATTAATATACACTACATCCGGTTCGTGTGGTTCAACATAACCATATGCACTAAAGTCAGCCATATATACAGGATTGCCATACTCATCAACTATGCTTACTTCCACACTGTCATCATATCCTACCTCAAATGTATTATCGACATACATTTTAATTCCACCCTGACGTAGTGCTATCTCATTTGAAGTTTCCCCAGAAACTCCAAGATTGTATACCTTAATGCCTGTAAGATACTCTAACGTATCTGGTGTTGTCCAGCCTGATATATCAAGAACTTCGTCACTGCCAGATACATAAGCTTCACCAGCACCTATACCAAACATCATCGAATCGCCCCAGCACGATATAGCTCGCCTCTGTCCGTCATATGGTACAACATCCGAATTAAGCACTCTTGGTGGAAGGTCATACGCTTCTTCATCTTCTTCTGGTATAACACTGTTTTCACTATATTCAGTTGTCGGCTCGCTGTTTTTGTTCCCATTTATTCTGCTTTTTGCGGAGAGTACAACAACTGTAATAACCGTCAGACAGATAACAATAGCAACTATACACCTTACCCACTTAACATATCTGTTATAATCTTTACCTGAACTCATTAAACCATCTGCTTTCTATATTATGATGCTAATCTGTATATATCTATAATACCCAGATTATGTTTCCCCGATACTTATTACACTACCATAATATATTAAAAATGTTACTAATGGCTTACAAACCAGTAATTAACTAATTATTCTGAATAATTCCTATTTACATAATTACCTATCTCTATGCTGTCAGATGGCATACGGCAGCCTACTATATAACTGCCATCGCTGTCTGTGCTTCTGATTGCAACACCTTCTATGAGTCTTCCCTGTTCTACTGGGAAGTCAGGAATACTTACTATCATATTCTTTCCATTACAATCTGCGAATTCTTTATCTCTTGTTGTAAACGCAAAACCGTTAGCACTTATATTTACCATTTCACCAGTAAATGTTATCTCTGCATTATCTTCAAATACGATTGAGCACTTATTATGTATAGGCATTCTTGTATACTTTCTTCTGTTTACAATACTTGGAAGTGTAGATACTTCAAGTCTGCATACATCTTCCTTATACTCCGCTGCTCTCTTAGCTGATACATCAGTCCAGTGATAAAGTACGTTACCTGCTACTATCTCAATCCGGAATTTTAATGATGGATTATTAACATCTATATCCTCATCATCAAACCTTACAAATAATGCTCCACCCTTCTGCGCTATTATTTCTCCGCTGTAGTCCCTATTAGATGGCTTACCAGATACCAGCTGTCTTACAGTGCATCTCATACCAGGCTTGATATCCTGAATTCCCATAAATCCACCGATTCCAAGCTTTTCCATCATGGCGCCTACAACGCTTTCTATCTCGTTTACATTACGTGATGACTCTTCATACTTACTAAGCATAATCTTAGTACTGTCATCAGCATTAGTTATACAGTCCTGAATAACCTGCATAACACTCTCAATCTGGCTCATATTATCTACAAGATTACGGTTAGAGCTTTCAACCTCCTGCATAGCTGAATCAACCACGCCGATATGCTGTCCTATCTGGTTAGAATCTTTTGCTATACCAGCAACACTGTCATTGACCTTTACTACTTTTCCCTGTGTTTCCTGTATTATTGATAATATTCTCTTAACAGACTCTAACATCCTGCCTGATGTATCGCCAAGATGACCAAGAGCCGCCATAATCCTGTCTGATGACTCCTGTGTTTCATCACTTAAGTTTCTTATCTCATCAGCAACTACTGCAAAGCCCTTACCAGCTTCACCTGCCCTTGCCGCCTCAATAGAGGCATTAAGTGCAAGAAGGTTGGTCTGTGAGTTAATCTCCTCAATAGTTCCTGTTTCTGTCTTAACCTTTTCAAACTCCTGCTGGAATTCGTGAAGTATATCATCTACCTCACCCGAAAGCTTTGCCATAGTATCTGTACTTTCAACAACATCTGCAAGTTCTTTTGAGCTTAAGTCTGCATGCTCAACTGACTCACTTACAAGCTTTACTACGTCATTGATAAGTGCAGCAACATTTTCAACCTGATTATTAATCTTCGTTGTCATATCTGTTGAAGAATTGGTCTTATCATGAAGAATATCGTTATTGCGTGACAATTCTTCCATACTCGATACTACAAAGTTAGCACCCTGTCTGTTCTCTTCCTCAAGTTCTCTTACTACAGTGATGCCATCAACTATCATATTACTTGAGTCCTTAACCTGCTCAACTGTCTTTACAACTCTGTCAAGGTCATCCTTTATGGAGTCTGTAAGTGCTCCATCTGAAAGATTAAGGTGATTGATAGACATAACATAACACATATAACTTAACATTATGCAGGATATCTGTAACATATAATTATCTATATCCGCCACTGAATTCATACCAGTCATATACTTGTAGACTGATGCTATTATCAGTATTACAGTGTTAAATACTCCACACTTTATCATGAACTTTCTGTCCTTAAACAGAATAATCATACTTGCAACTGGAAATATATATGCAAATGATAACATCGTCTGGCTTGTACACACTATATATCCGTAGAATAGTCCATATCCTATTGTTATGATAGACCTGTAAAATGATGCATTTTTGCCTTTTATCTTAAGATATACAGAGCCTGCTATGTATGGAACCCAGCATAGCAGCAGAAATGGCACTATATACCGTTGTTCATACGTTCCTTTTGTTACATTGGAATAATACTGACCTGTAAGCAACAGATTCAATATAAACCATACTTTTCTTGTCTTAACATTGGCCCTTGCCTTAAATTCTTCCGCATCATAAACTTTACTCATATACAATACCTACCTTCCACACTTATTATGCAGCAGATATCATCCAACATAAATATTATTTGAATTCATTCAATCAAATATCATCCTTTATTGAATTCATCGAACTGAATCTATGTCAATAAATATTAAATTAAACTTACCTAAGTTACGCTCTAATAACTGCCATAAAGATATTAAACCTATGCATAATATCCTGTTCAAAACAGTTTAATGACACATATGTATAGTATATATCCAAAAACGACAAAATTCAACAAAAAGCAATAATATTATGTTATTTAGTCTGAAAAATTATTCAGAAAATCATGTATATTTATACATAATAAAAATAAGAATTCCGGTATAGGAATATACCCATACCAGAATTCTTACTTTTATTATGTCCTGCTATGCAGGATTATTCTTTTACAAAACTTTTTGTTTATGCTTCTGCCGTATCTTCTTCATCGGCAGCTTCATCATCACCAGCATATGTCTGTTCTGTTACACTGACAATTACTTTCTCTAATACATCCGGTGATATAGAAACGTCCTTATCCTTTGCAATATCAAGGTCTTCTACCTTAATACTGTCACCCGGCTTAAGGTTTCCAACATCTATGCTGACCTTCTCAACAAGTGCAGACTTTGTTGCCTTATATGGAATTTCCTCCATATGCTGCTCAAGTACGCCCTGAACAAGTTCATGATTAACAAGTACAATCTCAGCTACTGAACGAACCTTTTCGCCCTCTGTAAGTACCTGGAAATCAATTTCTAATGTCTGTCTCTTAATAGGGTCATAATCTACTTCTTTCACAAGGACATCATACTGCTGTCCGTCCAAAGAAAGCTGTGCTTCACTACCTTTACCGCAGACTGAAAGGAACTTTTCTGCTTCCTTTTTCTCAATCTGCACTGGAATTGATTCTGCAAGGCTTCTGCCAAACACATTACCAGTTACATAACCTTCTCTTCTTAATTTCTTTGCTTTGTCACTCATGCTTCTTTTTTCAGCTTTTAAAGTATTCATTTATCTTTTCCTCCAAAAATCTGATTAGCTTAGCAAGCCTTCAACAAAGAGGTGATGTTAAGTTTATCTATTTCTTTTTACAGTGTGTATTATAGTCCTAAAACCAGAAACAGATTAACCAAAAATCAATTTTTTATTAAGTGTTATTTGTGCAGCTTTATTTGGATAGAAGTGATATAATAAAAAGGATTATTTTCGTGAATTTCATTTTTAAATGTCTGCTTCGCATGACTATTTGTTCGTTAAGCCGTCTAAAAAATGAATGTATGCTTCGCAGCCGCTTCCTTTTTCTTTGCGCTCTTTATATGTATAGAAAAATATGCATACCGGTATACCGATTTTATATTTATTTAATTGACCTAAGGTCAATTATCGTCTATTATATCCTAAGGAAATTGTATTTTTTATGTTTTTTGTCACTTTTTTTATTATTATGATGTCGCTAATTAATACATATATACATATGTTATTAATTAAATAGTGCTCATCATTCAGACACTTACACAACGGAGGAATATATGCAGCTTATGTCATCATTACAGCTTGAGGCTTATAACTATATTAAGAATCTTATTCTTACTCACCAGCTGGATGCTAATACACTTTACTCAGAGACCAAGTTATCAAAAGAATTAGGAATATCAAGAACACCTATGCGTGAAGCACTACAATGTCTTAGCCAGGATGGCTATATAACTGTTATTCCAAGCAAAGGCTTTAGAATAAGACAGCTAAGCCAGAAAGATATGAAAGAAACCATTCAGATAAGATGTGCTATTGAGGGGTTTTGTACACAATGCCTTGCCAACGAATATAACACCTCTAAAGGTCAGCAGACTATTGAAAGGCTCGGTGAAATTCTTAAAAAACAAAAAGAGTCTCTCTCTGCTAATGATGATTACGAAAGCTTTATCAACTATGACCATGAATTTCATCTTGTTCTCGTGAATTATATTGAAAATGAAGAAATTAATCATATGTTCCAGCGACTTATGTATCTTATCCGCCTTACAACCCAGTCAGCTCTTGAGGTAGAAGGCCGAAGCATAGGAACCGTTGATGAACACGAAGAATATTTTAAGATGCTTAAAGCTGGTAATGGAAATGAAGCATATAGAATTCTCATAAGCCATCTTATGATGCCACTTAATATTGTTAAACCTGAGATCTAAAATCTGATTATAAATAAAAATCCGCGTGAAATATAATGGACACACATTATATTTCACGCGAAACTTTTATCAACATTACTTTATTAATTTCCTTCCCCAAAATAATATAAATAAACATCCTCTAAATCTATATCATTGCTGCAGGCATCTGCCATCTCTGGTAATGTATCTCCAACTATCCTTAATGCCAGCCCGTTTCTTCTCTGTCTTATATTTCCAACTCTGTATTTCTTTTGAAGGTTGTCAACATCCTCAAGCTGACAGTTTATTTCTCCCACCTTTCCATACACCTTATCAATTAATTGTACAGGTGAACCTGCTTCTATAATCTGTCCCTCTTTTAACAGAATAACCTTGTCCGCTATGCACTCAATGTCACTTACAACATGAGTTGCAAATAAAATAATTCTGTCCTTTGATAACTTAGCAATATAATTTCGGATATGTATTCTTTCTTTCGGGTCCAGACCTGCTGTTGGCTCATCTAATATAAGTATCTTTGGATTCCCTAATAGTGCCTGTGCAAGAAGCACCCTTTGTTTCATTCCACCTGAAAAGCCTCCTATCCGCTTATACGCAGCATCTGTCAGATTCACTATCTCCAGCAGCTTATCTATCTGCTCATTTACTGATATATATGATTTGCTGCCGTTATTATCTACAATTTCTTTTTTCTTAACCCCTTTTATATCAGCCATATATTTCAAAAAAGCTTTGGGCGTGAAATCAGCATAATATCCCTGCTGCTGTGGCATATAACCAATAAATGAACGGAATTTACTGCCTAGCTTAAGGATATCAACAGCCTCAGCCGTATCTGAATTATCATCACAAAATAGAATTTCTCCCCCATTTTTATCTCTTTTTACATTATCCGTTATCAGATTAATCATAGTACTTTTTCCAGCACCATTAGAACCAAGTATCCCATACACTCCCGGCGTAAATGTATAATTAATACCTTTCAGGGCTTTAACATTTCCATATGTTTTTTTTAAATTCTTTAATATAAGTTCCATTTATTTCCCCCATTCTTTGCAACTTCTATGTAAAAAAATGTATCCCCACATAATAACAACCGCCAACAATATAATAAAAAACTTTATATATACATATGCATAAATACTAAAAACTCCTGCTATTGACATTAAAAGAATTACTGCCGGAGCATAGAATAAATTTCTTGTTTTAAAAGACAATTCCAGAGCTGTAAACATAGAAATAATTATGACTGACAGCTTTGTAATTATATCAAGTATTATATATTGCCATATTTTCATATTGGCAAATATTATTCCAGCTCTGCTTTCCATAAATGTAATAGATACCAGCGGTGCATTGATATATTTAAATCCATAAAGCTTAGCCATAAAAAACATATCTATAAATATAAATAAAACCGATACGCCTGTAATTACCGCAGATAATATATACAGCTTCATATTATAAACCTTTGCAATACCTGACTCAGAGCATTTAATAAGCCTGTCTACACCTGATTGTTCCTCTTCTATATAATACCCTGAGCTTATAATAACCGTAATCACTATAAGCATTATAATAATTCCAGCTTCTCTTATATAAGAATTGCTGCCATATATTTCATCATAGCCTCTGTCTGACATTGCATATACAACAAGTCCCTTATCCGCCTCAATTCTTTCTTTTCTTTCAGTAATGTGTTTATATTCGCTTAGAATCTTTCTTTTTTCATTCAAATCTGAATTCAGGCTTTCTGCCTCCATAAAAATATTATGCGCATTTTCATCATCAGCAGACACACCTTTAATATCTTCAATATAAACTTCTGCCTGACTTATTTCATTCTCATAATTCTGTACATACCCATTAAAGCGTTCCCAGTCATCACCGCCATATTCTTCATATATTCTATCCATCTGTCTTTGTCTTGCAGGAAAATCAACTCTTGTTCCATATATTAAAATAATCTCTGCCAATATAAATGCAATGATAATAAATAGCTTTTTACCTCTTATCAGCAGCTTATAAAGTTCAAAATATACAAATCCAAGCTTGCAAAAAACCTTTCCGCTCATTATCTCTATATTATTCTTTACTTTAGCAAAAAACTGCTTTCTATACGGATAACGTTTAGCATAGGTTAGTGCTGACAGCAAAAAGAAAGCAACAAATAACACTAATGTTATTGTAAAAATAAGAACATGCGAAGATATAGGATAATTGAATATGTTAATATTCTGATAGTTTTTATGATATGTAGAATAATCTATAATCCTATACAAATTAATATTCGCCAGAATTCTGTTAACAGAATTATTCTGTACTAATAAAGCTGCCCGCCATTCTATAAAAAACAAGCCTCCTAAAAAACATATTGATATATATTTATTATACATAATGTTAAATACAAGGTTAGTAAGCATAGCTATTAGTGCTAATCCGATTCCAGTTTCTAACACATTCAGAAACAATTCTGTAATTATTGGTATATTCATACTACATTTAGAATATGAGCTTACGCTTTGAACTGGTGCAGTATAATCAACATAACCATACAACATATTGGATAATATATATATAACTAAATTGAAGGCTATTGTTAATATTATAGCTGTAATTGTTATAATTATATTTCTTCTTACAGCAAGTGCAAACCGCCCTTTTGGTGCACTATACGAAAATAAAATCTCTCTGTTATCATATTCCTTCTGCATATTAAAAAGCATATATAATATTATGAATATAACAAACATAGAAATTAAAGCTATATTATTCCCGTAACTAATAAAAGCTCTTTGATTAACAATCTGTGGCTTTACTTTCCTTAACTTAATATAATCCTTATATATCTTGTTAATATTACGCATTGTATAATCGTCAGCTTTATTAAATATACTAAATTGCTGTGATTTCTCAGCATTTAAAAGTGTGTTTTCAATAAATTCACCATACCCGTTGATGTAATTCATATAGTCTGTTAACTCATCGGATATATTTTTCTTTCCATTTTCCTTTAAATTTTCAATATACTTATCAGCTGTCTGAATGTCTTTTTGCGATAAACTATTAATCGCCCCATTATATATATTATTATCAGCCAGATATTCCCTTACACCATCTGTTCCGGCACTTTTTAAAATATAACATAGTACACATAAAATTAATGATATTATTATAATATATATGACTTTTCTGTTAATAAGACGCTTTATCTCCCCCATATTATGTATCTCCAATTTCTATATTCTGCCACTTACCCTTAATAACCTTTATCGAATTATCCCCATATTTATAATTTCATCAGATAATTGTCCATTATCTATCTCAGAATATCCACAATACCTGCCATCTTTTCCATACACATCAACAATTAATTTATCAGAGCCTACATACAAGGGCATCATATAATCTTCTTTATTAACATATAGTTTTGTTATTATTCTACCCTCCTTAATATTTCCAATGTAAATATCTGTATCCTTTTTATAACTTGTATTTATCATATTATATAAATAATAATCACTATTTGATGAAGCAATAAAGCCAAGCATTGTATCTTCATCACAGGTGAATATTTTTTCTTCGTTTCCAACAATATTTTCAGCAGTATTGCCAGTAGTCATTGGTATTTCATATATTCCATCAAAAGCTTTCCAATATGCAAGTTTTTCATCAGCCTTCAATGTATATGAGCATATTCCCTCTGCTATTTTATTTGCTCTTTGTCCTGCAATATCCCATTCATATAATTCACTTTTTAATCTTTCATTTCCTACACTTTGTCTGAAGAATACCTTATCCTTACACATTTTCAAATCAAAGATTTCAGCTTTATCACCCTCATAATTGTATACAGTTTCTATTTTGCTATTATCAAAGATATATCTATTAAGTTTAGCTGCATTTTTTTCTCCACTCACACCAATAGCTGCGGAATAAAAAACACAGGAATCTGTCACCACATACGAATAATATATATTAGACATATCTGGCGCTGTTCCTAAATCAAATATTTTCTCGTGTTCACTTCCATCGAAGCTCACCTTGTATAAACTACATTTATAATTATCTTTATTATATGCAATATAATATATATATCCATTATAATAATTCAGACTTCCCTGCAATACTGTTCCTAAATACGCATCACAATCATCCGGAACTTTCTCAAACGTATGTGCACAATTTATCTTTGAGCACAAAATGGTACTTTTATCTTTCTCTTTATCTATATACGTTAAGAAATTCCCATTCCTTAAATCTTTAGATAACACATAATAACCCTCCGGTGATTCTGCTACATCACTAGAAAAGTTTAGAAATCCATTTTTATTGCTGTAGGAATTTATATTTACAGCTTCCACACCATTCTTCCCACATGCTGCAAGCATTAATGAAATCGTTAATAAAGCTAGTATTATATTTATCTTCTTCATAGTTCCCCCTCACTCGTATAATATATACTCAGGTAATTACTAGTAAAACAGTATTGACTCGTAATTACCTGAGTATCACGATACTATAAATATTTATTTACATATGATTTTCAATAAATACCAATTTTTCTCTTATATAAATAAATATATAGATTTAATGAGCATAACAAAAATGCGAATAATCACCATCTTCTGAGCTAACATAGAACTTACACGATACTACTGCAGCATCACAATCTCTAGTTCTTGATACCTCCCCATATGTTTTCTGATCAAATCCACCAATTAATTTGACTGTTTCACCATCGCTATAAAATGCTTCTCCATCCATACTTGCATCTACATATTCATTTGCGCTTACCTTAGCATAAGATGTACCTCCATTAAATCCAACTTCACAATACACTCTTGTTGAGCCTGCATCTCCAGATGCCTCATCATATGCTGCAAATGTTGGTAACGCTGTTCCTACGATTAAACCTGCTGTTAATAATCCAAACGAAATATTTTTAATTATTTTTCTCATACTCAAGTTATCCTTTCTTTTGTTCTCTAACAAAAAGCATCATAATTGCCTAGTAACCAATTAATAAAATCATATGCACTATAAATTTGCATAAGATTAATCCTCTTTCTTTATATGTGTATTACAATAGCTATCGTATGTTTTTATTATAATGTTTAATCAGATATTTTTAAATATAAACTCCGTAAGTGGTCTCTTAACTTGTTAAATGGTATTTTTTTCATTCCGTAATGTAATCACAACTATATATTTATCATCCTCTATCTTATATTCATACTGTCCATTACATTTTCTAACATTTTCCTGAATGATTGATATTCCATACCCATGCTCTTTATCACCTTTAATCCATTTTGATTTTTCGTTAAGAATAGTATTAATAACTGTTATTCGAACATATCTTTTTCCTTCTTGAAATATTATATGTAGTTCTGAAATCTTATTGTCATCATTGCTTTTATTCAATTCCTCAACTGAATTTTTCAGTACATTTCCTATTATCAGATTAATGTCCAATGGTGATATATTGATATCATCCTTAAATGTACCCTCTATAGTAACTTTTACATCTGGTTTTAACATACTTATGTAATAATTTAATAATATATTAAAGGTTTCATTACCAACATCACGTACAATATTTATTTTTGCTGCAAATTCATCTTCAATACTATCTATGTATTTTATTATTTCATAATCATTATTAGCTTTAGCAGTACTATAAATATATAATAAATGATTTTTTATATCATGCCTGAACTTTTTAGTTTCCTGTTCCTTAACCATAAGCGTCTTATAATACATACTCTGAATCTGATTAAATTGTTCTTCATTCTTTATCATTATTTTTTGTGATTTATTTATAACTATTACATATGCAAATAATATTACAATCACACACAAACTTATAAATGACGGAATTACAAAATACCCAAATACATGCTTTATCCTTTCATCAATAGAATATTTATGTGTATAATCAGAAAGTGCTATTAATAGCAGCATATATGTTATAGAAATAATATACAACACATAGGCAATATTATTAACTATATTTATATTCTTTTCACTTAATTTCATTTTATTTACTGCCACATATAACTTATCTTTTAACAGAACTTTTAATAAGTAAATTATAAATATAATAGACAAATCAATAATTTGCTCTATTATGTTTTTGTATATATTATTTGTATTTAAAGGATCCATAATTGTAACTATTGTCTGAATAATCTGCCACGTTACATAAACACTTACAAAGTTTTTTATTTTTTTACTACGCGTATCTTTATACATCAATGAAATTGTTATTAACGTCAAAAAATCCCCTAGAAACTCTATTGGTAAGTATTTATTCAAAGTAATATAACTCATAGAATATATTAATATACTTATTAAAATCCACCATAATCTTGTATACTTATTTTCCGAAATAATATAAGTAAATAACATACAGCACAAAAATGAAATAATGTACTTAATTACTGCCAGAATAATTATCCCCATATTAAAGTCCCCTACTCTTATTTTATTCTCGTATATTTCAAATCACTTTCTATATATTTTTCCATAAATTCTTTCTTGCACCGCCTTGATACAATAAATATTTCATCTGATATAATAACTTTTATTTTATCTGATAATTCAATCTCTGCTCTTAATAAATTCACAGCTATCCCTCTGTTTATAACACAAAATACATCTTCATCAATATATTTTAAAAATTCTGATAAAGCTTTATCCAGACGATACTCTACACCATAAGAATATATAAGAATGTAACCGTTATACGCCTTTATATAATCAATATCTTTTTGCTTCAATTTATATTTATTTCTATCGTAATACACTACAACTTCCTTATTTAACTTTTTCTTCTCCAATGTATGATTAAATGCTACCTCTAAGTCCTTGTATGTAGCTGGTTTTGTAATATAATCATTTACATCAACATAAAAAGCATCCCTTACTCTGTTTTCTATTCCTGTAACAATTATTATATCTGAGTTTATTCCTTTTCTTCTTAACTTAGCTGTTACTTCTATCCCATCTAAAAATGGCATATCTATATCAAGCAATATAACATCATATTTATCATCGCTATTTATAAGTTTTATTCCACTTTCATATTTCTTTATATTTATATCTATATTATTTTCATACGCATATTTACATACATAATCATACAGTATATCAACATATGCACTATTATCATCACATATTGCTACTTCCATATTTTCTCCAAATTTTATAATAAATTATTAGTCCCCATCTAATCCCACATTTACTTTTGATACTTATATCATTATATAATTTATATTCACTTTATTCAACTAATTCCAACAGTAAACATATAATAAAAAGCTCCACACACTCTGCTATATAAGCAAAGTATATGGAGCTCTTAATATCTTAGAGTTTATTCTCTTCTAACTGTTTATATTATATAACAAGTCTCTGATTATAACTGAGGACCAGCAGCTACTAAAGCCTTACCAGCTTCGTTGCCTGTATACTTAACAAAGTTCTTGTTAAATCTTTCTGCAAGATCCTTAGCCTTTGTTTCCCACTCAGAAGCATCAGCGTATGTGTCTCTAGGATCAAGGATACCTGAATCAACACCTGGAAGTTCTGTAGGTATTTCAAAGTTGAACATAGGAAGTGTCTTTGTAGGAGCTGTCTTAATAGCACCTGAAAGGATAGCATCGATGATACCACGAGTATCCTTAATAGAAATTCTCTTACCTGTTCCGTTCCAGCCTGTGTTAACTAAGTAAGCCTTAGCTCCGCTCTTTTCCATCTTCTTAACAAGCTCAGCAGCATACTTTGTAGGATGAAGCTCAAGGAATGCCTGTCCGAAGCAAGCTGAGAATGTAGGTGTAGGCTCTGTGATACCTCTTTCTGTACCAGCAAGCTTTGCAGTAAATCCTGAAAGGAAGTAATACTGTGTCTGCTCTGGAGTAAGAATAGATACTGGAGGAAGTACACCAAATGCATCAGCTGAAAGGAAGATAACATTCTTAGCAGCTGGAGCTGAAGATATAGGTCTTACAATATTCTTAATATGGTTAATTGGATAAGATACACGAGTATTCTCTGTTACGCTCTTATCAGCAAAGTCAATCTTACCATTCTCATCAAGAGTAACGTTCTCAAGAAGAGCATTTCTCTTAATAGCATTGTAGATATCTGGCTCTGAATCCTTATCAAGGTTGATAACCTTAGCGTAGCATCCACCTTCAAAGTTAAATACGCCATTGTCATCCCAGCCGTGTTCATCATCACCGATAAGAAGTCTCTTAGGATCTGTAGAAAGTGTTGTCTTACCTGTTCCTGAAAGACCGAAGAAGATAGCTGTGTTCTCACCATTCTTATCTGTGTTAGCTGAGCAGTGCATTGAAGCTATTCCCTTAAGTGGAAGATAGTAGTTCATCATAGAGAACATACCCTTCTTCATTTCTCCACCATACCATGTGTTTATGATTACCTGCTCGTGGCTTGTGATGTTGAATGCTACACATGTCTCTGAGTTAAGACCTAATTCTGCGTAATTCTCAACCTTAGCCTTAGAAGCGTTATATACTACGAAATCTGGCTCGAAGTTTTCAAGTTCTTCTGCTGTTGGCTTAATGAACATGTTAGTTACGAAATGTGCCTGCCATGCTACTTCTACGATAAAACGAACAGCCATTCTTGTATCCTTGTTAGCACCACAGAACGCATCTACTACGAAAAGTCTCTTATTGCAGAGTTCTTTCTTAGCAATATCCTTAACCTTAGCCCATACATCTTCTGACATTGGGTGGTTATCATTCTTGTACTCATCTGAAGTCCACCATACTGTGTCCTTAGAATTCTCATCTACTACAATGTACTTATCCTTAGGAGAACGACCTGTATAGATACCTGTCATAACATCAACAGCACCAAGTTCGCTTTCCTTTCCTACTTCATAACCTTCGTTAGAAGCCTTTGTTTCTTCTTCGAATAATAATTCATAAGAAGGATTGTGAATAATCTCTGTAGCGCCTGTAATACCATACTTGCTTAAATCAACGTTTGCCATTTTACATTAAACCTCTTTTCTTTAATTGTAGTACTTTATATACCTGCGTACCTTAACTTATATAAATGTATACAAGTATTATAGTAATTTACAGAAAATGGCTTTAACCACATTCTTTTGATAGTATACCTAATCAGTTAGGAAAAAGCAACCTTTTAATTGTTAAGTTTTTAACTTTTTCTATCAATTATTTCTAAGAAATGTGTAAAATTTTCATAAGTATATATAAAGTATATCTTATTATTATGGTTGTAAGACTTATTTTATATAATTCTATGCTTGACTTTAATCCGATTTCGGAGTATTTTTTATATTATTTAATGAGGTGTTTTTATTATGAGCATATGCAACAATAACAATAATAATAATCTAAGACTGTTTAATAAAATCTGCAAGGAAACCAATGTAATATATCACAACTATGCTTCATCAAAAGGCATATCTGACACAACTTTCTGGATATTATATTCCATATATTATTATGGTGAGGGGATCACTCAGACTGATATATGTGAGGAGTGGTTCTACAGTGCCCAGACTATCAATTCTGCCCTTAAATCCATGGAACAAAAAGGACTTATCACTCTCAAGCTTGCTCCTGAAAGCAAAAAAAACAAGCAGATATTTTTCACTGACACAGGGCGTAGTCTTGCAGAGGAACTTGTGCTTCCTGTCATTAAAGCGGAGGAACAGTCTTTCACCGGATTAGATAAAAAAGAACTTGAGGCTATGTTTGATGTATCTTTCAAACATCTCAGACAACTAGAGAATTTAATTACTAATTTATATTTATAAGATACCTTGTGACCCGCTCCAATATTACACATTATTTTTAGAAAGGACTAACCTGACCAAATGAACATCAGATTATCAGACCACTTTTCATATAGTAAGCTCATACGTTTTACACTGCCAACAATCGCCATGATGATATTTACATCTATATACGGCATTGTTGATGGCGTATTCGTGTCAAACTGTGTTGGAAGTGATGCATTTGCAGCAGTAAACCTTATAATGCCAGTTATTATGATACTTGGCTCAACCGGCTTTATGGTAGGGACCGGAGGAAGTGCCATCGTATCTAAAACTCTTGGTGAAAAGAAGCTTGAAAAGGCAAGTGAATATTTTTCAATGCTCATATACCTTTGTATAGTAAGCGGTGTTATTCTTTCTGCCATCGGAATAATCTTTATAAAGCCACTTGCAGAGCTTCTTGGTGCTACTGGTGATATTGCCAATAATTGCATTATATATGGAAGAACTGTGTTTTTTATGATGACTGGTCTTTTTCTGCAAAATGCTTTCCAGAGTTTTCTTGTAGTTGCTGAAAAACCAAAGCTTGGACTTGCTGTCACACTTCTTGCCGGCTTTACCAATATGTTTCTTGACTTCCTTTTCGTATATGTATTGCGCCTAGGAGTATTTGGTGCTGCCGTTGCAACTGGCATAAGCCAGTTTGTTGGCGCTATCATACCTGTTATTTATTTTGCAAGTGGAATGAATAATATTCTGCACCTTAAAAAATGCCGTTTCAACAAGGACATTATCATTAAAACATTCATAAATGGTTCATCTGAGATGGTAACAAATATGTCTATGTCTTTAGTTAATATGCTTTATAATATGCAGCTTATGAAGTATATCGGAACTAATGGCGTTGTTGCATATGGAATTATTATGTATACAGGCTTCATATTCTCTGGCACTTATATCGGATATTCTCTTGGAAGTGCACCTGTTATAAGTTATCATTATGGTGCTGGCAATAAGAAGGAATTAAAAAGCCTTTTCAAACACAGTATTATACTACTTGTCATATCATCTGTTATTATGACACTGCTTGCAGAAGTTCTTGCCAAATATCTTGCAGGAATATTTGTAAGCTATGATAAACAACTGCTTGAACTTACTACAACTGCTATAAGAATATATTCAGTTTCTTATCTTATAAGCGAACTCAATATATTTGCCTCATCGTTCTTTACTGCACTTAACAACGGCTTCGTATCTGCTGCCATATCATTCTTAAGAATGTTCTTGTTCCAGATAATTATGATACTGCTGCTTCCAGTTATTATCGGAATTAATGGTATATGGATTGCTGTTACTGCTGCCGAATCGCTTGCTCTTGTGGTGTCTGTTGTATTTGTTATTATTAACAGGAAGAAATATGGCTATATGATATAGTTATAAATAAAACACCGGAGACATGTATTATACAGGTTTCCGGCGTTTTTTATGGACAGAAAAAAATATTATATATTAATTCGCTTACTCCTCCAACATATACTCAAACATCTCATACCTAAGCCTGCTGCCCTCATTAATCTCCTCTGGCAGGAGTGCCCTTGCCACAACTCTTAAGTCATCACTTGGAGCATCCGTTCTCTTAAGATTGGCATAATCGCCATCTATGCTTACCACCTCAAAGTACATTGTTTCCATAACCGCACTCCTTTTTTCATTTTGTGTTTATTTTATTGTTCAGCAAATAATTATATATTTAAAATATATTTGAACTTGTCAATTATACTATTCCATACCTATCCAATATTTCTAATTTGTCAAAACTTCTAACCCAGCCAAGCCATTTTTAAGCCTCTCAAGCCCATCCTTAAGAACACTTGCAGGACACGCTGTATTAAGTCTTAAAAAGCTCTCTCCGCCTTTTCCGTATACACTTCCTGCCGACAGATAAAGTCCTGTCTTTTTTCTTATATCTGCCGCAAGCCTTCTGCTGTCTTTTGTGAGCTTTGAGCAGTCTATCCATAAAAGATATGTCGCATCACTCTTCACAACGCTTATATCTGGTATGTTGGCCTCAACATAATCATATACGATTTGTTTATTATTACTTATATACTGTCTTAATTCGTCAAGCCATTCCGCACCATTCTTATAAGCTGATATTGCTGCTGATATTGCAAATGTATTTGGCTCTGCCACCTCATCTGTATTAAGTGCACGCCACACCTTATGTCTTAAATTCTTCTGTGGAACAACAACTGCTGCTGTCTGGATACCCGCCATATTAAAAGTTTTTGTTGGTGCTATGCACGTAATACTTATATCCCTGCATATATCAGACACGGATGCAAATGGAATATACTCCTTTCCAGGGTCAGTTATGTCGCAGTGTATCTCATCTGACACTACTGTTACATAATATTTTTGACATAACTCACCTATTCTTTTCAGAGTTTCCCTGTCCCATATTTTTCCTGACGGATTCTGAGGGTTGCACAATATCATAAGCGATGTCTGTGGGTCTGACAGCTTGCTTTCAAGGTCTGTCCAGTTTATGCTGTATTCTCCATCCTTGTATACAAGCGGATTTTCGAGTACACGTCTGCCATTATTTATTATTGAATTAAAGAAAATGTTATAAACAGGTGTCTGTATAAGCACATTTTCATTAGGTGTTGTGAGCTTTCTTACCACACTTGATATTGCAGGAATAACACCTGTTGTAAATACAAGCCAGTCGGTATCTATATCCCAGTTATGTCTGCTTTTCCACCATCCCTTATAAGACTGAGCCCACTCATCCGGTACTACGGAATATCCGTATATTCCATGCTGCGCTCTTTCTATAATAGCTTCTGTAATAGCTGGTGCTGTCTTAAAATCCATATCGGCAACCCACATAGGCAGCTCATTTTCACGCACATCCCACTTAAGTGAGCCTGTGTTTCTTCTGTCAACTACTGTATCAAAATCGTACTTCAACTTATTATATCCTCCTCATTTACAACATTTCAAGTATACTATATATAGTGATACCAGGGTCAAAAGGTATAAACCCACATGAGCTTGCTCATAGGTGGGTGAAAGACCTTGGGACCCGCCCCGATATGAGCATAAAAGTGGGATGATAATCCCACGATATGCGAATATTGGGGAGAATTGTGGGAGTGCGTAGCACGGAACAATTCGTAGGTATCAAAGTCGGGGGCTTTTGACCCCGACATCATATACATGATTTATGTCAGGCAGACAAAGAAGAACAGCAGGATTCAGATTTTGATACATCGTGAGTGTCAAAATTACTTTTTACACTCATATCAAAAATATAAATATAAATGTATAATAAAGGAGACTTGAAGCAATGAGAAAATTCAAATCACTAATAACAGTTTTAGCAATAACAGTTACATCAGCAGCATTATTTACCGGTTGTGGGAATACAGGTTCCAATGATAGTAACAGCAGTTCACAGTTACAGGTTGAATCGAAGCAGACGCAGTATCCTGTAACAATAACAACATATGATGCATCTGGTAATGAAGTTGAGCAGACATTTGAGAAAGCACCAGAAAGAATTGTAACGAATAATTTGTCAGCAACAGAAACACTTATTGAACTTGGGCTGGGTGATAAAATAGTCGGAATGATGAATGCAGACAATGAAGTTACCTCAATATATAAGGACAGTATTGCAAATATAAATAAGCTGGGGGATAAGAAAACTATATCTAAAGAAATAGTCTTATCTGCGATGCCAGATATAATTGTGGGAAGAACTGCCATGTTTTCTGATAAATCTCTGGGTGAATATACGGAATGGAATGCAAATGGTGTTGAAGTTTATGCACAGGCTGCAAGTGTAACCAAGGGAGAGACTAAGATTGAAAGCGTTATACAGGATGTTAGGAATCTGGGGGTCATATTTAATGTTCAGGACAAGGCAGACTCATATGCAGATGAACTTCAGAAGAAATATGATTCAGTCCTGACATCAGTAGGAAATACAGGAACAGACAAGAAAAATGCACTTGTAATGTGCGCATTTGATGGAAATACATTTGGTACATATAAATCATCTTTACAGGAAAATATGTTGAATAAGTTAGGATATACAAATGTTTCAACAGGTACATCAGGTCTCTCATTAGAGACACTTGTAACAATGAATCCTGAGCTTATAGTATATGTAACAAGTGACCGTAATGCAAAGAATGATGCAGATGCAGTTAATAAATTGCTTTCATCTGATGCAGTATCTGATGTTGCAGCTATAAAGAATAAGAAAATAGTTACAATAGGATATGATGAATTTATGGATTATGGACCGGCTGTATTCGATGCATTATCAAAGATTGCAGATAGTGTTAAATAATAGGTGAATAAGAGAAGTGAATTAAATATGATAGAATATATTGAAATATCAGGTATTAAAACGATTGTGCGGCTCCCGGACAATTATTTATGTGGCAGAAAATATAAAGTGATATTTATAAATGATGGAGAAATAGTAAATAATATTGAACAGCCTGATAATCAGATATACGTTGGACTTATTCCAAAAAACAGGCTGGCTGCATATACACCATGGCCATATAAAGCAATAAGAGAGGGGGCTTTAGACTTTGGTGGTGAGTGCAGGGAATATCACAACCAGCTTGTTGGGGAAATAGTTCCATACATCCGCAAGCATTATAATATATATGCAGAATCAATGGCATATGGAGGGTATTCACTGGGCGGTCTTGCTGCTATATACAGTCTGTATTTTGATGAAACATTTTCGGCTATATTTTCAGTCTGCGGTTCATTCTGGTATCCGGGTTTTGCAGACTACGTAGTTAATAATAATGTAAAAAACAGAAATGCAGCTGTTTATCTTCTTAATGGTGAACAGGAGGGGGTAAATCACGGGAATCTGCTTGAACAGGCACCTGTAAAGGCACATATGGTTCATGAGCATCTTATGTCGGTTATGAATGCTGCAAGTATATTTGATGAATATGGACATCACGAAAATAAGTATGAAAGAATTAATAGAATTGTATCCGGTATCCTATAAAAATGGGTGCTGGATATATTTTTGTTTAATTATGTTTATATATTATTATCTGATGTAACAAACAAATGCATTATATGAGGAGAATGGCGTTGCCCCAGAAAGTGTTTATTACCTTAATTCTGATTATTGTAAAGAAAATTCCATTTACTTTTTATAAATATTAATTAGATACTTTTTCTGTACTCTGTGCCATAAATCGCTAGAAAATATAATTCAATTACAGTATTATTATAAATAACAGATACAGACAGATTATTCTATGATAGGAGTATAGTGTGAAAAATAAGCTATCAAGCTTATTTTTTACACGGCTATTTGTTTATGAGCAGAACAAATAGCCATTGATGGCAGAAGAAAATTGCATGTGCAAATTTTTCTTCGTCACATCGTAACAAAAGTTGCTCAGGAATGGAGATTATTATGGCAGGTTCACAAAAAGGAAAGATTGATATGACCACAGGTCATATAATGAAAAATATTATACTGTTTGCGATACCGATTATTATTGGAAATGTTTTGCAGCAGTTATATACTACGGTTGATGCACTTGTAATAGGTAAATACTGTGGTGATACATCTTTAGCTGCGGTAGGAACGAGTTCGCAGCCTGTTGAAGTATTATTATGTGTCTTTTTAGGAATAGGAACAGGTGTGTCTATTCTTATTTCACAATATACCGGAGCCAGGGAATCGGGAAAGGTTGTTTCAGTATGTGGAACTTCAATAACATTTATATATATTGTAGGTATTCCGATTGGTATTCTTGGATGGTTTGCAGCACCATATATTCTGGAATTTATGAAAGTGCCGCAGGATGTGTGGAATGCCGCATTAATATATACGAGGGTTGTATTCTTAGGTACACTTGGTAATCTGGGTTATAATATGAATGCTGGTATTTTAAGAGGACTTGGAGACAGCAAGGCTTCATTATGGTTTCTGGTTGTGTCCTGTGTTTCTAATATAGTATTTGATTTATTGTTTGTTGCAGGGTTTGGAATGGATGTAGCCGGAGCAGCACTTTCTACAAGTATTGCTATGTTTATTTCATGGATTGTAAGTATTGTTTATATAAGAAAGAAGTTTCCGGAGATACAGTTTACATATTTGCCTAGGAGATTTTCTGGAACAATGATGAAAGATATTCTGGCTATTGGCTTGCCTGTTGGACTTAACAATTCTCTTTATTCATTAGGACATGTTGCATTACAGACATTTAATAACTCACAGGGTGCTGTATTTATGGCAGGAGGTGCAGTAGCAGGAAGAATTACAGGATGCGCTAACATAGCAATTACAGGATTATCTTCAGCGGCCACTACATTTTCAGGACAGAATTATGGTGCTAAGAAATATTCAAGAATTAAAGAGGGACACTGGAGAATTCCATTGTGTTCAGGTCTGATTACATTAAGTTTTGGATTGCTTTTTATAATGATACATAAACCTATAATCCGTTTCTTCTCGTCAGATGAAATGGTATTGATGTATGCGAGCAGGCATATCGTTGTTATGCTGCTTTCACAGTGGTTTTATGCTATCTTTAACTGTATAATATCTATTGTAAACGGAACTGGAAAGGTGCGTTATACTACAATTGTCAACATTCTTATGCTTTGGGCAGTCAGAATTCCAAGTGCCTATATTATTAGCAGATACTTTGATGGAACATGGGTAATGTTGTGCTTCCCAATTTCTTTCAGCTTTGGAATGTTTGCAATGATAGGTTATTATCTGTTCTCACCAGCATGGAAGGAAGTTATGAGAATGGCGGGAAAGAAACAAAATGAAGGTGAGAAGAATCTGGCGTAAGTAACATTGCAGGCTTGCGAAAAGAGTGCAATAGGATTGATAAAAAATTAAAGACCAGCAAATCATCAACATACAACTATATATAATAACTTTGATATAAAGAAGCAGAGCAAGTGCTAAGGTAACAAAAACCTTTCAGTACTTGCTCTTATTTTATCACTAATGCTTACATAAAAATCATTAAGTAAAAATCATTACACAAAATAGAGTAAAGATTTTGTGAGTTGAATAAGAAAAAATGATTGACATAACAAAATAATCTGCCTATAATCGTTCTAAAAAGAACGATAGTAAAGGAGGTAAGGATGTATTTCTGGGATAAGCATAAAACAATCACAAGCTATTATGAATTACTTTCAGGAGAAGTGTGCGACAGGTATGAATTGACACAGATGGAATATGATATACTTATGTTTCTTCATAATAATCCACAGCATAATACAGCAGCAGACATAGTAAAGATCAGAAAATCAACAAAATCCCACGTTTCAACATCACTAAAGAACCTTGAAAATAAAGGTCTTGTTGAACGAATACAAAGTAAGGATAATAAAAAGCATATTGAGATTGTTTTATTAGATAAGGCAGAGATAATTGTAAAAGCAGGAATAAATGCACAGAAACAGTTTGCTAATGATGTTTTAAGTGGTTTAACAGAAGAAGAAAAGCATATGTGTATAGATGTGTTTGATAAGATCTGCAATAATGCAGAAAAATATATAAAAGAGTATAAGGAGCAGAACTAGTAATGAAGCAGAACAATTATAAACCACAGCTTCCAGATGTTATGGAAGCAATATTTGATGCAGTATATCTGATTTTTGATCTTGTTGCTGCAATATTATTTTTTATATATTCAAATGGGGATATGTTATTTATTCTTTATGGAATATTAACATTAACACTTTGTGGAGGAGATGCATTTCATCTTGTGCCAAGAATTATCAGAGCAGTAGGTGGAAGTAGTGATAAGATAAAGAAACAGCTAGGAATTGGATTACAGATATCATCTATTACAATGACAGTATTTTATATTATTTTGATGTATATCTGGAAATTTACATTTCCAGGGTTTACAATACCAGTAATAATTGAGGTTATAATATGGATATCAGCAATTGTTAGAATTGTAATATGTATGTTCCCACAGAATAATTGGTGTACAGATGAGGGAAATATGAAATTATCTGTTATTAGAAATTCAGTTTTTGCAGTTACCGGTATAGGAGTAATTATTCTGTATATGATTTCAGGAAATGCTTATGGATATCATCTGACAAGGATGGTAGCAGCAATTATTATTTCATTTGGATGCTATATACCAGTAACCTTATTCAGTAAAACCAAACCAAAGGTTGGACTTTTAATGATTCCGAAAACTTGTGCATATATGTGGATTATAATTATGGGACTTCAGCTTTTGTTTTAGAATTGTAAGAATTATAATAAAATATTATCACATGGAGGCATAACATTATGATGAAAATTAAAAATTTTGTAGAGCTTATGACGGGTGAGTTTGATAACAAAGAGCAGTTTATGGAAATGAATGAGGCTGGTAAAAGCTTTCCATACGCACAGCATGTAAATACAGTCTGCAATGATAAAATAAAAAATATTCCAGAGGATTTTAACGGAATATTTGTTGTAGAGGAAAGTTATTATGAAACAGATGGAAAACGTCATGCATCACCACATTTATTTCTGATTACAGATAGTAATGATGGAATTATACTTTCTTCTTATGAAATTCCTGCAGGAGAAGACAAGAATACATTTTCTTATAACTCGATGAAAAGTGTAGATTATAGTGAACTTAGAAAATCTGAGAAGTTTACACCAGCAATATATAGGGAAAAGGCTGGAAGCTGGGAGGGAGGAAGTGTAAGCCAGTTTACACCAGTTATGATATTCAGATTATGGGAGCGTTTTTCAGAAGCTTGTCTTGAGGTATCAGAAAGCATGGAGGTGAATGGAAAGAGAACCTTCGGATATGATGTTCCTATTATTTATAAGAGAGTATAGAATAATTGGACTGTCAGCCAGTATATAAAGTACAGTATTTAATGTTACCAGTGGGATAATTTATTTGCATGACTTGAATTTAAGAAACACTATAAGGCACATTATTTAATATTGCCAGCAGGATAAACCGGCTGGCAATTAACTGGCAGTGGTGCCAGGTGGTGTAGAGTTATATAATAAGCATATTATTTTATATTGAGTGTACTACATATGAAACTAAATCTTGGGTGATTTCTGTTTCATATGTAGTTATTCTGTAAGTTCCTTCATAAGTGAATGTACAGTTGTAATCTCATTTATCCGGCCAACGTTGGCACCGCAGAAGATTAAGCCATTATCCACATCTCCCTTTACAGCATTTATAAGAGCTTTTGTAATACAATATGGAACCTTTGCAGGGTTACATTTTTCAAGACAATTGTAGCATTTGGAAATAGGAATTCTTGAATTGTCAAGTTGTTTGATAAATGCATTGCGAAGCGCTCTTCCAGGCATTCCAACAGGACTTTGGATAATCTGAACGTCTTCTTGTCTGGCATTGATATAAGCCTGTTTATAAGCAGGTGAGGCATCACATTCTTTAGTAGCAACGAATCTGCTTGCTATCTGTACTCCATCAGCCCCAAGCTTAATTGCATGAATAATATCCTGTTTATCGAATATTCCACCTGCAACAATAACAGGTATTTTTTTGGAGTATTTATCTTCATATTCTTTTTTACATTCTATAATATTAGTTATTTCATTATCGAAATCAAGTGAAGCTGTATTGTTCAGCTGTTCATTAGAAAATCCGAGATGTCCGCCAGCATTTGGACCTTCTATTACGATAAAATCAGCGGTTCGGTCATACTTATGTGACCACATTTTTAATATAAGCTGTGTAGCTCTTTTTGATGATACGATAGGAGCTATCTTAGTCTGACAAGCTTTGTCTACAAGTGCTGGTAAATCAATCGGAAGACCGGCACCGCTGATAATTACATCGGCACCTGCGGCAACAGCTGCTTTTACATGTTCTTTATAATGTTTAAGTGCAACCATAATATTTACACCAACAAGTCCATTACCACTGGCAATTTCTTTAGCTTTGCGGATATGCTTCTTTATTGCTGCTAAATTGCAGCCGGCCTGATCGTATTCAAATGCATCATCATCATAACCAATCTGGGCAGTTGAAATAATTCCGACGCCCCCTTCCTTTGCTACTGCACCTGCAAGACTGCTTAAGCTGACACCAACACCCATGCCACCTTGTATAATAGGAAGTCTTGCTGTTTTATTACCAATATGTAATTCAGGAAGCTTACATTTATTTGCACTAAGATCCATATTAAACCAATCCTCATTTCTATGTATATATTGTTGGAGTATACAAGAATTATTGAACCATAATCACAATGCTTTGATACTCAAACTATCGTAATAATAATATATTGTGGCAGAGATGTCAAGATTTTATTATCAACAATACCTTTTGACATAGTATTCAAAACTACGAAACAAGTTATTTTAAAATAAGTTTAAAATAAGTGTCATATAATTTTTCAACAATGCTGTTTGTGTGTTATTATGATGTATATGTTAAAAGCATAAAATTGTTTTTATCTGCATTTCACATGCAGAAGAAATTTTTTCATTGACACTAATATTATTACATTTTTCAGGCAAAGGAGATAGTTATGAGCAAAGCAGTTGTTTATTATTCATTATCAGGAAATACAAAAGAAGCAGCAATAGAAATAGCAAGAAAGCTTGGTGCTAAAATATTTGAAATAGAGCCGGTTAAGCCATTGCCTCAAAATACAGTAAGGCAGATGCTTGTTGGTGGAATGCAGTCAACATTTGGCAGGAAACCACAGATAAAAGGTGTTCCAGATAATATAGACTACTATGATGAAATTATTTTAGGCACACCTATATGGGCAGGAATGCCAGCCGCACCAGTAAATACGTTTATAAAAAAATATGGAATAGCTGATAAAATAGATGCTGTATTTACATTTAGTGGCGGCGGAGATAATGACAGGTGCATGGCGCAGTTGTCAAAGACACTTAAAAATATAAAAAAACAGGTTGCATTAGCAGACCGTAATAGCGAAATGGCAAAGAATAATCATGATAAGCTTGAGAAATTTATTATGGATATTAAGTAGAATATAGGGGAGTTAATGCATAAGATGAACATACAAAAAAGATGAAAAAGGATGTGAAATTAATGGGGAAACAAGGGAAAAATAATGCATTGATATTATATCAGGTGCTTATGAAATATTCGGATAAAGAACATCCCTTATCTATGTCAGATATTAAAGATTATATGGCAGAGGAGACTGCTGAATGTGGAAGAGATAGTATTGCAAGATATCTGAATCAGCTTGAAGAAGAAATGGGGATAGATATACATAGGGGCAAATGACAGGTATTATCTATATGGATATGATACATTTGAAAAAGATGGAGTACTTAAGGAACGTCACTACAGAGTAGATAATCTGGATAATATTGAAATAATGGAAACTGATAGACAAGGCAAAGAGTTATTCATGCACTTTAATGCAGATACATATGTTGCAAAAAGAATGGGGATGTATACTGACCAAGAAAGAAGAATTAAGGTCAGAATTCCTGAAAGTCTTGTAGGAACTTTTATAGACCAGTTTGGTAAATGTTTATAATTTTAAATTTTCGAAGAAAAAATTAAAAAAACCAATATATAAAGATATTGAAAGATGTACACCTAATAGATAATTTTTATATTGATATACATAATGATAAGTGATATATCTATAGTATAAGAAGATAATAAAGGAGGTGAAATTGATGATTCAGTTAGTATTAGAATTTCAGCTAGAAAAGCCAGAACTGCCAGTAGAATATGAAAGAACAATTGTGAGCTTTTTAAAGGCAGCAAGTAATAATTATTCACAGGAAATGTTTGAAAGATTATATGATAAAAGTAAGTCAATAATAAAAACATTTACATATAGTGTATATCTGCCAGGAGCTGTTTTTGACAAAGATGTGATAAAACTTAAAGAAACGAGATTTAAAATATTTTTTACTGATGCAGATATGGGACAGACCATAGAGTGGTTTAATTCAATTCTGTTATGGATGAAGCGAGAACAGAATATTATGCCGGTAAAGTTAATAATAAATTACATCAGTGTTTACATAGTAAAAGATAAGTCCAGAGTAAATGTTTATTGATTATCAATATTAGATGTATAAATTTTTACATATTAAAATATGTTGCAATTATATTCATAGAGGAGTATGTATAATTAATACATAAAAGCGTTGAAGCGAAAAGAGGTGATATTAATGAATGTTAAGGTATATGAATTGAGAGTAAAATTATATACGCTTAAGGATATACCAGTTGACGATATGTTATCAATAGAATCAGATTACATAGATTCAGCACTGGCATTGAGTGATGAGTGGCTGACATACCACGAGAACACAGGATATAAGATGTATACGTACAATGGCTTATATCCTCTTGAGCGTTCGGGCATATATAAGAAAGATAGCATATACACGATGACAATAAGAACAGTTAAATATGAACTGGCATCTTATATGTCCAAGGTGCTTGCTAATCATTATACAGAAGCACTAAAAGGTTTGACAGTTGAAAACAGAATTATTCCGAAGCGATTTATTGAGGAGCTATATACGTTGACACCAGCAATCCAGAAGAATGATAATGGCTACTGGAAGGATAATTACTCAGTAGAACAGTATGAGCAAAGGCTTTTTATAAATGCTGTTAAAAAATATAATGCATTTACTAATAGCAAGTTAGATGAAGATTTTGAATTATATACATCAATTCAGTTTCTTAATAAGAAGCCGGTGAAGTTTAAGTATAAAGACATTACACTTCTTGGTGATAAGTTTGACCTTAAGATAGCCGATAATAAAAAGGCTCAGGAATTAGCATATTTTCTGATTGGAACAGGAATTTGCGAAATGAATTCCAGAGGAGCTGGATATTGTAATTATAAATATATATAATTGCGTATCATTTATAGTTATATATTTATATTACAAAATATTAAGATGATGGAGGTGGATATGTTTGTTAAAAGATTGCATTGAAATATTTGCCAGGGAGCTTGAAAAGACCGAAGAACAATTTGGAAATCGTGAGAAATTTATATTAGATAGCTATATTCCGGCAGATGGTGATTATATTGTTGTGCAGAAGGATGGAACGTTAAAGAGCAGGTCATTTAAGCTTGATAAGAAGACAAGAACATTAAACGGTATGATAAGCGGTAGTCAATTAGATGATGATATTAAGTTTTATGATTATCATAGCAGACTGGTAAGTATGGACAAGCCACAGGACCCGAAAAAAGTAATACATTCCAATAGCTATTTGTCGTTCTGGGTGAAGCAGGATAGTCTGGATAATGGAAAGCTTGATATGCAGGCGATTGACAGATACTATGATGTATTAAAAAATCCAAGAGTAAAGTATAAGAATGTTCAGGATGCGAAAATGTATGATTATATAGCTGAAAAGGTAGGCGATGTTAATCAGGAAAAGCTGGAATATTCAAGAAACTGGATAAAACAGAATATATTTAAGCTTAAAGATATGGGGATAGAGTTAACCGGTAAGAATTATCTTAAGATATTTTTTGAAGATGATAAAGAACTGTATGTCAGGGAAGAACAGCGTTATCTGATGACTAAAATTTATAATAAGAACGATTATAATATCGAAATTGATGGACAGATACTAGGACTTCCTAATGATAATCTTGCGTTGAACTCCAAGAAACCATATATGGAACACAAGACACGAAAGAAAACAGTTCCATATCTGCTGACTCCACAAAGTGCCGCTGTTCAGAGAATGTTTTTTGACTATCTTATGAATGAAGCTAATAAAGGCAATACGAATTTGTTTTTTGATAATTCGGTTTTTGATAGCAAGTATAACAAAAATGGAATTACAGCTTTGAAAAATGGAGAATTTATTGAGGGAGATTTTTCAGGCTTCTTTCTACAAATTCAAAAAGGTAAGGAAATAGCTATTGAACATCAGGATACCATAGTTGATTATAAGTATAATCTTTATAAGCCATTTATATATTCTAATGTTTTGGAAGATGATGTTACAGATGAACAATATAGGAAATATGGTAATAAGAAAGAATTACTTGCTGTAATTAATGAAGTATTATTTTCTAAGTGGTTGTCTGGCAATTTCTTTTCAGATGAAGAGCAAATTAAAAAAATAAAAATAGATAGTATTTTAAAGAAAAATATATTTTTATCAAGGGATGCTATATTTGCGTGGCTTTATAAGGGGCAGAGTAAAGGTATAGAAAGCATGTTGCACTTAGTGAGTATTAGTATTATTAAGAGTTCAATTACTAATGGTTATATTGGGAAAGCATTTAAGCAGTTTAATCTGATGAAATCGTTAGATATGTATTTTGGAGGAAACGGTATGAAAGAAGAGAAAGACAGATATATTAATATAAGAAGTAATCTTAGAAGTAAGATTAATCAGGATGGAGATAGTCAGATAGAAAGCGAAAGCGAATATTATTATGCAGTCGGTCAGCTTGTTAGATATTACATTTCATTAAATAAATCAAAAGATAAAAATCATTCGTTAGCAAATCCATTTATTTATGTTGCAAATGATGGTGTATTAAAAAAGAGATTGGAACAATTATTTAGGAAATATAATTATGCAATTAAAATTAACTATAATAGATACAATAAGCTTTATGCAATGATTATAGCTTATATGACAGAAGGAAAGGTAAATAGTGAAGATATAATAGCTGGATATTTAAGTGATAATCTTATATACGATTCAAAGAAGTCAGAGGAGGAAAATTAATATGGATAAGAGAGTATATGGAGTTATAGGAATTTCTTCAATTATGGCTAATTGGAACGCAGATTTTTCTGGGTATCCAAAGAGTACACAGAATGGAGATGTGTATGGAAGTGATAAAGCTTTAAAGTATCCTATGAAGAAAATGTGGAATGATGAAGGAAAGAAAGTGTTATATATTAAATCTATGACAATTTCTAAGAAAGATGGAACACTTGTGCCAAGAACATTAAGAGATAGATATGAGGAAATATTTAAAGGATTCGATTTAAAAGGGAAAAAGAAAGCCAAAGAGGTACTTATGAATCTTATGTCAGCGGTAGATGTTAAGAACTTTGGTGCAACATTTACAGTATCTGATAATAAATTTTCAATAACAGGTGCTGTTCAGTTTGGACAGGGGTTCAACAAATATTCTGATATTAATCCTGAAGTTCAACAAATATTATCACCATTTAGTACTGAAGCAGGTAAAGATAGTAAGAAAAATTCGGAAGAAAGTAAAGATAGCGAGAAAAATGAAGAGGCAAAGAATTCAACATTAGGAACCAAAATTACAAGCGATGAAGCACATTATTTTTATCCATTTGTAATTAATCCACTTGCATATAAGGAACTGGTAAGTCTTGGAGTTACAGACGGATATACAGAGGAAGATTATGAGAACTTTAAAAGAACTGCTTTAGTAAGTGCAACAGCTTATGCAACTAATGCTAAAGAAGGCTGCGAGAATGAATTTGCAATATTTGTAGAGACAGAGATAGATACATATCTTCCTAACTTATCTGAGTACATAAGCTTTGAAAAAGGTGATAAGCTTAATACAATAGATATAAGTGGAGTTGCTGAAATACTTAATAATATCGGAGATAGAGTAAAGAATGTTGAAGTTTACTTTAATCCACATACAACTAAGCTTGTATCTGGAATTGAAGGGGAGAAGCTTTATAATATTATTACACAAAAAGAGGCGTAATTTATGGAAGCTGTTAAATTTACATTAAGTGGCAGAAATGCCTTTTTTAAGAAACCTGAAGTTAATGCCTATTATTATTTTACGTATAGTCATATACATAAGGTTGCTCTGTTAGGGATATTTGGTGCAATATTAGGGTATGGTGGATACGCGCAGAAAGAATGGAAAAAGGAAAAGAAGGGGCAGCCGATAGAAGTTGATTATCCTGAATTCTATGAAAAATTAAGACATATAAAAGTGTCAGTTGTTCCTAAAAATGAACGTGGATATATACCGAAGAAAGTCCAGATATTTAATAATTCAGTAGGTTATGCAAGTGCTGAACCGGGCGGTAATGGTAATCTTATTATAAAAGAACAATGGTTAGAAAATCCAGTGTGGGATATATATATATTGATTGATTGTGAAGAAGCTGAAAATCTGGCTGAATTTTTGCAACAGGGAAAGTGCGTTTATTATCCTTATCTTGGTAAAAATGATCATCCAGCAGATATTACAAATGTAGAAAAAGTTGTTATTGAGGAAACAACATTAAAAGAAACAGCTATATCTAGTATATTTTTAAAGGAAACAGGCAGTTTAATTATGCCTGATGATGAGGATGATATAGAAGTGTTTAAATATGCTGAAAAATTGCCAATTGCTCTGAATGGATACACTAACTTATATGAATATGCAGATTTCTGTTATACTAATATGTTAGTGGATATAAATAATGACAAGTTATATAAGCTTTATAAAACAGAAGATAAGGTTTTGGAGTTTTACTAATAGTTATATTAATGATGTCACATCAGGCAATAGGAATTTATTTTAATTTCATTTTGCCTGATGTGACATTTTTAATTATGTAAGAGAATTAATTATGCAAGTGAGAGAAAGGGAAAGAATGAAAGAAATGAGTAAAGAATGTGATGAGAAAATGCTGTTTAATATAAAAAGTTTAATGCTGCCGTTAGACAGTATTACAGAATTTGGTGATGAATGTTATGCACATTTATCAGAAGATGGAACTCAAAAAGAAACTTTAACAGAGCATACAGGGCGATGTCAGAAGTATTGGTTTAATATTGTTGAAGCTAAACATATTGAAACAGTATTTATAAAGTTTGAGCAGTTGTATCTGGGGGATATTACCAATGAAGCCAGACATATATTTGAGTTGATGTCGGTTAATGTTGTAACTATACACGATGTTGGAAAGATAAATCCTTTATTTCAGAAGCTGAAAATGAAGAATAACTGGAAAACGGAATATGCACCTGAAAGTATATCGAGCAGACATTCTATTGTATCGGCAATTTTTTATCTTGATTATTTTCTGGGTATTATCAATACAGCCAAAGGTGATGGAAGAATTAACAGGGATGAGTCTGATGTGCTGAAAGACTTTGCATATATTTATTCTTATATTATTTCAAGGCATCATAGTGATATGAATAGTTTGGAATATTTTTTTGATGGATTAACCGGTAAAAATAAGCAAAATGATAATTCAGGAAAAGATGCGTATGACTGGTGTGAAATGTTTAAACAGGATTTATACAAAGAACCGGTTGCAAAGCTTAGAAAACGTGATGAATGGCTTAATAGAATGGTATGTCAAAGTAATGAAAAGAATATTTATTTGTACGCCTGGACAAGGCTTTTATATTCTTTATTAGTGGCAGCAGATTATTATGCAACATCTGAATTTATGAATGGATATGAAAATAACGATTATGGAAATGTTAATAATATTGATAACATAATAAATGAATATGAGAATAATGACGTACAGAAAAGTATATGTAATTATGAGAAGAATATTAAAAGATTAGATGAAGAACAGCTTGCTAAAGTTAATAAAGACACTGTTATTGGAAACATTAAGGGAATAAATGTACTGCGGACAGAAATGTTTCTTGAAACAGAATATAATCTGAAAAACAATATAGACAGTAAGATATTTTATCTTGAAGCTCCAACCGGAAGCGGAAAGAGTAATACTGCATTTAATTTAAGTTTTCAATTATTGAAAAAATCGGACTATTGCAGAAAGATTTTTTACGTATATCCATTTAATACTTTAGTTGAACAGAATATGAATTCTATGGAAAAAATATTTGGACAAAAAGAGGATATTATGTCAAATATAGCTGTAGTAAACTCAATTACTCCATATAAAGTAAAGAACAGTTCAAATATAAATCTATATAAGGATGAAAAATATGCCATAGAAGATTATCAAAAAATATTATTGGATAGACAATTTTTAAATTATCCTATAGTGCTATCAACTCATATTACTTTATTTGATACAATGTTTGGCAGGTCTAAAGATAGTACATTTGGATTTCATCAGTTATGTCATTCAGTTATTGTTTTAGATGAAATTCAAAGTTACAACAATAACAAATGGGGAGCAATGATAAATTTTCTAAAGGCATATGCACAGTTATTAGATATAAAAATAATTATAATGTCAGCAACTCTGCCTAATCTTGAATTGCTTACCAATAATAATGCCAAAGCTGTCAGATTGATAAATAACAGAGAAAGATATTTTAATCACAGAATGTTTGCTAACAGGGTGAAAGTTAATTATGAACTTCTTAACAGAAAAATAGGAATTGCTGAGCTGGAAGAACACATTTTGCAACATAAAAATAAGAGAATACTTATAGAATTTATAAGAAAATCAAGTGCAGAAGAATTTTATGCACATATAAGTGAAAGCGCAGAATGTCCAGTCAGGTTAATAACAGGCGATAGCAGCATACAGGAGCGTAAAGATATAATTGCTGACATTGAAAATATGCAGGAAGTCATTCTTGTTGCAACACAGGTTATTGAAGCAGGTGTAGATATAGATATGGACATAGGATATAAAGATATATCAAGACTTGACAGCGAGGAACAGTTTATAGGACGAATTAACAGGTCGTGCAGGAAAGATGGAGTTGTATATTTCTTTAATATGGACGATGCTAAAGGAATATACAGGCAAGATGTTCGCGTGGATAATGATAATACTTTAATGAATGAGAAAATAAGAGAAGTACTTAATTCTAAAGATTTTTATGATTATTATGAAAAATATGTAATACCAGTTTTAAAAAATGCCCAGGGACAATGTAACGATAATAATATAGATGAATTTATCAGAGAAAAAGTAGGAAAGCTGGATTTTAATAAAGTTGCAGATAAAATGAAGCTCATAGATGATAACAGACAGATGTATTCGATATATTTTTCAAGAAATATTATTGATAAAAATAATTCTGAGAATGTTATAGATGGTAAAAAGGTATGGGAAGAGTATAAAGAACTTTTACAGGATAATCATATGTCTTATCAGGAAAAGACAGTTAAACTGCATAATATAAGAAGTGAAATGAATATGTTTATGTATCAGTTTAAAATAGAGTTATATAATGAAAGGCATAAACCTGTTGTTGAACATCTAGAGTGGGATGAGCAGATAGGAGATATTTTTTATATTGAAAATGGCGAAGATTATTATGATGAAAATGGAGTGTTAAATAAAGAGCTATTCAAGGATAATGAAGATTTATTCATATAAGAAGGTGGTAAAAATTAGATTAATATCTGATTTTTTATACGTATGATTTGTGACTGCGCACACTTGACACAAATTTAATAGGAAAAAAAACGTGCGTAGAAAGGAGAATTAGTATGCAGGTGAATGGTACATTGATTAATTATTATTTTCATTGTAAAAGACAATGCTATCTGCATGGCAACAGGTTAAATCTGGAAGATAATAGTGAGCAGGTTAAGATAGGCAAGGCAATTCACGAAGAAAAAGCGGCAGATAAAAGTAATTCAGAGATTGCAATAGACAATATAAGGCTTGATAAGCTTACCAAAGAATATCTTACAGAAGTAAAAAAGTCGGATGCAGATGTAGAAGCAGCAAAATGGCAGCTATTGTATTATTTAAAAGTATTAAAAAATAAGGGCGTAGTAAGAAAAGGAAAGCTTGAGTTTGTAGAAAAGAATAAAAGTGATAAGAAAGTTATAATTCTTGAATTAACAGAAGAACTGGAAAATGAACTTGACGGGTATATTAATGAAATACAGGATTTAATTGCAAGTGATAAGCCACCAGAAAGACTTAACAGCAGCAAGTGTAAAAAATGTGCATATTATGAATATTGTTATATATGATGCAATAGGAAAGGCGTGTTATGGGAAGTACAAGATATATAATGTCAATGGGAGAATTAACAAGAAAAGATAATTCATTATGTTTCCGCAAAAATGGAAAAAATGTGTATATTCCAGTAGAAAATACGAAGGAAATATTTTGCTTTAACGAAGTTAGTATTAATACAAAGCTGTTGAATTTTTTGTCACAAAATAATATTATAGTACATTTCTTTAATTATTATGGAGGATATAGCGGTACATATTATCCGAGGGACCATTATCTTAGTGGAAAGCTTTTGGTAAAGCAGGTTGGTAAATATAACGATGACAGAATGAGTATTGCCAGACCAATAGTCAGGGGTATTGGACTTAATATTTATGAGCTTCTTTATCATTATTATAAGCACGATAAAAAAGATGTTAAGGAAACAATAGACTGGATAAAAAGTGATTTTTTAAAATCAGTTGAACAGGCAGAAGATGTGAAGGAGTTAATGGCATATGAGGGTGAAGTATGGATGCGTTTTTATGATAATTTCAGATATTTTCTGCCAGATGATTTTGTAATGAATAAGAGGGTAAAAAGACCACCGGATAATCCAATTAATGCCTTGATTTCTTTTGGAAATACATTGTTGTATACGAAAACTATTTCAGCAATATATCAGACACATTTAGACCAGAGAATAAGTTTTTTGCATGAGCCGTCTGAAGGAAGATTTTCACTAAGTCTTGATATAAGTGAGGTATTTAAACCTGTTATTGTATATAGAACTATATTTGATTTGGTTAATAATAGAAAATTACATGTGGAAAAGCATTTTGATAAAAATGTTAATTACTGCATTTTAAATGAAGATGGAAGAAAAATATTTGTTCAGGCTTTTGAAGACAGAATGGAAAGTGTATTTACGCATCCGGTACTAAAAAGAAAAGTATCGTACAGAACAGCATTAAAGCTGGATTGTTATAAACTAATTAAAAGTATTTTGGAAGAAAAAGATTTTGTTCCATTTTCACTGAAAGAAGGTATGTAATGAAGAAAGAATTGAATTATAATTATGCATTTTTATTTTATGATGTTGGAGAAAAAAGAGTGCAGAAAGTATTTAAGATATGCAAAAAATATTTATCACATTATCAAAAGTCAGTATTCAGAGGTGATATGACACCATCGCGGTTTATATCATTGAGGGCAGAATTAAAAAAGGTTATAAATGAGGATGAGGATTTTATCTGTATTGTAAAGCTTAAGAATGACAGCGTATTTGGGGAAGAAGTGTTAGGAAATGGTGGTGAGCCAACAGGAGAAGATTTGATGATATAATAATTAAATAAATTACCAGCTGGTTTATTAGTGTAGATATTAACAAAGCCTGTAAATATGTGGGTTAAACAAATAATAAAGATAAATTTAAATAATTATTGAATTGGCTGGTAAAATTTATAAAAATGCGCTAATATAGTGGGTATAGCGGAATTGGCTGTAAAATAGATGGCTTAAAATCGTTGGTTGAATAGTAACATTAGATGTATTGAAATAAAAGAAAGGTAAGCCGATTATATCACAGTTGGTGTTGAATAGTAACATTAGATGTATTGAAATAAAGACTAATCCGACTATAACTAAGGAATTGTTGGTTGAATAGTAACATTAGATGTATTGAAATCATTCCTGCGCCCCTGAATATAACAACCATTGAAGGTTGAATAGTAACATTAGATGTATTGAAATGTAGCATTAACAATTATTGTAGCTGCTGTTCCCGGTTGAATAGTAACATTAGATGTATTGAAATTAAGTATTATTTTGTTTTAAGAATTGCATAATAGCGTTGAATAGTAACATTAGATGTATTGAAATAAACTAACATTATTAATGTTAATATTATTTGAATTGTTGAATAGTAACATTAGATGTATTGAAATAGCCATGTAAGTGCAAACTCCTGTGTATCGTGGTAATGTTGAATAGTAACATTAGATGTATTGAAATGAGAATGGTATAACAAGTGCAATCCAACAATGGGAGTTGAATAGTAACATTAGATGTATTGAAATCAAACAGGATTTTGAAAACATCGACAACGATAAGGTTGAATAGTAACATTAGATGTATTGAAATGAAACGGTAGATGTGTGGAATATGATGTTGGAAAATGTTGAATAGTAACATTAGATGTATTGAAATATACATTTTTGTTACTGTTTATGTTTTATATAATGTTGAATAGTAACATTAGATGTATTGAAATTAGAATTTATCTTTGTTTAGTGGGTGTACGCCCATGTTGAATAGTAACATTAGATGTATTGAAATAGTGGTGAAATTGTAGACAATAACGACAATGACAAAGTTGAATAGTAACATTAGATGTATTGAAATACATTTTCAAATACAAATGACACATTATTATCTTGTTGAATAGTAACATTAGATGTATTGAAATAATAAAAGAAGTAACAAGATTTAGAACATTACCATGTTGAATAGTAACATTAGATGTATTGAAATTACTTCGCTTTTACTATTTTTGCTGTAGCTTCTATGTTGAATAGTAACATTAGATGTATTGAAATTATTCTGCCAGCGCTTCGGCTATAGCTGCGCCTGCGTTGAATAGTAACATTAGATGTATTGAAATTTGCTTACGCCTTTAATAGTAGCAACTATTTCTGGTTGAATAGTAACATTAGATGTATTGAAATAAGTACACCAAAACCACAAATGAGCAGGATGAATCCGTTGAATAGTAACATTAGATGTATTGAAATATAGAATCTGAAAAGTATTTACTATCATTGCACATAAGTTGAATAGTAACATTAGATGTATTGAAATACAGAATTAACGCAGACAAAGAAAAATCTGACAGAGTTGAATAGTAACATTAGATGTATTGAAATCGCTATCCTTAAGGTTATCAGACGTGATTTTGACCGTTGAATAGTAACATTAGATGTATTGAAATGGAATTGGATTCTCTATGACAAAGAGGGCAGATTTAGTTGAATAGTAACATTAGATGTATTGAAATACAAACAGATAACATTCTATTAACAAACTCTATATTGTTGAATAGTAACATTAGATGTATTGAAATTAAATTAGGCACATTAGCAATTCCAAACTTAATATGTTGAATAGTAACATTAGATGTATTGAAATTGTACAGCAGCAAGACAGATCAGTGGGCGACACCTGTTGAATAGTAACATTAGATGTATTGAAATGAAAGGGAGTAGGAATGAATAAGACGAGAGGATTAGTTGAATAGTAACATTAGATGTATTGAAATAAAGAGATTAGCGAGAATGGAAGAGGACAAAGAAGTTGAATAGTAACATTAGATGTATTGAAATTATAGGAAATGAGGATAAAGGTTCATATACATTAGGTTGAATAGTAACATTAGATGTATTGAAATTTATGAGAAGAATGAAAAGAGAAATAGGAAAAAAGGTTGAATAGTAACATTAGATGTATTGAAATGAGCGTCTGCGACAGTTCCACGACTGTACAGGCGGTTGAATAGTAACATTAGATGTATTGAAATGAGTTAGTAAAAATAAATCCAAATTAATAAGAAAAGTTGAATAGTAACATTAGATATATTGAAATCAAATTTTTTCTAAAAACATTCTTTCGATAGGTTTGGTTGAATAGTAACATTAGATGTATTGAAATTTTTCAGCCGACTTTAAATCACCTATCGACATCTGGTTGAATAGTAACATTAGATGTATTGAAATAGTATGCAGCACCTATTGCAGGAGCGTTGGGTTATAGTTGAATAGTAACATTAGATGTATTGAAATATAAGACATGAGGAAAATGATAAAAGAGACATTATAGTTGAATAGTAACATTAGATGTATTGAAATGTCTTTACATAAGAAACACCAGCAACGGGGGTTCCTGTTGAATAGTAACATTAGATGTATTGAAATTTTCAGCTTCTTTACTGTCTTCTTGCGCAATTTTGTTGAATAGTAACATTAGATGTATTGAAATATTAATAGGTTAAACAAATTAACAAGAAAGAAACTGTTGAATAGTAACATTAGATGTATTGAAATAACCATACACCACAATAATCAGCATCAAGTTTTAAGTTGAATAGTAACATTAGATGTATTGAAATGACGAAAGAAAGGCAGGCGGCAGAAAATGAACAAAGTTGAATAGTAACATTAGATGTATTGAAATAAGACCAGATTGACAAGGACGAAGCAAAAAAGGCGTTGAATAGTAACATTAGATGTATTGAAATGTTAATAAGAGGCTTGATAATGACTTATGGGAAAAGTTGAATAGTAACATTAGATGTATTGAAATATAAAAGAAAAAATGTGTGTTGTTAAATAGTAATATTACATGTATTTAATATATCCTTTATTGCCACCACCACAATAAATTGCTAAAATACATATACCTATAAAATACATAATTATACCCATTTGCAATATATAATTAAGAATATTAGAGTTAGCAGTAGATTACAAGCTATAAAGTAGTACTACCATTATGCCACTAATTAAATATTTTAATAAAGCTCATTTAACAAGATTTTATTAGCTAATTCAGCTTGTAATATTAATTCGATACAATATCAACTAAGACTAAAATAAACAAGGGATTTTAATATAAAGCAAGTTGGGAATATAGAAAAATAAAAACACAAGTAAAACATAAGGAGTACCATAAACCAATGTTACATAAAACTCCAGAAATGGATAAAAACACAATAAAGAGCAAACATAATAACAATAATACAGCTAAAAAGATAGTGGTTAAAACAATAAAGACATTACTTGTATTATTACTTGCAGTAGTTATTCTGGTTGTTGCAATCGTTGCCTGCGCGCTTATTACATATCACAGACAGCCGGTGTTGACGCAGGAAGATAAGGAGGAGCTGGCTGTCGATAGTATATGGAAAACAAGAACCCAGCCGGAAAGGGCGCGTATTATAGAAGATAATGGAGATGCACTTCTTGAGAGGGTAAAGATGATAAGTAATGCCAAGTCGGAGATTGTATTGTCAACATTTGACTTTAGGGCGGATGAGAGTGGAAAGATTATTCTTGGAGCACTTATAGATGCTGCTGACCGAGGTGTTTCGGTAAATGTTATTGTTGATGGGGTATCTGGTTTTCTTCGCATGAAGGGCAATCCATATTTTGAGGCACTTGCGGCAAGTTCTGGTACAAGTATTAAGATATATAATAAGGTTAATCCGTTGGCACCATGGCGTTCAATGGGCAGGCTTCATGACAAGTATCTGATAGCGGATAAGTCCAGCTACATAATAGGTGGAAGAAATACATTTTCATATTTTCTTGGAAGCAATTCGCAATATAAGAATTATGACAGGGATGTTCTGGTGTATTGTGAGAATGCCAATGAAGACAGTTCTGTAAATGATTTGCTTTCGTACTTTGAAAATGTGTGGAATTATAAGGAAAGCAAGCCATATATGAGTGGTGTCAATTCGCTTGAAAGTGACTCGGGGCATTTTATTATAAGTGCAGATGAGAATAATGATAAAAGCAATTCAGTAACCAAAAAGAAGAGTAAGCTTCTATCAAAAAGTGATGTGGCAGCAGCCAAAGAGGAGCTGATTTCATTATATACAGAGTATTATGCCAATAATGCCGACAATGTTTTTACAGTTACTTCATCAGATGAAGAGTTAAAAGATGCAGATTATGATAATGTATCTGGTGATAGAACAGATAATACTGACAACAACATTTATAAAGATACCTATGAGGTCAGAAATATTGCGCTTCTTAGTAATCCTATCGAATATACATCAAAGAAGCCGGTTGTGTGGTATCAGCTGGTTGAACTTATGAAAAATGCACACAGTAAAGTTAAGATACATACGCCATATATTATATGCAACGACTATATGTATGATGGCTTGGAGGAAGTTTGCAATTCAGTTGAAAATGTTTCACTTATGACTAATTCTATTGGTAATAATGGTAATCCGTTTGGTTCAGCGGATTATTATGTCAATAAAAATAAAATTCTTGGTACGGGAATTGATGTGTGGGAGTATGAGGGCGGTTATTCATATCATGGTAAGTCGGTGCTGATTGATGATAATATATCGGTGATAGGCTCATTTAATCTGGATATGAGAAGTGCGTATCTGGATACAGAGCTTATGCTTGTTATAGACAGTGAGGATATTAACAGGCAGCTTAGTGAATCGATGGAGTCATATGAGCATGTGGCAAGAAATGCCAATAGTGACGGAAGTTATGACAATCCTTATGATGTTGAGCCAGTGGAGCTTTCACAATATAGAAGACGTCAGATGATGCTGATAAAGAATTTTGTATTGTGGGCAAGATATTTATTTTAATGTTGCCACCCTGATATGAGCATCAAAGTTGTGGGCTTTTGACATCGACATCATAAGATGGGTTATAACCACAGTTGACAATAGTATAAATATATATTATCATAACATAGTAAATAATAAAATAACACATAACCGCTTGCCTCTTTGATTTGCTATCGATGAGGAGCGGTTATTTTAGCGTAAACAGGGTAAAAACGGTTGCAATATGAGAATTAATGAGGCAGCCGCCAATGGTTATTTTAATGTAATCAGCTAAATCACATATAGATAAAGAATATAAAGAAAGAGAGTTATGAAAATGAATGTAACAGACAGGACAAAACAATTAACTGGTGGTGAGAAAGAGAGCGGAAGTACAGATTTCCTACAGAAAACGTGGGTTGTGTGTGCACTTGCTCTTGTTTGTACATTTCTCTGGGGAAGTGCTTCGCCTTGTATCAAGCTTGGATATGCACTGTTCCAGATACCATCAAGTGAAACATGGACACAGGTGTTATTTGCAGGAACAAGATTTGTATTAGCAGGAGTGCTTACTATCCTAATAGGAAGTGTCCTTAACAGGAAAATGTTAGTACCAACGAAGTCATCTATCCCAAGTATAGCGAAGCTTGGATTATTCCAGACAATACTTCAGTACATATTCTTTTATATAGGACTTGCACATAACAGTGGCGTTAAGGCATCTATTATAAATGGTTCTAATACATTTTTTGTAATACTTCTTGCAGGACTTGTGTTTCATCAGGAAAAGCTGACGTTTAAGAAGATAGCAGGATGTGTGGTCGGCTTTGCAGGTGTAATAATTGTAAGTATGAATGGCAGGTCGATAGATATGAACTTAAGTATTATGGGAGATGGAAGTCTGTTCCTATGTGCGATATCCTATGCCGTATCTTCATGTCTTATGAAGAATTATTCCAAAAAGGATAATCCGGTTATGCTTAGTGGATATCAGTTTATATTTGGCGGAATAGTTATGATTATACTTGGACTTATTATGGGTGGAAGAATTAATGATATATCAGTCAGTGCAGTGCTTATGCTGTTTTATCTTGCATGTATCTCAGCCGTTGCCTATTCACTCTGGGGAATACTCCTTAAGCACAACCCAGTGTCCAAAGTAGCAATATTTGGTTTCACCAATCCGGTATTCGGAGTGCTCCTCTCAGCGTGGTGGCTGGGCGAAGGTGGTAAGGAGCTTGGTATAAATGCGCTGATAGCACTTATACTTGTGTGCATAGGTATCCTTATCGTAAATGTGCATCCCAAAGAAAACAAATAGACACAGTCATCTTAAATAAGCGATTTGCGAAGTAAATCAGCGAATTCCGAATGTTGCAGAATTGCGAGAGCGGCGAAGCTGCGGAGCAATTCTGGGATATCAAAAAAAGAAAGAAAGCTCAAACATTGTTCGTGCTGGCACTTCTTTCTGTTCTACGGTTGAGTCTATGAAACAGATATCGGAGAACTATCTGAATAATGAAAAATGTTATGTGAATGACTGGGCAGCATATATATCATCAGTCGGAATGACAAGAGAAGAGGTTATTGAATATATTTCTAAGACTAATACACAGCCGGAAAGACAGGAGGCAGCATTATGTCAATCTTTAAAAAGAACTTAGAAAAAAATGCAGTAAAAAAGGCTTTAAATGAAATACAGATAAATCTTGAGAATAATTATAAGGACCTTGCGATAAAGGCATATAATGATGCGGCTGCGCTTATAGAGACGTATCGTGCTGATAAAAAGCTTAATGATAAGGATTATGAAAAGTATAAGCAGGAGCTTGCCGTTTTTCACAAAAGAATGGAAGGCTACAGTCACAGGCTTAATGTAAAGTATTAGATGTTATGCGCAAAAAGCGTGCGCAGAAATGAGGATTATTATGAAGATGACAACTTTATGTTATATCGAAAAAGACGGATGTTATCTTATGCTTCACCGCACAAAGAAAGAAAAGGACATCAATAAGGGAAAGTGGATAGGTGTAGGCGGACATGCTTATGACGGCGAAACACCAGAGGAGTGCCTTTTGCGTGAGGTGAAAGAGGAAACAGGACTTACACTTACTTCTTATAAGTTCCGTGGGCTTATCACATTTATAAGTGATGAATGTGAGCCGGAGCTTATGTGTCTTTTTACGGCGGATGGTTTTACAGGAGAGCAGTGCGTGTGCGATGAGGGCGACCTTGCGTGGATTGACAAGTCACAGGTTGCAGGACTTCCAACGTGGGAGGGCGATGCTGTATTTCTTAAGCTTCTGTTAGAGGGTGAGAAGCGTTTCTTTACGCTTAAGCTAAGATACGAAGGCGATAAGCTTGTTGAAAATGTTGTAAACTACTGGTAATATTGCTGGAGTGCATAGTACGAAATAATCCATAAGCATCAAAGTTGAGGATTTTTGAACCGAATATCTACGAATTGCTTTATAATATTAACCATAAAAAACAGATATATAAATTATTTAAAGAATATAAAAATGTTATTGACTTTAATGTGACAGAGTGATAGTATCTCTGACATAAGAAGAGCACAAAGATGTACCCTTACAAAGGCAGCTTTGTGCTCTTCTTTTTTTGTTAATCGTTTGTGGTTGATAAATACGTGTTTCGGCTGCACATCAGAAAGAACTAATATATCATGGATTGGAGGAAAAGGTTATGGTTAAAGATGTAATTAAAGTTTCAACAGTTGCATTTAATGCAAAATGGGGCGACAAGGAAAAGAACCTCAATCGAATGAAAGGATATATAGAGGCAGCGGCATCAGAGGGGGCTAATCTGATAGTATTTCCAGAGATGGCACTGACAGGTTATGATGATGAAGAGGATAAGGCAAAGCCTGATAAAATGCAGTCTAAGCTTGCAGAGGTAGTGCCGGGACCTTCATCAGAGGCAATAGCAGAGCTTACTAAGAAGCTTGGTGTGTATGTCGCATTTGGTATGCCGGAAAGAGATGAGAAGGATTCATCTATTATATATAACGCAGCGTGTGTGTGCGGACCAGAAGGAGTTATCGGAGCTTACAGAAAAATTCATCTGCCATATCCGGAACCACACTGGGCTACAAGGGGAACAAAGCCATTTATATTTGATACACCTTGGGGACCTGTTGGTCTTGCCATATGCTATGATACATATTGTTTTCAGGAGCTTATGCGCTATTATGCGGCTAAGGGCTGCCGCCTGTATATCAACTGTACGGCACTTGCCAAGTGCCACGGCATCGCTCTTGGTTCAACAACACTTGAAGCTGGCTGCATAACGAACCAGATATATATCGTATCTGCCAACCTTGCAGGAACAGATAAGTACAATGTATTCTGGGGAGGTTCAAGTATTATTGGTCCAAGCACGAACTTCTGGGAAGCTGAGTATTACGCAGGTTATCCATTTACAGACCCAAGAGCTATACAGGATAAAATGTATACAGCAACGATTGACCTTGCACTTGCAACGAGAGAGAAGTTTGAGCCTAATCCACTTATAGATGGTGGAACAGACTTCAGACCAGCAATATACAAGGAACTTTACGAAGACCTGCTTAAAGACCCTAAGTTTCAGGAGTAATCAATAGTTGTACAGGGCAGAAAAAAGGCACAATGGTGCTTACGAGTACTGGATGAACAAAAGAGAATAACTTAAAGAAAATTAACATAACATATCCCAACATATAACATATAGAAAACGCACTTAATCAGCATAATGGTACATAGTGACCGGCTGGTTAAGTGTGTTTTTAATTGATTTTTTTTAATATTGAGTATATATTAATATCTAATATTTTTTACTATAAATGAGCAAATGAATAAAAGAGAAAATATAGGAGATGAATATATGCTTGAAGTAAAGGAATTACAATATTTTGTTGTGTGTGCAGACCTTTTATCATTCAGTAAGGCAGCAGATGTTTTATATACAACACAGCCTAATGTAAGTAAGGTTGTAAAATCTCTTGAGGAGAAGCTTGGATTTGCTGTATTTGACAGAGATAACCGTGGAATAAAATTAACGAGAAGAGGAAGACAGGCATATGAATACGCAAGCCGTATACTTGAACAGGAGAAGCAGCTTGCACAGATATATAAGATAGATGATAGAGAAGAATTTAGTATATCAAGTAATCCAAGTTCATGGATGGCACGATGTTTTACGGATTATTATATAGAATATGCAGAAGCAGATATCAGATACAATATAATGGAAGGCAGCGTTAATAATGTAATAAAAAGAGTTGGAACAGGACTTGATGATTTGGGGTTTATATTCTTTATGGATAATCAGATGCAGCAGATAGAATATAAGTTAAAGAAGTATGGACTTGAATTTACCAAGTTAAATGATAATCAGGCATATCTTTATTATGGTAATAATAGTCCTATTAAAGATGGGCAGACGATTGAGGAATATTTAAGGGATAAAATGCTTGTGCAATGTTATGAGGATGAATTTGCACTAAATCATTATTGGGATAATATAAGAATAGAGGATAGCGAATTGGATAAACATGTAGCAGTGATTACAAATAGTGATTATGTAATGAATTATCTTTTAAAGTATTCAAGGTTATGTAATATAAGCAGTAGTCATTTTAGTAAGAAACCTACATTTGATGGTATTCCATTATATAATAACAGAAAAAATGTGGTGTTTGGGTATATAAGTAAGAAAGATGAAGAATTATCCCCGAAAATGAGAGAGTTTCTGGGATTTGTAAAAAAAGAACTGAAAAGAAAAGAATAGCGGCTTAGAGGAATAAAAATATGACATAACAAAATGGAATAACTGTGTAAAAATGAAATTGAAATATGTAAGTTGAATTGATATATTAATCATAATGTTGTAATGATTGGAGATTATATTTGAAAAGGTTTATAAAAAAACGACTGCTGCAGCTGGTGCCTGTTCTTATAGGCATCACTTTTTTATCATTTGTGCTTGTCAATATGAGCAATACGGATGCCATAGATATGCTTGAGGCTAACCGTGGAACGGCAATGACAGAGGTTGAAAAGCAGGAGTTAAGGGAAGAATTAGGACTTAATAAGCCGGTTATAACAAGATATTTTATATGGCTTAAGAATACATTTACAGGCGATATGGGTAATTCATATGTATCAGGAAAGCCTGTATTCAGTACATTTGTCAGCAAGCTGCCAGCGACTGTATATCTGTGTGTGGTATCTATGGCGCTGACACTTATCATATCAGTTCCGCTGGGAATAATAAGTGCTGTTAATAAAAATAAGTGGTTGGATTATATTATAAGAGTGGTGAGCCTTATTGGTAATTCGCTGCCGAACTTTTTTCTTGCGCTGCTGCTTATATACGTGTTTGCATTAAAGCTTAACTGGCTTCCGGTTATGGGAAACAGGGCAGGTGCTAAAAGTGTTATACTTCCGTCAGTTACACTTGCTGTAGCGATGTCCTCAAGGTATATAAGCCAGATAAGAACTGCTGTTATAAATGAGCTGGATAAGCCTTACGTCAATGGCGCAAGGGCAAGGGGTGTCAGTGAGGGCACTATACTTATAAGAAGTGTCTTAAAGTCGGCTATGCTTACCGTGTCTACACTTCTGGCGCTCTCGGCAGGCTCGCTGCTTGGAGGAACAGCCATAGTTGAGAGTATATTTATGTGGGATGGCGTAGGAAAGATGGCTGTAGATGCCATAACTATGAGGGATTATCCTATTATTCAGGTATATGTCATATGGATGGCTGTGATATATGTTATTGTAAATCTTATAACAGATATAGGGTATCATTATCTTAATCCGAAGATAAGAGTTGCTGGAACGGATGAGGCATAATAGTTATCTTAAGAGTAAGAATATGTTAATTGGATGATTAAAGAAATTATAGATGAAGTATAATGATAGTTACCTAATGATAGTTACCTTAAGCGTAGAAATAAATAATCTGAATATATCATTTTAATAAAATAATGAATTGCAAATAAGTAAAAAATTATAAATGAGCAAATTTAAAATATTGCATTTTTTTCTGTAGTTGCTCATTTATGGTAATAAGAAAGATATAGCGTATGAAAAAAGAAAAATATAAAATGGCTGGTTATAATAAAGTAAATGTAATAAGCCCCAGCGTCTTTATATGGGGCGTTTTTTGCGTGTTTCTGATTATTACAGCCATATGTGCAGACAGTCTTGCACCATATGATGCATATGAACAAAAACTTTCAGAAGCACTTATGCCGCCAGGTGCTTTGCATATAGCAGGAACAGACCAGTATGGCAGGGATGTGTTATCAAGAGTTATTGCAGGGGCAAGGTTATCAGTGCTGTCATCACTGTTTGTTGTTGTGTTAATAGCATCGGCAGGGAGTGCAGTGGGGATAATATGCGGCTATTGCGGGGGAGTTGTGGATAATATTCTTATGAGAATAGCGGATATATTTCTTGCATTTCCGGGAATAGTGTTTGCGATAGCAGTAGCAAGTGTGCTGTCGGGGGGAATAACAAGTGCGGTCATAGCAGTGGCGGCAGTGTCGTGGCCAAAGTATGCAAGGCTGGCTCGAAGTGAGGTGCTTTCAGTATGTGCAAGTGATTATATAAAGGCGGCAAGAATGTCAGGAATGAGTGAATTCGGGATAATAATAAAGCACATTATTCCTAACATTGCAGGAATTATAGTGACTACGGCACTTCTTGATATAGGACATATGATGATGGAAATAGCAGGATTATCATTCTTAGGACTAGGTGCAGCACCACCGGCGGCAGAATGGGGTGCTATGATGAGCAATGGCAGAAGTATGTTGCAGACCGCACCGTGGATCATACTTGCGCCGGGAGTGGCGATATTTGTATCGGTACTCATATTTAATATGTTTGGTGAGTCGGTCAAGACTAGATGGAATAAGAATAACAGGAGAACAGGTTATGCAGGAAGACAGTAGGAGTTCTGGTAATAATGCTTCAAATGCGCTTCTTAATGTCAGTCATCTTGATATAAGTTATAATGATGAATTAACATTGAAGGATATAAGCTTTGGCGTAAATGCCAGCGAAATACTTGGCATAGCTGGTGAGTCGGGCAGCGGCAAGAGTACGCTTATAAAGGCGGTTATGGGGCTTTTGAGTGCTGACGGTAAGATAAATGGCGGCAGTATTACATATAAGAATGTGGATATTACGCACAATATCACAGCATTAAAGAAGTTAAGAGGCAAAAATATAGCGATGGTTTTTCAGGATACTAAAGAAGCACTGTGTCCTGTAAGAACGGTAGAGTCGCAGTTGTACGAATGTGCCATTGATACATATATCAGCGATAATTCTGTTAAGTGTCATAAGTGGAATTATAAAAAAATGCGGAATGTGCATTCACATATAAAAGAGGATGCAGTCCTGCTTCTTGAAAAAATGCATATAGATGACCCGCAGAGAGTATTAAAAAGCTATCCATTCCAGTTGTCAGGCGGTATGAACCAGCGTGTTGGAATAATGCTTTCAATGATTAACAGACCACAGCTTATACTTGCAGATGAGCCTACGAGTGCGCTTGATGTGACAACAAAGGCACAGGTAATAAAAGAGCTTAAGGCTATTAATAATGAGTATGGAACAGCTATGATAATAGTTACACATAATATAGATGTGTTAAGAAAGCTTGCTGATAATGTTATGATTATGAGGGATGGCGTTATGCTGGAGTATGGAAAGACTTCGGACGTACTTAATAATCCACAGAATGAATATACAAGAAAGCTTATTAAAGCAAGCCCGAAGCTGGACAGTTGAATAAGACATTTTATCATTTCAGATTAATATCCGAATATAATGAAGCAGCAAAATATACATTTACTTTTTAGTGGGTTTAATGAACTAATGGTTATATGAAGCAGGTCAAGTTAAGCGTGGCAGTGAGAATTAAGATATATCAGCATAATTAACGAATGGGTAATAAAAAAACAGCATTTATATGGTAATTCCGGAAATATAATGAGGTGGTTATGAAGCATGAAGAAATAAGTGTAATAGGATTAATAAGGGTAATAAAATTAAGAGGTAAAATGTAGGAATAAAGTATATAAATATGAACAAGATACTTCAAATAAATAATATTAAAAAATCATATAAAGGAAATATCGCCGTTGATGTAGACAGCCTTTCGCTTTATGCCGGGGACTGTCTTGGAATTGTGGGAGAAAGCGGATGCGGAAAAAGCACGCTTGCCAGTATTATAGCAGGCTTTGAAAAGCAGGACAGTGGGAGTGTTATATTCAGGGGCGAGGATATAACACACTATAACAGGGTGCAGATGAGGAATGTATATTCATATATGCAGATGATATTCCAGATACCCAATGACTCATTTGACAAAAGGTATACTATAGGAAGCAGCATAGCTGAAGCACTTGCAGGTACATACAGGAAAAAAGAGGCTTTGGAATATGTTAAGAAGCTTCTTATTGATGTGGGGCTTTCAGAGGAGTATGTCTGTAAGTATCCGGACGAATTAAGCGGCGGCGAATGTCAGAGGGCGGCAATAGCAAGGGCGCTTTCAAGAAAGCCTGAGCTTCTTATATGTGATGAGGTGACAAGTGCGCTTGATATGACTATACAGGAACAGATAGTTAAGCTTCTGTGCAGTATGCAGAAGGAAATGAAACTAAGCATAATGTTTATATGCCATGATTTGGCGCTTGTGAGCAATATGTGCAATAAAATAGCGGTTATGAAATCAGGGCAGATAATAGAATATGGAGATATTAGGGAAGTCATAACAAGTCCGCAGCACGATTATACGCGAGAACTGATAGAAGCAAGCAGGTAGGAAATATTATAATATTCAGAGCAGGAATAAAGAGTAAAAAATAAAAAGTTATACAAATATATTTATTCATAGAAAAAAGGTAAAATAAGAATGAAAACGACAAATAAACAACTCCCAATATACATAAATAATAAAAATAAATTCACAACATTTATAAATAAAAGCATAATATCCCTATGCAGTATAATAACAGTTCTATTCACAGCTATTTTTCTTACGGGCTGTGGTGGAAAGGCTGATAATGGTGAAAAAGTATTCTACTACGGTGATACAACATTTAACTCAGAAAATGATGAGTCAGACGTAAATCCACATAACGGATATTCAGGCTGGGCATGTATAAGATACGGCATAGGCGAAACGCTGTTTAAGTATTCAGATACTATGGAGCTTGAGCCATGGCTTGCTACAGAATATGACAATGTGGATGAAACAACATGGAAAGTCACATTAAGGGATGATGTAACATTTACAAGTGGAAGAAAGCTTGATGCGCTGGCAGTTAAGGAGTGCCTTGAACATCTTATATCAGTACATAAGAGGGCAGCAGGCGACCTCAATATAGTGGATATAGAGGCAGACGGCAGTGAACTTACAATAAAAACGACAAAACCGGTTCCGGCACTTATGAACTACTTATCAGACCCTTACGGATGTATTATTGATATGCAGGCAGGAATAACCCCTGACGGCAATGTGTCTGCGACAGGGCCTTACAAGGCAGTGAGTGTTAAGACAGACAGCGGCATAACACTTGTTAAGAATGATAATTACTGGGACGGTGAGCCTAAGATTGATAAGATAGTCGTGGAAACTATAAGTGACGGAGATACCCTTACAATGGCACTACAGTCGGGAGAACTTGATGCAGCTTATGGACTGCCTTACGCAAGCCATTCACTGTTTACGGAGGATAAGGACTATACAATATCCTCATGTGAAACTTCACGCTCATTTTTTGCGCAGATGAACTATGCAACAGAGAGTCTTAAGGATGCCAATGTCAGAAAAGCTATAGCATGTGCGATAAATAAGGAAGAATTTACAAGAGTGCTTCTTAATGGGAATGGAACAGCCGCCAAAGGTCCATTCCCGGTGGGGTATGCATATGGTGACAGCCGGGTAAGCACAGAAGAGTACAATGTGGCAAAGGCTAAAGAACTGTTGGCGGATTCTGGCTGGATAGATACGGATGGTGATGGATATGTTGAAAAGGATGGAAAAAGGCTGACACTTAGCTGGCTTACATATCCTAGCAGACAGGAGCTTCCGCTTCTTGCTGAAAATGTGCAGGCAGCACTTAAGGATATAGGAATAGAGATAAAGATTAACTGCACTGCCAATCATCTGGATTATATAAAAAAGGGTGACTGGGACATATATGCAAGTGCATTTGTGTGTGCTCCAACAGGCGATGCAGAATATTTCTTTACAACACACTGCCTTAAGGACTCATCTAAAAACCGTGGCGGTTATTATAATGAAAAGCTGGAAGAACTTGAAAAAACGATGAGTGAAACCTTTGATGAAGATGAGAGAGCTGCAATCGCAGTAAAGATGACCCAGACAATACTTGATGATAATGCATTTGTGTTTGCATCACATCTTAAAATGTCGATAGTGTCGGGAAAGGGTGTAACAGGACTTGTGGCACATACGTCAGATTACTATGAGATAACGGCGGACTTAGATAAGAATTAATGAATAACGGAAACGGAGAATTAATAAACTATGGCATACAATAATGATAATCTTGCTGTTGCAATACATGATACGGATAATATAATAACAGAAGAAAATATAGAAGAATGTGTTGTAGACTACTGGACACAGAGGGTAAAAGACTTTTCGGATGTCAGGGAGCATGAGCTTAACAGCGATATGGGAAAAGAATGGCTTGAGGAGATAATAAGCAATATATCAATGTATACAGCTTATGATAAAAAAAGTGGTATGTCTTCTGGAACGGATGTCACAGAAAACAGCAGGATAAAGGTGCTTGATGTAGGAACGGGGGTAGGATATTTTGCCATTCTTCTTAACAGGTGCGGCATGGATGTTACAGGAATAGACTTAACACCAGATATGATAACAAGGGCAAAAGAACTTGCAGATAAGTATGGTGCAGATGTTACATATGAGGTTATGGATGCAATGGAATTATCTTATGCGGATGAAACATTTGATGTAGTTATAACAAGAAATCTTACATGGACACTTCCGGATATACAGAAAGCTTATAAGGAGTGGCACAGAGTACTTAAAAAGGGCGGGCTTCTGCTTAACTATGATGCCAACTATGCCAGAATGAACAGTCTTGAAAAGACAATTATAAAAGATGATGATAAAACAGCGCCATATGGACATCAGGGAATGACACAGGAGTTAGAAGAAAAAAATGCCCTTATAGCCCAGTCCATGGATATAGGAAAGCATGAGCGTCCGGCATATGATGTACATATACTTGAAAAAATGGGATACAAGAACTGCATTATAGACCCTGCATTTGGAAAGAGAGTGCTTAAGGAGAAAGACCTTAAGGAGGCACCTATGTTTATGATAATGGCAGGTAAGTAAAGTCTTAAGAAAGCTAAAGAAATATCCTAATTGCATATACAATTTTCGACATTATATTTTTATTAGAAACATAATAGGATTATGTGGAGTAGTTCGTAAACACAAGTCTGAGGAAATATTTTCAGACACTGACATTATAAGGTATGGAGAAGAATATTTATGAAACTTAGAAGATGGGTGAAAGATGTCATGCTGGGATTAGCGGTTTTTGCAATAGGTACAGCCGCTATACTTACAGCGGGGGTTATAGCTAATAGTATAGAGGCAAAGCAGAGTGCCGTTATGGTGAGTAAAGATGTGAACAGTAATCTTGACTGTAATCAGACATTAAGCCTGAGTACAGATGCTACAGGCAGTGATACATCAGGTAATGGTATAGTTACACTTAATGATATTACGACTGGTAAAAAGATAGCCTGTTGGGGAGACTCCATAACCTATGGACTTGGTGGACAGGAGAATACATTTATAAAAAGTGATAATGGTGTTATAGATGCATCCGACTGGAGTTATCCAGATACACTTAAGTACTACACAGGACTTGATGTATACAATCTTGGCGTGTGCGGTGAGACTTCTTATGACATAGCACTCCGTCAGGGCGGCATAAAAATGTATGTAGGAAAGCAGGTCACAGTTAAGCAGGGTGTAAGGGCACAGATTAATATAGTGGATGAATATGGCAGTCAGGTTATGCTTGAGAACTTTAATGGTTATGAAACTGACAATGATGAGCCAGCCAATGTAGTCTACATAAATGATACACCTTTCCAGCTTGAAGCAGATAATGGAAAGCTGTATATAAGCGTATATGGTGACAGTTCCAATAAAAGTATCAAGATTAAAAAAGGAACACAGGTAGTAACTAAAGCTGCACACGATATATCTGGAGATGTTCTTGTCATACAGATGGGAAGCAATGGCGGCTGGGATGACTATGATGAGCTCATACAGCAGTATAAGGCTATGATTGATAATTCAGGTACAGAATGTTATATTATAATAGGTGATACAGATAATCCAGATGAGTCGGTTGACAGTGCATATTATACTGACAGCAGTGAAGTAGGGATTGATGATACACTGTGGGAAGCTGCGCTAAGAGAAGCATTTGGTGAGCATTTTATCAATATGAGAGTGTATATGATTGAAAATGCATTAAGTACAGCAGGACTAGAGCCTACACAGGAGGATATTGATAATATTGATGATGGAAGAGTTCCTGAGAGTTTAAAGCATGATTTTACACATCTTAATTCTTATGGATATTACGCTGTTGGCGTTGCTGTATATAATAAAGGTATTGAACTTGGTTACTGGAGCTAAGGAGAGTATTTTTATATGAATGAATATAATGCTTATATGGGGAAAAAGATAGGAATATATAAAGAACTTGCGGTAGTAATTGTAACAGCTTTTACTATCGCTGTTTTAGCTTCTTTGGGAGTATTTATGGTGTGCAGTCATTATGGCATACTTGTTGATGTGGTGGAGGATTATTCTGATTATAAGAGAAGATATGATATTCAGGTTATGCGTATGGTAAGAGAGCTTGACAGTTCATTAAGCGCTGCCATGGATGAGATAAGTGCCAATGACTTAGATGATGATAAGACACTTGGTGATGCGATGAAGTATCTCTTACAAAACAATATGCTTCCATTTGCAACAGAAGAAGTCAATAATATGAATATAACTATAGCAAACCGCAACGGACTTGTAATGTGGAAGAAAATAGTGGAGGATGAAAATGAAGACTACAGGAACAAGAAAGTGTATGTAGATGTGGATGCACTTGTTGAGAATTCATACGATGACTGTAGCACAGAGTATTCATTTGTATATACGAAAAGCATCAAAAAAACGCTGTATTATATAATATTTGAAACAAAAGTTACACCTGAGTATCTGTATGCAGATATGAAGCTTAAGGGTGTGTGTATATGTCTTGGCACGATTATATTTGTTATGTGTACACTCATTATGACAAAGAAAAGAATAGATTATATAAGATATCTTTCAGATGTTGTAAATAGAATATCTAATGGTAATCTTAATACAACTATTGAAAAAAAAGGACATGACGAGATTACTAACATAGCTTACAGCATAGATAATATGCAGCATAATATAGACCGGATGATGAAAGAGGAACGTGAGAATGACAGAAAGAATATGGAGCTTATCACGAACCTTTCACATGATATAAAGACACCGATGACGATAATAACAGGATATCTGGATGTTATTATAAGCCATAAGTATGAGAGTGAGGAAGAACGCGATACATACACGAAGAAAGCCTTCCAGCAGGTTGAAAAGATTAATGGAATGATTCATAAGATATTTGTTTTAGCAAGGAATGAAAAGCCTCAGGTCAGTATGAATAATAAGACAAGATGTAATATATCACTTATGCTTAAGCAGGATGTATCTGAGTTTGAAGGGGTGGCGCTTAAGCAGGAGCGCAACTTCATAGCAGACATCACAGAAAGACCTGTGTATGCGGATGTGGACGTAGAACATATGAGAGAAGTGTTTGACAATATTCTTATGAATGCAATTAAGTATTCTAAGAAAAATACTGACATTATTGTAGCTTTGCTTGAAGATAATGACAGTATTGTTATAAATGTATCTAATATGACGGACAGTATTAAAAAGTCAGACTGTGAGAGAATATTTGATAAGTTCTACAGGGCAGATCATGCAAGAAATTCAAGCATAGCAGGTAACGGACTGGGACTTTCCATAGTGAAGGAAACGGTTGAGGGGCTTGGTGGAAGTGTTAAGGCAGACTATGAAAAAGGACTGTTTACTATATGCATAAAGATTAAGAAATGCAGTGATTAAAGCGGTGTCAGTATTATGCAGATGACAACGCTATTAAGGAGGAAAAATATGGCAACTGTTCTTATTGTGGATGATGAGGAAGATATAAGAGAGCTTGTAGGCATATATCTTAAAAATGAAGGTTATAATATATGCAAGGCAGTCAACGGACAGGAAGCGTTACAGTGTCTTAGTGATATGCAGATAGACCTTGCTATTCTTGATGTTATGATGGCGGATATGGATGGTATAGCACTGTGTATGGAGATAAGGAAAAAGAGCAATATACCTATTATTATGCTGTCAGCCAAGGACCAGGATATGGATAAGGTTATCGGTTTGAGTGCCGGTGCAGATGATTATCTTGCAAAGCCTTTTAATCCGGTTGAGCTTGTTGCAAGAGTGAAGGCACAGCTTAGAAGATTTAACGATTTCAATGAAAGAAAACCGAGCAGTATTCTTGAATATATGGAATTATCCATGAACCTTGAAACACACAGAGTATTTCTTAACTTGAAGGAAGTACAGCTTACACCTAAGGAATTCGCTATACTTGAGCTTCTGTGGAAGAACAAGGGCAATGTATTCTCAACTGAGCATATATATGACTCACTGTGGAGCGAGGAGGAAGCGTATGACATTAATAATGTCGTTATGGTGCATATAAGAAACTTACGCTCAAAGATAGAACCGGATATCAAGAACCCACAGTATATAAAGACTGTGTGGGGTGTGGGATATAAGTTCTCATAAACATAAAGATATATATTTACAAATGAATGAATATATTATAGAATAACGGCATATATATAAAGTGAAATTTTTACAATTCAGATTATTAATTATCTGCTAATTTATTTAACATCAACAGAACAACAAGTTGACAAAGGCGTCAGATTCAAGAAATCTGGCGCCTTTTCTGTATGTATTTTTTACAAGATGCTTCCTATAAAAGTTGAAGGAATCGGACATGAAATAAATACAGATTAGTAACTGATGGTGAAGGCTGAAAGGAGAATTGATATGAAGAAAAAGTTTTTATCGATGGTAATGGTTATGTCACTTATTATGTCACTTACGTTGGGACTTACAGGATGTGGCAGCAAGAATGATAATTCAGACAAAAAAGTGTTAAAGGTTGCATTTGAATGTGCTTATGCACCATATAACTGGACACAGGAAACGCCAGATGTTGGTAATGGAAAGCAGGCTGTTAAGATTAAAAATGCAGATGGTTATGCATATGGATATGAAGTAGAGCTTGCACAAAGAATAGCAGATGAACTTGGATACGAACTTGAAGTATATAAGATAGAGTGGAGTTCAATACTTATGGGATTACAGGATGGTTCATATGATGCGGTTATGACAGGTGTATGTTATAGTGCAGAGAGAGATGAAACATATGATTTCTCTTCACCATATTATAAGAGACAGATAGTGGGTGTTGTAAGGTCAGACAGCCAGTTTGCTAACTTTACAAAATTATCAGACTTTGCAGGAAAGTCGGCTAAGATTACAACACAGATAGCAACTAATTATGTTCCATACAAGGATGAAGTTCCAGATGGTGTCATAGCAACAGATTATGAAACATCTTCAGAATGTTTCCTTGCAGTACAGAACAAAACAGCAGATATGGTAATACTTGACTACACAACTTCAGTATCTGCACTTGCAACTATGAATAACTTAAAGATGCTTAATCTTGACTTTACAGAGCCAGAGGGTGCTTCTAATGACTGCTGTATAGTATTCCGAGAGGGCGACCCTATGAGAGATACAGTTCAGGGAGCTCTTGATAAGTTAGGATGGAACGATAAGGCAGAATTCGATAAGCTGATGGATGAAATGGTTAAGTTACAGCCAGCTTCTAACTAAATATAAATAAAAATGTTACATATATCGCAGATTTACCTGACAAAGGTGTTAGGACCTTTAAGGTAAGTCTGCGATGTTTTATTTTATGATGTCAGTGGATTGTAAGAACAGCAGAGTAAAGAAAGCAATCCGTGGGCATCAATATATGTATTATCTAATATATGGAAAATGCATAGAAAGGAAGGCAGGCTATGATGTATATAAATACAATGGTTGCACTATCAGCTAATACGCCGGGAGCTGATGGCTCATTGGTTGAATGGGCATTGTTTATATTTAATAAATATTCAACTTTGTTCCTTAAGGCTACATGGGTAACGCTTTATGTGGCACTTATAGGTACATTATTAGGTTTCATACTTGGTTTTGCAGTAGGAATAATCAATACGGTTAAAATTCATAAGGAAGACAATATAATAAAGAAAATACTGCTGCGTATATTGCGTGTGATAGTAGTTGTATATGTGGAAATATTCAGGGATACACCTATGATAGTTCAGGCGATGGTTATCTACTTTGGATTACGTCAGAATGATATTATGATTACTTCAGCTATAGCAGGTATTCTTGTTACAACACTTAACACAGGTGCATATATGGGAGAAACAGTAAGGGCTGGTATTAAGTCAGTTGACCCGGGACAGGAGGAAGGCGCACTTGCCATGGGAATGTCACATTTTAAGGCGATGCTTTACATAATAGTTCCACAGGCTTTAAAAAATGTCATTCCGGAAATGTGTAATACATTTGTAAATAACTTAAAGATGACATCAGTGCTTAATGTAATAGGTGTGTCAGAGCTGTTCCTTATGGCAAAGACAGCAGGTGGTGCTTACTACAAATATTTTGAATCATATATAGTTATTTCAATTATTTACTTCATTATGTGCTTTGTATTTAACAGATTATTTGCAGTGGTTGAAAAGAAACTGCAGGGAAGAAGTGATTATGAGCTTGCAACAGAATATTTTGAAAATGATTAACAGTGATAAATTCTGTTGGGTGCATATATGACAGTTTCGTATTAAAAGAACAGGAGGCAGATTATGTCAGAGTCAGTTATTAAAGTTGAAAATCTTGTTAAGTCGTTTGGCGACCATGAGGTATTAAAAAAGATAGATTTTGAGATATCTAAGGGTGAAGTTGTATGTATTATCGGTTCTTCTGGTTCTGGAAAGTCAACACTTCTTAGATGTATTAATCATCTTGAAACTCCGACAAGTGGAAAAATACTTTTTCATGGGGAAGAGGTTAAAAATACACAGTCATCACTAACTAAGTATCGTTCACAGGTTGGAATGGTGTTCCAGTCATTTAATCTTTTTAACAATATGACAGTGCTAAAAAACTGTATGTTTGGTGTACAGAAAATACTACACTTAAGTAAGGAAGAAGCTAAGATAAGAGCAATAAAACACTTAAGGGAAGTGGGAATGGCAGCTTATATAAATGCCCATCCGGCACAGTTATCAGGTGGTCAGAAGCAGAGAGTTGCTATAGCAAGAGGCTTATGTATGAATCCTGAAGTCCTTTTATTTGATGAGCCTACATCTGCACTTGATCCGGAGATGGTTGGTGAGGTGCTTAACGTAATGAAGGAGCTTGCAGATGAAGGTCTGACTATGATTATAGTTACACATGAGATGGAATTTGCTAAAAATGTTTCAACAAGAACAATATTTATGGATAACGGATATGTTGTTGAGGACGAAAAGCCAGAGATATTATTTACCAGACCTAAGAATGAAAGAACAAAGGAATTCTTAACAAGATATATGCAGAGCGGTGTTAAGAAAGGGGCTTAATGCAGACTTTGGATGCGCAAAAAGCACAGAAAAGAGGTTTAATATGGATAATTTAGTTATTACTGTTGCCAGAGGCTTCGGCAGTTGTGGAAAAAGAATAGCAAAACAGATAGCTGATGACCTTGGCATACATTGTTATGAGAACAGAATTCTTATGCTTGCATCACAGATGAGTGGCCTTGATGAGGAGTTATTTGCAGAGGTTAATGAAAAGCTAAGGACTAAAAATGCATTTTCAGCATTCTTAAAAGGACTTCCAATGCAGCGTTCGCCAAAGGTTGAGGATAGGAAGTTTGTATCAGATGAAAAACTTTTTGAGTATCAGAAACAGATAATAGAACAGCTTGCAGATACAGAAAGCTGCGTAATAGTGGGTAAATGTGCTGACTGGATATTAAAGGACAGACCTAATGTAATAAGCCTTTATATAGAGGCACCAAGACGTTTTACATTAAAAGAAATTATGGACAGAATGGGTGTAAATGAGGCAACTGCTGCAAGGTCAATAACACAGACCGATAAGTATCGTGCAGAGTATTATGAACATTATACAGGCGGCAATTACTGGACTAACCCGGTTAATTATGACCTTACTATCAATACAGAACGTGTAGGTTTTGATGGTGCAGTTAAGCTTGTTGAAGATTATATAAAGATAAAATACCCGGACTTTAATATAGAAGCAAATGGCAAGCCTGTTCTTGTAAAGAATGATTAATAGTGGGGATTAATGTAATGGTTATTGCTTCTGGTACATAGGTCTGTATAGAAGAAAGGTGGCATATATGCAGGTTAAAACTTATCTTATATCAAATGATGTAGATTATCGTGAACTTATATTAGAAGATGGTTTTATTAATAAGATATATATGATTAATAATCCAGACAGGGAAATATATGCCATTCCCGATGCATGTTTTGACATACAGTTTGTCTATGAAAATAGTACATTTATTCCATATGTATGCGGTACACATACGCAGGTGAGCAGGGCTTTTATAAGTGACAGCAGAAAAATATTTGCAGTAAAGTTTGAACCGGGGGTTGTACCAGACTTTATAAAAGAGTATGCCTGTGAACTTGTGTGTGCAAGAAAAAATATATCACAGATAAGTGAATTAAAGAATATTGCATTAAAGTTTGAGCTTAATATGGAATTTGAAACTATGGCAGATATATTTTTAAAGAATTTTGTATACAATACATACTTTAAAGGAAAAAACAGTGTGACAGTAAAAATAGCCGAAATCATATTGCAGGATAAAGGATGTGTGTCAATATCAGGAATAGCCGGACAAATAGGATATAACCAGAGATATTTGGACCGTGTATTTAAGAATTCACTTGGTGTATCCATGAAAAAATATGCAGGAATTATACGTATCCAGAAAGCAATATATTATCTTCAGAATAATCTTACATATGAGATATACGACCGTTTAGGATATTATGACCAGGCACATTTTATCAAAGATTTCAAGAAAAATACATCACTTACGCCTAACCAGTTTGGAAGAATAAACAGTAAGTTAAGCATAGTGTAATATCAGAAGTCAGGAGGATATAAGTATGAGTTTTATTAATAATCCAGATATAACTAAGGAAGAGGTATTAGAAGAGAGTCTTAAGCACTGGAATGCCGGAAAAACACAGGAGTGGATAGACCGGGATATGGCAATAGTTATGGGAAAAAGACAGGGATATTACTTCTGGGATATGGATGGAAGAAAGTTTCTTGATATACATATCAATGGTGGTACTTATAATCTTGGACACAGAAATGAGGAAATTATCCAGGCACTTACAGATGCTATGAGCGAGCTTGATATTGGCAATCATCATTTTACAGGAATAACAAAGGCAATGCTTTCTAAACAGCTTACAGACCTCTGCCCTGACGGACTTGATTATGCCTGTTTTTCAACGTGTGGAGGTGAGGCAGTTGACCTTGCTATTAAGAGTGCAAGATATGCAACTAAGAGAAAAAGAGTTGTATCTATAGAAGGCTGCTATCATGGTCATACCGGATTATCTGTATCGACAGGCGACTCAAGATTTAAGGACCCATTTTTATGTCAGGGTGCGCCGGGGGAATTCGTACAGGTGCCACTTAATAATCTTGATGCCATGGAAGAAGAATTAAAGAAAGAAGATGTTGCATGCGTTATCATCGAATCACTTCTTGCAACATACGGGTTTCCTATACCTGATAAAGGATATCTTGCAGGCGTTAAGAAGCTGTGCGAAAAGTATGGAACACTATATATTGCAGATGAAACACAGACAGGACTTATGAGAACGGGAAAAATGTGGTGTTTTGAGCATGAAGGATTTGTGCCGGATATGATTACTACAGCTAAGGGTTTTGGCGGTGGAATATATCCTATATCAGCAACAGTTATGAATAGAAAGGCTGCAAGCTGGATGTTTGACATAGGAAGAATGCATGGTTCGACATGTGGTAATTCAGAGCTGGGATGTGCTGTTGCAATGAAAGTTCTTGAGATAACAACACGTAAGTCTACAGTTGATAATATTAATAAAAACACTAAGCTTTTGACACAGAGAGTTAATGCACTTATGGACAAGTATGATGGTTTCCTTACTGGTTATACACAGCGCGGGGTTATCATGGGTATTAACTTTGCATGTGAAGATGCAAGTAAGACGATATGTAAGCCATTATTTGATAATGGTGTATGGTCACATAATTCAAGACTTCATCCTAATACTTTACAGATGAAGTTAGGTCTTTTGTGTGATGATACATTTATGGATGAGCTTTTTGAAAAGATAGACAGAGGACTTGCGAAGGCAGCTAACGGCATGAAAATCTGAGAAGTGAGGCGAAGCTTATGAAAGACACACCACAATCATTATTAGAAGATGTAAAAAATAATATAATTTTATTATATGATGTTGAACCGGATTACATAGTAAGTCTGTTGAAATATTCGGAAAATATTATATATAAGGTTGAGTTTAAAAGCAGCCAGCCGGTGGTTTTCAGGATACACAGACCGGGATATCATAATATAGAAGAATTAGAAGGTGAGATAAGGTGGATGTATGAGCTTCACAAAAGCACTGATGTAGAGCTGCCAGTAGTGTATCGTGGACGTGATGGCGGATTTCTTCAAAAAATGCATACATCATCCGGAGAAGATGTATACTGTTCAGTTATATCATTTCTTAATGGAAGCCCGTTAGGAGAGTTAGAAGGTGAGAGTCTGCTAAAAGGCATGCAGGAGCTTGGAAGGATAACGGCAAAGCTTCATATACAGTCAATAAGTCGTGATAAAACCATACCTATCAAAAGATTTTCGTGGGATATTAATAATCTTTTCGGTGATAACGGTGATGGAATATGGGGAAGCTGGAGAGATTATAAAGGTATGACATCAGGCGATTACCGTATAATTGAGAAATGTACTGAAGATATTAAAAAAGAGCTTAACCACTATGGAAGAGATGATGACAGATACGGACTTATACATGCGGACCTGCATTTTTATAATGTTATTAATGATAACGGGAAAAATCAGATAATTGACTTCGATGACTGCGGATATGGTTTTTATATGTATGACATAGGATGTGCGCTTGTAACATATTCCCAAGATCTTGAGGAGCTTGAAAATGCGTGGATAAAAGGATATGAAACAATAAGAAAGCTTTCTTCAGAAGATAAACGTCTTATACCAATGTTTGTACTTACAAGAAGAATAACAAGACTTGCATGGCTGTCTACACATAGTGACAGCGATACGGCTAAGATGGTAGAAAAAGACTATTTGAAAGTCACAGTTGATATGGCAAGGGAGTGGCTGCTTAATAATACAAAGGTTGCAATAGTAACGGGAGCAGCTTCAGGCATAGGCTATGGGATTGCAAAGAAGTTATGTGAGGCAGGCTGCAGGATTGCACTTATCGGAAGAAGTGAGTCTGTATATGAAGCAGAAGATAAGTTAAAGAGGTATGCAGATGCTGTTGGTTCACAATATTCAACAGGGTATTCAGACAGTATAGGAATAAAGGCTTATCAGTGTGACATAACAAGAAAATATTTTGTAATAGATACAGTTGAAAGCATTATAAAGGATTTTGGCAAAATAGATATCCTCATTAATAATGCCGGAGTTGCAAAGATTAATGCATTTGAGGAAACAGAAGATGAACAGCTTGATATGCATATTGACACTAATATAAAAGGTACATGGAATATGACAAAGGCAGTAATAACCTATATGAAAAAAAGGAATTATGGAAGAATAATCAATATGTCATCAGTTACAGGCTTATATGAATGTGATAAGGGATATAGCGCATATGCAACAACCAAAGCAGCACTTATAGGTTTCACCAAAGCAGTTGCAGCAGAGTATGCAGAATATGGGATAACATGTAATGCAGTGTGTCCTGGTTTTATCTTAACACCCAATGTACTAAGAAGTGCCACAACAACGAATCCTGATAATCCGCAGGAGGTTATAGATAAGATAGCAGGTGCAGTTCCGGTCAACAGACTTGGTACACCAGAACAGATAGGAAGTCTTTTAGTATTTTTATCAGGTGATGATGCAGATTATATTACAGGAACAGATATTGTAATAGATGGCGGTAATATGATACCTGAAACAAGTGTTATGGGATTATAACAGTCATACCGCACTGATAATCATATGAAAAGACAGAATATATAATTTTTATACATAAGGACGGCGGTTAAAATGATAAAAGTAATTGTTACAGCATTGATATATCTTCTTACAATGACACTTGCATATATATTAAAGCTGGCAGGGCTTTTTAGTAAAGAGGATAAAAAAACATTATCAAATCTCATATTCTATGTGACATTACCGGCATCACTTATAAGCGGTTTCACAGATGCAAAGGTTAATATATATTATATAGTTGCCATACTTACAGGATTTGGCGTGAACACAGTTATGGTAATAGCAGGTCAGATTGCATCAAGAAATAAGAGCAGGGAATTACAGGCTATATACGCTGTAAATGCATTAGGTTATAATATGGCGTGCATAGCTATTCCATTTCTTTCTAACTTTTATCCTGGTGGAGTTCCATATCTTTGCATGTTTGATGTCGGTGATTCCTTCTATACACTTGGAACAACATATGCACTGGCACAGGTAAGATTAAATCAGGGAAATAAGTCTGAAAAATGTAATATAAATCTTTTATATATAATAAAAAGTCTGTTTTCATCTGTGCCATTTGTTGTCTATTTTACAATGACAGTATTATCTTTTCTTAATTTCCATCTTCCATCAGTAATTGTTGAAATAGCTGATTTCTGTGGTCATGGCAACGGCTTTCTGGCAATGATGATGATAGGAATATCACTTGAAATTAATATGAGCAGGGATACATTCAGGGAAGTAATACATTTACTGGCATTAAGATATGCAATAGGAATAGTATCGGCTATACTCATATTCTGCATACTTCCAGCACCACTTGTCATGAGGCAGATATTAGCGGCAGCAGTATTCTCATCAAGTGCAGCCGTATCTATAATATATTCAGAAAAATTAGGAGTGCCAACAGATATAGCAGCAGCACTCAATCCAATCTCTACAATATGTATGATACCTCTTATGGTTATTGTTATAATGCTAACAATGTAGGAATGGTATTGACAGAATAATCCCTTGATAACTCCATTAAATACATAATTATTAAAATGAACAGTAGGAATTCACTAAAAATTATATTATAATTACAAATACTTAGAAAATTGTAAGTTGATTGCAAGTTACGGAAAGTAAAATATGTACAAGTGATGGGTTGTGCTGTATGAAGATACGTCAAAATCAGTGCTGGCACAGCAGCTTTGTCAGTCTTACAAGACAGATACAAAGTAGTATTGAATGAGATAAACTTTCTTTGATTTATATGATAGATGATACAGAATGGAGCAGAATATATGTACAGGATTATGCTTGTAGAGGATGATAAAGAATTAGGAGAAACAATAAAGAGCCTTCTGGTACTTAAAGGATATGATGTAGAACTTATAGGAAGTGTGAAAGAATACAATAAGCATACAGAGGTGTATGATATGTATCTTCTTGATGTAAAGCTTCCAGATGGAGATGGTTTTCAGGTATGTGAAAAAATCAGACATAACTCTGATGCACCGATTATATTCATAACCTCATGCGATGATGAGGAGTCGATAGTAAGGGGACTTGATATAGGAGGGGATGATTATGTTACAAAGCCTTTTCATAATGCGGTGCTGTTATCAAGAATAAGTGCTAACTTAAGAAGAAGTGGCATGAATGATGGTGATGTATATAAGAAAGGTGAGCTTTCAATATATTTTGATAAGTATAAGCTGTACAGGGCTGGCAATGAGCTTAAGCTTTCTAATAATGAATGGGATATGCTTAAGATACTTGTTGAAAATAAGGGAAGAGTAGTTAGAAGAGATGTATTCTTTGACAGACTGTGGGATATACATGGCAACTATGTTGAATATAATACACTCACCGTTAATATGAGCCGTCTTAAGGCGAAGCTTGGTACATTTGGAGAAGAAAGAGTACCTTATATAGAAACGATAAGAAATGTAGGGTACCGCTGGATAGCATAGGAGATAAAGTATGGAGAATAGTAAGCAGATTCAGTCTGGCACCTCCAGACAGAACATAGATAAGCAGATAAGAAATTATAGAAGAAATCAGACATTATTTGTTATTGTGTCAGTAGTTATTAATGCACTCATCATTGCATTTCTAACCATATATTATAGTATCAGGCAGAGGGCTCTTGTTGGAGCCCTCTATCTGTATGATAAAGACTCAGCAGTCAATATGATAGACAGAATGATGCATATGAATATAAGTATGAATACTTACAATTCAGGAACTACGGCAATGGTTGAGGCAGGTTATACAAAGAATGGTTATGCATATCTTTCACGTATCAATGGTGAAAATGTTATGTATATTGTTATTTCACTGATTATGGCGGGGCTTTTTATATGTGGAATTATACACTGCTACAGGATAGGAAAGGATGACTGTCTTGGAGGTCTTAAGACATATGCCAAGGAGAATGAGTTGCTTAAAGGAAAGTTTGTAAAGGAGCATGAATATAACATATGTCAGTATAAGAAGATGCAGGAATTCGTTGAGAATATAGCACATCAGATAAAAACTCCGCTTTCAGTTATGACAATGAAACTTGAAATGTTACAGGATATGCTTGTTTCAGATACAGAAGGCAGCAGTACTATAGCAAATGCATCTACAATAATTACAGAATGTACAAAGAGCGCATTTAAGATAAAAGTATTTATTAAAAAGCTTCTTGATATAAGCAGGATAGAGTCGGGAAAAGTCGTGCTTGCCTCAGATAAGGTGATTATTGATTATATTGTTGAGGAGAGTGTTGAGAGTGCAGTTGTAGATAAGTCAAAGGTTATTGTTGATTATGGTGATGCCATAAAGCGTGATATGTACGCAGATGAGGGATGGCTTGTAGAAGCATTTGTCAATATAATAAGCAACAGCTATGAATATATATGTGACAGGGAAGATGGTCGTGTATACATAGATATAAGCAGTAACAATGAGGTGTGTATGATAAAAATAGCAGATAACGGAGATGGAATAGATAAAGAACATCTTGCTTACATATTCGACAGGTTTGAGGGAAAGAGCAGTCAGGATGAGTTCCATGCAGGAATAGGACTTAATCTTTCAAAGCTTATAATAGAAGCACATCATGGAAGCATAAAGGCGGGAAACAGTGATAAGTACGGCGGTGCGGAATTCAGGATAATACTGCCATTATATAAGCTTAAAGGGAAGATTGAATATAATAAATAAAGCTTAAAGCGTAAGTTATATGTAAGCAGAGTGTTGTATAGTAAATATACGAAGTACATAAGAAGAGAGATATGTGGTATCTGATGGGATATTGGAAAAGGAATTGTAATATCAGTAAAAAGATAAGGAGGTGCCTTTATGAATACTGAATATGTGAATTATTGTTTTAAAAGCATAAAAAGACGTTTAAAGAGTGTCACAAGAACATCACTTGCGGTATTTTTAGTGTTTGTTTTCGTGGCGTGGGTTATGCTCTTTAAGTCTGATATGTATGAGTGGCAGATGCAGTCAGCAAAGCAGAGATTCGGGAACTGGTTTGTTATGATGTATGGCTCTGACAATAAGGAAAACAGTGAGCTTAAGGGCCATCCTTATCTAGATAATTCGGGCAAAGCAGGTGTGGTTAATTATGTATATGATAATAATGACGAGAAGTCTGACGTTAAGATAGGATATATGTCAGATGAGTTCATAAAAATCGGCAATATCAGGGCAGATAAGGGACATTTTCCCCAAAGCAATGATGAGGCTGCACTTGACTGGAATACATTAATATCACTTAATCAGGGGACAGAGTTAGGGCAGGATATCAGTATAAAAACAGCTATAAAAAACAGTTCAGGAGATACTGATATTATAACAAAGACATATAAGCTGTGTGGTATATTAGACAGTTATACTAATGTATGGACCGGTGGAAATAATGTACCGGGAATTATAGTTACACAGCAGGAGGCAGCAGATATTAAGCAGAATGGAGATGCTGTGTATATATATTCTGCCAACAGCAATTATGTTGAGAACAACTACAGGGATATATATGAGGGGATAAAGAAGAAGGCAGGAGCACTGCTTGAATATAACAGCAGTGTATATGATTATGAGCCGTGGGCAGGAAACTTTATATACGATTATATGTATATTGTGCTTGCAGCCATAGGCATAGCAGCAATAGCTTACCAGCTTACAGTTTATAACAGGCAGAGAAAAAATGTATACAGCATATTGAAAGGTCTGGGTGCCAGAAGAGTACAGCTTATAGGTAAGGCATTTATTGAAAATTCAGTTATTGTAATATGTTCATCATTAGCAGGTCTGATTTTTTCAATAATATCTGCCCGTCTGGTGTGCCTTATTGTAGAAATAGTGTCGGGAGTAAGTTTCTTTTCAATAGATAAAGAGGTATATATAAGTCTGGTAATTATGCTTGCTGCGGCAGTTATAGCGGGGCTTTTTGTAAGCATTTATATGCCGGAAAGAAAAGAGAAGAATAAAAAAACATATAAAAGTGCTAAACACAAAGCAAAGCAAACAATAAATAAAAATAATTATATAAATCAGACATATAAAAGACTTAAAGACTGTCAGCCACTTATACAAAGAGTGTCACTAAGGATATTTTCACTTGCTATGATGATAATAATGGCTGGCTGTGTGGCAGGTATAATAGTTACATATAAAGATTATAAAGCCGGCACAGATGATGTGGATATAGTAGGTTTTAAGCAAGAGGATAAGAATGCGGCATATATAATGAATTATTGCTGGGATATTACTGAACCATATCCGTCATTATATTCTAATGACACGAGAGGTTTTTATAAGAATTATTATTCGCATACATTTGTTACTCCAATGTGGGAGGAATATTACAAAAGAGATATCAGTTCGTACAGTGAAAATTTGTTAAGCAATGGACAGATTAAAAGAAGGATATATAGTAATCATACAGAGCTTTTATATAACATAAAGCGTGCAGATGCTCTTATGTATAAAGGTATAGATGAGAGCATAATAAGTTATCTTAATAATATATCAGGTGTTAAAGAGATAAATTATGGATACTTTGACACTGCAAGAGTATGGCATTGGGATAATATGAACTATAATAAAATGGGTATAGCGTGGTATGTTCAGGATAGTCAGAACAAGCATATAACAACTAATGCCAATCCAGAGGACACAGACCGGTATCTTTTTGCAACTGAGTATGTAAAACCTGACAGTAAGATATATGATATACTTTGTGAGTATGCAGGTAAAGATAAGCTTAGTTATGATGAATTTGCAAATGGTGATAAATGTGTTGTATTTCTTAATAAAAATATTGAAGGAGAGTATGACGATACAATTACGGAGGGAACAAAGATAGGACTTATGGGTTATAGTACATATCCTCCTGCTGTTGGAGAGGGGGAGGTAAAGGAACGTTATACGGGAAGTTATTATAAGGCTGTAAAGAATTATATGAATAATGTAGGTCCGCAGCTTGATGATTACTATGATAGCAGGAGTGTGTTATATGAAATAATGGAAAAATATACATATAACAGGGATTTCGTTCCAGCAGCAGAAAGTGAGGCAGCCTGTGTCATATATGTTGACGATGAGGTGAAGGAGAGCTTAAAGGAATATATTCCAGAGTTTGGTTTATATACTATGATTGTATCTGATGAGACTGGTAAAAAGGCTGTGGATACACAGAATGAGTGGTTAAAGGAGTATCTTACAGCGGATAAGCTTCCAGATGAGCTTACTCTTTCCATGAAGTATAATCAGGTAAATATAAGATACAGTCTTAATTCTGTATATAACGGAACAGCCAATACAGTAGCTTCATATCTGGGACAGGCAGGTTTTTCATACAGCAGCTACTCAGAGCCAAAGGATGTTTTAAGAAGTAATACAATGGAAGCTTTCATACTGTATGGCTTCACGCTTGTCACGGCAGCGCTTTCATATATTGTTGTTATTATGCTTGTATTAAGAAATACGATGTCGGAATACAGAAGCAGGATAATGATATTAAGAAGTACTGGTGCAGATAAAGATGTTATATTTAAGGTATATATGACAATGTGTATAAGAGAGTCACTGTGGTGCATTATATTGGCGCCGGTTGTACTTATACTTGAGGCGGTATGCCTGAAGCTTGGACTTAAGAGGGTATAATCAGTGAATTAGTAGAAGGTGTTAATTTGAATATAGAGTATATAAAATATTGTATAAGAAGCGTAAAAAGACGATGGAAAAGCATACTAAGAACATCACTTGCGATATTTTTTGCATTTGTTTTCGTTGCAGGTGTTATGCTGTTTAAGTCTAATATGTATCAGTGGCAGTTACAGTCAGTAAGGCACAGATTTGGCAGCTGGATAATAATGCTTTATGATAGTAACCTTGAAGAGAATAGTGAACTTAAAAATCATCCATATCTTAATGAGTCAGGAAAAGCTGCTGTTGATAATTATATGTATGATACTAAGAAGCAGCAGGACGTAAGTAGTGTCAAGTTAGGATATATGTCAGATGAATTCATAAGTATAGGCAATATATCGCTTCGTGAGGGAAGTATGCCACAGGAGGATGATGAGGCAGCAATAGAATGGGATACGCTTATTAAGCTTAATCAGGGAACTACGATAGGGCAGGATATAGTAATAAACATAAGAAAGAGTAACAGTCCTTATAGTGATGTAATAGAAAAAACATATAAGCTCACTGGAATACTTAATAACTATACCAATGTGTGGACAGGCGGAAATAATGTACCCGGTATTATATTAAAAGAGGATGAAGCAGACAGTATTAACAGAATAGGAAAGGCGACATATATATATTTATCGAACAATTATATAGATAAGAATTATACGGGTATATATGAGGGGTTAAAGAAGCGTACAAAGAAATCACTTATATATAACAGCAGTGTGTATGATTATGAGCCATGGGGCGGTGGATATATATACGATTATATGTATATCATACTTATGATTACAGGAGTAGCAGCAGTTGTCTACCAGATGCTTATACATAGTAAGGAGCGTAGCAGAATTAACCAGATAATGGCTAATCTTGGTGCTTCAAAGCTACAGATTATGACACAGGCATTTATAGAAAATGTTCTCATAGTTATTGTAGCTGCACTGTCGGGGATGTTTCTTTCAATAGGTCTTGGAAAGCTGGTCTGCTATTTAATCGGAAGAAGCAAGGGCTATCAGTTTTTCGCGGTTGAAAGCAGCATATATACTTATGTGTTTGTCATGTTTCTGGTATCTGTAGCAGCAAGTATGGTGGTAAGCTTTATAGATAAGAAAAATATTAAAGTACATAAGCAAAGTAAAATAGGAGCCAGCACAGAAAGAAGAATATCGAAAAAAGACAGGATAAATAAACATAATTATATACGCCAGACATATAAAAGGTTTATAAAGACAGAAGGAATTGTATCAGGAGCAGCTGTAAGAATATTTGCTTTTGTTATGTTTTTAGTTATTATGGGATGCATATTTAATAGTGTTAAGGCTTATAAAGAATATGTAGATAATTCACAAAAGTCGGATATAATTGCATTTAACTCGACAGATAATGAGAGCTTTTATAATATGTATTATGTAAAGAAAAAGCCTATGAACAGCTCAGGCAGATTATATGATACAGATATAAACAATAATACTGAGCAGGTAAGAACAAGGGAACAGTTAAAAGAAAATATCAGTAAGATGAAGTTCGTATATGATTACACTTTCGAGCAATATAACAATATGTATAGTTATTATAGTGTGGAAGAAACAGAACATGGCACGCAGAAATATTTAAATGAATATAGCAGCTTCAGAATGAGCAATAATATCAAAAAAGCGGATACTATTTTGTTTAATGGTTTTGATGATAATACTATTGACTATATTATGAATATAGATGGTGTTGAAGATATAAGCTATGGATATTATGAAACTGGGAGAACCTGGCACTGGAATACTATGGATTATAACAAGCTTGGAACGTCATGGTATATTAATTACAGCTTTAATGATAATAGTATACAGACATCGTCTGATGGAAATACATGTGAAGAGAAGTATCTGTTTGCAACAGAATATGTAGAAGATGGCAGTGATATGTATGATATATTAAAAAGTCACATCATAAAGGGTGACTTTGATGATGAGGCATTTAACAGCGGTGAGGAAGTTGTTATATTTGTAGATAAGAACCCTGATGGAGAGTATGACGACACTATTGTTGAGGGAATTGATATAAAACTTAATAATTATAAGTGCCGTCTGACTGCATATAATAATACATCGAATATAGATAGTCTTAACAGTTATGAGAGGGCATTAAGTACATATATAAAGAATAGTGGATTAGACGATAAAATTACATACGTAGATAGTCTTACAAATAAGCCGGACTATGAAGAAGAAAAGCAGAATTATAGAAATTATCTTATAAATGAAATATATAGCCCAATGACATTGTTATGGTTAGATAATAAAAGTGAGGATGAACAATATGAAGAGGTAATGAGGTATTTTTTTAATAAAATTAAAAAAAATTATTATTACTATATTGATTATGAGCCGGCAGCAACAACAAAAGCAGCGTACGTTATACAGCTGGATGATGATATGAAAGAAATGCTAAAAGAATATGTACCAGAATTCGGACAGTACACTATGATAGCATCTTTAAATCTAGCGAATAAAGCCATGGATACACAGAATGAGATAATAAAGAATTATTTCCAGCTTGACGAACTGCCAGATGAGATTAAGCTTAAGCCGGTGTATAATCAGATAAAGCTAAGATACAGCATGAATTCACTGTATAGCGGAACAGTAAATACAGTGAATTCATATATGCAGCAGGCAGGTATAGGATATAATTCTTATTCAGAGGAAAAAGACGAAGTTAAGAGCAAGACATTAGAGGCAATTATATTTTATACATTTACAGGTGTCATGGCGGCATGTGTATACATAATTATAGCGGTTCTTGTACTAAACAGCAGAATTCTAAGACATAAGGAAACTATGCAGATATTACTAAACAGCGGTGCTGACAGGAGTATAATATTCCATATATATATGAAATGGTGCGTAAGGGAAAGCGTGTACTGTATCATACTTATGCCGGTTATACTTATTGTTGATGCAATGATTATAAGGAAGGCTGCTTAGATGTATTAGATGTATACAGCAGGTTAAATAATTAAGGTATTATGTGAAAAAAAAATCAGATATTTTATTTTCATACGGCTCAATAAATAGCCGGGTAAAGAATATTTTATTAAATGAAAAAGCAGGAAAGGGCGATATTATGGGAGAAATATTAAGGGCAGAAGGCATAAGCAAAACTTACCATACAGGTACAGTCGATGTACACGCATTGAAAAAATGCGACATAAGTATAAGAAAAGGTGAATTCACAGCTATTATAGGAAAGAGTGGTTCGGGAAAGTCGACTCTTCTTAGAATACTTGGCTCTATGGATAAGCCTGATGAGGGTGAGGTATATATTGATGATATTAATATCGGTGAATTAAATGACAGGCAGTTATCAAAGCTTAGAAGGGAAAAGATTGGATATGTATATCAGAATTACAGTCTTATACCAGAGTATACTGCATATGAAAATATAGCACTTCCTGTTGTGCTTGATAATCAGGATGTTGACGAGGAGGAGATTAATGACCTGTTAGACGCTCTTCAGGTAGAACACTGCAGGGATAAGTTTCCAGAGCAGATGTCGGGTGGTGAGCAGCAGAGAGTGGCTATAGCAAGGGCACTTATTATGCATCCGGCAGTTGTATATGCAGATGAGCCTACTGGTAATCTTGATGCAGAGAGTGCAGAAAATGTTGCGGCGATGCTGTCGCTTGCAGCAGCAAAGTACAGACAGACTATAGTTATGGTAACACATGACAAGCAGATGGCAGAGTATGCGGACAGGATACTTAGCATTGTGGATGGACATGTTATATCAGATGTTACAGAGTAAATTATGATATGATGGGCGCAAAACAAAAGAAAACGGCTGTGAAGCAGACATTTACTTTTCCTGCGCCATTAACGAACAGGAATGGAGAAGTTATGCATATTTCTAAGACTTCAGCTACACAGATAGTAGAGGAGATATCAAAGCTTGTAAAACAGAATATTAATCTTATGGATGAAACCGGACATATAATCGCAAGCTGTGACAAGTCAAGAATAGGAAGCTATCATAATGGTGCGTACAGGATTATATCAGAAAATCTTGATGAATATTATATTGAAGAGGATGACCTGTCTGTAGGTGTTAAGAAGGGAATTAATCTTCCTCTTGAGCTTGATGGCGAAATTGTGGGTGTAATTGGTATGACAGGACCTTATGAGGAGGTTATAACATCAAGTAAGCTTTTAAAGAAGATGACGGAAATTCTACTTATGGAAAACAGGGCAAGTTATCATAAGCTTATGGATAAGCGTGTAAGAAATGCATTTTTTGAGGAATGGCTTATTAATGGTACTTACAACAGGGCTGACCTTGAGGAGAGAGGTCACTCGCTTGGGATAGATATTAATACACCAAGGAGAATATTTATTGTCAGTATAGATGAGCTTGATAATTATAAGGACTCACAGCAGGGACAGTCAAAGATTGCCAAGTTTGAAAATGATGTTGATGCATTTTTAAAAAGAAATAACAGCCGTATGCACTTTAGAAATGCTTCACGACAGATAATAATCATAGATGATATGAAGACAGAAAAGCTTGTAAAGTTTGCAGGGGAGCTTGCTGATTACATATATGATAAAGAGGGCGTTGAGCTTAATATAGGCATAGATGGCGGCGATGGTGACATGCATGAAAGATACGTTCAGGCGCACCGGGCATGGAATGCAGCCGCCTCTGAGCATGAGCAGATAATGTGTTATGAGAATATGAGCCTTGAACTTTTAATGAGCAATATATCAGTAGAGATTAAGCTTGAATACTTAAAGAAGATATTTAAGGGTGATGATTATGATGAGATATGTGACAGTATTGCTATGTTAAAGGCTTACTTTAATGCGCAGGGTTCAATACAGAAGGCAGCAGATGAGCTGTATATCCATAAGAATACGCTTCAGTACAGGATATCAAAGTTAAAGGAAACTACGGGTCTGGATGTGAGAAAACCAACGGAAAGTCCTGCGCTTTATCTTGCCTATAGTATCGCAGAGGAGCTTTTAAGTGAGAATTATGATTTATCACTGTTGTTACGTGGAACAAAATAAAAAAATATTTATGTTATAAGTAACATATGAAAACCTCATTTTCTATGCTATTATTGTACCATACAAAGCACAATAGGTTGTGCAAAACGTACAATAATTTAATAGAAATGAGGTGTTTTTATGTCGGGTATAGCATTAATAATTGCATTCGTGATTGCTATCATCGTGATGATAGTTGCAATTTCTAAGTTTAAGGTACATCCTTTCTTAGCAATTATGGGAGTATCAATTATTCTTGCAATGTTGGCAGGAATTCCATTTGTTGATACTGTCAATGCAGACGGAACAAAGGTTTCCGGTATTCCTACAGTAATAGGAGCCGGCTTCTCAGGAACATTCAGCAGCATAGGTATTGTTATCATACTTGGTGCATTAATCGGTTCAGTTCTTGAGAAAACAGGAGCAGCACTTAAGCTTGCTGATATGGTAATCAAGGTAGTAGGAAAGAAAAGACCGGAGCTTGCCATTGAGCTTATGGGCTGGGTAGTATCTATTCCAGTATTCTGTGATAGTGGTTTTGTTATCCTTAATCCTATCAGAAAGGCACTTGTAAAGAGAACGGCAGCTTCAAGTGTAGCTATGACAGTAGCTCTTTCAGCAGGACTTTATATTTCACACGTATTTATTCCACCAACACCTGGTCCAATAGCAGCAGCTAATACACTTGGTGTCGGAGATAACCTGTTACTTGTTATGGGACTTGGTGTTGTATGTTCAATCTTCCCTCTTATTGCAGGTCTTATATACGCCAAGTATATTGGAAAGAAGGTTAAGAGTGCGGATGAGGTAACAGACAGTTCAGAGGTAACTAAGACATATGAAGAATTAGTAGCAGAGTATGGAAAGCTTCCAAACGGCTTTAATGCACTTGCACCTATTCTTGTTCCAATCATTCTTATGGCACTTGGTTCAATCTCATCTATGGCAGGCTGGACAGGCGCGATTGATGTAGCATGCCAGTTTTTAGGAAAGCCTATCATAGCTCTTGCGGTTGGTACTATATTTGCAGTAATACAGCTTGCTACAGCTAATAAGATGTCAGACTTTTATGACATTACTAACGAAACTTTAAAGACAGTCGGACCTATACTTTTCGTAACAGCAGCTGGTGGTGTATTAGGTAAGGTTATATCATCAAGCTCAATGGTTACATATATAACACAGCATGCAGAAGTTCTCTCAGCAGTAGGAATATTCTTCCCATTCCTTCTTGCAGCTATATTAAAGACTGCGCAGGGTTCTTCTACAGTTGCTATTACAACAACAGCAGGTATCATAGCTCCATTACTTGGCGCACTTGGTCTTGCTTCACCAGTAAAGACAGTACTTTGTGTAATGGCTATCGGTGCTGGTGCCATGACAGTATCACATGCTAACGATTCTTACTTCTGGGTTGTTACTAACTTCGGTGAAATGACACCTGAACAGGGATATAAGACACAGACAGTATGTACATTAATAATGGGTATTGCTTCAATGGTTGAAATATTTATACTTTCATTAGTGTTATAGAAGTATTATTAAAATATGATGGTATCAGGGATGAAAGTTAAAAGGTAGTCAGTATCATTATGCTTGCATAATAAGACTTCGTAGCAATGTAGCAATTTTGATACATCAGTTATGGGGCAAAATACATTTTAACTATGACATCATCACATAAGACCTATTGGCGGTTATACTGATAAGTACATTCTGGACTTGTTGGTATAGCCGCTTTTTATATTAAAATGTATATAAATATGGTAAGGCAGGTTATTCGCTTATCGTTGATGAACATCATAAAGAAAATACAGATGAACTTATCAAGTCAGGTGCAAAGAGCGGTTCTTTAAGGAAGATAGCAGAAGAAAGTGATGTTGTTATAACTATGCTTCCTAACAGTCCTCAGGTGAAGGAGGTAATTAATAGTGGCATGCAATATTCAGGCGGTATCAGAAGCATTTATGTTAGCTAAGAAAGCAGGAGTTGACCCTGAAAATGTGTTTGAGGCTATAAAAGGTGGACTTGCAGGCTCAACTGTTATGAATGCCAAAGTGCCTATGATGATAGAGGATAATGTAAAGCCGGGTTTTAGAATAGACCTTCACATAAAGGACTTGAATAATGCCATTGAATGTGCACACAGTGTAGGTGCACCAGTTCCTATGACAGCACAGGTATCTGAGATAATGCAGTATCTTCACAATAACGGTGACGGAAACAGCGACCATAGCGCAATTATACATTATTATGAGAAGCTGACAGGGACAAAATTGTAGATAAAGAGTAAATTGTGATGCGATGGAGTAATGTAGAAACATCGTCAGGGAAAAATATATTTTGACCTTAACAACATAACGCAAAATAGACAGAAAAGAAAGGGGAACAGCCATGAAAGATGAATTAAGAAATATAGCAGACAGCATAATAGATGCTGCAATTAAGGCAGTACTTCCGGATGAGGCGGTTAAAAGAGCACTGGAAAACAAAGAACTTGCTGGAAAAGTAGTTCTTGTAGCTGCCGGAAAAGCGGCATGGCAGATGGCAAAAGCCGCAAGTGATTATCTTGGTGACAGGATAGATAAAGGTGTGGTTATAACGAAGTATGACCATGTAAAGGGAGCAATAAATAAAGTTGAGTGTTTTGAGGCAGGTCATCCCGTACCGGATGAGAACTCATTTAATGCAACACAGAAAGCAATAGATTTAGTATCAGGGCTTACAAGTGATGATACTGTATTATTCCTGTTGTCAGGCGGCGGAAGTGCTTTGTTTGAGAAACCAAAGATAACAGGGGAGGAGCTGCAGGATATAACGAACCAGCTTCTTGCATGTGGTGCTGATATTGTAGAGATTAATACGATAAGAAAACGACTGTCCGAGGTCAAGGGTGGAAGGTTTGCGAAGCTGTGTGAGCCGGCGCAGGTATTTTCAATAGTATTATCAGACATACTTGGCGACCCGCTTGATATGATAGCTTCAGGTCCGGCATGTGCGGACTCATCAACGTGTGAGGATGCAAGACATATAGTTGCAAAGTATAATTTGAAGCTTAGTGATAAAGCTAAGAAGCTTATGGATATAGAAACTCCAAAGAGTCTTGACAATGTTACAACACTTATCAATGGCAGTGTGCGTGAACTATGCCGTGCGGTAGAGAGTGAATGTATAAAGTATGGCTATGAACCGGTTATATTAACAGACCAGTTATGCTGTCAGGCAAAAGAGGCAGGAAGTTTTCTTGCTTCGATAGCTAAGACTCATTATGCGTCAGGCAGAAAGCTTGCTTATATAGCAGGCGGTGAAACAGTCGTTAATCTTACAGGCCACGGAAAAGGTGGAAGAAATCAGGAGATAGCATTGTCGGCAGCGGCTGGAATTGATGGCATGGATAATGTTGTAGTATTCAGCATAGGAAGTGATGGCACTGACGGTCCTACTGATGCGGCAGGCGGATATAGTGACGGCATGACGGCGGCTGTTCTTAGAAATAAGGGTATTGATATATTTGATGTGCTTAAGGATAATGATGCCTATAATGCACTTAAGGAAACGGACGGGCTTATAATAACAGGACCTACGGGAACTAATGTTAATGATGTGGCGGTGCTGCTTATTGGGTAGGATGGTGACAAACGGACGATATAAGGCACGGGAGCACTGACACAGATAAGACTTCGGGCACCAGAAAGCCGGTTGGCTGTTTCTAATACTTTCCATGTAGGTATCTTTATTGGACGATACCGTGCGGGTACATCCTTGTACCCGCATATCTATGGGGTTAAGGGAAAGTATAAGAAACAGCACAACCGGCTTTCAAGTGTGCCCTTCGCATTATCTGCGCCAGCGCTCCCGTGCCGTATATCTGACATTGTGATATTATGTCGTCAGTTAGTTAATAATATCTTGAATAAGGCACATCCGCACTTTCATCCTCATATCCAGGATAGTCAGATATTTTATCGTATCCTGATGGCTGCATATAGTAAGATATGCTGTTTCCGTGATAATCATCATAGTAATCTATTCCAAGAATAGGCTTTGATGCATCAAAGTTTCTGTCAAAAGGATTATCAACGTCTTTTAATATTGCATCCAGTAAGTCAGCATCAGTCAGATTGTTATATGATATATAATAACCACTGTTTGGCTCTAACGTATATACATACCAGTACATTGAGTAATCTGAATTATCAGAAGAAGTAACTTTGCCAGCCGCCATCTGTGACAGCTTGTTTTTCATATTGTTAAACAGTTCATTGTCATTGGAAGCGGCTGCTTCATTAACAGCATTATAATATGCAGTTGCAGTCTTAGGTGTAAGGTCTGTTATGCGTATGGTTGCTGAGTAAGGTGTTCCATTTCTTGTAAATGCAATGTTTACATATGCTGTATTAGAAATTCTTGAACCCTGTCTTGATGAACTTATAAGGTTGTAGTAGTCAGCGAAAGAAACATTATTAATCTCATCAAGCATCATATTGTAAATATCACGTTGCTTTTCAGGTAAAATGTAGTCTGAAAATGATACATTTGCAGAATCATAATCAGGCAAATTCTTATATTCTTTACAGAATTCATCAACCTTTGTAAGTAAGTCGGCAAGCTTTAATACATCACTTTCTTTTAAGAATACCTTACGGTACTTTCCAGTGATACCCTCTTTAAAATATACTTCATAAGTTGTATATTCTACGGAGTTTCTTGAGTAGTAGCTCATATTTGTTAAGCTGTCAAGATTCTCTGAATTGTTGTTATATACGTCAGTTATGAGCTTTATAGTATCTTTGTCTGTTATTTTTAAATTTTTAATGACATCTTCAAAGTAATCTCTTGTAGAACTGCTGTAATAGTTACTACGCATCTCAAGCTTTATATAATCAATGTTATCAGCATTGGCACGGTAGGCAGTCATATTATTAATACCTGCGTTAAGTAAAAATCCTGATATAATGGCAAGTACATATGCGGCGATTATGGAAGGAATTGCTTTTAACACGCGGTGAAGCTTTTTGCTTGATATAAGCTCATATATAATAACAACTACTGCGGCTATTAAGAATGCGATAATAACATACATAGCAGCTGGTTCACCATAAGAATTAGTATCCTTTGAAAGCTGGACATATACAAATATTCCAAATATACTTATCGTATATCCGATAGCACATCTTATTGCAAACTGAAGCTTCCAGCTAAGGGCAGGCTTTCCGGCAGTCTCGCTCTTTCTTATAGTAAAAAGTACGCATGCAATGGCAATATATATAATGGCAAGTACCAGTGTGTACACATTGGCTATGCCTGACAGCCACATATCAGATATGTCATATGTTGTGATGATTCCGCCTTCAAATGCATATAAAACCTGACTTGTAAGCATATTGTAAGAGTTGTCAAGTAGTGGCATAAAATGCTTTGAAGAGGCTAATACATACGAATTGTTTATTGTTGAATTGGCAAGCAGTAATATAAATCTTGGAAGGAAAAGGATAAGACCAGTAAGACATATATTACTGAATATATTACCTGTGATAGAGCAGGCAAGCGCAATTCCGGCGGAGCACAGCAGCGCACATAAGAATTGTGCAATATATATACGGAAGTTTGTAGCATAGTCAACTATAAAATAATCTTTAAATATATGGTAGCATATAAAGCTGCATAAAAATGTAACTGCCATAATAATAATCTGCCAGGCTGTTATGGCTGCAAACTTGGAGAAGAAAAGGCACTGTCTTTTATATGACAAAGAGTGATAAAAGTCACTTGTGCTTCTCTTATTAAGGAATGACCAGCAGTACAGTGCAAGTACAGGTGTGATAAATGCAAATACTATAATAAGTACAGCCGTTGCTGAAGAGGGATATACTATGGAAGTATAGTCCTGAACTGTTGAAAGTGATGCATCACCAGCGGGTTTGACTGCTTTTATATTGTTCGTTATATTAATTCCTTCCATAATGATAGGAAGACCTGTTATTAACAGCATAATAGCGGCTGATATCAAGCCTATTATCTTAAGCTGTCTGAATGATTGCCAGAACAGCTTAATACTGAATATATTTCTATTATTAAGTTTATTGTTCATAATAATCCTCATTTCTGCTCACGTTTCTATGTAGCATTGCTACATGTGCATAACGGGTTAGTGTCAAGTGTGCGCAGACACAAAGCCCGCGTGTGAAAATATATTTATATATTTTCACACAGACATCAATTATTAATAAAGGGTAATTGCATGTCACATTTGGAATTAGTTAAGTTCGACTTCAACAGAGTCATTAAACTCGTATCCGAGTGATTCCATTTCGTAGGTGAATACTTCCTCAAGTGTAAGTGGAAGCACATCAAGTATGACAGGGTTCATGGCACGCAGATAATTAATCGTTTCTTCACGGTCGCCATTTACAATCATATTGGCAACTGAACCCTCCTGACGGTACCTTGTTATGTTGAGTCCTTCAAACTTGGTTTTTCCGAATATGCCCTTAAATGCTATCTGTACCTTGAACTGCGTAGTCTTTAGTTCAAGTACATCGCTGTCAAGTACAAGACCACCTTTGTGAAGAAGGGCAAGATGGTCGCATATATCCTCAAGCTCACGAAGGGAGTGAGAAGTTACTATAACAGTAGTATCATATTCAGCAACATCGTTACATATAAGCTTCTTTACAAGGTTTCGCATAACAGGGTCAAGTCCGTCAAATGTTTCATCAAAAAACATATATTTTGCCCTTGTTGAGAGTGCGAGTATGATAGAAGCCTGACGTTTCATGCCCTTTGAAAAGTTGGCAATAGGCTTTTTAATGTTTAATTCAAACAGTTCAGCAAGCTTTAAAAAACGGTCATAGTTGAACCTGTCATATATGGAGCTGTAAAAATCTGCCATCTTGCTCATAGTAGCTCCCGGCAGGAAGAATAACTCATCCGACACAAATACTATATTTTCCTTTACTTTAGGATTTTCATATATAGGTTCATCATCTATATAGGCACATCCTTTATCCGGCTTATATATTCCGGATAACACTCTTAAAAATGTTGATTTACCTGCGCCATTAGAACCGACCATACCGTATATGCAGCCGTCACTTATATTGCAGGTTATGTTATCGAGGGCGGTAAAATCCTCGAAAGTTTTGTGTATACCTTCTGCTTTTATCATTGAAAGACCTCCTCATTTTATTATGGATACATCCAGTGTGATTACATTTCCTTAAATACATCATTAACTGCCTGTATAAGTTCATCCTTCGTTATTCCGGCAAGAGCAAGTTCTCTGACAGCCTGCTTGAATTCTGGCATCTTTTCTCTTGAACTGGCTCCTAATATATCAAGTGCCTCCTGTGATATGAAAGACCCCTTTCCGGGAACTGTGACTATAAGCTTTTTTCTGTCAAGCTCTGTGTAAGCTTTCTGGATTGTGTTAGGGTTAATTGACAGGCTGACTGATAGGCTTCTGACAGACGGCATCTTATCGCCGCTGTTTAAAAGTCCGGTCAGGATTTGTTCCTCAACCTGATTAATAATCTGTTCATATACAGGCACTCGCGACATGACATCTATAACGAACATAGTTAAATCAATCCTTTCTTTACTTTTTGCGTTTTTGTTTATATTATCAAATGCATTGATTGTACTAACTGTATTATCTTATGCAGTACAGTTGGTACACTTAATATATTATATGCGGTTGTATATGTCAAGATGAAAATAACAATTAATATTTTTAAATATTGGATAATATATCTTTTGGGGTTTACTGTAAATGAGCAAATTTAAAATATTTATATTATTGTTCAGATATTATTGTTCAGAGCCAATCTCGAAAATGCTTCGCATTTCATCGATGTGGCGTATCCGCCATATAAAATCTGATAAATATACATAAAAATGCAAGCAATTTTATGTATATCTCTCAGATTTTGCATGGCTCTGAACAATAACAAATTTATTAGTATGATGAATATGTCATATCACTTTGACTTACAATAAATATATGGTAAAATCTACAATAGTAGTCATTAATAAGAACTATAATAATTGTAAAACAGGGAGGTATATGATGAGCGAAGAATGTTCACATAATTGTTCAAGCTGTGGTTCAGACTGTGCAGAAAGAGCAGTTCCACAGAACACAAGAAATGATAATAATAAAAATGTTAAAAAGGTAATAGCAGTTGTCAGTGGTAAGGGCGGCGTTGGTAAGTCACTTGTCACTTCACTTCTTGCTGTTAAGTCACGCAGGGAGGGTCTTAAGACTGCTGTACTTGATGCAGATATAACAGGACCATCTATTCCTAAGTCTTTCGGACTTTCAGGAAAGGCGACATGTAATGAGGCAGGAACTATAATCTATCCACCAGAAACTAAAACAGGAATTAAGACAATGTCTCTTAATTATCTTCTTGATAATGAAACAGACCCGGTTATATGGAGAGGTCCGGTCATAGCAAGTGCTGTAAAGCAGTTCTGGGAAGATGTTGAGTGGGGAGATACAGACTGTATGTTTATAGACTGTCCTCCGGGAACAGGCGATGTGCCACTTACAGTATTCCAGACACTTCCGGTAGATGGAATTGTGGTTGTAACATCACCTCAGGACCTTGTATCAATGATAGTTGAAAAGGCAGTCAATATGGCGAAGATGATGGATATTCCTGTACTTGGAATAGTAGAAAATATGTCATACTTTAAGTGCCCTGACTGTGGCAATATCCATTATATATATGGTAAGAGCAGAATAGACGAGGCAGCTAAGGAACTTGGAATAAAGACAGTTGCAAAGATGCCTATGGACCCAGAGGTTGCAGGACACATTGATGCAGGAGAAGCAGAGGAGCTTGACACAGCAGCACTTGACGAAGTATTTGCTGCTATTAAGAACTGCTAGTTAAAATGGAGAAAGATATGAAGCACATAATTATGTTTAAGGGTGGTGTTGAAACTCTTGAATTTTTTTCAGTAGAGATAGCAAAATATTTTGAAAAAATCGGACATAAGATATTCTGGTATAATCTTTTTCTATCGGAAAATAGTTTTGAAGAATTGCTTGATTACTATAATTTCCATAAAAAAGATGAATTCGTGGCACTTACATTTAACTTTGAAGGGCTTGAAGGTGAGGCAGGATTATATCAGAGTGATAAGGCTTTAGATGGGCTGCATAATGAACATACATCCAGATGGAACTTCTGGGATTATTCAGGAATAAAGGTCATTAATATAGTGGTCGACCATCCTTTGTATTATCACAAGTATCTTGCAGACAGACCGCATAATTATGTGCAGATAGATATCGACAGAATTCATATTGATTATATGAAAAGGTTTTATCCGGATGTTAGGACATACTTTATACCATCGGCTGGTACAGAGGTGAATAAGGACAGAAGGGCTTATAAAGAGGATGTGTATATGCCGGTCAAAGACAGACCTATGGATATTATATTTACTGGCAATTACACACCTAAGCACATATTAAGAAAACGTATAGATAATATGGAACAGGATTATATAGATTTCTATGAAAATGTATTAGAAGACCTTACAGCACATCCACATATGACGATAGATGAGGTGGGAGAGAAGCATTTAAGAGAGGAATTCTTGGATATTACGGATAGCCAGCTTCTTGACTGTATGCCAACGATGATGTACGTTGACCTGAATGTAAGATTTCACTACAGACAGCTTGCAATCAGGGCACTTGTGGATGCCGGGCTTAAGGTGCATACATATGGCGAAGGTTATAATTATATAGAGTGCCAGCATCCCGAAAATATTATCCAGCATGGCAGTGCGAATTCTCAGCAATGTCTTGATAAGATAAGTCAGGCTAAGATATCACTTAATGTTATGCCTTGGTTTAAGGACGGTGCACACGACAGAGTGTTTAACAGCTGCCTTAACGGGGCGGTATCACTTACAGACTCTTCCAGGTATCTTGATGAGATATTTACGGATGATGAGAATATATTATTTTATGACCTTAATATGCTTAGGGATTATGAGGCTTCCGGCTACAATCCAGAGATTACAGAGCCTATGGTACGAAGGATTAAAGAGCTGTTACAGGATAATGACAGGCTGCAGCAGATTGCAGATAATGCGTATATGATATGCAGGGATACGCATTGCTGGGATAATGTGGCGGAGGAGTTGGCGGATATTTTGTAATAACATTATTATTGACTTGTAAAGTGAAGCAAAGTCGAAATATCATAATAATGATGTATTTTGTGATATTACATTTTCAACATAAGTAATGCAGTAAAGAATTAAGAAGAATAAAAAATAAATAAGTGCAAAAGAAAAATATAGTTTGACGAAGTCACATCATTATGTTAGAATAAGTTTTGCTTGCGGATGTGGCGGAACTGGCAGACGCGCTAGATTTAGGTTCTAGTATCACACGATGTGCAGGTTCGATTCCTGTCATCCGCATTAAGTGGTAATCCGTACAGATTGTTGTCTGAAACGGTATGAATTAGTATTATCCTATGCTGGAATAAAGCTGGTGGTGTCGTAACGGATGCCGCCTTTTTTATTATCTGAATTATACAGAGGAGCGGTTCATATAATTACTATAAACAGAATAAAGGAGTGAAGGCTTATGTGGACAAGAGAAGAATTAAAAATGTCGGCAAAGAATGTATTTAGGCAGAATTATTGGCGGTGTGTTCTTGCGGGAGTTGTATCTGTTTTAGCACTTGGTTCGGTGGGATATTCAGGTGCAAGCAGCAGTGTTGAAAACGGTGGTGTTGATAATATGATATACAGATTGTCGTATTCAACCGGAATTTCAGTAGTGGCAATAGTTATTGCACTGATTGGTTTCTTAGCGGTATCAACGATTGTTTCTATGCTCATAGCGGTTTTTGTGCGTAATCCGTTTGCAGTGGGAACAAGCAGATTTTTCCTTAAGAATACAGAAATGCAGGCAAGTGCCGGAGAGATTGTATATGCATTTAATGGTGGGCGTTACCTTAAGATAGTAGGAACTATGCTGCTTCGTTCTGTATTTATATTTTTATGGTCATTACTCTTTATTATTCCGGGAGTTATACGTTTTTATGATTACTATCTGGTATCGTACATTATGGCAGATGACCCACAAATCAGCGCAATGGATGCCTTAAGAAAGAGCAAGGAAATGATGAGGGGACAGCGTTTTAATACATTTGTACTTAATCTTTCCTTCATACCTTGGACTATATTGAGCGCATTTACACTTGGACTGTTAAGCGTGTTCTATGTTAATCCATATAAGTTACAGACAGATGCGCAGCTCTATAAGAGAATAAAAGAGCAGTATTATTATAATAATTACAATAACAATTATTATAACAATAATTATCAGGGGTATTAACGTTAAATTTTTTGATATTAACATTGTATATAAAAAAGTGGGGTGACACGTCTTATATTTAAGAGTGTGTCATCCCACTTTTTGTTATTTGGATATTTATTGTTATTATAGTCCTATAAATGAGCAATATAAAATATTTTATAGTTTTGTTTATTTGTAGTATTTATATATCTCGTCTACTGGCGGTTGTAGTAAGCTATGCCGGTATCAGGATTAAAGTAAGTTCTTATATAACCATCAGTCGATACTATTACGAATTCGTTGGTGCTTTCGATATAGTAAACGTCATCGCCGTCCTCAGCCTCTTTTTTGTGAAGTGCGCTGCTGTTTGCTACAACTGCGGCGGCAGCTTTTTCATACTCTTTGGCAGATGAAAAGCCCATATCTTTGCCGTGCTTTTCGTAGTGGCTGTTTAAAAGGTTCTCATTTCTAAATGTAAGATTTGAGGCAGATGTGTTTTTGCTGTCAGCAGATGTCGTCTGTTTACTGTTAGTCTTACTTGTGCTTTTAGTATTATCAGAGGTAGTAGCAGATGATGATGTTGTTTTTGATGTTGTTTCGGTTGTTGCTTCTGCTGCAACGGTTGTGTCTGTACTGGTTGTGCCGGATGTCTGGCTGTTATCATAAGTCATTGAACAGCCTGTGATAAAGACAGCCATTACCATAATCAGCGATACAATTAAAGTATTGATTTTATTAGTTCTTTTTAACATAATATTCTCCCATTTAATATTTTGGTGTAATGTTGGCTATGATTATTTTGCGTTGATATACTACTCTATTTCTATATTTATGTCAAATTATGATTTTCATTTGTTACTATTAAGAGTCAAGCTTGAAAATTCTATATTTCTTTTATGCGAAGTATCCACTATACACAAACTGATAAATATTTAGACTTATTTGCAACAACACTAAAGCGGATATTACTTTCGATAGCAGTAACCAGATAAATATTCAGACTTACCTGCGCCGACCTCTATAAAGTAAATTGTAACATTTCGGCTATAATAAAAATATTTTTTGTAAAAAACACTTTACATATGTGGTAAAAAGTAGTATATATAAAAGTATCAAAAAGCTACTTTTGCAAAGGCGGTGAAAATATGTCGGATAATAAGAGTATTCCGAGAGAATTAAGAAAGAATAAAAACGGGCTTACAGAGAAAGAGTTTCTGGCACAGTACAATCCCGGACATTATGAAAGACCAAGTGTTACAGTTGATATGCTGCTTTTTGGGATGAGCAAAGACCTTAAGGGACTTAAGCTGCTTCTTATAAAGAGAAACAATCATCCATATATAGACTGCTATGCACTTCCGGGAGGTTTCGTTGATATAAAGGAGTCAGCATATACAGCGGCGTGCAGGGAGTTAGAGGAAGAAACCGGACTTAAGGATATATATATGGAGCAGTTATATACTATGAGCCAGCCTGACAGGGACCCAAGAATGAGAGTTATAGATATTGCCTATATGACACTTATTCCTATAGATGGCATGAAGCCGCAGGCAGGGGATGATGCCAGTGAAGCATTGTGGTTTGATATAACATTTGATGATGAGAAGCTTACATTCAGTAATAGTGAGAAGAATATCAACATAGTCTATTCGCTTAAGGAAAAGGTATTTAATAACGGAAGATTAAAGGTTAAGAATTATATTCCTGAGCTTGTAAGTGATGAGGCACTTGCTTTCGACCACGCACAGATAGTTCTTGAGGGACTTATGAGATTAAGAAACAAGACAGAGTATTCTGATATAGCATTTAATCTTATGCCACAGGAATTCACACTTCCAGACTTGCAGAGAGTTTATGAGATTATACTCGGAAAGAAGCTCTACAAGACGAATTTTAAAAGAAATGTCGACAATAAAATAAAATCACTAGACAGAAAGGGCGTTTCCATAACAGGCAACAAGGCTTCGGAGCTGTATGAGTATGTTCCAGACTGATATGACCATCTAATACAGGCAAAGCTAAACAATATTTTATATATGCTCATTTAAATAAAATAATTAAAAGAAAGGATACCAGCACTATGAAAAAAGTATTAGTTATTATAGATATGCAGAATGATTTCATCGATGGTCCCCTTGGAAATGATGAATGTAAACAAGCCGTTCCTGCTGTTATTGATGCGGTGAATAATGGCGGATATACAGATGTTATTCTTACAAGGGATACGCACGGTGATAACTATCTTAATACACAGGAGGGAAGAAAGCTTCCGGTTGTCCACTGTATTAAGGGAACAGACGGCTGGCAGATTAACAGCGATATTATGAAATCAGTTAATGCCTCATATGAGCCTGTTATTATTGATAAGCCTACATTTGCAAGTCTTGAGCTTGGAGAGGTGCTTTCAAATATGGTAAGTGAGGGAGATGTAGTCGACTTCTGCGGCGTATGTACAGGAATATGTGTCATAAGCAACTTAAGCATAGCCAAAGCCACAATACCGGAGGTGACTGTAAGACTTATAGAAAATGCAACAGCCTGCGTGACTAAGGATTCAAAGGAAGCCGCAGTTAAGACAGCCGGTATGATACAGGTAGAGATAGTATAGACCGGGTTTAGAGAACTATATTCAGATACATTTTGTAATAAAGTTTCTGCAACAGATTGTAAGATATTTGGTTTAAAGTTCTATACGCAGATACATTTTTAGAAAGATTACAGAGTTCCTGAAAAATGAAAAGGATTAGGCGCACCACATATATTGTAAGAGAGGGATGTGCGCAGAAAAGAGGAAAATTATGAGATTACATCCAATAATAACAAGTTTATTAGAAACAGATATGTATAAGTTCAGTATGGGACAGGCGATATATCATCAGTTCTCAGATTATAAGACAACATGGACATTCAAGTGCCGCAATAAGGACGTGCATTTTACAGAGGAAATGGTTGAAGAGATAAGAGAGCAGATAAAGCATTTTTGTACATTGAGATTTACAGAGGATGAGCTTGATTACCTTGAAAATGTAAAGTGGATGAAGGGTAGTTATGTGGACTTTTTAAGATTATGGCAGGCAAGATATGCAGATTTTAAGATAACTACGGATGCAGAATGTGGACTTAGTATCGAAACGTTTGGTACATGGCTTAACACATCAATGTACGAGATACCAACGCTTGCTATCGTAAATGAAGTGTACTTCAGAATGGCTTACGATTATAATGAACTTCTTGACAGCTTTAAGGAGAGATTGTCGGCTAAAGTGGCAGCACTTGAAGCAGATGATGCTGATGGAACAGAAGGAAAAGAAACTGTATACAGACTAGGAAGCTTTAGTGAGTTCGGACTTAGAAGACGATTATCAGCTGAGGCACAGGAGCTTGCTGTTAAGGCTTTGTCAGAGGCTGACTATAAAGGTAATTCGTTATTTGTCGGAACAAGTAATGTTTATCTTGCAAAGAAATACAATCTCACACCAGTAGGTACTATGGCACATGAGTGGATCATGTGTACAGGACAGGGCAATCACAAGCACAATCCGGCATATTCTAACTGGTATGCACTTGATGCATGGGTAAGAGAATATGGCATACTTAATGGTATAGCACTTACAGATGCAATAACAACAGACTGCTTCTTAAAGGATTTCCAGCTCACATATGCAACACTCTTTGGTGGCGTAAGACATGACAGCGGCGATCCTTATGCATGGGGTGAGAAAATGCTTAAGCATTATGAGAGTCTTGGAATAGATGCAAGAAATAAAACTCTGTTATTTAGTGACAGTCTTGATTTTGACAGGGCTGACAAGCTGTATAGATATTTTAATGGCAGGGCAAAGGTAGCATTTGGAATAGGAACGTATATCAGTAATGATACGAAGGTTCCAGCACTTAATATCGTTATGAAAACGACAAAGTGTAACGGAATGGATGTTGCCAAGATATCAGATAATCCTGGCAAAGGTATGTGTAAGAATCCTGAATACGTTGAATATCTGCAAAGATGTATAGACTGGAGAATGAACAACGACAGATAAATAAAAGAATAATCCGCAGGCATGAAAGCAGGGGCTTTTGATAAGAACATCAAAAGCTCCTGTTTTTTTAAAAACAACATAAGAATATAAAATAAATCAAATAAATATATTGACATGTTAGAGCTAACATGTTAGTATGTTATCAACAAAGAAATGCTGTAACAGTAATGATATATTTGTTATGGCTGCCACAGTTAATGGGTAACATAAAAGGTGGATGCTCATTTTTTATTTAAGGAGGATTTTTTATTATGGATATGACATTAAGATGGTATGGACCAGGATATGACAGTGTAACACTTAAGCAGATAAGACAGATTCCGGGGGTTAAGAATGTTATTACAACACTTTTTGGCAAGCAGGCAGGGGAGTTATGGCTGCCAGAAGAGATTGCAGAGCTTAAGAGGGTGGTTGAAGCAGAAGGCTTAGGAATAGCAGGTATAGAGTCAGTTAATGTTTCAGATGACATTAAGATTGGTACAGCTAAGAGAGATGAGCATATTGATAATTACATCAAGACATTACAGGCACTTGGTGAAGCAGATATTCATATGGTATGTTACAACTTTATGCCAGTATTTGATTGGACACGTTCTGAGCTTGCAAGAGTAAGAGAGGATGGTTCAACAGTTCTCGCTTATAATCAGGATACAGTAGATATGATCGATCCAGAACACATGAAGGAATCAGTGGCAAAGATGTCTAACGGTTTCGTTATGCCAGGCTGGGAGCCAGAAAGACTTGATCATCTTAAAGAGCTTTTTGAAATGTATAAGGATGTAGATGCTGATAAGCTTTTTAACAATCTTGTATATTTCCTTGAAGCTATCGGACCTGTATGTGAGAAGTATGATATTAAGATGGGTATCCATCCGGATGATCCAGCATGGCCTATATTCGGACTTCCAAGAATCATGACAGGTAAGGATTCTGTTACAAAGCTTCTTGATGCAGTTGATAAGCCTTATAATGGTATCACACTTTGTACAGGCTCATTTGGTTCTAACCAGAATAACGACATCTGTGAGATTATTAAAGCCTGCAGAGGAAGAATACCTTTCGCACATGTAAGAAATCTTAAGTATAATTCTCCAAGAGATTTTGAAGAGGCTGCACATTTATCAACAGATGGCTCTATGGATATGTATAAGATCATTAAGACCTTACACGATACAGGCTTTGATGGTGTGATAAGACCAGATCACGGAAGAATGATATGGGATGAGGTAGCTATGCCAGGTTATGGCCTTTATGACAGAGCATTAGGAGCAACATATCTTAATGGCTTATGGGAGGCTATTGTTAAGTCAGAAAGATAATATCGTTGGCAGCCTATATATCAGTTGATTAATGTATGCCCATAAGCGGGGTAAGAATGGAGGATTATTATGAAGCTTTCAATAGAAGGTATTAAGGATAAAAAAGAATGGGAAAAGGCAGGGATAAAGCTTCCATCATATGATGTTGGGAAAGTTGCCACAGCAACAAAGGAAGCACCTGTATGGGTTCATTTTGGAATAGGTAATATTTTCAGGATTTTTATAGGTGGGATAGCAGATTCGCTGCTTGAGCAGGGATTATCAGATAAAGGAATCACTTGTGTTGAAACATTTGATTATGATGTGGTTGATAAGATATACACACCATTTGACAATCTTGTTATGGCTGTTACATTAAAGGAAGATGGAAGTACAGATAAGAAGGTGCTTGGTTCACTTACAGAGGCTGTTAAGGCACAGTCATCAGTAGAAGCAGAGTGGTCAAGATTAAAGACAATATTTGCAAGTCCGCAGCTTCAGATGGTTTCATTTACAATAACAGAAAAAGGATATGCGCTTCATGATGCAAAGGGAGAGTTTTTCCCATTCATCAAGAGTGATATTGATAATGGACCTGATAAGGCATCATCTGCTATGGCAGTTGTAGCTGCTCTTTTATTAGAAAGATTTAATACATGCAAGGCACCTTTAGCTGTTGTATCTATGGATAACTGCTCACACAATGGTGAAAAGTTAAGAAAATCAGTAACAGAAATGGTAAGTGAATGGGCAAAGAAGGGCTTTGTTGGAGAAGATTTTGTTCAGTATGTCAATGATGAGAATACGATATCATTCCCATGGTCTATGATAGATAAGATCACTCCAAGACCAGCAGATTCAGTTGCAAAGGCATTGGAGGATGCTGGCGTTGAAGCTATGGCACCAGTTATTACATCTAAGAGAACTTATATAGCTCCTTTTGTTAATGCAGAGGGACCACAGTATCTTGTTATAGAGGACAGATTCCCTAATGGAAGACCACAGCTTGAAAAGGCTGGTGTATATATGACAGACAGGGATACAGTTAACAAGGTAGAAAGAATGAAGGTTACTACATGTCTTAATCCGTTACACACAGCACTTGCGGTATATGGCTGTGTATTAGGCTATGACCTGATAGCTGATGAGATGAAGGATAAAGAACTTTCAGAGCTTGTAAGAAGAATAGGACTGGTTGAGGGAATGCCAGTTGTTACTAATCCAGGAATTATAGATCCTGTTAAGTTTGCGGATGAGGTTATTAATGTCCGTATACCTAATCCATTTATGCCGGATACACCACAAAGAATAGCAACAGACACCTCACAGAAGGTTGGAATAAGATATGGAGAAACAATCAAGGCATATGTTGCTAAAGATGGAAGTGCAAAGTCACTTATGGCTATTCCGCTTGCAATTGCCGGCTGGTGCAGATATCTTCTTGGAGTGGATGATGATGGTGCTGCTTTTGAGTTATCATCAGATCCTATGGCTGATGAATTAAAAGACCAGATTAAAGGTATTATATGGGGTGAGCCATCATCTTACACAGGACAGTTGAAGAATTTGTTGTCAAATGCTAATATATTTGGTATAAATTTATACGAAGCAGGAATCGGTGATAAGATTGAAGAGATATTTGTAGAAGAAATATCAGGAAAAGGCGCTGTAAGAGAAACACTTAAGAAGTATCTTTAATATATATAAATATATTGCCGTTCAGAGCTTGGAACTTATTTGTTATACAAGCTCTGGGCGGTATTTTGTTATATGATGTAAAAAACGGCTATATCTGCAGCTATAGATATCATCATAAAGATTATTTCCTGAAAAAGGAACAGTTATATCAATATACAGAAAGGTTGTACAGCTATGGAGAAATCATTAAACGAAGAAACATATGAAAAATTAAAATATGATATAATGAATTTTAAGCTGCTTCCGGGAGATTCTATAAGTGCCCAGAAGATTGCTTTAAGATATGATGTATCAAGAACACCTGCAAGAGAGGCAATAGTTAATCTTGAAAAAGAGGGACTTTTAAAAATCATACCACAGTCTGGAACATATGTAGCCTGTATTAACTGTAAGCGTTCGGAGCAGGAATGGTTTGTCAGAAAAAGTCTTGAGATTGGAATGGTGGATGCAATATTTGAAAATGCCAGCGATGACATGCTTGATAAGATGACACAGCTTAATAACCGTCTTATTAACTATAACGAAGAAGTTGAAAATATTCCAAGAATAGAGATAGATAATGAATTTCATAAGTTGATATACGAATGTTCTGGTGAAAAGCTTGCCATGAATATAATCCAGACACAGATGAGTCATTATAACAGAATAAGGTATCTTGCAGAACTGAATAAAAGCATAAGCGCAAAGACCAATGATGAACATGAAATGCTTATAGAAGCAATAAAAAATAAAGATAAGAGAATGTATCTTCGTGTTATAAAGGCACATATAAGCAGAATATTTAATGAGCTTGATAAGCTTAAGGGAATATATCCGGAATATTTTGAAAAAAACTGACGTAATATATTATGATGTGAGTGTCAAAAGTAAAATTTGCCACTTGCATCATATTATCATTACGGCAGTCTTTTTTGATTTATAGCTTATTTGTGTTGTATCATTTCGCGGTATTGCGTAGGAGTCATGTTTTTAAGCTTTTTAAAAAGCTTGGTAAAGTAGTTCACATCGTTAATGCCACATTGTGCGGCAATATCCTGAATAGCTGACTGTGTTGTGTTTAGCAGGTATATTGCATGCTCGATTCTTTTATTGTTTACGAAGTTCGTCAGAGTTACTCCGGTTTCTTTTTTAAAGAGCGTTGATAAATAACTGCTGTTTAACATAAACTCTTCCGATAAAGCGTTAAGGCTTAAATCAGCTGTGAGATTAAAGGATATATAGTTGATTATATTCTGTATAGGCTTGCTATATGTCCGTAATGAGTGTGACTGGACAAGAAGACAGTATTTTCTTGTCATTTCATTTTCTAATACTTCAAGCTGTGCGATTGATGTGCAGTCTTCAATTTTAATTGCGAATTTGCGCGATATTTCATCAAGATGTACCGGATGTATATATGCAGTCTGTGCAGCTTTACGGCAGATTGTATTTAGTATGATCATGAAATTCTTTCTGTCACGTATAGAGTCAGATAAGCGTGGCTTTATATCAGCAGAGTTAAGTCGTTCCATATTTTCAATAGATCTGTAATCTCCATGTGCTATACATTCCATAAGAAATGCTTCATTTTTATAGCGTGTTTCCAGAGCTTCGACAGATTTTTTTGTTGGCTCTGGTGCCTCTTCTTTATACATATATTGTGTTGAATTTTTATTAAGTACATGTTTTTTTTCAATAGTATAATTGTTACCCCAAAGCTTGCTGCAAAGGCAGCTTATAATCGCTGTAATGCAGCGTTCATCAGCAAATACTGGCAGAGCAGAGTAGTACAGCTGCATAAACTCATTATACTGCACAGGAACTGAATTGTAAGAGCATAGGTCAAGTATTCTCTGGTTAGTGAATCTTTCAAAGGAGAATGGACCTGCTATGAATATTCTTTCGCTGTCAGGAAGCTTAATATGTATATATTCACATGAAAAGCTGTCATGTATAAATAAAGCAGTATTATCCCTGTTATAGGATTTGATGAACTGGCTGAAATTTTCTTCATTATTCTTATAAGCATTCTGGTTGAAAATGTTATTTCTAAGTCCACCATCAATTTGATTATCCCATATGTAAGGAGTGTCAATAATGTAGGATGGGATTTTTATTTGCGATAAAAGCTCGATTGTATAATCTAAATATATTTTGTGTTCCATGTATATCCCCCAAAGCTATGTTTTTGCGTTGTATTATCACATCATATTATGATGTAAGTGTCAAAAGTATAAAAAGTCGTTTCTGCTTGCAGAAAAAGACTTTTTTACTTGGGACACGCTAAACACCGAAAACGGAATAAAATGTCGTGAATACGGCATTTTATGAAAGTTTGAGGTGTTTAAGGATTGCGTGAATTGCATAGCAATGTAGCAATCCTGATACATCAGTGAGTGGCAAAATTTACTTTTGACACTCACATCATATTATATTATATCATAAGTTGTATAAAATATTATCTATTAATTATTATTTTTAAAATAATTTTTAAAATTATGATATGAGCGTGAAACATATATTTAATGTATGTAACAATTATAAATCTAAAAACTAACATGTCACAATAAGAATACTAACATGTTAATAGAGGTACAACTGACATGTTAGTATAATTTAAATGTAAAAGGGTATAATTTTTAGTATAAAAATTGGACAGGTAAAAATTGTACGATAAATACTGAATATAGTAATAACAGAAAATGTATAAAAAAGTTATTATAAGACCATAGAAAACAAGCACACAAAGGGGTGCAAACAAATATTTAAAGACGGTCTTTAAAAGAATTCAAAGCAAAAATATAAGGTGTACATATTACATATAAGAATGTGTATGTACAGAAATGGAGGATGTATAATGAATAGTAATAATGGAAAGGTAAAGCCTTTTGGGATAAAGGATAAGCTGGGCTATATGTTTGGCGATTTTGGTAATGATTTTACATTTTTGTTATCAGCAATGTTTTTACTTAAATTCTACACAGATGTCATGGGTGTTTCAGCAGCGCTTGTAGGACTTATGATGATGGCAGCAAGATTCGTTGATGCGATAACAGATGTAACTATGGGACAGATTGTTGATAGAAGCAGACCTGGTAAGAAAGGTAAGTTTGCTCCTTGGATAAGACGTATGTGTGGACCAGTTGCAGTTGCTTCATTTCTGATGTATGCAACATATTTTAAGGGAATGCCAATGGGCTTTAAGATATTCTGGATGTTCTTTACATATCTTCTCTGGGGAAGCGTATGTTACACAGGAGTTAATATTCCTTATGGTTCAATGGCATCTGCAATTTCAGATAACCCAACAGACAGAACATCACTTTCTAACTGGAGAACAATTGGTGCAACACTTGCACAGACAGCTATTGGTGTTATATTACCACTTGTAGTATATTATACAGATGCAGCTGGTAATTCAGTATTATCTGGTGAAAAGATGATGATTGGAGCATTAATCTGCTCAATAGGTGCAGTTATATGTTATATGCTCTGCTATCATATGACAACAGAAAGAGTTAAGGTAGAACAGAATACACAGAAGTTCTCATTTAAGGAACTTATTAAGCAGCTTGTTCATAACAAGTCATTAATAGGAATTATTGTATGTGCGTTAGTATTCTTACTTGCACAGTTATCATTAAGCAATATGAATGCTTATGTATATCCTAATTACTTTGGTAATATAAAGGCTATGTCAATAGCAAGTCTTGCAGGAACAGTTGTTATACTTGCACTTTCAACATTTATAGTAAAGATTGCTTCAAAGATAGGTAAAAAAGAATTATCAATTATAGGATGCTTTATAAGTGCAGCTTCCTTCATACTATTATTCATAATTCATACACACAATGTATGGGTATGGGTAGGATTAATAATCGTAGCTACAATAGGAACTTCAATGTTTAATATGGTTATATGGGCTATGATTACAGATGTAATTGACGAGTCAGAGGTTCAGACAGGAGTCCGTCAGGATGGAACAATTTATTCAGTATATTCCTTTGCAAGAAAGCTTGGACAGGCTTGTTCATCAGGTTTATCAGGAATACTTCTTTCAATAATAGGATATAGTTCAGTAACAGCCTTTGATCCAAAGGTAGTAGACGGAATATATAATATTACCTGCCTTGTACCAGCGGGAGGAATGATATTACTTTTGCTTGCTTTATGGTTCTTATATCCTCTTAACAAGAAGAGAGTTGAAGAGAATGCAGAGAAGCTTAGAATTAAGAGAAATGAAAATGCGTAGCGCAAAACAATCCGTAGGTATTAAAGTCGGGGCGTTTGACCCCGACATCATTTGAAAAATAAAATTATTAAAATCACAGGAGGAAATTAATTATGTTATATCCAATTTTAACAGAATCAAGATTATTAAGTGACTTAAGTGGTGTATGGGATTTTAAGTTAGACAACGGCAAAGGCTTTGATGAGAAATGGTATGAGGCTCCATTAAAGGATGCAGACACTATGCCGGTTCCAGCTTCATATAATGATTTAAAAGAAGGAGCTGATTTCAGGGACCATTATGGATGGGTATTTTATCAGAGAAATATCTCTGTTCCATCATATGTTAAGAGCCAGAGAATTGTATTAAGATGCGCAGCGGTAACACATTATGCAAAGATTTACCTTAATGGTAACTTAATATGTGAGCATAAGGGCGGCTTTCTTCCATTTGAAGTTGAATTAAATGATGTATTAGAGGATGGCGATAATCTTCTTACAATCGCAGTTAATAATGTTATTGATTATACAACTCTTCCAGTTGGCGGTAAGGCTAATATGATGAGTGGCATGATGGGAGGCATGGGTTCAGGTGCATCTGAAAAGCCACAGAATAATCCTAACTTCGATTTCTTTAACTATTGTGGTATCACAAGACCAGTTAAGATATATACAACACCTAAGACCTATATCAATGATATTACAGTAACATCAGATATTGACTTTGGAAAGGAAGCACCATCAGCAGTACTTAACTATGATGTTGATATTGAGGGTGTTGATAAGGACAGCACAGCTTGCAAGATTGAGGTAATTGATGCTGAAGGCAATAAAGTTGCAGAGGCAGCAGGAACACAGGGAAAGATTGAACTTGAGAATGTAAAGCTTTGGCAGCCATTAAATTCTTATCTTTACCAGATAAAGGTTACAGCAGGAGAAGATGTTTATACACTTCCTTATGGTGTAAGAAGTGTAAGAGTAGATGGAGTTAAGTTCCTTATCAATGAAAAGCCATTCTACTTTAAGGGTTATGGAAAGCATGAAGATACATTCCCTAACGGACGAGGAATTAATCTTCCTATGAACACAAAGGATATATCTATTATGAAGTGGCAGCATGCTAACAGCTTCAGAACAAGCCATTATCCATACAGTGAAGAGATGATGAGATTATGTGACGAGGAAGGTATCGTTGTTATTGATGAAACAACAGCTGTAGGTGTTAATCTTCAGTTTGGTGGCGGTGCTAACTTCGGCGGAGAAAGAATCGGTACATTTGATAAAGAACACGGAGTTCAGACACAGGAGCATCATAAGGATGTTATAAGAGACCTTATTTCAAGAGATAAGAACCATGCCTGTGTTGTTATGTGGAGTATTGCGAATGAGCCTGACTCAGCAGCAGAGGGCGCATATGATTACTTTAAACCATTGTTTGACCTTGCAAAAGAAATCGATCCACAGAAACGTCCTTGCACATTAGTAAGTGTTCAGGGAACAACTGCTGATACTGATTGTTCTTCTAAATTAAGCGATGTTATATGCCTTAACCGTTATTATGGCTGGTATTTTGGTGGACCAGACCTTGAAATCTCTGAAAAAGGACTTCGCAAGGAACTTTCAGACTGGGGCAAGCTTGGAAAACCAGTAATGTTTACAGAATATGGTGCAGATACTGTCAGTGGACTTCACGATACAACATCTGTTATGTATACAGAGGAATATCAGGTAGAGTATTATGAGATGAACAATAAGGTATTTGATGAATTCGAATTCGTAGTTGGTGAGCAGGCATGGAACTTTGCAGATTTTGCTACAAGCCAGAGCTTACTCAGAGTACAGGGTAACAAGAAGGGCTTATTCACAAGGGATAGAAAGCCTAAGATGGTAGCACACTACTTCCGTAACAGATGGAGTGAAATTCCAGAATTTGGTTACAAGAAATAAGCTTATGCTGGCAGAATACATTTGTGCCTGTATGATATGATGTAAGTGTGATACTCACATCATAAAATAAAACAAACATACTAAGTGATTAGTATAAAAACTTTCCAATATTATAGTAACAACAAACAGGAGATATGCGGGATGACTGCATATCTCCTGTTTATGTATACAATGAATATATACGATATATATAATGAGAACGTAAGTAATGAGCAATAGTAATAATTGTAATTAAAGCAATTATTATGTTAAAATGATGTAAGGGTCAGGATACATTCTGATTCGTTTATAATAAATAGTATTTTGATTAGAATATAGTGAGAGGGTAACAGAGTATGCAGTATAAAATTTATAATGACGATTTTGATGTAATAATTGATTCTAAAGGATGTGAGATAATATCTGTAGTAAGAAAGCAGGATTCAAAGCAGTATATATGGAACGGCAATCCGGATGCATGGAAAAGACATACACCAGTTCTTTTTCCACTTGTAGGAAGATATAAGAATGATACTTCTGTATATAAAGGAAAAGAATATCATATGACACAGCATGGCTTTGCAAGAGATTCTGAATTCACATTGGTCCATAAGGAAGATAATGTGATAATAATGAAGCTTATATCAAGTGAAGAAACAAAGCAAAAGTATCCTTTTGATTTTGAACTGATGATAACTCATAGACTTAGTGGAAATAATATAAGCACGATATGGGAAGTAAAGAATACTGGTGATGATGTTATGTATTTTAGTATAGGCGGACATCCGGCATTTGTGTGCGGCGATAATGCCATCGGCGCGCAGATAAGATTTGATACTGAGGATGATAAGGTGGCTTATAAACTGTTATCAGAGGATGGACTTCTTATGCCAGAGGAACATTATCTTAAGCTTGTAAACAACAATGTTACAATCACAAAGGAGTTTTTTGATAAAGATGCTCTAATTGTTGAAAACAGTGGGATTAAGAGCGTGAGCTTAAGTAAGGATTGTGAACCAGTTGTAGAAGTTATGTTTAAGGCTCCTGTTTTCGGACTATGGTCAGCAGCAGGAAAAGGAGTACCTTTCGTGTGTATAGAACCATGGTACGGAAGGACAGATGCCATAGACTCAGACGGCAGTCTTACTGCCAGAGAATGGGGCAATGAGCTGGCAGGAGGTGAAACATTTACAGGGGGATATAGATGTAAGTTTCTATAATGTATATTTAACGCATTAAGAAAATGCGATTAAGTTGTATAATTTTCTTGAAGAGATTATCCTAATACAGATAAGTTCGAACTAGATATGAAGACAAGGAGGGAACGATAAATATGTGTTTTTATTGTAGATGTAAGACAACGAGACCATCAGTAACGACACATGTTGTTACTTTTGATGATTGCATAATCATAATAAAAAATGTTCCATGTGAGGAATGTGAGGAATGCGGTGAAAAGTACTTTTCAGATGAAGTTATGGTTCGTCTTGAGAAGATTGTAGAGGCAGCAAGAGCAATAGCAAGTGAGGTATTTGTCACAGATTATAATAATAAAGTTGCTTAGATTTATGTATGCAGGCTATCAAAGTCGGGGGCTTTTGACCCCGACATCATTATATATGACTTAGGAATAGATAATTAATAGTTATAATCAGCAGTCAATCCTCAATCTGCCGTCCAGTTCCATCCATATGGAAGTTCTCGCGGATGATAAGCTGGGATATTGGAACAATCTCATAGCCTTGTTCTTCAAGGATTGTGAGTACTGTATCAAGGGCTTCGGCAGTGAACTTCGCACCATTATGCATAAGAATTATAGAACCGTTACCAAGAGCTTTATGTCTGGTGACGGTTTTTATTATGCTGTCAACGCCGTAGTCTTTCCAGTCAAGGGAGTCTACATCCCACTGCACAGGATAGTGGTTACAGCCATATACGGTGTTGATAAGCAGTGAATTATAGTCACCATAAGGTGGTCTGAATAGAAAGCAGTCATATCCTGTAAGTTCTTTGATTTTATTATCAACTGCGGTTATTTCTTCTTTCTGTTCAGAGGCACTCAGTTTGCTCATTTCCTTATGATTCTCGCTATGATTGCCGAGGTCGTGACCTCTGTTATATATTTCTTTAACCATATCAGGATATGTAGAAACCCAGCCGCCTGTCATAAAAAATGTTGTCTTGACATTGTGCTTATCAAGAATATCAAGCAGCTTTATCGTATCATCAGCACCCCAGGCGGCATCGAATGATATAGATATCTTTTTTTCATCAGTCTGTATACAGTATATAGGAAGTGCTTTCTTGCCAGCGACACAGTTTCCTTTGATAGAACCGCCATTTATACCATCCGAACCAGAATCAGAGTTATAACTAGAATCAGAGCCAGAATTGGAAACGGAATCCGAACCCAAATTAGAACCAGAATTGGAACCAGAATCAGAGTAAACAGGTTTTTTAGAACTGGCAGCAGTGTCTTTAGGGTTAAAGCTTGCGTAGATAAAAAAAGCAAAGGCAAGCATGAGAAGTATGGAGGATAAGAGTACAGACAGCTTAAGGTGGGTTATATTTTTAATATTGCTGACAGCATTGCTGCTGTTTTTGCTATTGATTCTATTCATAAGGTTTCTCCGTTATATAAAATGACATATATAATTGGTATAATATATGCACATATAATGGGTAATAATTACTTAATAATATTAGTTTTTTAAGAAAGTATGTATACAAGTAAATGTATTCTGTAGTATATTAATCCTAGTATGCGTGCGTACAGCAGGAAAGGATGGTTACTATATGAAATATACTAAGCAGGATATATTTAGAATGGTAGAGGAAGAGGATGTTGAGTTTATCAGACTTCAGTTCACAGATATGTTTGGAGTGCTAAAGAATGTGGCTATTACTTCAAGCCAGCTTGGCAAAGCACTGGATAACAAATGTATGTTTGATGGTTCTTCAGTAGAGGGCTTCGTAAGGATAGAAGAGTCTGATATGTATCTGTACCCGGATTATGATACATTTGAAATATTTCCATGGAGACCACAGCAGGGAAAGGTTGCAAGACTTATATGCGATGTATATACACCAAATGGTAAGCCATTCGAGGGTGATCCAAGATGGATACTTAAGAAAGTGATTAATGAAGCTAAGGATATGGGATATATATTCGAGGTTGGACCGGAATGTGAGTTTTTCCTTTTCCATACAGATGATAATGGACTTCCAACAACACTTTCCCATGAAAAGGCAGGTTATTTTGATTTAGGACCTACAGACCTTGGAGAGAATGTAAGACGTGATATGGTGCTTACTCTTGAAGATATGGGCTTTGAGATAGAGGCTTCCCATCATGAAGTTGCACCAGCGCAGCATGAGATTGATTTCAGATATGATGAAGCTTTAAAGACAGCAGATAATATTATGACATTCAAGCTTACAGTAAAGACTATAGCTAAAAGACATGGATTGTATGCAACATTTATGCCTAAGCCAAAGTATGGTATTAACGGCTCTGGAATGCATGTTAATATGTCTCTTGCTACAGAGGATGGAAAGAATATATTTGCAGATGATAGTGATAAGCTTGGATTATCAGAGGATGCATATCATTTCATAGCGGGTGTCATGAAGCATGCAAAGGGTATGACAGCTATTACTAATCCACTTGTTAACTCATATAAAAGACTTGTGCCAGGTTATGAAGCACCTGTATATATAGCATGGTCAGTAACTAACAGAAGTCCACTTATAAGAATACCAGCTTCAAGAGGAAATGGAACAAGGGTGGAGCTTAGAAATCCTGATCCTTCGGCTAATCCATACCTTGTACTTGCTACATGCCTTGCGGCAGGTCTTGATGGTATTAAGAATAAGCTGGAGGTTCCAGCCAGTGTTGACTGCAATATATTTGAGATGACAGAAGAGGAAAGAAAAGATGCAGGAATAGAAATACTGCCAGATAACCTTTATGATGCGATAAAGTATCTTAATGAGGATAAGTTTATATGTGGTGTTCTTGGAGAGCATATTACAACAAAGTATACAGAAGCCAAGCTAAAGGAATGGGATGATTACAAGACTCAGGTTACACAGTGGGAGCTCGATGAATATCTTTATAAGTTTTAATATACGAGGTTAGAATATGTCTACATTGATTGTTGCATTTCCGAAGATAGAGGAGGCAAGGTCTGTAAGAAGTCTCCTGGTTCGTAAGGGATATGATGTGGCAGTTCCTTGTACAAGTGGGGCACAGGTTATCAATCAGGCAGATGCACTGTCTGACGGTATCATTATAAGTGGTTATAAGCTTTCAGATAATATGATTTATTCTGAATTATGCGAATATAAGCCTAAAAGCTTTGAACTGCTGCTTGTTGCATCACAGAATCTGTGGGAGGACTGTCAGGATAGCAATGTTGTATGTGTAGCTATGCCTATCAAGGTAAATGATCTGTTATCTACCATAGAGATTATGCTGCAGTCTCAGATAAGAAAAAGAAGAAAGGCCCGTACAACACCAAGGCAGAGAAGTCCCAAAGAACAGAAAATAATAGATAACGCAAAGCATCTGCTTATGGAAAGAAATAATATGACAGAGCAGGATGCGTTCAGGTATATCCAGAAGTGTAGTATGGATAGCGGTAACACTATGGTTGAGTCAGCAACGATGGTGTTAAGTATATATGCAGATGTGTAGGTACAGAAGTGTAGTTAAGGTATACATCAGTAAGGCTTTGAATACATTCTAAGACCGACATTACAGCATAATATGATGTCGGGGTCCCAAGGTCTTTCACCCACATATGAGCAAGCTCATGTGGGTTTAGACCTTTTGACCCTGGTATCATAATATAGAATATTAAGTGTGAGAATAATTATATTCAATAGAATAATCATTTTCACATAAAGAAATGGAGATTGATATGAAGTTTACAAAGATGCAGGGTGCAGGCAATGATTATGTATATGTGGATTGCACTAAGTTACCTCTGGCAAACCCATCAGAGGTGGCTGTAAGGGTGAGTGACAGACATTTTGGAATAGGTTCTGATGGACTTATACTTATAAAGCCGTCTGATAAGGCAGACTTTTTTATGGAGATGTATAACGCAGATGGTTCACAGGGACAGATGTGTGGAAATGGAATAAGATGTGTAGGAAAGTACGTATATGACAATGGTCTTACAGATAAGACAACAGTCAATGTAGAGACATTGGCAGGTATTAAGATACTTAAGTTAAATGTTGGAGATGATGGCAAGGTAGCTTCTGTAGTAGTTAATATGGGAAAACCGGAACTTGAGGCTTCAAAGGTACCTGTAGATGTTAATGCTTTAGTAGAATATAAGGCAGCTTACAGGAATACATATAAGAATGATGCCACACTGTGTCCGCTTGCTGTTAAAGCACTTGATAATGTGGAAAATGCAGTTATTAATGAAGCAATACTGGTGGATGGAAAATCATATGATATAACAGGTGTATCTATGGGTAACCCACATGATATTGTATATCTTGATAACGATATAGATATAACAAAATTCGATATAGAAAAGGTTGGACCATACTTTGAGAATCATAAGGCATTTCCAGAAAGAATCAATACAGAGTTCGTACAGGTATTAGACAGAAAAACTCTTAACATGAGAGTGTGGGAGAGAGGTTCTGGTGAGACATTCGCATGTGGAACAGGAACATGTGCGACAGTTGTTGCTACAGTTCTTAATGGCATGTGTGACAGTAAGGATGTAACAGTTCACCTTCTAGGAGGAGATCTTAAGATAACATGGGATGAAGAAAGCGGGGATGTATATATGGAAGGTCCGGCAGCTACCGTGTTTACAGGAGAGATTGAATTATAGTTAAATAAAATACAGCATTTCAGATACTGGCAGAATAATGGTATGTAAAGGAGAAAGAGATATGATGACAGATATGAATATGAATGAATTCCTTAATGTGCTTTCATCAAAGGAACCAGTTCCAGGTGGAGGCGGTGCATGTGGTTATGTTGCAGCAGTTGGCATGTCACTTGGTAACATGGTTCTTGCACTTACAACAGGAAAGAAAAAATATGCCGAATATCAGGATGAAATTGAAAAGCTTATAGTACGTGCAAATGACCTGACTAAAGAACTGGCAGAATGTATGGATAAGGATGCCAAAGCTTTCAAGCCTTTATCGGAGGCGTATGGTCTTCCTAAAGATACTGATGAGCAGTTAAAGCACCGTGAAGAGGTTATGGAAAAAGCGCTTATAGCAGCAAGTGAAGCACCACTTTCCATGATGGAGGTTATAGTTGAAGCTATTGGACTTATAGACAGGATATCTGTTATTGGCAGCAGATTAGCTATAAGTGATGCGGGAGTAGGTGTACAGATGTGTAAGGCAGCACTCAACGGAGCTTCACTTAATGTATACATAAATACAAAGCTTATGAAGGACACTGATGTGGCAGATGATATGAATACAAGGGCAGATGAGCTCATCATCAGAGGTAATCAGATGGCAGATGAGGTGTATGACAGAGTTATGGATTGTGTGAGATAGCCAGACATATATGTGTAGTTGTAATTATGATAAAAATCACAACAAAATAAAATATATTTAAATAACAAATATGGAGATATATAGATAATGGAGATATTAAAAGGACTTCCAGTAGCTAATGCCATTAATGAAAAGCTTATGGAACAGGTTAAAAGTATAGAAGGTCCACTTCCACACCTTGCTATTATCAGGGTTGGTGAAAGACCAGATGACTGCTCATATGAAAGAGGAGCTGTTAAAAAGATGGATAAGGTAGGAGTCAGATGTACAACATATACATTTGATGCTGATATAGATAATGATACCTTTCAGGCTGAGTTCGATAAGATTAACGAGAATCCTGACATAGATGGTATTCTTATGTTAAGACCACTTCCAAAGCAGCTTGATGAAAAGCAGATTGAAAACAAAATAGATCCAAGAAAGGATCTTGATGGTATATCACCTCTTAACTTAGCTAAGGTATATGCCGGTGATGAGAGTGGATATGCACCATGTACAGCAGAGGCAGTCATTGAGATGTTAGATTATGCTGGTATTGATATAAAGGGTAAAAGGGTAACAGTTGTAGGAAGAAGTCTTGTTATAGGCAAACCTGTTTCTATGCTTCTTATGAAGCGCAATGCAACAGTTACAGTATGTCATACAAAGACAGTTGACATGGCAGGTACATGTAAGAACGCTGAGATACTTGTTGCGGCAGCAGGTTCTGCACGTATGATTAAGAAGGAATATGTAGCAGATGGAGCAGTTGTCATTGATGTAGGTATTAATGTAGATGACGAGGGCAATTTATGTGGTGATGTTGATTTTGATGCTATAAGCGATATCGCAGCAGCAGCAACTCCTGTTCCTGGTGGAGTTGGTTCAGTTACTACATCTGTGCTTGCAAAGCATCTTGTTAAGGCAGCTATGGCACGTTAGCTGTATGCAATTAGTTATGCAGAATATTGTAAAAATATACAACAGTGAAATATTGGAGGTTGAGTTTTGAAAGAAAGAGAAAAGTTTGGCTCACGTTTAGGGTTTATCCTTGTGTCAGCCGGATGTGCGGTAGGACTAGGAAATGTATGGAAGTTTCCATACATATGTGGAATTAACGGAGGAGCAGCATTTGTACTGATATATCTTGTGTTCCTTGCTATTCTTGGTTTTCCTATTGTGTGTGCTGAGTTTACGATAGGACGAGGAAGCGGAAAGGGTGCAGCCAGAGCGTTTGAGGTACTAGAGAAAAAGGGAAGTAAGTGGCATTACTTTAAGTGGGTATCAGTAGTTGGAAGTTATATTCTTATGGCTTTCTATACTATGGTAGCAGGATGGATGCTTTATTATGCTTTCAAGGAAGCAAGCGGCTCACTTACAGGTGTCAGTTCAGAGCAGATAACCGCAGAGTTTGGCAATATGTTAGGTAATCCTGGAGTCATGATTGTATGGATGATGATAGCGATATTGTTGTCCTTTGGGGTATGTGCACTCGGACTGGAAAAGGGTATTGAAAAGATAACAAAGGTAATGATGTCATGTCTTATAGTGCTGATTGTTGTGCTTGCGATACATTCGCTTGTTTTACCAGGCGCATCTGAGGGTGTTAAGTTTTATCTTGTTCCTAATCTTGATACTATTAAGACAAGAGGTATAGGCCCTGTTATATTCGATGCCATGACACATGCATTTTTTACACTTAGTGTAGGTATTGGTGCTATGGAAATCTTCGGAAGCTACATGAAGAAGGATAGAACCATAGGTGGCGAAGCTGTTAACATAGTAGTACTTGATACATTCGTTGCACTTATGGCTGGGTTTATTATTATACCAGCATGTTTTTCATTTGGAGTACAGCCTGATGCAGGTCCTTCGCTGCTTTTTAAGACACTTCCGAATGTGTTTAACAGCATGGCTGGTGGAAGAGTATGGGGAACAGCATTCTTTATATTTATGTCGTTTGCGGCGCTTTCAACGGTTATAGCTGTATTCGAGAATATTATTTCGTTTTACATAGACCTTAAGGGTTATTCAAGAAAAAAGGTAGTGCTGTGGAATATTATATTTATGTCGTTGCTTTCAGTTCCAGCAGTATTAGGTTTTAATGTGCTTTCAGGTTTTGAACCTCTTGGTCCTGGAACTGGTATTATGGATCTTGAAGACTTCCTTGTATCATATAATCTTCTTCCACTTGGAAGTATGATATTCGTGTTATTCTGTACAAAGAAGAATGGCTGGGGCTGGGAAGGCTTCAGACAGGAAGCTAATACAGGTAAGGGCATAAAGTTCCCTGAATGTTTCAGGTTCTATATGAGTTATATACTTCCGGCGATTATTGTAATTGTATATCTTAAGGGATATTACGATACATTTGCAAAGCTTGGAACATCATATCTTGTTGGATGGATGATATTCGCAGTGGTGATGTTGTGTGCAATATTCGGAATTGCGAATTATAAGACAAAGGATTAGTTAGGATTTAATACAAATAATACTTTACAGGTAAGGTTATTAAACCCCAGTCACAGATGCTTAGTGCATATGTGGCTGGGGTGTTTTTATGTACAATTAATCGTGTATTAGTAATGCAGTATACAATTAACCAGCCATAAATCTCATAGCAAGTTCAACTATGAATACAGCAGCACAGCTAAACATAGCAACCTGAAAAAGGCTTTTTCCCATCCAGGCAAGTACAACAGCTATCACAAATGCAATAGCGGCGGATATAACACTGTTTGTAGATTCAAGTATGGCAGGAAACGTCATAACTGCAAGTGTTACATAAGGTACATAATACAGGAAAGACTTGATAGTTGTATTCTTGATTTCTTTTCTGATAAGTGTAAGTGGCAGTGTTCTGATAAGGTATGTTACCAATGCCATTATAAGTATGTATATATAAGTATTATGCAAAAGCATTTATTTTAGCTCCTTTAGTTTGATAATTTATTCAGTATCATGGCTTGTATCAGCAGAATTGTCGTTTTCTTTAACAGGAAACAATACAGCAGCCGCAAGTGAAATAACTACTGTAAGGATAATAATACGTGTTCCAGATGATATCGAACTGACAACAGGTGCATAAGAGAATATGCAGCTTATAATCATAGATATAGCAACAACGCAAGCTACAATTTTGTTCTTTCTTGCTGGTGGAATGATGATAGCAATAAACATTCCATATAGTCCGACACTTAGCGCACTTACGATGCTTGCTGGAAGTATGTTTCCAAAAAGTACACCAAAGTAGGTTCCAAGAACCCAGGCAGGGGATGCAACAAGCACCATGCCGTACATGTAAGCAGGATTGAGCTTTTCAGGAACAGATACACATAATCCGAATATTTCATCAGTAACAAAAAGTCCCATGATCAGTCTGTGAAAAAAAGGCATTTTGTTGTCAAGCTTCTGGCTTAACGCACACGACATAAGAAAGTATCGTGCATTGATTATAAGCTCCATGACAGCTATTTCTGTATATGTGGCGAGTGCGGCTATAAGCGTGAATCCGGCGAATTCTCCGGCAGAGGCGTGGCAGGTGATGCTGGCAAGTGCAGCCTGAAGTGCGGTAAGACCGGCATTTTTGGCAGCTATTCCAAGAGTAAAGGACACAGCAAGATATCCAAGAGCTATTGGCATACCATTGTGTATGCCTTTTTTCAGCCAGTATGATGTAGAAGTATTCATAAAGTTCTCCATTTCTATCTATTAGTAGGAAAATATATCATTTGCTTAGAAAATTTAGTTTTTCTAAGAAGATATATTCTTTAATAGGTCTTTAAGACAGTTTCTTAATATTACACCATATAAAATAAAGTGTCAAAAGTGTAAATTTTTAAATTCCGTTATTCTATTCCTGTGATTCTTTTCTTTTGTTCTACATAGGACATTATGATATGACATTGATATTTATTTATCAAACTTATATAAAAATCCAAGCAACCATTTATATAAAGTATCTTTAAAACGACGTTGAGTTGTTTAAAATGCATAAAAAACATCCAATAAATTTATAAAAATTTGATAATTGATTATACACAGGTATACTGGTATACTGCAAATGTCAAAAGGAAAGACAAAAAGCTAACAAACATTTTAAAACACAATCAATAACAAAGTTTAAGGAGGAAACATATTATGAATACAACATTTGATTTAGGAAACGGATTAAAGGTAATCGATCTTACAAAGCCATTAGACCCAAAGACAGAGTCTAGAAGATGCCATCTTATCAGATATAATACAGGTGGACCAATCCCTGATTTCCATACAGCTATGGATCTTACAAGCCATCTTGGAACACATTGTGAGTGTCCTTATCATCATGATGATAACTGGCCATCAGTTGCAGAGCTTCCACTTACAACATTTATGGGAAGAGCAATATATGTAGATTTCAAGGATACACTTCCTCATAGAAAGCACATCAGTGCAGCAGACCTTGATAAGGCAACAGAGGGCTGGGTTAAGGAAGGAGATATTCTTATCATAGATTCTTCTTATAAGATTGATCCATTCACACCTGATACTAATACAGATAAGGATCAGAGATTATTAGTTAATGGTGAAACAGCACAGTGGTGTGTAGACCACAAGATTAAGTGTGTAGGCTTTGGTGATGGAGTTTCAATTGAGAACTGCAACGAAGATGTTAAGCCTTTCCACGATATCTGTATGGCAGAAAACATAGTATTCCTTGAGGTATTAAAGAATCTTGATAAGCTTTCACAGGATACATTCTTCATGTCATATTCACCACTTCCAATCTATGGATTAGATTCATGCCCTATCAGAGCATATGCAATCGAAGGACTTGCTGAATTTACGAGATAATATAGAAAAGCATTACGGTTGATAATCAGCCGGTAAGTCTGTAAAAGCTGATGACTATGATTATTATAGAGGCTTTTAAACAGGTGATAATATTACCGGCTGGATTTTAAAGTATGCTATATATAAAGTATATAATAAGAAATATTACGGTTCAGAAATGGAGGATTACTATGAAGATAGCAGTACTTGGAGCTGGTGCTATGGGTTCTATATATGGTGGACATCTTTCTATGAATAATGATGTTTACATGATAGATAAGAAGGAAGACCTTGTTGAGAAGATTAGTGCAGACGGATTAAAGTTATATGAAAATGATAAAGATGTTGTATACCATCCAAAGGCATTACTTAGCAGCGAAGGAATAGGTGAGGTTGATCTTGTTATTATATTTGTCAAGGCATTATACTCAAGAGCTGCGCTTATGGAAAATAAGGCTATAATCGGTGATAATACTTATGTTTTAACTCTTCAGAATGGTGCCGGACACGAAGATATTATTGAAGAGTTCGTTCCTAAGGAAAGAATTATTATAGGAACAACAGAAGATAATGGAGCTATTCTTGATAACGGATATGTTAGAAGAGGCGGCAAGGGAAAGACTAATATAGGTATGCTTGTAGAAGACAAGAATAATATGCTTGAGAAAGTAAAGGTCTGTCTTGATGGATGTGGTTTTGATACACACATTTACGATAATATACAGCAGCTTATATGGGATAAGCTCTTTACGAATGTCTCACTTAGTGCATTAACAGGAGTACTTCAGGTACCTATCGGGTTCATCGCAGAGGATGAATATGCATGGAATATGACAGTTACACTTATAAAAGAAGCAATGCAGGTAGCAAAGGCTATGGGACTTGAGTTTGATGAGGATGAAATGATTGAGAGAGTAAGAAATACTTCAATCAATTCACCAGAAGGAAGAACATCTATTTACGCAGACTTAAAGGCAGGCAGACTTACAGAAGTTAATACAATAAGTGGTGCAGTTGTGAAGGCAGGAGACAGACTTGGTGTGCCAGTTCCTTCACATAAGATGATAGTTAATATGGTTCACGCCATGGAAGATAAGAGTAAGAATAACGTCCAGTAAAAGATATAGAATTATTGAATAGATTGCTGGTAAATAAAAATATTAGCATGTATTAATATAATATCAGCGAGAACAGACAGAAACTAAATATAGAGAATAATAAAAATAATTAAAATTAAGGAATGTCTGCTAACGGAATACAGACGAAAAGGAGCAACAAAATGATATTTTCATCAATTCACACAAAGGATGATTATTCTAATTATCCAAAGGCAGTACAAAGAGCAATCGAATACTTAAAGAGCAATGATTTCACAAAGATGGAGCCAGGCGTATACGAAATAGAAGGAAAGCAGTTATATGCACAGGTATTTGATGCTATGACAGAACCACTTGCAGACAGAAAGCCAGAGGTTCATGAGAAGTACTTAGATGTACAGTTCCTTGTAACAGGAAGAGAAAAGTTAGGTTTTACACCAGATATAGGCAACTATGAAGTAGCTGAAAGATTTGACGAGAGAGACCTTATATTCTATAAGGAAGTTGAAAATGAAGGTTTCATCACATCTACACCAGGATGCTTCTGTGTATTCTTTCCAACAGATGTGCACAGACCACAGGTTGCAGATGGAGAACCTATTAAAGTAAGAAAAGTTGTAGTAAAGGTAAGCGTAGACCTTTTAAAGTAATCACGTAGATACATACAGGCTGCTGGCAGACATTTATCAGGGTTATGGCTGTCAGCGGGGATGTATCGGATATGGAGGAATTTATGGGCAAGAAACTAATAGCATTGATATTATGCGTAACAATGCTGGCCAGTCTTACACTTACAGGATGTTCAACTAACAGTGCGGACGGTCAGGAAGTAAAAATCATAAGAGTAGCATTCAACCAGAATGAAAATCATCCACAGTACAAGGCTATGAAGGAACTTGGTGAAAAGTTCGAGCAGGCAACTAATGGAAGATACAAGATGACTATATATGCAAATGGTGTGCTTGGTGAGCAGGGTTCTATGGCAGAGTTCATAAGAACAGGTGCTCTTGATATGGCTATCGTTCCATGTTCAGTGCCAGAAGGATATGATTCAGACTTTGCTATCGTAGGTGCCCCTTATCTTTACAAGGATATGGACCACTTAAGAAGAGCAACAGAAACTGGTGTATTCACAGACCTTTTTAAGTCAACAAGGAAATATAATTTTGAGGTTCTTACAATATATACAGCCGGCGAGAGAAACATATATGCAGCTAAGCCTATTAACTCAGCAGATGACCTTAAGGGTATGATTGTCAGAGTTAATGACAGTACTACATATCTTAACATGGTTAAGTATATGGGTGGTACAGGTACAGCAATGTCTCAGTCAGAGGTATATACAGCACTTCAGCAGGGTGTTATTGATGCAGGTGAAAACAGTGAGCTTGTATACTCAGACTTCAAGCATTATGAAGTAGCAAAGTATTATTCATATACAAGACATATCGTACATCCAGACGTAGTAGTAGCAAGTACTAACTTTCTTGACAGTATGTCAGCAGAAGACAGAGCAATATTTGACGAGCTTGTAATGGAGTCAACAGAATACGAATTTGACACATTTAAGGAAGCTGTTGAAAAAGGTAAGGAAGAAGCAGAAGCACACGGAGCAATATTTGTATATCCAGATACTAACGAATTCAGAGAGAAATGCCAGCCATTACTTGACAGTATCGCTAATCAGTCAGATATGACAAAGGATATATATAATAAGGTAGAAGCTTTACGTGACGAGAACTAATGAGGAGGTGTACTTAATATGAAGACAGTTAAAAATATATTGGATAAGATAACTTCGTATGCAAGCGTATTCATATTTATAATGATGGTGCTTATGGTAACTTATCAGGTAATTGCAAGATATATCTTCTCTGCGCCAAGCAGCGTGACAGAAATTCTTACAAGATATGCATTTGTATGGTTAATAATCATATCAGCAACATATATGTTCGGACAGAGAGAACATATCAACATAGGTGTTGTAAAGGATAAGCTTCCAGGAAAAGCAAAGACAGTAGTCAATATTATAATCGAGTGTGTAACAATAGCATTTTCAGGACTTGTAATGGTATTTGGTGGTTTCAGGATAACACATATGAACTTTGTACAGTTCGATTCAATATTACACATTCCAACAGGTATTATATATTCAATCATCCCAATATGCGGCGTGATTATTATATTCTACAGCATATATAATATCGGTCTTGAGCTTAAGAAGAAGGCAGAATAGGAGGTAAATATGAGTATAGCATTACAGGTAGCCTTAGTAATGGTTACAATACTGGTAGTACTGCTTGTTATCGGTGCTCCAATCGGTGTAGCCATAGGTATGTCATCAGCAGTTTCAATGATATGTATGATTCCAGCAGATGTTTCTTTCGCAACATCAGCACAGAGAATATTCGCGGGTTCTAACTCGTTTTCACTTATAGCCATTCCATTTTTCATTCTTGCAGGTAACATAATGAATAATGGTGGTATCGCACAGAGACTTGTAAACTGTGCCAAGGTAATCAGCGGACGTATGCCGGGTGCTCTTGCACAGTCAAATGTAGTAGCAAATATGTTATTCGGAGCAATCTCAGGCTCTGGTGCAGCAGCCGCCGCTGCTATGGGTGGTACAATCGGACCACTTGAGGAAAAAGAAGGTTATGATAAGAACTACAGTACAGCAGTAAACGTAGCTTCTGCTCCAGTAGGTATGCTTATCCCACCTAGTAACACAATGATTGTTTACTCAAGCGTTGCAGGTAGTGTTTCAATCGCAGCACTTTTCATGGCAGGTTATATTCCGGGTATCCTCTGGGGTGGTGCTGTTATGATACTTGCAGGTATTATGGCTAAGAAGCGTGGTTATCAGGCAGAATCAAGAGTTCCTCTTAATGTTGCTCTTAAGACATTCTGGCAGGCAATCCCAAGCCTTTTACTTATCGTAATCGTAATCGGAGGTATCCTTGGAGGTATCTTCACAGCAACAGAAGGTTCTGCTATCGCAGTAGTATATGCAACAGTATTATCACTTATATACAGAGCATTTAAGCTTAAGGATATTCCTAGAATTGTCCTTGAGGCAGCTAAGACAACAGGTATTATCACATTCATGATCGGTCTTTCATCTATTATGTCATGGGCTATGGCATTTACAGGAATTCCGGATATGATAGCTAAGGCAATACTTGGTCTTACAACTAATAAGTTCCTTATATTACTTCTTATAAATGTATTATTACTTGTAGTTGGTACATTTATGGATGTAACACCAGCGATACTTATATTTACACCAATCCTTTTACCAATCTGTAAGTCACTTGGTATGGATGCTATCCACTTTGGTATCTTACTCTGCTTCAACTTATCAATTGGTACAATAACACCTCCTGTTGGAACAATTCTTTTCACAGGATGCCGTGTTGGTGGAACAACAATCGAGAGCGTTATAAAGACACTGCTTCCTTACTTCGGAGTAATCCTTATAGCATTGTTACTTGTAACATATATTCCTCAGATATCAATGTTCCTACCACATATACTTGGACTGGTATAATTAATATCTCATAAATAAATTGATTGTTTTTGATAAACTTGATAAATAAATAATGCCGCAGGTCAGATATAAAAGTTGATTTATGTGGATTAAATAATTGCATAATGATACAAATGTGGAATACCCTTCACATTTATATAAAACTTTTTTCCTAATATTATACAAAGAGACACCGTGGTGGCTGAAAGGCTGACGCGGTGTTTCTTTGTATTTTTTTGTTAATCTTTCGAGTTATGAATTTTGTTGTGGATAACACCTGAATATATAGTACTAATGTACTAAAAAAAGACGAATAAAAGCTAAAAAATTCAGTGGTTGATATATAAACTGAAAAAATATTAGTTGTATAAAATTAGTGCAGGTTGTATTCTTTAGTTAAAACAGGTGGACAAATTTTGTCCAAAGTCAACAAAAAAGACAGTGCATATAAAAACAATTAATGATGGTAATTATAGGTTTCTTATGCATGGAAAGGGAGAAAAGATGAAGAAATCAGTAAGGAAGAAAGGATGGTTTAAGAGAATATCGGCTGTGATTATGGCTGTGGCTTTAATCCTGTCGGGGCTCTATATACCGGATGGGCTGTTTGCGGTTAAGGCGAAGGCGGCGGAGAGTATGTCTGCTACATGGACATATGAAGATACGAACGATAAAATGTATGATAGCAATGGTAATAACGTTACAAAGTTGCAAAAAAATAGTGGAAAATTACTTAATTCAAAAGGTGATGAATTAGTAATTGATGCTACATCAGGCAAGTTTTCAAGCAATGGAAGCAATGCATATCAGACTAATAATGGTACTGTACTTACATTTCCTGTAGTTGCAGGTGCAGGTAATTGTACAATTACTCTGAAGTCAGAAAGTGCATTAACTGTTTCTGATATCGAGTTAGATGGTATGGAAGATGTTACTGTACAATCTAAAGGAAGCAAAATATATGAGATAACAGGATATGTAAAGAAAAATGCAGAGAATGTGGCTCTTACAATAGATATTAATACATATCTGTATTCTATGCAGATAGACTCTTCCACAAGCGCTGCAACAACATCAGCAGCATTTTCTGCTGATAAGCTTAGCGAGTTTGAAACAGGGAAGACAATTTCAGCAGAGTGGAGCTATGATAATACAATTTCAGATAATAAGACAACTATCCAATCAGGCAATGGAACATATACTAATTCAGATGGTGATGTGTTATATGTAGATGCATCTAGTGGAAAGTTTGCGCCTAGTTCATCAAATAAAAGAATTCAGGTTAATCTTAAAACTCAATTAACAATGCCTGCAATGGGTGATAAAGCGGTAATCAGGCTTACGGCATATAAGAATACTTGTGATGATAAGGACGAAAATGAAGAAAAAGTAAAAGATATATCGAATATATTAGGTAAATATCTTGATTTATCAGGTCGAGTATTAGAAAAGGCAGAGTGTGTTTCATGTGCTGCTAATTCAGAAGATAAGAATTATCTTGATTTGGAATTTGTTTGTTATCTCACAGGTGATGAGGGAGAACTTACATTAAACTTTTTAAATACAACTGACGGAAAAAATAATTATATCAAGTCCCTCTCAATACAATGTGAAGAACTTGAAAAGACAGCAATCAAAGGAACTGTCACATCTTCATCAACTATCCCAGATGGAACTTGTGTAGTTGCAACTAATAAGACTACAGGATTACAGTATTCTGGTGAAATATCAGATAAGATGTATTCTATTGAAGTTCCAGTAGAAGATACAGAAATGGAATATGAGTTATCTATAAGCAATCCTGCTTATATTATAACTAGTGACATAACATCAGTAAAGATTAGCAAGGAAGCTTCAAGTGAGGTGACAGCGGATATTACAATCATGAAGCTTTCAACTAAGACAGTAAGTGGTGCTATAACAGGCTTTGCAGATGACTATGATGTATCAGAGCTTGGAATAATATTTTCAACAGATGAAGATACAGAGTATGTACCAGAGGTTACTATAGCAGATGATAAGAAGTCATATTCTGCAAAGGTTGAAGAGGAAGTAACATATAGCGTTGCACTCACAGGCGTAGATGATTATGAGATAACATCTGCACACAGTGGAATAAGCTATACAGAAGACGGAACATTAGATATAACAGCTGGGCTTAAGCCAACATATGCTGTTACACTTAATCTTCCTGACGAACCAGACCTTACAGATAAAAATGTAACTTATACATATACAGATAAGAATAATGAAAAGTATGTATATAATTTTAGCTCACAGGACAGCATTAAGTTAAGAGAGGGTTCTTATACACTTACTCTTAGCGGCGACTTTATGGCACAGCCATATAAGATTAAGTCAGGAGCTGATATAACAGTTAAGTCAGAGGCAGTGACACAGAAGATTACATTTGAACAGATAACAAGCTGGTCTTTCGCATCTGAATTCAAGGATACAATACAGAATGAAGTTGCATATTACGATGGTCTTACATTAGACACTACTAATGGAAGGATAAGGGCTAATGGTAATTCAGCCCAGTTAAATGAAGGAACTAAGATTATCATACCAGTAAGTGGAAAATGTACTATATCAGTAGAGGCATATCAGGCAGCTTATGCTTTGTATACAATAGGTGGCAAAGCAGCAAGTACAACAACAGCAGTTACAACTTACAGATATGACTCAAAAGAGGCAGGTACAGTAGAGGTAGTATCTATAAGTAATAATGCCTATATCAAGTCAATATCAGTAGTATACGATGCCAAGGAAGTTGAATATGTCAAGCAGCCAAAGATGCCAGTGATAACAGGCAATACAGGTAATCTTGTGGTACAGCCGGAAGGACAGAGACTTAAGCTGACACAGACAGGCGGTACACTTTCAGCAGATGCCAGTGACAAAACAGCTATAAGTTCAACAGTAAGTTACTATGGTTTTGAAGAAACAGCAGATATTAATAAATTATCAGCAGATATAATTATTAATTCATGTGGAAATAGCTCAAGCAACGGTTTATTCTTTGGTGCTTATGACAGCAGCAAGATAGCTACAGTTGGTATAAGAAAGTCAACAGAATTAAAGCAGATATATTACAAAGGAACAAGTGAACCAGTTGGTGCAGGAAGTTCAGTAACAGGAACAGTTGATGTTGGTACAATGGTACATTTCGAGATGGTAAAGACAGACGATGGTCTGGTTATATCTGTTACACCAAAAGGACAGAAAGAACAGCAGTTAGTGTACAAGTATACAAGTACAGAGTTGTTTAAGACAAATAAAGCTGATACAGCAGTATCTTATGGTTTCGTATTAGCCGGAGTTGAGGCGACTATTAAGAATATGAAGTATGAAGCCGCTGATGGAACAGTTCTTTATGACCAGAATAAATGTTACAAGGCAGAAGGAACAGCACCAGAAATAGATACAGTTACAGCTATAGGTTCAGACACAAGAGAATATATAGATGTAAGCTGGACTAATAAAGTAGAGGCAGACGGAGATGGCTTATATGTACTTGAAGTATCACAGGATAATGGAAGTACATGGAGTAAGGTTGAGTCTGCACTCACAGATACTTCATACAGATATGTATTAAAAGAAGCTGGCAATTACAAGTTCAGGGTAAGCGGAAAGCTTGGTGTTGACGGTGAGATTAATTCATACGTTGAATCAGATGATGTATATATATTGCCTGCACTTGATAAGCCAGTACTTAGTATATCATCAACAAGTGAGAAGATTAACCTTGCATGGGATAAGGTTGATGGAGCAGATACATATGAGGTGTATCGTTATTCATATGATGAAACAAGTGATAATGCTAAGCTTATAGCAACAGTAAGCGATTGTGCTTATGAAGATAGTGATGTTGAAGCTGAGATGCCATACTATTACTATGCTATAGCATATTCACATAAAGATGGCAAAGTTGATAATAATAGTAATCCATCTGAGGCAGTATGGGCAGTACCAAGTGCCGGACATACTGGTGAGTATGTATACGAAGACTCATCAGCAGGACTTACTATAACTAAAAGGTCATATAACACAGTATATGATGGAAAGCTTACACTTGAAGGTGTTGTTGAGAAGCAGTCAACAGTTACATTAAAGATTAATGGAAATGTTGCTGATGAACAGGCAGTAGGCGTTAAGGGAACATTTACATTTACAGATGAAGAGCTTTCAGCGGGAAGAAATGATGTTGAATTACTTATAACAGATAAAGATGGCAATGTAACAAGGGAAACATTCAATTATGTATATCTTACTAACTATAATAAGGTAGTTGATGCCTCATATAAAGGAACAGATGGCGATGAAGTTAATGGTATTCCTACATATAAGACAGTTCAGGCAGCAGTAAATTCAGTTGACAAGTCTAATGAAACAAGAGTAGTTATTCTTGTTAAGGAAGGCGATTATAATGAACATCTTGTTGTATCATCACCTTATATATCTCTTATAGGTGAAGACAGTGAAAAGACAAGGATATATTATGATGTAGCTGAGCTTGCCGGAGGTGACATGGGTGTGCGTTGTGCAGTACGTATTGTAAACACAGCACACAACTTTACGGCAGAGAATCTTACGTTCGAGAATACATATAAATATCTTGGAGATGGCAGTAAGAGTAATGAGTCAGCAGATGCATTAAGCAATGATGCTGATAACGCTTCATATATTAATGTAAGAATACTTGGTTATCAGGATACATTATGTGCTAACAAGGGTACACAGTATTATTACAAGTGTTACATAGCAGGTAATGTAGACTTTATATATGGTAATGAGCCAAGGGCATTATTCAACGACTGTAAGCTTGTATTCCGTTATAATGCTAACAAGAATTCAGGTTATGTATGTGCACCTAAGACTTCTGCGGATGCAGCATATGGACTTACATTTTATAAGTGCCAGGTTCTTTCAGAGGATGGATGCTCAGGTAATAAGTATTATCTTGCAAGACCTTGGGGAGCAGATGCTTATATAACATGGATAGACTGCTATATGGGTAAGATTATACGTGCAAATGCAGCTAATCCATATACAGATATGAGTGGTAATTCAGCCGCCGCAGCAAGATTTTATGAGTATGGAAGCTTTGGACCAGGATATGTTATTAATGCTAACAGAAGACAGATATCTAAGAATAAGGCAGATGAGATGATTAAGATTAATTATCTTGGATGGGACCCTTATACAGTATTTAGTGCTGTTGGTATTAATTATGCAGGAAATGTAACAACCAAAGCAGAACAGAAGTATGTAACAAAAGAATATGTATCAGATACCTACAATGAAAATGATGGTGATGATACAGGACTTTACAAGTATAATGTTGAAGGTTATGCAGCAAGTGCCGGTGTAACTGGTGGTGGCAATCTTCTTGAAGAGTCAAAGAATTATTATAAGGCAGGAAGTGCCGAAGAATTCTTAGATGCGATAAAGAGTGTTAAAGCCAGTGGACGTGCATCAGTTATAGAACTTACAGCGGATATAGCACTTGGCGATAAGGAAGTTGAAGGCTATTCAGAATATAAGTCATTTATAACTGCACATAAGAACTACCCACTTACACACCCAGACCTTATTGAGTCAGGTATATCGATGTTAAAGCTTGCAGGTATGAGCAATCTTACAATCTATTCTAAGAATGGTGCTAAGATTACACATACATGTATAGATATAACAGGTTCTGACAACATAATTATAAGAAACATTAAGTTTGATGAACTCTGGGAATGGGATGATGAAACAGAAGGTGGATATGACCGTAACGACTGGGATTATATGACTATAGAAAAGGGAAGCTCTAATATATGGATTGACCACTGTACTTTTTATAAGGCATATGATGGCGTTATAGATATTAAGACACCAACAGATAAGAGCAACATAACAATATCATGGTGTGAATTCTTTCCAGCAAGTGATGGTGGAACATTCTTTGATAATATGATGAATGCTATGAAGGCTAATCCGGATGGATATGCATATTATAAGCATTTGCTTGAATCTGGAATGACACATGAACAGATATGTAATTATGCATATGGACAGAAGAAAACACATCTTCTTGGACAGAGCGATGAGGATACATCATCTAAGAATATAACAGTAACATTTGCTAATAACTACTATAAGGATTCTATGGACAGAATGCCTAGATTAAGATTCGGTACAGCACATGTGTATAATTGTATTATGGATGCACAGAATCTTAGGAATTATCGTCTGGATATAGAAAAAACAGCAGGTTCAGAGTATGCAAAGAAGATAGTAAGTAATGGTGCTTCATCTAACTGTGGAGCACATATGCTGCTTGAGAACTGTTATATGTCAGGTATGACTAATGTACTTATAAGTGGTAATGGAAGCAGTGCAGCCGGATATATCAATGCATTTAATTCTATATATATGCTTGATGGCAAGCAGGCAGAGTTAAAGGTAGCACTTAACACAGATAAGGCAGGTGAGGTAGCACTTGTTCAGGATAGAGAAGAATTCAAGAATGCACTGCCATATAGTGATTATGTATTATATGCAGCAGACAGTCTGAGTACAGAGGTTCAGCCATATACAGGTGCTGGAAAGCTTAAAGACCTTACAGCATTACAGTGGGAAAGAACATCTTATAATGATTCGCCAATTGTGCATAAAGAACATGTATGGAATGATGGAGAAATATCAAAAGATTCTACATGTACTGAAGCAGGCTTAAAGATATATACATGTAAAGTATGCGGAGAAACTAAGAAAGAAACTATAAATGTTCTTGAACATACATGGGATGAAGGAAAGGTAACAAAAGAAGCAACTTGTGATACTGATGGTGAGATATTATACACATGTAAAGAGTGTAATACTACAAAGACAGAAGTAATCAAGGCACATGGACACAGCTACAGCGAGGAATGGACAGTAGATAAAAAAGCAACCTGTGAAGAAGCAGGAAGCAAGTCACATCACTGTACAGCAGAAGGCTGTAACAGTAAGACTGATGTAACAGAAATAGCTGCATTAGGACATAGCTGGGATGAAGGAAAGATAACAAAAGCCCCAACATGTACAGAAGCTGGTGAGAAGACATATACATGTACAAGATGTAATGCAACAAAGACAGAAGAGGTAGCAGCCTTAGGACATGCCTATAGTGAGGAATGGACAGTAGATAAAGAAGCAACCTGTGAAGAAGCAGGAAGCAAGTCACATCACTGTACAAGACCAGGCTGTGATAGTAAGTCAGAAGTGACAGAAATAGCAGCATTAGGACACGAATGGGGCGAAGGAAAAGAAACAAAAGCACCAACATGTACAGAAGCCGGTGAGAAGACATACACATGTACAAGATGTAATGCAACAAAGACAGAAGTCGTAGCAGCCTTAGGTCATGCTTATAGTGAAGAATGGACAGTAGATAAAGAAGCAACCTGTGAAGAAGCAGGAAGTAAGTCACATCACTGTACAAGATCAGGCTGTGATAGTAAGTCAGATATAACAGTTATAGAAGCCTTAGGCCATGAGTGGGGCGAAGTAAAAGAAACTAAAGCACCAACATGTACTGAAGCCGGAGAAAAAACATACACATGTACAAGATGTAATGCAACAAAGACAGAAGCGATAGCAGCCTTAGGTCATGCTTATAGTGAAGAATGGACAGTAGATAAAGAAGCAACCTGCGAGGAAGCCGGAAGTAAGTCACATCACTGTACAAGACCAGGTTGTGAAAGCAAGACAGATGTAACTGTTATAGAAGCATTAGGACATGAATGGGGTGAAGGAAAAGAAACAAAGGCACCAACATGTACTGAAGCTGGAGAGAAGACATACACATGTACAAGATGTAATGCAACAAAGACAGAAGCGATAGCAGCATTAGGTCATGCATATAGTGTAGAATGGACAGTAGATAAGGAAGCAACTTGCGAAGAAGCCGGAAGTAAATCACATCACTGTACAGCAGAAGGCTGTAACAGCAAGACAGATGTAACAGAAATAGCCGCATTAGGACATAGCTGGGATAAAGGAAAGATAACAAAAGCCCCAACATGTACAGAAACTGGTGAGAAGACATATACATGTACAAGATGTAATGTTACAAAGACAGAAGCAGTAGAAGCCCTTGGACATCATTACAGTGTAGAATGGACTATAGATAAGGAAGCTACAACTACAGAAACAGGAAGCAAGTCACATCATTGTACAGTATGTGGAGATAGGGCAGACATTACAATAATTCCTATGATTAAGGAAGAAGTTAAGGTAGATATTAAGGTCGAGGTTGTAAAGAAAGAAGACACACCAGATACAAGCATTGAAGGTTCAAAAGATGAAGTGATTAACAGTGTTCTTACAGAAGATGAAATTAAAGCTGTTAATGATGGTGCTAAAGTAGAAGTTTCATTTGATATAAGCAATATCGAAAAGACAGTAACCGACAGTGATAAGAGGCTGATTGACGATAAGCTTAAAGCTGGTGAAAAGATTGGTACAATACTTGACATCGCACTTAATAAAACTGTAGATGGTAATACAAATAGTGTTCATGAATTAAATTCAGCTATAACTCTTAAGGTTGCAGTTCCAGATAGTATTGTCAATAAGGATGCAGCAATACAAAGAGAGTATGGTGTAATAAGAATTCATAACGGAGTATCAGAAAATATAGATGCTACATACAATGCAGAAGATAATACTATCACATTTGCAACAGACAGATTTTCAACATATGCTATTGTATACAGTGATACAGTAAAGAGCACGGAAGATAATAACAAGCCAACAACGGATAATAACAAGCCAACAACGGGTGATAATAAGCCAACAACAGGCGATAACAAACCAACTACAGATAATAACAAACCAACAACAGATAATAATGAAGCCGCAACAAAGGATAATTCATCAACAGGTATTACAGATAATGGAAGTACAGCCTCTAGTAATTCTGATAAAACAAATGCTATATCAGAAGGTTCATCAGAGACAGTTGATAATGATGTTGCTACAGCAGATACAATGTATCCGGTAGTGTTAGTATGGTTAATGTTTGTTATAGGTTCAGGCGTAACAGGTGTTTTATTACAAAGAAGAAAAAAGAATATGTAATAAAATAAATGCAGATTAATTAAAAATTCAAAGATGACAGTTCATTCACATAAGTGTGGTGGGCTGTCATTTTTTGATTTTAATCAAAGCTGATAAATTTTATTATTTGATTATTGTTAAGAGTAATTATTAGATTTTAGTTCTGATTTTACATTGATTTTAGTTGACATAATAAATTACAGATTATAAAATAAAACCGCCGTAAGAGTATTATATACGGCTGCTGATATTATGCAGTATATAAAAATAAAAGTGAGGTGACGGTAATGGACGGGCATGATAGTCCTCAAATAGGGAACAATGACATAGATTATAAGCCGACAAAGCTATTGTCTGCGTTTCTTAAAAGGGCGTGTGCAATAGTCTGTTAAAGTCACATTTTTTCTAATCTTAGTCATTGTTCTTGTCAGAATGAAAGGAGAATAATGATGAATAAGATTCTATCCAATGTAGTTATGCATAAGGATTATAGCAAGGATATTGTTAGAATTCTTAAAAGCAGCAAATCTGATGAAGTAATCCGCAAGAAGTTATCAAAGTATCATGAGAATGATATAGCAGAGGCAATCAAGCTTCTGGACAAAGATACAAGAATAAAGCTTTATAAAATTCTTGGTATTGACTGGACAGCAGAGATTTTTTCATATCTGGAAGATACACCAGAGTATATAGAGGAATTATCTGTAGATGAGGCAGCAGATGTCCTTGAAAATATGGATGCAGATGATGCGGTTGATATTCTTGATAATGTGTCAGAAGAAGAAAGACAGGCCCTTATATCACATATGGAAAAGGATGCAAAGGAAGATGTATGCCTGATTTATTCATATGATGATAATGAGATTGGTAGTAAGATGACTACTAATTTCATATGTATACACAACGGACTTACAATAAAAGAAGCCATGAAAGAGCTTGTTTCGCAGGCGGAGGAAAATGATAATGTCAACACAATATATGTTGTTGATGATAATAATAAATATTATGGTGCGATAGACTTGAAAGACCTCATTGTTGCAAGAGAGTACCAGAAGCTTGAGGATATAATAAGTACATCATATCCATATGTATATGCTCACGAAAAGATGAGCGAATGTATCGAAGACTTAAAGGATTACAGCGAAGATTCAATTCCAGTATTAAATAAAGACAAAGAAATAATAGGTGTTATCACATCTTCTGATATCGTAGAAGCGGTAGATGAAGAGATGAGCGATGATTATGCAAAGCTTGCCGGTTTAACAGAAGAGAATGACCTTACAGAGGGTCTTTTTGCAAGTATGAAGAAAAGACTTCCCTGGCTTATTCTGTTACTGTTCCTTGGCATGGGCGTATCATCAGTAGTAGGTATATTTGAGAATGTAGTGTCACAGCTTGCAATTATTGTGTGTTTTCAGTCACTCATCCTTGATATGGCAGGAAATGTAGGAACGCAGTCACTTGCTGTTACAATCAGAGTTCTTATGGATGAAGATATATCAGCTAAGCAGAAGTTTGAATTCGTATTAAAAGAGATGCGCATAGGCTTTGCGAATGGCTTACTGCTTGGTTCTATGGCATTCTTACTGCTTGGAATATATATTATGGTGGTTAAGGGCAAGCCATGGCACTATGCATTTGCAATATCAGGATGTGTAGGTGCATCTTTACTGCTTGCAATGCTTATATCAAGCCTTATTGGTGTGCTTACACCAATGTTCTTCCATAAGATAAAGATAGACCCTGCTGTAGCCTCAGGCCCACTTATAACAACAATCAATGATCTCGTTGCTGTTGTCACATACTATGGACTGGCTGCTGTTGTGCTTATTGGGATGCTGCATATAACTGGGTAATTGTTATGTATATAGTGAATATGTATTAATACCTTTTGATATGAAAGCGGTAAAAGTGCAGACAAAAGAACAAAAATATATAATAAATGATTATGAAGAACATTAAAAGAATATTTGTAAAATACTTAAAAATAATATTATAATTATAAAAAGTTTTACAGAAAAGGAGATTAATAATTATGGTTAAACACGTTATATTATGGAAGTTAAAAGAAGAACTTACAGCAGAAGAAAAGGAAAATGTAAAGGCAGGTATCAAGGAAGGACTTGAGGGACTTGCAGGAAAAGTACCGGGACTTGTAGATGTCAAGGTTAATATTAATGGTTTACCAACATCAACAGTAGATGTTATGCTTGATACAACATTTACAGATGCAGATGCGCTTAAGGCATACAGCACTAATCCACTACACGTTGCAGTTGCAGATGGGAAGGTTCGTCCATATACAGCTGTAAGATCATGCCTTGATTATGAAGTGTAGAATTAACTGAAATTATTGATTAAGCTGCGAATATAAAAATTATTTACGCAGCACTATCGGAAAGGAAGTTTACTATGAGTGATATATTGGAAATAATTAAGACAAGAAGAAGTGTAAGAAAGTATAAAAGTGACAAGGTTCCTGCAGATATAATAGATAAGATAGTTGAAGCTGGAACATATGCAGCTACAGGCATGAACAGGCAGTCACCTATTATACTCGCTGTTACTGATAAGGAGCTTAGAGATAAGCTTTCTAAGATGAATGCTGCATTTATGGGTAAACCAGAAGACTTTGATCCATTTTATGGTGCACCGGTTGTACTTGTTGTCCTGGCTGATAAGAGTATGCCTACATATGTATATGATGGTTCATTAGTTATGGGTAATCTTATGCTTGAAGCACATGCACTTGGCGTAGATAGCTGCTGGATACATAGAGCTAAGGAAGAGTTTGAAAGTGCAGAGGGTAAAGAGATACTCAAATCACTTGGCATAGAAGGTGATTATGAAGGAATCGGACATTGTATACTTGGATATGCAGATGGAGAGGAGCCACAGTGCCAGCCAAGAAAGGATAACTGGGTATACAGAGTGTAATGAATATATATATCCATGAATATGTGCATAAGATTTGCAAAAGAAAATTGAAAAATATAAATAAAATTATGCAAAAGAAAATGGTGTTATAGATTGACATGATTCATAAGGATATGCTATTATTCAACTATATGAATATATTAAAGACTGGGAAAGAGACTTCTTTTCATGGAACCTGACAGGAAAGTTGATGCCGCCGACTGAAAGCATCCGCAGGGAATTGTCAAGAGGAACGCTCTGGAGTTGAATATCTGAATTATATTGCCGTTACTGCCGAAGCTATCTTTAATGCATAGATTTTTAAATGGTTATCAGAAAAGTTGTTATGAAAAGTATCAGGTGATATATGTAGGTTATTACGTTGTACGCGTTAAGTACTTAAAGAGGAATGATAAGAAGCCTGTGGGTGGTTAAGTTTGTTGATGAACAGCTATTCAGAAGCAGATTTCGTTCAATGCGGGTGGTACCGCGGATAATTATGTATTATTCGTCCCGGAATGCTGGTAAGGCATTCCGGGATTTTTTGCGTGCAGATAACGATTGCCACTAAGTTATATCGTTACAGCCTTTGCAGAAAGCAGGAGTAATATATTTATCAGCTGCAACAAGACACACATTAACAATATAAAACTATAAGAGAGGAGCTATTAAAAAATGGCAAACATTTACAGAGATGTCACATTACAGAATGTAAGTGAAAACGACATTGGAAAGCAGATGAAGGTATCAGGATGGGTTGAGAACATCCGTGACCACGGTGGAGTTTCATTTATCGATTTAAGAGATATGTACGGAGTATTACAGGTAGTTATCCGTGAACCAGAACTCTTAAAGGGTATCAAGAAGGAAGAGTGTATCAGTATCGATGGTGTTATGGAGCAGAGAGATGAGGAAACATATAATCCTAAGATTCCATCAGGAACTATTGAACTTGAAGCTAAGAAGATTACAGTATTAGGACAGGTTTACCAGCAGGTTCCATTTGAAATCCAGACATCTAAGGAAGTAAGAGAAGATGTAAGACTTAAGTACAGATACTTAGACTTAAGAAATCCTAAGGTTAAGGATAACATGATATTCCGTTCAAAGGTTATATCATTCCTTCGTCAGAAGATGACAGACATGGGCTTCCTTGAAATCCAGACACCAATTCTTTGTGCTTCATCACCAGAAGGCGCAAGAGATTATATTGTTCCATCAAGAAAGTATAAGGGTAAGTTCTATGCACTTCCACAGGCACCACAGCAGTATAAGCAGCTTCTTATGGTATCTGGTTTTGATAAGTATTTCCAGATAGCACCTTGCTTCAGAGATGAGGACGCAAGAGCTGACCGTTCACCAGGAGAGTTCTATCAGTTAGACTTTGAGATGAGCTTTGCTACTCAGGAAGAAGTATTTGCAGTAGGTGAAGAAGTGCTTACAGAAACATTTGCAAAGTTCGCACCAGAGGGTGCAGCTGTAACACAGGCACCTTATCCAATCATAAGCTATAAGCAGGCTATGCTTGAATTCGGTTCTGATAAGCCAGACCTTAGAAATCCACTTAGAATTATTGATTTGTCCGATTTCTTCAATAAATGTACATTTAAGCCTTTTCAGAACAAGACTGTAAGAGCTATCAATGTTCATGCCAAGCTTTCAAAGGGACAGCATGAGAAGCTTCTTAAGTTCGCTACAGGAATCGGTATGGGTGGACTTGGTTACCTTGAGGTTCTTGAAGACCTTTCATACAAGGGACCTATTGATAAGTTTATCCCAGATGAGCTTAAGGGCGAAATCAGAGAGCTTGCAGGACTTCAGGCAGGAGATACAATATTCTTTATCGCTGATAAGGAAGATAAGGCTGCATTCTTTGCAGGACAGATTCGTAACGAGCTTGGCGCACGCCTCGATTTAATAGAGAAAAATGCATACAGATTCTGTTATGTAAATGATTTCCCTATGTTTGAAAGAGACCCAGAAACTAAGAAGATTGGTTTTACACACAATCCATTCTCTATGCCACAGGGTGGTCTTGAAGCACTTAATACTATGGATCCACTTGATATTCTTGCTTATCAGTATGATATCGTATGTAATGGTGTTGAATTATCATCAGGTGCTGTGCGTAACCATGATATGCAGATTATGGTTAAGGCATTTGAAATTGCCGGATATGATGAAGAAGTACTTAAGGCTAAGTTTGGAGCACTTTACAACGCATTCCAGTTTGGTGCACCACCACATGCAGGTATGGCACCAGGTGTTGACCGTATGATTATGCTCCTTAGAAATGAAGAGAATATCCGTGAGGTTATTCCTTTCCCAATGAGTGGTACAGCACAGGATCTTATGTGTGGAGCACCTAATGAAGTGACAGAACAGCAGTTAAGAGAGGTTCATATTAAAGTCAGGGACTAATGGAAAAAATCCTTATATCAAAGATTTTTTTGATCTGCCTAAACATGGGAAAGCAGCGATTTGCAAAGTAAATCAGCGAATTTCTAATGTTTATATAATTGTGTAAGCTGCAAATGCAACGGAGTAATTCGAGGATATCAAATGCAGCGGAGCAATTCGCAGATATCAAAGGAAAAATATAAGACGTTAATATGAAAGAAAGGATGATATGTTATGGCTAATGTGATTAGTGATGAAACTATCGAATATGTAGGTATTCTTGCTAAGCTTGAGCTTTCTGAGTCGGAAAAAGAGGATGCCAAGAAGGATATGGCAAGCATGCTTGATTATATAGATAAGCTTGGTGAGCTTGATACAACAGGCGTTGAGCCTATGTCACACGTATTCCCTGTGAATAATGTCATGAGAGAGGATGTTGTTACTAATGGTGACGGAAGCAAGGATACACTTGCCAATGCACCAGAAGCTAATGAATATGGATTTATAGTTCCTAAGACGGTAGAGTAATAATATTGTATTTTATTGTGTTTTACGTCAGGCAGATGATACAATATCGGGATATGTTATGTACGATAACGAAATGCGTTATGTACGATAATGAAACGTGTTATGTACGATAATGAAACGTGTTATGTACGATAATGAAACGTGTTATGTACGATAATGAAA
>ENA-OURU01000037-OURU01000037.1-human-gut-metagenome-genome-assembly--contig:-NODE-37-length-172748-cov-9.660658_pt1 | contig 172748 bp, 151 predicted proteins | sample MGYA00242137_ERZ509064 | MGnify/ENA primary metagenome ERZ509064 (study PRJEB26280, sample SAMEA2338777) | human gut metagenome | biome: human gut; feature: human-associated habitat; material: faeces...
GATGGTACCAATGTTAACATGGGGTTTTGTTCTTTCATATTTTTGCTTTGCCATTCATCTTTCCTCCAAATCATAGTGGTTTTTGTTTTAAATTTGGCCTTTACGGCAATTGTACCACATTGTCTGCTTGCTGTAAACTATGTAACAGAGAATATAATAAAAAAACCTCAATATAAAATTGAGGTAAATTTTTTGGTGGCGGCGCACGGATTTGAACCGCGGACACTGCGGGTATGAACCGCATGCTCTAGCCAACTGAGCTACGCCGCCATATTTATTTGGAGCTGATGACCAGGATTGAACTGGTGACCTTATCCTTACCAAGGATACGCTCTGCCGACTGAGCTACATCAGCGTCCTAACTGAATTTGGTTGCGGGGGCTGGACTTGAACCAACGACCTTCGGGTTATGAGCCCGACGAGCTACCAACTGCTCCACCCCGCGATGAAAGTTGGTGGAGAGGGTTGGATTCGAACCAACGAAGCGAAACGCGGCAGATTTACAGTCTGCTCCCTTTAGCCACTCGGGAACCTCTCCATATTTTGGAGCTGGCAATAGGACTTGAACCCACAACCTGCTGATTACAAGTCAGCTGCTCTACCTGTTGAGCTATGCCAGCACTCGCTAGTGACAAATGATATTCTACATTATGTTTAACCATTTGTCAACAGTATTTTTACTTATTTTTTAGATTTTTTTCAAAATCTTTTAAAAGTAGAAATACCAAAGAGCAGCTACAGCAAGTATAATACGATAATATGCGAAACTTGTCAAGCTATATTTGTTCAAAAATTTCAAAAACCATAAAACGGAAAAGTAAGAAACTATAAAAGCCGTTACAAAACCGATTGCCAGCATCTGAAATTCACTGCCTGTAAGGTGGTGCATGTTCTTCATCAAATCATACAGGCAGGCTGCAAACATCAGCGGCACGGCAATTAAAAACGCAAAGGAAGCTGCCGCCTCACGGCTTAAACCCACAAGCAGGGCACCGGCAATGGTGCTGCCGCTGCGCGAAAAACCGGGCCACAGCGAAAGCAGTTGAAAAGCTCCGACAACAGCGGCCTGTTTTAATGTAAGTTTATCAATGTCATTTTCAAGCTGGTGCTGCCTGTCTTTGGTTTTATATTCGGCAAACATCATCCAGAAAGCGCCCAGAACAAGCCCTACAGCTACCGTAAACGGCGAGAAAAGGTAGGTTTTAATATAACTGTACCCCAGATAAGCAACGCCCATTACCGGTACAATTCCGGCTGCCACATGCCATACGCTGAGTCCTTTATCAGGCTGCCAGCCTTCTTTTGTAAAAAAGCGTGCAAAGCGTTCTTTGTAAATAAAAACCACCGAAAGTATTGCGCCAAGCTGAATAAATACATCAAACAAATCGGCAACAGGGCCGTCAAAGCCAAGCATATTGCCAACTATTATCATATGTCCGGTTGACGATACCGGCAAAAATTCGGTAACGCCTTCCACAATGCCTATAATTACTGCAATTAAATTGTTGTCCATGTTCATCTGCCTTCCGCCGCAAGGGCTTTAGTATATAATATTTTAATTATACTATTATTCCGGCAATCCGCCAACTAAAAATATAATACTTAAATATTAAAATAACCTTAAACAGGCAAAAGTAAAGGCAGCGGCGTCCATAACCGCTGCCTTCTGTATATTGTTGCTGCTGAAAAATCCGTTTCACGAGGCTTCAGTCACCGAAGCACAAACCCATTTGCCTTCCTGTGCGTATAATTTCACTGTCTAACGGGACTAACCGTGGTTGTGCGGCGACCTTAGCAATAGGTTCCGTTACAATTTTGTCGCCTTGCAGTGACACCATTACGTTGTATTCCTTGCGTATGCAAGCCTCGGCTGCTGCTACACCGTAGCGGGTGGAAAGTACCCTGTCAAACGCTGTAGGCGATCCGCCGCGCTGTAAATAACCTAATACTGTACACCGCGATTCAATTCCTGTCCGATTTTCAATTTCACGTACGAGTTTTTCGCCTGCCCCGCCAAGGCGGAGGGGTTCAAAACTTCCTTCAACTACTCTGGCTACGGACAGCTCACCTCCAATCGGTTTCGCACCTTCAGCCACAACAATAATACTGAACTTTTTACCGCTTTTTCTGCGCTCCTCAATCTTTCTCAGCACAGAATTTATATCGTAAGGGATTTCCGGCAGCAAAATTACATCCGCACCGCCCGCAATTCCTGAATGCAGGGCAATCCACCCGGCATAACGGCCCATAACTTCAAGCGCCATTACGCGGTGATGTGATTCTGCCGTTGTGTGCAGCCTGTCCAATGCTTCTGTCGCCATTGCCATCGCCGTGTCAAAGCCGAATGTGCGCTCCGTACACTGCAAATCATTGTCAATCGTCTTGGGCACTCCCACCACTTTAACATCGCATTCCGCAGCAAGCTTGGCTGCGATATTGAGGCTGCCGTCCCCGCCAATAACCACAAGCGCTTCAATATTCCTGTCACGCAGGTTTTTTACAACTTCTTCGCGCTTATCATAAAAAACATATTTGCCGTTTTCTTCCACGGCAAAGTGGAAGGGGTTATCACGGTTAGTCGTTCCTAAGATCGTTCCTCCACGCGGAAGAATCCCTGATACAGACGCATAATCCATTAGTTTCATCGTTCCGGTAATCAAACCATTGAATCCGTTTTCTATACCATAAATTTCGTAACCGTTCTTAAGCGCAGTCTTAACAACCGCTCTGATAACTGCGTTCAATCCCGGGCAGTCACCGCCGCCCGTAAGCACTGCTAACCTGCCTTTTACCTGTGCCATGATAACCCCCGCACTTATTTATAAAACAACTTTCAGTCTACATTCCAGAGGGTAAAGCCCTCGGCGCTGATACGGATGGACTCGGTACCGTCAAATTTATCATAGCAGAGATTGCCGTCTTCCATGTATCCCGGCCATGCCGTTACAATAACATATTTTTCACTGAGTTTTGCCAAAAGCTCGGCAATATCAATATGGAACACCGGAACAAACAAAGTTTGCAGACGGTCAAGCAAAATAACATCGGAATTATAGGTATCCAGAATTTCACCCATCATTACAGCTGCTTTGTCCCTGCGTTCTGCGGGAGGAATTTCCAAAAACTGTTCGGTAATCAAAAGGCGGCAATCAATATAATCCCATTTTTTGTCTGCTGCCGCTTCTCTTAAAACTTTACTTTTGCCGCTGCCGGGTTTGCCTGTTACAACAACCACCTTCACCGGCTGGTTTTTAGCTTCTTCAACTACTTTTTCAAATTCCTCTACCTGATTCATTTGTATTACCTCCCTTAAATTTTACGGACTTTTTACTTTGTAAAAAATATATTCGCTGTCAAGGCGCAAAATCCTCTAAAAAAAATAACATCATTCAGAAATTTCTAAACGATGTTATTTTCTGTTTCAATATTAACGCTCTCAGCGCTTGTTTTTCAGGCTGCGGCTGGCAAAACGCTCGCTGGGGTCCATGGCAAGCAGGCCGGAATAAACACTGCTTAAATCGGTGCCGCTGCCTTCGCTGGTAATATATTTTTCAAGCTTGCGTTTTACTCTCTGCAAAGCGTTGTCGATGGACTTGATATGGCGGTTCAGTTCGGTTGCAATTTCCTGATACGATTTGCCGTCAAGATAGCTTATCAGCACGCGCCATTCAAGGTCGCTCAAAATATTGTTCATTTTGTTTTCGATATCGACAAATTCCTCGCGGCTGATAATCATATCTTCGGGGTTGGCAACCTTTACTCCCGAAACCACGTCCATCAGCGTGCGGTCGGAATCTTCCTCGTAAATAGGCTTATTAAGCGATACATAGGAATTAAGCGGTATATGCTTCTGCCGTGTTGCCGTTTTAATGGCGGTAATAATCTGCCTTGTTACACAAAGCTCCGCAAAAGCGCGGAAACTTGAAAGTTTGTCCCCTTTAAAATCGCGAATCGCTTTATAAAGGCCTATCATGCCTTCCTGGATAATATCCTCGCGTTCCGCCCCTATTAAAAAATAACTTCTGGCTTTGGCACGCACAAATTTACGGTATTTGTGCAGTAAATATTCCTGAGCCAGCACATTGTCTTCCTTCGCTTTTAAAACAACTTCCTCATCGGTCATTTTTTCAAAAGCGCTGTATGGATTAGTCGGTGTTTCTGCGCTCATCTGAACGCCCTCCGTTAATTTCTTTATAAGATAAGTGCTTTAATTATACAATATTTCTTTCGGGCGCGTCAATTTACCGGCGGCGCAGTTTTTCAAAATGTGCGCGCACATGCTCATGCAGCCTTCCGCCAAGTTCATTGCGCCCCAAGCCGCCTGCCGAAGCATGTACTTTTTCTTCTATCTGTTTTTTGGCGCGTTTGTATTCTTCGCGGAACTCACGCGCTGAAATGCGGTAAGCGCCGCTGCCGAGTATATTAATCTGTTCGGCGTAGTCGCTGGTAACAACAAATACCTTGTCGCCGTTTCTGTTCAGCTCATAGGTTTTGCGTTCAATCCACGAATCTGCCGTTTCGCCTTCATCCGTATAAATAACGGTTACAGCGCCGTAGTTTTCTTCTTCACTGCTGCCCTGCACTTCCTGCGCGTCAAACACTACAAGCCCCAGATATCCTTTAAAGGCTACGTATTCGGCAATTTTTTCGCGCAGCAAATCGCGTGCGTGCTCCAAATTTTCACTGCGGATTTTCTTAAAATCGTTCCAGTTGTTTATTACGTTGTAACCGTCAACAATAAGCCACTCACGCATTTTTTGCCGCCTCTTGCCCGCGCTGGCGCACAACCTCATACATCAAAACAGCTCCCGCCGCCGCTGCATTAAGCGAATTTACGCCGCCCTGCATCGGCAGGCTGACGATAATGTCGCAGTTTTCCTTCACAAGCCGTCCGAGCCCTTTGCCTTCCGCGCCGATAACCAGCACCAGCGGCCCGGTTAAATTAGCTTTGGTATAGGGCTCGCCGTCCATATCGGCACCGGCAACCCAAAAGCCCTGTTTTTTCAAATCTTTAAGCTGCTGCACAATATTGCCTATTTGTATAACCGGCACATATTCCACCGCACCGGCGGAAATTTTAGCAACAACGGCGTTCAGCGGGCAGCTGCGTCGTTTCGGCAGCAGAATGCCGTGCACGCCTGCAGCGTCTGCCGTGCGGATAAGCGCGCCAAGGTTCTGCGGGTCCTGCAGTTCGTCAAGCAGCAGCAAAAACGGTGCTTCGCCCTTAACGGCAGCTTTTTTAAGCGCGTCCTCCAGAGTTTTAAACTCTACCGGCGCAGCATAAGCAACCACGCCCTGATGGCGCACTCCCTGTGCAAGTTTATCAAGTTTGTCGCTTTTAACAAATTCCACCGCCACGCCTTTTTTCCTGGCTGCGGCAATAATTTCCGTTACTCCCCTCGCACCGTCCTGAACCATTACTTTATTCAGGGCGCGGCCGCTGCGCAAAGCCTCTGCAACGGGGTTTCTTCCGGCAATAAATTCTTCTTTCATAACTTCACCTTTAGTTTTTTTCTGCGGCTTTTTTAGCTTTTAAAATAGCTTCAAGGCGTCCGCAGCTCATGGCACCTTCGCGACAAATGCCTTCGCTTACGCAGGTCGGGCCCGCGTTTTCAAAAATAACCGGCGCAACACGTTTGCATTCTGCCAGCATCTTTTCCGCCAGCGCGCGGATTTCCCACTGCGCACGCATGCAGCAGCGCAGGCTGAAAAAGTTCAGCAGCGAACGGGCATTAAAAGTGCAGACGATTTTTGTTTCCGCCGCATTCGGCAGCACATAGCGCGCGTCCTCTGCCGGAATGCCCATTTCCGTAAATTTATTGTAGGCATCCTGCAGCTTCTGCATTAAATCTTCAAACTCAGCTTTTGCTTCCGGTTTGTCCGCAATGGAAGGAGGCATAATTACCTCAAAATTATGTTCTTTAACATAACGCTGCGACTGCTGTGAATAAGAAGCAATGCGGTGGCGCACAAGCTGATGCGTTAAAACGCGCGAAACGCCTTCAATTGCAAAGGTAAAGGTAACATGTTCCAGCGTGGAAAAATGCCCCATCGAAACAAGTTTGCGCACCAGGGCAGCTGCCTGTTCATCAGAAATTTTTTCTTCAAGCTGCGCCGCACCGATAGGAGAATAGCAAAGACGCGCGCTCATTGCAACTGTCTTTTCCGGTTCCGGCGTATGCCTTACTAATTTTACCTGCATATTTTACCTCATTTTGTCTTAAAATCATCAATAATGATATTAAAAGCCTGTTCCATAATTGTTTCCAGGCGTTCATCTTCGTTATTTAAAAACAGCCAGCCGATAAGCGCTTCAAAAGCCGTACTCATACGGTATTCGTGCATGCTGGCACTTTTGGGCACGGAAGATTTTGTATTGCGCCCACGTTTTACAACGGCCAGCTCCTGTTCGTTAAGCGTATCCATCAAAGCTGCCAGAGCCTTGGCCTGATATACTGCCGATACCGCTTTGGAGCTTAAATCGTGTATAACACGCACATGGCTTGATGCTGCCAGAAAGCGCAGGCGTACATACAGCGAAAAAACCACATCGCCAACATACGCCAGAAGCACAGGATTCATGCTTCCTGCTTCTGGTAAAGAAACTCCGGCAGCCTGCACGGCTGCCAGAGCATGTTCTTTCACTAATTTATACTGTTCAAACTTCACTGTTTTTTCCACCGTACTCCCTGCGGAGTGTCCTCAAGCACAATGCCGAGGCCAGTTAAAGCATTGCGCAGTGCGTCTGCCTGAGCGTAATTTTTAGCGGCACGTGCTTCCTGGCGCAGGTTTACAACTGTTTCAATCAGCTTGTCTTCAAGCAAAGCATCTTTTTCTGCCGCAGGCTGTGCGGAAGTTTCCAGCACGCCGATAATGCCGCAGAACTCCGCAAAAAGTTTTTCCATATTTTCAACCAGCTTGCCGTCCGGTTTTTCGCTGCCGGTGCTGATATGCTGATGATAAATGTTAATTTCTTTTGCCAGTTCAAACATAAAGCTGATTGCAAGCGCAGTATTGAAATCGTCGCTCATGGCTTCCATAAAGCCGCTGCGCAGTTCCTCCAGTTTTGCATAAAGAGCTTTGCTGGTTTCCGTCGGGCCGCCGCTGATAAGCTGAGCCAGTTCTTTTAAATTGTCCTGTGCGGTTTTTAAACGTGCCAGACTGCGCTGAGCTTCTTTCAGGCGCTCGTCGCTGAAATCCAGCGGGCTGCGGTAATGCGTGGAAAGAATGAAAAAGCGCAGTGTTTCCGGCTCGAAATGTTCCAGAATATCGGCAACGGTAAAGAAGTTGCCAAGAGATTTGGACATTTTTTCTTCGTTAACGGTAATAAAACCGTTATGCAGCCAGTAGCGTACAAACGGATGCACGCCGGTGCAGCCTTCGGACTGGGCGATTTCGTTTTCGTGGTGCGGGAAAATAAGGTCGCTGCCGCCGCCGTGGAAGTCAAAGCTTTCGCCAAGATACTTCATGCTCATGGCAGAGCATTCAATATGCCAGCCCGGGCGTCCGTTGCCCCACGGGCTTTCCCAGTACGGTTCGCCGGGTTTGGCTGCTTTCCACAGCGCAAAATCAAACGGGTTGTGTTTTTTGTCGTTAACGTCAACACGGGCGCCGGCCATCATATCTTCCAGCTTGCGTCCGGAAAGTTCGCCGTAGCGGTCAAACTTTTCAACGCTGTAATATACGTCGCCGTCAAGCTCATAGGCATAGCCTTTATCAATAAGGGTCTGCACAACATTAATAATTTCCTGCATATGCTCGGAAACGCGCGGGTAAACATGCGCGCGGCGTACGTTCAGCTTATCCATTACTTCAAAATAAGCGTCGATATAACGCCCGCAGATGTCGCTCCACTGCACGCCTTCCTTATTCGCCGTGTTGATGATTTTATCATCAACGTCGGTAAAATTCTGCACATGCAGAACATCATAACCTTCATGTTCCAAAAAACGGCGGATAACGTCCCAGGTTACAAAGGGGCGCGCATTGCCGATATGGGGATGGTTGTACGGCGTAACGCCGCAAACATACATATAGGCTTTGCCGGGATGCAGAGGCACAAATTCTTCTTTCTTTTTGGTGAGCGTATTATAAACTTTAATAGCCATAGTAATTGCTCCTTAATATAACTTAACTCCAACTTTATCAAGGCTGTTTTTAATGCGGCTTACAGTGCGTGCAAGGCCCAGAAGCGGAACCATTTCCGCAAGTTCCGGTCCGTGCTGGTTGCCGGTAAGCGCTACGCGGATAGGCATGAACACGTTTTTGCCGCCCAGTTTGGTTTCTTTCTGAATAGCTTTAAAAGTTGCCTTTACGGAAGGGCCGTCCAAAACTTCCAGCTTCGGCAGTTTGTCAAACAGCAGGCGGATTACTTCCGGTACGGTTTCTGCCAAAAGCACGTTTTTGGCATCGTCATTTTCAAAATCAAAATTATCGGTAAAGTACATGGCAACATCATCCGGCACCTGTGCTGCGTAGGATACATGCTGCTGCGCAGTGGCAACAACGTCTTTAAGCCATTCCAGCTTGTCGCCGTATTCTTCGCCGTTAATAAAGCCTTTTTTAATCATATGCGGTTTGGCTGCTTCGTAAAACTCGTCGCGGCTCAGTTTGCGCATATAATGCTGGTTAATCCAGTTCAGTTTGTCAATGTCAAATACAGCCGGGTTCTTGGCAACATGGTCCATGCTGAACTCTTTAACAAGCTCGTCCATGCTGAAAATTTCCTGTTCGCTGTTAGGCGCCCAGCCAAGAAGTGCCAGGAAGTTGTCAATGGCTTCCGGCAGATAGCCGAGCTGGCGGTACTGGTCTACGGAAGTTGCACCGTGGCGTTTGGACATTTTGGTATGGTCCTTGCCGAGAATAAGGGAAATATGCCCAAATGTAGGCTGTTCAAAGCCAAGTGCGTCATAAATAAGGCACTGGCGCGGAGTGTTGGAAAGATGTTCCTCTGCGCGGATAACATGGGTGATATGCATTAAAGAATCGTCGATAACAACGGCATAGTTATAAGTAGGAATGCCGTCGGATTTAACGATAACAAAATCGCCGATGCCGTTGGAATCGAACACAACATCGCCGCGTACCATGTCGCGAACCAAAATCTGTTTGTCGGCAGGCACTTTAAAACGTACGGTCGGTTTTCTGCCTTCGGCTTTATATTTTTCAATCTGTTCCGGCGTTAAATGGCGGCATTTGCCCATGTAGCGCGGCATTTTGCCTTCGGCAAGCAAAGCCTGGCGTTCAGCTTCCAGTTCTTCGTCGGTGCAGTAGCAGTAATATGCCTTGCCTTCTGCCAGCAGTTTATCGGTATATTTTTTATAAATTTCCAGGCGTTCGGTCTGGCGGTAAGGGCCGTTTTCGCCGCCTACGTCAATACCTTCGTCCCAATCCATGCCAAGCCATTTTAAAGCTGCCTTAATATTTTCTTCGCTTTCACGGCTGGAACGCTCAAGGTCGGTATCTTCAATACGCAAAATCATTTTGCCGCCCATTTTGCGGGCAAACAGCCAGTTAAACAGTGCGCTGCGTGCGCCGCCGATATGGAAAGGCCCGGTAGGACTGGGCGCAAATCTTACTCTAACTTCATTAGCCATCAAACTCATTCCTCCAAAAAATTAATCTTTTATATTATAGCATAATCTGTTAAATGCGTCATATTTTAATCAGGCTTACGCAGGCTTCTGCGGCAATGCCTTCACCGCGCCCGGTAAAGCCCAGCTTTTCGGTTGTTGTAGCTTTTACGTTTACCGCGTCTTCGCCAAGTTCAAGCGCCGCCGCAAGGTTAGCCCGCATCTGCGGGATAAATCCGGCAAGCTTTGGCCTTTGCGCAATGATTGTTACATCGGCATTGTTTACGTGCCAACATCGCTCCTTTAAAAGCGCAATGACATGCGCCAGCAGCTTCATGCTGTCCGCACCTTTAAAGCGTTCGTCGGTATCTGGAAAATGCCTGCCGATATCGCCAAGAGCAGCCGCCCCCAAAAGGGCATCCATTAAAGCATGCACGGCAACATCAGCATCGCTGTGCCCGTCAAGGCCAAGTTCATAAGGCACTTCAACCCCGCACAAAATAAGTTTGCGGTTTTCCGTAAGGCGGTGCACATCAAAGCCTGTGCCTACCCTAAACTGCGGAACTTTTATTTCCTGCTGCATAGCCATTCCCCTGTCTGCACAAATTTTTTCTACCAAAAGCAAATCTTCCGGCGTGGTAATTTTAATGTTTTCGTAACTTCCTTCGGCAACGGCAACTTTTACTCCCAACCGCTCCACCAGCGAAGCGTCGTCAGTTACTGCCGCGCCGCGCAGGTTTTCGCTGCCGTAAGCGCGGTGCAAAAGTTTCGCCTTAAAAATCTGCGGCGTCTGCACTGCACGCAGCAGGCTGCGCTGCGGTGTACCGGCAACAAAGCCGTTTTCATCAATAAGCTTAATAGTATTTTTAACCGGCACCGCCGCTATGGCCGCCCCATATTTTACGGCAGCTTTCAAAGTGCGTTCAAACACCTCTTTGCCGGCAAAAGGGCGTGCGCCGTCATGCACGGCAATAAAACCGCCGCTGCCGGTTAAGGCAAGCGCATTTTTCACGCTGTCGGTGCGTTCTGCGCCGCCCGCCACAACTGCTGTATCAAGCAGCGGAAAAAGCTCCCGGTATCTGGCAAGCATATCATTTATATCGTCAATTTCAGCTGCGCCTGCGGCTATAATGGTTTTATCCGCCATGCCGGTATCATTTATCATGCGCAGGCACTGCACTAAAAGCGGCAGCCCGCCCAGCATGGCAAACACTTTGTTTTTGCCGAGGCCAAGCCTTTTCCCCGCACCGGCGGCAGGCACAATAACCGTAAGTTTATCCATACAAATCACCTGTTAGCAACTTTGGCAAAAACCATGCGCCCGGCAGAAGTCTGCAATACGGAAGTAACTTCCGCCATTACGGAAGAACCGATAAAGCGTCTGCCGTTATCGACGACTATCATTGTGCCGTCTTCAAAATAAGCAATAGCCTGCCCTGCTTCCTTGCCTTCGCGCAGCAAAAACACGTTAATGTTTTCGCCGGGCACAACCATTTGCTTAACGGCGTTGGCCAGGTCGTTAATGTTTAAAACATCAATGCCCTGAATTTCTGCCACTTTGTTCAAGTTAAAATCGTTGGTTACAATAATCCACTGTTTTTGCTGAGCCAGCTTCACCAGCTTGGCATCAACGCCTTCCAGTTCCGGATAATCGGTATCGTCAACAAAAACACGCTCCGGGTTCTCCATTTGTATTTCATGGAGCAAATCGAGCCCGCGCCTGCCCTTGCCGCGTTTTAAGCCGTCAGAAGAATCGGCCAGTGTCTGCAATTCGCGGATAACGAATTTAGGCACTATCATAAAGCCTTCCAAAAAGCCTGTTTTTAAAATATCGCCAATACGGCCGTCAATAATTACGCTTGTATCAAGCAGCTTGTTGTCGCAGTAAACGCGGTCACTATCATAAGCGTCCTTAACGGCGGCAGGTTTAACCGCGCCTTTCAGCGACGGCAGGCTCCTGTCAAAAAAGCCCACAATATCCTGATGCTTGCGCAAAGCTACCTTGGCGCCGACCATGGAAAGCACTACGCTGAAAATAAGCGGGATATACGGCCCGATAATAGGCAGATGCGAAAAAGGTCCGCCCAAAAGGTTGGCCAGCACAAGGCCGATGGCAATGCCGAAGGTTATTACCATGATGTCGCTGGTAGGAACACGTGCCAGCAAAATGGCAATTTTCTCCGTCCAGCTCGTCATTTTACGGATGATAACAGGAGCCAGTGCCATGCCCATACTGCCAAAAACAAAAATTCCGACACTGCCTGATACGATTGTTGTAAAAGCAATGCCGAAAAAGCCGTTGCCATAAAATTTGTAATCAAAGTAATCCGAAATATAAGGCAGTAAATATTCTGTAAGTATAAGTCCGGTAACAGCAAAAACAACGACTATTGTAATCCGCAGCACTCTGTTTAACATTTTCTCACCTCCTTCAGGGTATAATTAGGGATTATGTTTATTGTACTACAAATCAGCTGGCAAAAACAGTACAAAAAATAAAAAACACCGTTTTTACCGGTGTTTTTCATTCAAAAAATTTATCAAGCCACTTTTCGGCGTCTTTCTGGCTTTCATCGCAAACCAGCATCATCTCGCTCACCAGTATCTGGCGCGCGTTTCCCAAAAGCCTTCGTTCTCCGGTGGACAGCTTTTTCTCGTTTTCCTGCGTCTGCAGGATATGTATAACTTCGGCAACATCAAGCACATTGCCGCTTTTCATTTTGTCAAGATACATATTAAAGCGCCGGTTCCAGGTAATGCCTTTGGCGTTAAACTCAACCGATGTGCCGAGCACTTTTTCAATACCCGGAATTTCATCTTTGCTGATAATATGGCGCAAACCGACACGTTCCACATTTTTAAGCGGCACCATAACACGCATATCGGTAAGAAGCATTACCATAACCAGATAATCCACCGCTTCACCGGCAAGCTCATGCTGCTCTATGGCCTGCACAATACCTGCACCATGCATCGGATATACAACTTTATCTCCTACGGAAAACATCGGCGCCCCTCCTTGTACAAAATGCCAGCTTTCGCCCTAATACTCTTTTATTGTAACACCAAGGAGTAAAAATGTCAAAATTTATTTATTTTATCATAGTAGTTAATTTGTGTCAACGCTTTTGCCGCATAAAACAAACAAAAAACGGGCCGTTAAGCCCGCTTTTTTAATTAAAAATTGCGTTCAGCGCTTCTTCAAGCGTCGCCGCCTGAATAATGCCCGACGTCTTCTGCTCCATATTAAGTTTTCCCTTTGGCACTACAAATTTTGTAAAGCCAAGGTTTGCGGCATCGCGTATGCGCCGCTCCGTACCGGCAACGCGGCGTATTTCGCCGGTAAGCCCCACTTCGCCCACCGCCAGCACGCCGTGCGGCACTGGTTTGTTGCGGTAGCTAGATACCAGCGCTGCCGCCGCGGCAAGGTCTGCCGAAGGCTCGGTAATTTTCATGCCGCCAACAACGTTTAAATAAGCATCAAAATTGCCAAAATCCATGCCCAGCCGCCGCTCCAAAATAGCCAGCAGCATATTTACGCGGTTGTAGTCAAACCCAACGGCCGTGCGCCGCGGCATGCCGTAAGGCGTTTTGGCAACCAAAGCCTGCACTTCAACCATAATCGGGCGGTTGCCTTCCATACAGGCGCAAACTACGCTGCCCGGCGCGTTTTCGGCACGGTTTTCCAAAAACAGCCCGGCAGGATTGGCAACCTCCTTTAAACCGCCGGTTTCCATCGAAAATATTCCGCTTTCGCTGGTAGAACCAAAACGGTTTTTCAGCGCACGCAAAACGCGGAAGGAATATGACCTGTCACCTTCAAACTGCAGCACAACGTCAACCATATGTTCCAAAAGGCGCGGCCCGGCAATATTGCCGTCCTTGGTAACGTGCCCGATGATAATAACGGCAATGCCGGTTGCTTTGGCAAAACGCAGAAGCTTGGCAGTACATTCGCGCACCTGCCCCACGCTGCCTGCCGCCGTTTGCAGTTCAGGGTTATACATGGTCTGAATGGAATCTATAACAAGTATCTGCGGCTGTACCTCTTTGGCCTGCAACAGCACGGCGTCAAGGTCGGTAGCAGTCATCACCAGCAGCGATGTGCCCGGTTTGCCCAGTCTGCGCGCACGCATAGCGGTCTGTGCTTCCGATTCTTCACCCGACACATATAAAACTTTAATGCCCCCGGCGCTGAATCGGATACCGGCATCCAAAAGCATGGTTGATTTACCGATGCCCGGGTCGCCGCCCAAAAGCACCAGGCTGCCAGGCACAAGCCCGCCGCCGAGAACCCTGTCAAATTCGTTAATGCCTGTTTTAAGCCGCTCAACTTCCGTAAGCATTACTTTGTCAAGCGTTTTGGGCTTGGGCGCTTCTTTTGGCATTAAAAAGCTTTGCTGCGGGCCGCAAGCCGGCGTTTCCAGTTCTTCTGCCAGGCTGTCCCACGTGCCGCATTCGGGGCAGCGCCCCATCCATTTGGCTGTGGTGTAACCGCAGTTCTGGCACACAAATTTAGTTTTGGTTTTGGCCATTATTTACCTCCGCCGGATGTATTTCTTCGTGTGTTAACACCACTTCAACTTTTTTAGGCGTAAAAACAATGTTGCTGCTTTCGCCGACGCTTGCGCAAATGGTATCGCCCGCTTTAAACATACCCGCCAGGTACAAATCGCTTACGGGGTCCTCCAGCATCTTGCGTACGGCACGGCGCAAAGGCCTTGCGCCATAACGCGTATCACTGCCTTCTTTTACCAAAAGCTCCCTTGCTTCCTGCGAAACTTCCAGTGTCAGCCCGTTTTCGGCAAGTTTGGCGCGCAAATCGCGCAGCATATTTTTAATTATTTCAACAAGTTCGTCATAATGCAGGGAATCGAAAACCGTAATCTCGTCAATTCTGTTTAAAAATTCCGGGCGGAACACATTTTTAATTTCCGCAAGCACTTTATTTTTGCGGTCTTTATCTTCCTGCGCTTCGCCAAGCGTAAAGCCCAGCGGTTTGGTATCGGCAAGCATCCGCGCACCGGCGTTGCTCGTCATAATAATCACGCAGTTGCGGAAATCGGTTGTACGCCCCTGCCCGTCAGTAAGGCGCCCGTCCTCCATAATCTGCAAAAGCAGATTGAACACGTCCGGATGCGCCTTTTCAATTTCATCGAGCAAAATAATGGAATACGGCCTTCTGCGCACGGCGTCCGTAAGCTGTCCGCCTTCTTCATAGCCAACATAGCCCGGAGGTGCGCCTACAAGGCGGGATGCCGTATGTTTTTCCATGTATTCGGACATATCAAAACGGATAAGCGCACGCTCGTCGCCGAACATATTTTCTGCCAGAGCTTTTGCAAGTTCCGTTTTGCCTACGCCGGTCGGGCCAAGAAATAGGAACGAACCCACCGGCCTGTTTTTATCCTTAAACCCGGCACGCGCGCGGCGGATGGCTTTGGACACCGCTTCTACCGCTTCGCTCTGCCCGATAACACGCTTATGCAAATCGTCCTCCATATGCAGCAGGCGTTCCGATTCCGTCTGCGTAAGTTTTTGCAGAGGAATGTTCAGCCACTGGGAAATAACCGCGGCAATGTCCTCCTCGGTAACTTCCGGCTGTTTGCCTATCGCACGGTCATAATTGCTTTTTTCATAGGTAAGCCCCATTTCAAGTATGGCTTCCTTATCGCGCAGCTGCGCCGCCAGTTCATACTGTTGGCGTGAAATTGCCGAAGCCTTTTCCTTGCGTACCTGTGCAAGCTCGCGTTCTTTTTCCTGCACGGGTATGGAAAGTTTATAGTTTTGCAGTTTTACTTTTGCACAGGCCTCGTCCATCAGGTCAATGGCTTTGTCCGGCAGGTTGCGGTCGGTAATATAGCGGTTGGAAAGCTTTACCGCCGCTTCCAGCGCCGCATCGGTAACATGCAGTTTATGGAATTCTTCATATTTTTCGCACAGGCCTTTTAAAATCGACAGTGCCGCTTCAGCATCCGGCGCAGCAACTACAACCGGCTGGAACCTGCGTTCCAGAGCCGCATCTTTTTCAATATGCTTACGGTACTCGCTGAGCGTTGTAGCACCTACAACCTGCAATTCGCCCCTTGCAAGGGCAGGTTTTATAATATTGGCCGCATCGGTTCCGCCTTCCCCTGCGCCCGCACCGATAATGGTATGCAGTTCGTCTATAAAAAGAATTATATCCTTGTTTTCTTTAATGGTTTCCAGAATATCTTTCAGGCGTTCTTCAAAATCGCCCCGGTATTTGGCACCGGCCACAAGATACCCGATTTCCAACGAAAAAACGGTTTTGCTGCGCAAAAGCTCCGGCACCTTACCGTCAACAATTCGCTGTGCCAGGCCTTCTGCAACGCTTGTTTTGCCTACACCGGCCTCGCCGATTAAAACGGGGTTATTCTTCGTACGGCGGCACAAAATCTGTATAACTCTTTCAATTTCGTTTTCCCTGCCGATTACAGGGTCAATTTTCCCTGCTGCCGCCAGTTCGTTCAAATTACGCCCAAATTCGTTTAAAACCTCAAGCGATGCTTCTTCCGGCATTTCATCGTAATACGAAGGCATTTCCGGTTCTTCAAAGCCAGGAACGGACGGCTGATGTTCACGGATGGAACGGATAATCTGCCATACCTGTTCCGCAGTAATGTTAAACTTGCGCAGCACCGTGCCGCCCATGCCTTTGTCCTCGCGCAAAATGCCCATCAGCAAATGCTCGGAGCCTACCTGCGGCGATTTTAAGGCCATAGCCGTTTCGGCGGCAATTTCAAGCGCACGTTTGGCCCGCGGAGTGTAACCGATGATAATCTGCAAATTGCCTGCCGGGTCCATAGCCTTTTCCACTTCTTCCGCCACGGCAACAGGGTTAATGCCCAGCTTTTCAAGCACTCTTACTCCGTAACAGTCCTTTTCGTTTAAAAGCGCCAGCAGCAAATGCTCCGTACCGAGGTGGTCATGCCCGCGGTCCAGCGCACTGCGCATGGCATTTTCCAAAATGGAAGCCATCCGTTTGGTAAAACGGCGTTCCTGCGGTTTGGCCTGCTCACCGCCAAAAAATAATGTTTCAAGCAAATTACGCGGGTCAACAGCGCGCCCGCCGCCGCTGACGGCGTACGGCATCAGCTTTTCGGCGCAGTCCGCGCACAGCCACTTGTCAATCTGTTTATTATTTACCATGCACACTACGTGCACAACGGCTTCTTTTTTGCCGCATTTCTGGCATAACATATCTGTCACCTCACCTGCATCATCTTACTTATGGCATTCTGTAATACAGTTATTTTTTTCTTTTCATCCGCATTTATAATTTCAAGCATATATTTTAAAAGAGCATATTCGCGGGCCGTAACCATGCCGCGGTGCGCCCAATGCTCCAAAAGAGCCTGCGCAGTTTCCCGGCGTTTGGCTTCCTTGTTGGGCGGCGTAACCCGCACAATGCGCACAAAGCCGCCGCTTCCACGGCGCGATTCCACCAGATAGCCCTTTTCCGGCGTAAAGCGCGTGCTTATAACATAGCTTATCTGCGACGGCGCGCACGATAATTTATCGGCCAGTTCATTGCGCTGCACCAGCACAGTGTCCTCACTGTCCTCCAGCAACTGGCGGATAATAAAATTTTCTATTGCATCAGCAAGATTTCTCATATCTGATTACCCCATAAATTTAGATGTATTGTTTTACACTTATTATATTTGACTTTTCGACTTTTGGCAAGGCATAAATAAAAAACAGCGATGAAATTTTTGTAAATTCCACCGCTGCCATTATTTAAAAATTACAGATTTTTTGCAAACTCATAGGCATACTGCCGCGCTGCTTCGGTTTCATCAACGCAGGCACGCCATTTGCAGTTAAAGCCGGGCTGCAAATCGAACCCGCCTGCCGTAAGCATGGCTTCCATATCTTTCTGCGCACCGCCTGCCCAGCCGCAGGTGCCAAAAGCTGCCGCTTTTTTGCCTTTAGGCTGCAAGCCTTTTAAATACACCAGCATACCGCCGATTGTCGGCATCATGCCGCTGTTTAAAGTCGGTGAACCTACAAGCAGGCCGCCCGCTTCAAACAATTCTGCCGCCACAGTGCTGCACGGGGTTCTGTCCATACGCATCAGCTGCACTTTTACACCGGCAGCGGCAGCGCCTTCAACCATGGCTCGTGCCAGCGCTTCCGTGCCGCCCCACATGGTATCGTAGGCAATAACTACGCTTTTGCCGTTAACGCCAGTTCCCCATGCTGCATATTTTTCAAGAATCTGCGCAATTTTGCTGCGCCAGATAACACCGTGCGCGGGAGCAATCATTTTAATATCAAGCGCAGAGACTTTTTTAAGCGCACCGCCGATTAAACGCGCATACGGCCACAAAATATTGGCAAAATATTTTTTCGCTTCATAGAACAAAGCATATTCGTCAACTTCGTCATCAAAGCGTTTGGAAGAAGCATAATGCTGTCCAAACGCATCGTTGCTGAACAGAATGCCGTCCTGCGGGCAGTAGGTTACCATATTATCTGGCCAGTGCAGCATCGGCATGGGCACAAAAGTCAGTTCACGGCTACCAAGGCTTATTTTATCGCCTTCCTTAACAACCATAAAGTCAAAGCCGTCGCCGTAATGGCGCAAAGCCTCGTTTTTGCCCTGCATGGTAATAACAAATTTAGCATTGGGGGCCGCTTTTAAAACCTCCGGCAGCGCGCCTGCATGGTCAGGTTCAACATGGTTTACCACTACGTAATCTATTTTGGCAGGGTCAGCAACACGGCGTATTTTCTCCAAAAGTTCATCTGCATAGCAGGCCTTAACGGTATCAATAAGGCAGATTTTTTCATCAACAATTAAATAACTGTTGTATGAAGCGCCGCGCTCGGTTTTATATCCGTGAAAATCCCTCACAATCCAGTCCGTTGCACCCACATCATAAATACCGGGCACTATTTCCATTGGCATCATTGGTTGTACCTCCTTTTGTACTCATCATAAAACAAATTAAAGATAGCCGAAAGATAATTTTTTCAAGTTTTTATCTAAAAACAGCCCTGCCTGATGGAAGCTGTTTAAAGTGCTTCTGTGCCCGATGCTGATAACCGTAGTCTGCGGCATTTCGGCAGAAATTAAAGTGTACATGGCTTTTTCCGTAGCCTCGTCAAGAGCGGATGTGGCTTCATCCAAAAACAGCCAGGCTGGTTTATAAATAAGCGCACGCGCAAAAGCCACGCGCTGCTGTTCGCCGCCGCTTAAAACATGCGCCCAGTCTGCTTCAACATATAAATTTTCTGCTAAATAGCCGATACTGCATTTTGCAAGCACGTTTTTCAGTTCTTCATCGCTGCATTCATGCCCGCCGGGGTACAGCAGCGCCTCGCGCAGAGTGCCGAGCGGCAGATAAGGTTTTTGCGGAATAAACATGGTGTTTTCCGCTTCCGGCATGGCAAGCCTGCCTTTTACATACGGCCAGATGCCTGCCAGAACGCGCAGCAAAGTACTTTTGCCGCTGCCGCTTGGCCCTTTGATTAAAATATTTTCGCCGCGGCGCAGGTTAAATTCCGCACCGTCAATCAAAACATGTCCGTCCGGCAGCGTTATATCAAGCTGTCTGGCTGCAATGCCGCCATCAGATAACTCACGCTGCAAATCCGGCTGCAATTTTTCCTGCTTAACTTCGTGCATGTGCAGCCCAAAGCCGGTAAGACGGTTAACCACAGACTGCCATTCGGCAATGGAAGCGTACATATCCACAAAATACGAAAGCGATTCCTGTACTTTACCAAAAGCGTTGCTTACCTGCATCAGCCCGCCCAGCGTAATCTGGTGCGCCAGATAGCGCGGCATTGCCACAACCATCGGAAAAATAATGGCAATCTGCGAATAGCCGGAATTAATCCAGATAAGCTGTTTGCGTTTTTGAATAATTTTCCAGAAGTTATCCAAAAGCAGTGCAAAACGCTTTTTAAAAATGCTGCCCTCGCGCCCTTCGCCGCTGTAAAAGGCAATGCTCTCGGCGTTTTCGCGCATACGCATCATGCTGAAACGGAAATCTGCCTCGTAACGCTGCTGCACAAAATTAAGCCCAACCAGCTTTTTGCCGGCAACATGCGTTACCCAGGTGCCAAGCGCCGAATAAATAAGCGCCACCCACACCATATAGCCTTCAATATGGAAGCTGTGACCCCAAAGCGTAAAATCGAGCGGCCCGGAAATATTATACAAAACAAATACGAACGATACAAATGTGCATACCGCCTTTAAAACGCCGATACTGAAAGTCAGCGTCATTTCCACAAACAGGCGCACATCTTCACTGATACGCTGGTCAGGGTTATCGGTATCGGCACCGAAAACCTGCAGGCGGTAATAAGTTTTATTGCGCAGCCATTCGTCAATGTAGCGGTCTGTAAGCCAGCGGCGCCAGTTAATTATAAGCACCTGCTGCAAATAAAACGAATATACCATTAAAATAATGTACAGCGCGGCCAGCCACGAAAAATGTATCAGTTCATCAAAAATTTTCTCGGTGTCGTAATTTTGCAGCGCTTCATAAAATACGTTAAACCAGTCGTTAATTAAAACAATTACATATACAACCGCCAGTGTAAGCGCAATTATTACCGCCAGCAGGGCAAACGCCTTCAAGCGTTCTTCCGACTGCCAGTAGCTCTTGGTTAAAAACCACACATTGCGCAGAAAACGGCTTTGTTCTTTTAATCTGTTCAAGCAAATTCCCCTCTATTTCAAAATAGTTTGTTTACTCTAACTATTATACAACACAAATTTAAAAATTCCTGCTATAAAAAATGCCCCGCCGTCAAGCAGGGCATTTTTCACTAATTATTTACTTTTATCAGGCTTCTTCTTTATGCTTTTTGCTGAAGAATTTTTCTACAACTACAAAGCATACCGGAATCAGGAAGATACCGAACAGCGTGTTAAAGGTCATGCCGGCAACTACGGCGTTACCCATGGATACACGCGCGCCTGCGCCCGGGCCGGTTGCAACAGCCAGCGGCAGGCAGCCGAGGATGAATGCAAACGAAGTCATCAGAATAGGACGGAGACGGAGGCGGGATGCTTCAACAGCAGCATCAACAACGCCCATGCCTTTTTCCATATTCATCTTTGCGTATTCTACAATCAAAATTGCGTTCTTAGCAGCAAGGCCGATAAGCATAATCAAGCCAATCTGCATATAAACGTCGTTTTGCTGTCCGCGCAGGTACTGGCCGAGAATGCAGCCCAGTACGGCAGTAGGCACGGAAAGGAGAACTGCCAGAGGAATGGTCCAGCTTTCATACAAAGCTGCCAGGCAGAGGAATACGAAGATAAGGGAAATTACAAAAATCTGCATGGAGCGGTTGCCTGCTTCAATCTGGTCACGGCTCTGGTCGGTCCATTCATAGCTGTAAGTTACCGGCAAAGTTTCTGCCGCAACTTCTTCCAGAGCAGTCATAGCCTGGCCGGTGGAATAACCTTCGGCAGGGTCGCCTGCAATTTTAATAGCGCGTGCGCCGTTAAAGCGCGTCATAACAACGGAGCTGTTCTCATTGTCATAAGTTACAAGAGTGTTCAGCGGAACCATCGTGCCATCGTTGCTGCGTACAAAGAAATAACGCATATCGTCAACGTTGGAGCGGTATTTGTCATCAGCCTGCATAACAACTTTCCATGTACGGCCGAAGTTGTTCAGGTCGTTGATTTCGTAGCCGCCGAGGAAGGTCTGCAATGCGCTGAATACGCTGGAAACAGGTACGTTCAGGCTCTGTGCCTTATCACGGTCTACATTGAATTTATACATAGGCGTGGTGGTGTTCAGGGTGGTGTAAATCATGCCTATTTCAGGGCGCTGGCGTGCTTTCGCCAAAAATTCCTGCGCACGGTCATTCATCAGGCTTACATCTTCACCGCCAAGGTTCATAATGTACATGCTGAGAGAACCAGTGCTGGAAGCGCCAGGCAATGCAGGCGGCTGGAAGGCCATAACCGTGGCATCCGGGAATTTAGGACCGAGGCCCTGAATCATAGGAATGATATCCTGAATGGTGGTATCACGTTCTGCATAAGGCTTCATGGCTACAACTACGAGGCCGGCAGACGCTTTCTGCGCAGAACTCAGAATATCAACGCCGGATACTTCCATTACATAGTCAACGCCCGGGAATTTCTGAACTTCTTTACTGAGTTCGCCCATCAGCTGAATATTACGGTTGCTGGAAGCGCCTTCCGGCAGGCTGAAGGATACGGCGCTCATGCCCATATCTTCGTTAGGAACATAACCGGAAGGAGTAATCTTAAACAGGAAGCCGATTAAAATTACACCAACCAGCAGGCAGGCCATAACAACTTTTGCATGGCGGATGCATTTTTCTACGTTAGTTACGTATTTAGCCAGCGTTCTTTCAAACCATTTGTTGAAAGCATGTACGGCTTTGCCGATAAAGCCTTTAATTTCAGCTTCATCTTTTTTAGGTTTCAAAATCAGAGCGCACAGCGCCGGGGTCAGCGACAATGCGATAAGTGCCGAAAGCATCATGGAAACGGAAATGGTAATGGCAAACTGTTTGTAAAGCTCGCCAACCGTACCGCCGGTAAACGCAGTCGGGATAAATACCGCAGAAAGTACGAAGGCAATGGCCACAACAGGGCCGGAAACTTCGCTCATGGCGCGGTAGGTTGCTTCTTTAGGCGTAAGGCCAGTATCCTGAATATGATGTTCTACCGCTTCTACAACGACGATAGCATCGTCGACTACAAGGCCGATAGCAAGGATAAGTGCAAAGGCCGTCAGCGTATTAATGGTAAAGCCCAAAAGCACGAACGAAGCAAAAGTACCAACCAGAGATACCGGTACTGCCAGCAGCGGAATCAGCGTTGCGCGCCAGCTGCCGAGGAACATAAAGATTACAAAAATAACCAGTACCAGCGCTTCAAAGAAGGTATGTGCAACTTTGTTCAAAGATTCTGTAATGAACTGCGTGTTATCCTGAATAACCGTCAGTTTCATATCTGCCGGGAAACGTTTTTCGGCGTCAGCCAAAACTTCGCGGATTTGCGAAACCGTTTCAATGGAGTTGGCGTCACTGGTAAGGGATACCGGGAATACTACGGAGGCACCGCCGTTCAAACGGCTGAGTACCAGGTCGCTTCTCGGTGCTTCTTCAATACGGGCGATATCCTTTAAGTAAAGGTTTTCGCCGTTAATGGAACGGATAATAATATTGCCGAATTCTTCAGGTGTTTTTAAACGGCCCTGAGCGTTGGCGGAATATTGTTTTTCCTGCTCGTCAACAGTCGGGCGGGCACCTACGGTACCAACAGGCGCCTGAATGTTCTGCGCTTCTACCGCCGTTTCAATATCGCTTGTTGTAAGGTTAAGCTGAGCCAGTTTTTCCGGGTTCAGCCAGATACGCATGGAATATTCCGGACCGTATTCATCAACGGTGGATACGCCTTTAACGCGCTTAACAGCGTCGATAAAGTTAACGTCGGCGTATGTTCTGAGGAACATACTGTCATAAGTATTGTTAGGCGAGGTAAGTGCGAAATACATGATGGTTTCCGCAGATTCCTTCGTCGTGGTAATGCCGTATGCGGTTACTTCCTGCGGCATGGAGCTGTTTGCCTGCGATACACGGTTCTGTACTTCTACCGCAGCAATATCGGCGTTCTTTTCCAAGTTAAACTGTACGTTCAAGCTGTATTCGCCGGTAGCGGTACTGGTAGAACTCATATCCAGCATATTTTCTACGCCGTTTACCTTCTGTTCTATTGCCTGCGCAACAGATTCTTCTACCGTCTGGGCACTTGCGCCCGTATAGTTGGTAGTTACGGAAATACGCGGCTTAGTAATATTAGGATACTGGGCAATAGGCAGGCTGAAACCGGCAATAGCGCCCAGCAGCGTAATCAATATGGCCAGCACCATGGCAAAGACCGGACGGTCAATAAAAAATCGTGCCATTCAGCTTACCTCCTTATTTTGCTGCACCGGCAGCATCGCCGGATTCTGTTCTGTCGGCGGTAGTGTCAAGTTCTGCTTCCGTCATCGGTTCAGGGTTTACAAGCGCGCCGGCCGTAATTTTGCCGGTACCTTCAACAACGATTGTTTCATCGCCGTTAAGGCCGCTTTCAACCATCCACAAACGCCCTACACGAGGCCCAAGGGTAACTTCGCGCATTTCAACCTTGTTGTCTGCGCCGATAACATAAACAAATTTCTTATACATCAATTCCGTAACGGCACGCTGCGGAATGAGAAGTGCGTTAGCCCTGGTACCTGCCGTTGCCTGTACATGTGCGAACATTCCCGGCAGCAATACGCGGTTCGGGTTATCAAACAGCGCTTTAATGGTAAGCGTACCGGTGTTGGCAGTCAATGCACGGTTAACTTCGGCAATGCGGCCGGGCAGGTCATAAGTGGTGCCGTCGCTCAGAACAATGCTCAAATTTTCCAGCGGTGCTGCCTGCCCTCTGTCAACTGCAGTGTTGGCAAGCTTCAAGTATTCAGGCTCAGCCATGCTGAACTCTACAAATACCGGGTCGGTATTGGAAATTGTTGCCATGGTAGTCTGCCCGTCGGTAACATAGTTGCCTACTTCAAGGGCAGTAGTATCAATGCGTCCGGTAAACGGAGCCGTTACATTGGTTTCGTTCATATCAATCTGCGCATTTTCCAGCATGGCTTCCTGTGCGTTTACGGATGCCTGTGCCTGGTCGCGCGCCATAATGGCGTTATCGAGAGTCTGTTTGGAAACAGCGCTTTGCTCGTAAAGTTTTGTGTAGCGTTCAGCATCTACCGAAGCGTTGGCAAGCTGAGCACGGGCATTGGCAAGGTTTGCCTGTGCCCGCAAAAGGTTGGCGCGGTAGGTACGCGGGTCAATCGTGTACAAAATCTGCCCCGCCTGAACGGTTTCGCCGCCGTTAAAATACTTGCCGGTAATCTGCCCGCTTACCTGTGCTTTCAGCTCCATTTCCTGCTGAGCCTGCACAAAGCCGGTATAATCGTAAACCAGCGGTGTATCACGCTTTATTACCTGCATGGATTTTACAAGCGTAGCCTGCGGAGCCGCTGCTTTTTCGCCGCCGCAGCCGGCAAGCGAAAACACAGTTACGGCAGCAAGCGCTGCAACTGCTGCTTTGCCGCTCCTGTTCTTACGCAAAAAATTCAACATAAATCTATTCCTCCTTCTAACTTAAGTTTCAAGTACAAAAAAGCAAAAAGGATATACTTAAACCAAAGTAATATAATTATATTCCTTCAAAAGCAGAAAGGCAAACCTTAATTTTAGCAAATTTCATTAATTTTACTTATCGTTGCTTTTATTTTCTCGGTTTTTCGCCGTTAGACTCTCCAGTCAGTTCCTTTGTGGCAATTTTGTTTATTTTTTGTTATTTTTTCAGCAAATTTTTGTTAAGCATAAATTTTTCAAGTTCGGATGCCGGTATCGCGGCTTCATTCCAGCCCGTGCCGTCTTTCATCTTCTGGCAAAACACCAGATTCTTTCCATTATAATACCAGGAATTCGGCACTTCTTTGGTAAAATCAACCTTATCTTCAGCGCCGAGCAAAGCAAGCACCGGCAATAAATCCGGGTTTTCAACATCCAGAACATCGCTGATATCAAGGACTTTGCCGTCGCTGAGCGATATGTTCAGCGGCAGGCGTTCAAAAATTTCTTCGCTTCCCTCACCCATTACGCCGAAAAACATCAGCGACATCATGTCTGAACCTGCAAAAGGCACCGTATAATCAAGCTCGCAGCTTTTTTTGCCAAGCGCTGCGGCATAGGGCTGCCAAACTTTCTCCAGCTCGCCGTTAATGGTATTTTGCAGTTCCTGTTTGCCTTCAACCGCCATCAGCGGATAAGTTACGCTGCTGCCGTCCATTACTGCCTGCTGCTTGTAAAGCATGCCGTTGCCGAAAACGAGGTTGCGTCGGAATTCGCCGTTCTGCACAATTTGCGTATATAATTCGCGGTCCTTCAACTGCCAGCCGCCGTCATATTCCCATTCGGCAGCAATTTTGGCAAGCGTGTCCTCGCTGCCTGTGCCGCTTACGGTCTGCAATGTTGCAAGCTTGTCCATGCCTTCGGGGTCTGCAATAACGGCAACCCCGCTCATGCGGCTTTCCGGCTTGCGGTAGGGCTTTAACAAATTTCCGTTTCCGTCATACAGCCCGCAGTTAATATAATAATCTTTTTCGTGCGGCAGCACGCCGTATTCAACGGCTTCCGTACGCACACCGTCTTTAAAATCTTCAAACACAAATTCCGTTTTAAAACCGGGCTTAAACGCAGCGTTAACGGCTGCGCCCATATTATCGCTGCCGGTATAAATTTCCTGCACGGCATTGGGCAGCGCTGCGTCGATAATGCGCACCTGCATTTCCTGTGCCGCCCCGCTTAAAGAGCGCACAATAATCTGCTCACCCTTGCCGGTAAAATGCCCTTTCTGCAAAATATTGGCATAGCCGCCCTCAAGCGAAGGCGTATAGGCGGTTATCAGTTTGCCGCTGCCGTCTTTAATCATCAGCAGCAAATCGCCGTAATAGCTGCTGCCTCCCGTAAGTTTATTGCCCCACAGCTCGGCGGTTTCCTGCGTTCCGTTGCCGTCGGTATCCGCTTTAATGCTGGCAAGGCACACAGGTTCCGCGGCCAAAGCAGCACTATGCCCCGCCGCCAAAATAAAACCTGCCGCCAAAGCAAAAAATCTATTCCATTTCATAAATATAGCCTCCGTTATTTACAGCATTACAAATTATATTATACCAACATCGCGCTGATAACAAAAGCAAAACCTGCTCAGTAAACAAAAATAAGTTTTACAGTGTATTTTTTAATAAAAGTAGTGCATTTATCGGTTTTTTGATGTAAAATAACTGATAAGACGCTTACACAGTGTTATGCTGACAACCACTAACTACGCAAAGGATGATGACGATGAAAAAATTACTGTTTTTAATGGCAGCTCTTTGCCTGGCATTTGCCCTTACAGGCTGCGGCGGCAGCGAAAAGCAGGCACCAGCAGCGGCCAAAGCGCAGGTTAAGCTCGGCATGCTGCGCCTTACCAGCAGCGCGCCGCTGTTTATTGCTATGGACAAAGGCTTTTTTGCCGAACAGAATATAGAAATACAGCCGGAATGGTTTGACGCGGCACACCCCATTGCCGTTGCAACTGCTTCTTCGCAGGTTGACGTAGGCGCAACCGGCATTACCGCAAGCCTCTTTAACATGGCGGCAAGCGGCCAGCAGCTGGCAATTGTTGCCGATAAAGGCCGCGAAGAAAAAGGCTTCCCTTCTTCCGCACTTGTTGCGGCAGCAAACGCTTATAATAACGGCTTTACCAGCCTGGAAAGCATTAAAGGCAAACGTATCGGCATTACGCAGAAAGGTTCCACCTTCCATTATATGCTCGGCAGAATGCTTGAACAGAAAGGCATGAGCCTCGACGACGTGGAACTTGTACCGCTCGGCAAAGTAAGCGCCATAATGGCAGCGCTTGAAAGCAATCAGATTGACGGCGCCATTTTAAACGAGCCCAACATTACCAAAATGCAGACCGCAGGCACGGCGCAAACCATTGTGCAGGTTGGCGACATCATTCCTTATCAAACTTCCGCACTGTTCTTCTCGCCTGAATTTATGAAAAACGAAGACGCCAACATCCGCTTTTTAAAAGCCTATAACAAGGCCTGCCATTATTATTACGAAGCAGCCATTGAAAAGAAAGACCCCAAAAAGCTTGATGAAGTTGTAGGCATTATTGCCAAATACGTAAAAGCCCCTGCCGGTGATATTAAACTTGGCCTGCCGTATATTGACCGCGACGGCAAACTTATGGCGGACGATATTAAAACACAGATTGACTGGTATTCTTCACACGGTATGATGCAGGGCACCCTTGACCCTGCCAAAGTAGCAAATACCACTCTGCTGGAAAAAGCACTGGCACAGTAACAATTTAAGGGCGGAACAGCTTCCGCCCTTTTTATTTGGAGGCACTTATGAAACTCGTTATAGACAACGTAAGTAAAAGTTTCGTTTCGCGCACGGGGCATAACCTGCCTGTTTTGCAGGATATTAACCTTACCGTAAACGAAGAAGAATTTGTCGCCCTGGTAGGCCCGTCCGGCTGCGGCAAATCCACGCTTTTAAACATCACCGCCGGGCTGCTTGCGCCGACAAGCGGCAGCGCCAGCTTCACGCACCTGCCGCAGGGGCATGTGCCGCGCACCGGCATTGTTTTTCAGGAAACGGGGCTTTTTCCCTGGCGCAGCGTTTACGATAATATCGCCTTTGGGCTGGAAACAATGGGCGTGCCCAAACAAGAACAAAAAGACCGTATAAGCCACTACATAAACCTTGTTGGCTTAACCGGCTTTGAAAAAGCACTGCCGCACCATTTAAGCGGCGGTATGCGCCAGCGCGTAGGCATTGCCCGCGCCCTTGTAATTAACCCCGACCTGCTTTTGATGGACGAGCCTTTCAGTGCGCTGGACGCGCAGACGCGCACCATTATGCAGGAAGAACTTGTTACCCTGTGGGATAAAACGCGCCTCAGCACTTTATATGTAACCCATAACATTCAGGAAGCCGTTATGCTTGCCGACCGTGTCGTGCTGCTTTCGCGCCGTCCGGGCAAAATAAGCCGCATTTTAAATATCGGCATACCGCGCGCAGAACGCGAACTGCCGCAACATACTGAAGAAATTGCCGAATATATCCGCATTATCTGGGAACACATCAGTAAAGACGCGCGCGCAGCCTTAATGGAGGTGGAAGGCAATGAATGAATATAAAATTACCGATAAAATGCACAGCTGGCAAAAAACTTATCCGGTATGGGTTTCCGCTCTTTCCGTCATTGTGCTATTGATAATCTGGGAACTCATCTGCCGCGCAGGCATTGTTTCGCCGCTGTTTCTGCCTTCACCGACAGGTATTTTAAGCGCACTTGCCGCTATGGTTGCGGGCGGAGAAATAGCTGCAAGCCTTGCCGCAAGTATGTACCGCATCATACTGGGCTTTGTGCTCGGCAGCGTTATCGGCCTTGCCGTAGGGCTTTTTACCGGCACTTCCGCACTGATTGACCGCATTGGCTCGCCCATTGTAAACGCGCTGTACCCAATACCTAAAATTGCGCTCCTGCCGCTGTTTATTTTATGGCTCGGCATAGGCGAACTCAGCAAAGTAACAATTATCGCGCTGGGCGTGTTCTTTCCGGTAGCTATGAATACATACTCCGGCGTAAAAAATGTAGACCCGCTTTTAATTAAGGTAGCCGTAAGTTTTAACGCCACCCGCTGGATGACCTTAAAAACAGTCGTGCTTCCGGCAGCCCTGCCCATGATTTTTGCCGGGCTGCGCCTTGCGGCAGGCACCTCGCTTCTGCTTCTGGTTGCCGCAGAAATGATTGCCGCACAGGAAGGCATCGGCGCGCTGATACTGCATTACGGCGATTTGATGATTACCGACCGCTTAATGGCAGGCGTAATTGTGCTTTCGCTTTTGGGGCTGGTGTTTAACCTGCTTTTGCAATGGGCAGAAAACCGCGCCATACCCTGGAACAGATAATTTAAAATTGTATACATTATTTTTACGCGGCAGGGCTGAACTTGCCGCGTTTTTTATGGTATAATAGCGGCATACAATTTTTTGTTTTGTAAATTTATTAAGTGAGGAGCAACCGATATGAAAATTTCCCAGCGTGTACAAAATTTAAAATTATCACCTATCAGAAAGCTGGCGCCCTATGCAGATGCCGCAAAAAAAGCAGGCAAAAAAGTTTATCATCTTAACATAGGGCAGCCGGATATTGAAACTCCGCCCCAGTTTATGGACGCCATTAAAAATTTTGACGAAAAAGTTATTGCCTACGGCGCCAGCAAAGGCGAACCGTTTTTAATTGAAGCAATTCAAAAATACTATGCCGAAAAAGGCATGAACTATGAAGCAGGCGATATTTTCATCACCAACGGCGGCAGCGAAGCCCTGACCTTTGCCGTTATGGCTTTGTGCGACCCCGATGACGAAATTATGGTTTTTGAACCGTTTTACGCCAACTATACAACTTTTGCCAGCGAGTTCGGCGCTAAAATCAATGCCGTAACCACCAGCGTGGAAAACGGCTATCACCTGCCGGACGCTGCCGAAATTGAAAAACATATTACACCCAAAACCAAAGCAATTCTCTTAACCAATCCGGGCAACCCGACAGGCGTTGTTTACACCGAAGCAGAAATGCAGACCATTGCCGCGCTTGCCGTTAAACACGACCTTGCCGTAATTGCCGACGAAGTTTACCGCGAATTCGTTTACGGCGGCGAATATAAGAGCTTCGGCACCATGCCCGAGCTTGACAAAAACCTGATTATTATCGACAGCGTTTCCAAACGTTACAGTGCCTGCGGCGCACGTATCGGCTGCATTATCAGCAAAAATAAAGACTTCTGCCAGCAGATTAACAAATGCTGCCAGGGCAGGTTGTGCAGCCCGATTTTGGAAGAAGTTGGCGCAGCAGCACTTTACACAACCCCGGTAAGCTATCTGGAAGAAGTAAACAAAGAATACCAGAAACGCCGCGACACCATTGCCGAAGGGCTGAAATCACTGCCCGGCGTTGCAGCAAGCGACCCGAAAGGCGCTTTTTACGTAATGGTTAAATTCCCGGTAGACGATGCAGAAAAATTTGCCATCTGGCTGCTGGAAAACTTTGACGTTGACGGCGAAACCGTAATGTTTGCCCCCGGCAACGGCTTTTACAGCACCCCCGGCCTTGGCGTTAACGAAGCTCGCCTCGCTTACGTGCTGAACTGCGAAGATTTAAAACGCGCCATTTACATTTTAGGCGAAGCCTTAAAAGTTTACCCCGGCAGAACCTGCTGAACATAATTAAGCACAAACGGCATCACGTAAAACGTGATGCCGTTTTTATTTACTAAACCTTTTATACACAAGCTGCGCCGCTGCGGCGGTAATAAGTTCTGCCAGCCAAAAGGCATGCCAAACGCCTTGTGCGCCAAAGCTGCGGCTTAACAGCCATGCCGCCGGTATAATTATTACCACATAGCGCAAAAGTGAAATTACAAGCGACGGCATGCCATTGCCAAGCCCTTCCAGTGCGCCGCAGGCAGTTACGCTCACTGCCGATACGATAAACCCGGCACAGATTATGCGCAGCGCCTGCGCTCCGGCTTCTACAGTTACGGCATTATCGGTAAAAAAGGCCATTAAAACATCCGGCACCGTTAGGCAAATTATTGTTCCACCCAGCATAATGCCTGCGTTAAGCACCAGTGTTGTGTTGTAAATTTTCTTCACGCGCTCGTGCTCACCCGCACCATAATTAAAGCCAATCAGCGGGCGCATGCCCTGAATAATGCCGTTAGCAGGCAAGTACAAAAAAGTTTGCAGCTTGTAATAAATGCCAAGCACCACAATATAGCTCTGTGAAAAAGCCGCCAGTATGGTGTTAAGCGAAGACACAAGCAGCGAAGGCAGCGCCAGATTCAGTGTTGCCGGTATGCCGATGGCGTAAAGTTTAAAATCAAGCGCAAAATCACGTGTTAAATACCTGCGGCTTAACCTGATGCGCAGCGGATAATTTTTATAAACAAACAAGTATATTAAAAGCGTTACTATCTGCCCTATGCCTGTTGCCACAGCCGCCCCTTCTATTCCCCATTCGGGAAACGGCCCGATACCGAAAATCAAAAGCGGGTCTAAAATAATGTTGGTTATGCAGCCTGCCATTAACGCAATCATGGTAACTTTCATGTTGCCGACTGCCTGAAAGATTTTTTCAAACGCCAGCCCCAGCATGATTATCAGCGAAAAGCTGAAAGCAATATTGGAATAACGCACGCCCATATCTATAACCTGCGCATTATTTGTAAAAGCGCTTAAAAACTGCGGCATAATGGCAATGCAGGCTGCCATCAGCACCACACCGTGCAGGGCGGAAAGCGCCATGCCGTGCACCGCCGCGCGGTTAGCAGTTTCGCCTTCGCCCGCGCCAAGGTAATAGGCAATCAGCGCGTTAATGCCCACGCCAAAGCCAATGCTGACGGCGTTGATAAAATTCTGCACCGGGAACACCAGCGACAGCGCCGTCATGGCGTCCTCGCTGATTTGCGCCACAAAAAAACTATCCACAATGTTGTACAGCGAGTTCACCATCATGCTGATAACCATGGGCAGCGCCATTGAAGTTATCAGCGGCAGCACCGGTTCTTCCTTCATAAAATTTTCGTTCATATTCCCTCTCCTTCCGCTGCATTAAAAAACCACACAGCGCCCGCTAAGGCAACTGTGTGGCGAAAAGTGGCTATGCCAGAAAAATCCACAGCGAATTTTAGTATTTAGTTCTCTAAAAATATACCACAGCGGCGCACTGCTGTCAACAGGGCAAATTAAAACCCCGGCGGCGGAGCACCGGGGCCGGGGGAAAGTAGCTGCTTTAATGCAGCTTTATATGTTTTATTGTTCCGAACAAAATCCCTTATTTTAGACTGCAAATTTGTTTTATACGGCGCGGTGCGGTGTATTTCCGTTCAGCCTTCCGCGCTGCGTGGTTAATTATTTAGCAGGTTCTGCTTCAGGCATAACAGCCTCTGCGGATTCCTGTTTGCCGTTGCGTGCGGCAAAAATGGAAGCCAGAAGCGAACCGGTGATTTGGTGTACTACGCCGCCGATTGCACCGGGAACTGCTGCCATCGGAGTAAAGTGCAGAGTACCGAGTGAGCAGGCAAGTGCTGCGTTCTGCATGCCAACTTCCAGCATAACGGTAGTGCACTGCGCTCTGCCCATGCCGGCTTTTCTGGCGAGCATCCAGCCAAGGGCGTAACCGCCAAAGTTTTGCAGCACTACAACCAGAACCATAACCCAGCCGAGCCTTAAGATTGTTTCGCCGTTTAAGGCAACCATAGCGCCCATGATGGAAAGTACGCTGAATGCGGATACGAGAACCAAAAGTTTGGAGTATTTAACGACGAGTTTGTCGCCAACTGCTTTATGAACGAGGATGCCAAGCACGATTGGCAAAAGGATTACCTGAGATACGGATTTAAGCATGGCGAGGAAGGAAACTTCAACCCACTGGCCTGCCAGCATCCAGGTTAAAAACGGGGTAAGCAGCGGTGCAAGCAGAGTAGTTGCGGTAGTAAGGCAAACAGACAAGGTTACGTCGCCTTTGGCAAGATACGTCATTACGTTGGAAGCCGTACCGCCCGGGGTGGTGCCGAGGAGAATCATGCCGATTGCAAGTTCGGGAGGAAGTTCAAACCCAACGGTTAAAACGTATGCGAGGAAAGGCATGATGGTAAACTGCCCTACGCAGCCGAAGAACACTTCTTTAGGACGGCTGAGCACCAGTGCAAAGTCGCTGGCACGCAGCGTCATGCCCATGCCGAACATGATAACGGAAAGGAGCAGTACAGTCTGCGAAGCCGCCCAGGTAAAGCCCTGCGGGAAGAAGAACGCTGCCACAACAACTGCAAATACGATGTAAGTAAGATATTTGCCTACGAATTCTGCCAATTTGTTCAATACACTCATTTTTCATTTCTCCTTTGAATAAAATAATTTGTTTAATAACAAACCGGCGATTGTAAAGCTTTTTTACCAACAAAAAAGGCTTTGCCTCTTTTGTAAGAGACAAAGCCGAATAGCTCTGCGGTACCACTCTTATTGCCGTAATAATACGGCCACTTTACCGGCATCACCGAAAGTTTCACAACTGACGTTCAATGCCTGACGCTGTAACGGTCGTCCTCCGGCCACACTTACACAGGCGTTTGCCCTTCAGCTGGCAGCTCATGGGGGATTTTCATAAAGTACTTTGATCTTATCTCTCAGCTAAATGATAAGTTCTCTGGAATCTGGGCGGCTTTACTACTTTTCCCAATCAACGCAATTTGTTATTTGATGATGTTATTATAATAGGCACACAACACCTTGTCAACACTTTTGCGCTGATTTTTTTACATTTTTATTTTAAAGGTTTGTTTTCAATGTAAAATTGTAACATGCGTTACAAACTAAAATCTTAATGTGTTTTAGTTTTTGGGCAATGTACACAAAATTAATTATTTTCTTTGGCAGGTTCCTCTTTTTTCTTTTCCTTTTTAGTATTGTATTCCTGCATTACGGCGTCCATATCGCCTTTCAGCCATAACTCAACGGCGTCAGCCATCTGCTTAACGGCTTCTTCAATTAACGGCTGTTCTTCTTTGCCGAAACGGTGCAGCACATGCCCGATAACTGCCGACGCATTGCGCTCTGGGTGGCCTATGCCGATTTTAAAGCGCGGAAAATCGCCCGTGCCAAGATGCTGCTGAATGGATTTAATGCCGTTGTGCCCGCCCGCACTACCTTTGCGGCGGATGCGCAGTTTGCCGCAGGGTAAGTCGAGGTCATCCTGAATAACCGCAATATCTTCCGGGTCGATATTGTAAAAATTGGCAAAAGCACCCACGGCTTCGCCGCTTAAATTCATATAGGTGGTAGGTTTTATTAAAAATACCTTTTCGGGAACACGGTGTTCGGCGCACATGGCGCTGCGTTCATTTTTCCAGGTGGTAATGCCCCAGCGCTTTGCAAGTTCATCTGCCACCATAAAGCCGATATTATGGCGCGTGCCTTCATATTCTTTGCCAATGTTGCCAAGCCCAACTATCAGTTTCATGTTTACTCCTTAATGCAAAAATAAGGCCCGCCGCGCCTGCGGCAGGCCCATAAAATTTATTATTTGTGTTTTTCAAACAGCTGGCTTACAGACCAGTTATTGTAAATGCGCAGAATGGTTTCTGCCAGAATCGGCGCAATGGAAAGCACTTTAATTTTAGGGTGCTTTTTGGACGGCGGCAGCGGAATGGTGTTGGTAACAACAACTTCCGTAATATCCGACTGGGCAATGCGGCTTACAGCCGGGTCCGTCAAAATCGGATGCGTGCAGCATGCGTAAATTTCTTTTGCGCCAAATTTTTTAACAGCTTTGGCTGCTTCTACCAAAGAACCGGCGGTATCAATCATGTCGTCGACAAGAATTGCGGTTTTGCCTTCAACGTTGCCGATAAGATTCATAACTTCGGCTACGCCGGGTTCCGGACGGCGTTTGTCGATAATGGCCATGCCGCAGCCGAGGCGTTCTGCCATGGTGCGGGCACGGCTTACGCCGCCAAGGTCAGGTGATACAACGATGAGGTCCTCAAGATTTTTGCTTTTAATATACTCTGCCAGAATCGGCTGGCCGGGCATATGGTCAAACGGTACGTTAAAGAAGCCCTGAATCTGGGCTGCATGCAGGTCGATTGTTACAACGCGGGTAATGCCTGCACATTCCAGAAGGTCTGCCATCAGTTTTGCGGTAATAGGTTCGCGGCCGCGTGCTTTGCGGTCCTGACGGGCATAACCGTAATACGGAATAACTGCGGTAATGTGGGAAGCGGAAGCGCGTTTAAACGCATCAGCCATAATTAAAAGTTCCATTACGTTATCGTTAACGATAGGACCGCAGGTAGGCTGTACAATAAAAATGTCCTTGCCACGTACGCTTTCGTTAATCATAACCTGTACTTCGCCATTGTTAAAACGGTTGATAACGGCATCACCAACGGTTGTACCGAGATTTTCAGCAATCTCGCGTGCCAAATCAGGGTTTGCGTTACCGGTAAAAATCCTCATTCTGCTCTCATCTGACAACATGGTCATATCCCTCCAAGTATGATTGAGTTGTATAGGTATTAAATTTCCGTAACCTTATAAATATAGTATACAACTTTTTACACAGGTTTAACAAGTAGTATAGCAAAATTTATCAGTCTTCACGTTGTTTGGCTGCCCAGCCTTCAATGTTCTTCTGTTTGGCGCGGGCAATGCCAAGTGCGTCCTCAGGTACCTCTTTGGTAATAGTGGAGCCTGCGCCTACATAAGCGCCTTCACCGATGGTAACAGGCGCAACAAGGTTGCTGTTGCAGCCGATAAAAGCATTGTCGCCAATAGTGGTGCGGTGTTTTTTCTTTCCGTCATAGTTAACCATAATGCAGCCGCAGCCAATATTTACGCCGCTGCCGATATCGGTATCGCCAATGTAGGAAAGATGCGGCAGTTTGGTGCCGTAGCCAACATGAGAATTTTTAACTTCAATAAAGTTGCCGATTTTAACCTTGTCTTCAAGCACGGTATCCGGGCGCAGATGTACATAAGGCCCCATTACAACTTTATTTTTAACGGTGCAGTCGTGCCCGTAGGTAAACTGCATTTCCACTTCGCTGCCAACTTTAACATTAGTAAGGCGTACGGAAGGCCCGATTACGCAGTCAGTGCCGATTTCCGTATTGCCCTCCAGCCAGGTGTACGGGTAAATAACGGTATCGTTGCCGACTTTAACATCTTCGCCGATAAAGGTGCTTGCAGGGTCCATAATGGTTACGCCGCTGTCCATCAGCGCGCCGAGCACGCGGCAGCGCAGTTCGGCTTCTGCTTCCGCCAGCTGGCGGCGGCTGTTTACGCCCATTACCATGGCGTTATCGGCCGTAATGGCAGCGCCAACTTTTTTGCCCATGCCGTTTAATTTGGCAAGTACGTCGGTTAAATAATATTCGCCCTGCGCGTTATCGTTGGTTAAAGTATGCAGAACTTCAAACAGAAGCGGTGCTTCAAAGCAGAAAATACCGGTGTTGATTTCGGTAATGGCCTTCTGTTCCGGTGTGGCGTCTTTTTCTTCAACAATGCCTGCCACATTGCCTTCCGCATTGCGGATAATGCGCCCGTAACCGTAAGGGTTGGGCATAATTGCGGTAAGCACGGTAGCAGCAGCGCCGCTTTGTACATGCTCGTCATAAAATTTACGCAGTTCGCCGGCATCCAAAAGCGGAGTGTCGCCGCAAAGAACCATAACGGTTCCTTTAAAATCTTTCAGTTCGGCTTCAGCCTGCATTACGGCATGTCCTGTGCCGAGCTGCTCTTTTTGGTATACGCTTACGGCCTGATTGCCGATAAGTTCGTTTACAAGTTCTGCGCAGTGGCCGGTAATAACTACTTTTTTAGCGGCACCGGCTCCGTCTGCGGCGTTAAGCACTCTTTGCAGCATGGCTTTGCCGCCAACTTTATGCAAAACCTTCGGCAGTTTGGATTTCATGCGGGTGCCCATACCGGCAGCTAAAATTACAGCAACAAGTTCTGACAATTTCTATACCCCATTTCTTATTTTTTCTTGCGTTCAGCGCTTTCAAGCATGTCTTTCAGCAAAGTATGCTCGGCGTTTTCCATGTGCAGGCGGGCGGCGTTCTGCGCTCTGTCAACATCATGGGCCGCAATGCTGTCCACCAGAATGCGGTGTTCTTCCATAGTATTCTGCAAACGCCCCGGATACATCATGGAACGGCGGCGTATTACGGTAATCTGCTCGCGCAGATTGTTAATAATGCCTGCCAGGCGTTTGTTGCGGCTGGCTTTATACAAAACATCATGGAACGCGGTATCAATTTCTACAATTTTTTCAATATTGCCGTCTTCAATATGCTGGCCAATTTCCACCAAAAGGCGCTGCATGGTTTCCAGCTCCTCGTCGCTGATGCGTTCGGCGGCTAGCCCTGCGGCCAGCACTTCAAGGCTGGTGCGTATTTCGTAAACTTCGTTAATGTCTTTAATGGAAATATCGGCCACATAGGTGCCGCGGCGCGGTATCATTACCACAAAGCCTTCCAGTTCCAGCTTGCGGATTGCTTCACGCACCGGCGTACGGCTGACGCCCATTTCATCAGCCAGCTGAATTTCCATCAGCCTTTCTCCCGGGCTGAAAACGCCGTCAACAATCGCCTGGCGGATGGTTTCGCATACCAGTTCGCGCAGCGGGCGGTAGCTGTCAAGCTGAATAGGGCTTAAATGTCCGCTCATTTATATTACACTCCTTTTCACAGTTGTGGCAATCGCTGTTTCCAGTTTCCATGCCTGCAATGCTTCTATAATTTTCTGTGCTTCCTGTGTGCTGCCCGCAACGGCAAACACAGTCGGCCCGCTGCCGCTCATAAGCGCGTACTGCGCTCCTGCGGCAAGCATTTCTTTTTTTATTTTGTTAATTTCAGGGTATCTGGCGCAGGTTACGCCCTCCAGCGCGTTGCCCATGCCCGGCAGCGGCAGCACGGCATTTCCTTTTAAAAGCGCTGCTTTCAGCGTGCCAATATCAGGATGCTGCGGCCCTTTTAAAGAATCAAATTCCTTATACACCCAGGCGGTGGATACCGCTTGATGCTGTTTGGCAAGCACAATAACTGCCTCCTGCGGCTCCGGCAGCGGAGTTAATATTTCGCCGCGCCCTTCTGCAAGGGCTGTGCCGCCGCAGATGCAGAACGGCATGTCGCTGCCTATTTCCGCGGCAAGTTCTTCAAGCTGCGCCGCATTCAGGCCAAGCTGCCATAAACGGTTCAGCCCGCGCAGCACTGCCGCAGCGTCGCTGCTGCCTCCGGCAAGGCCTGCTGCCATAAAAATATGCTTATCAAGCGTTATTTTTACATCCGGCGTTTTATTAAAGCGTTCTGCCATCAGCACTGCCGCCTTATACGCAAGGTTGCTGCTGTCGCCCGGCAAATCGCTGCGGCCGGTTTGCACAACCAGCCCGCTGTGCTTTTCAAGCGTTACCGTATCGGCAAGGCTGATGCTCTGCATTACCATAGAAACCTCGTGGTAGCCGTCGGCACGTTTGCCGAGCACATCAAGCCCAAGGTTTATTTTGGCATAAGCTGTTTCTGTAATTTTTTCCATAAACATCCCTGTCAACTCAAAATTCTGTATACAATATATTTTAACATATTTTAAACATCTTGGCTTTATAACAGTTTAAAAAGTTATAAAAATTTTTAAATCTCTTTTAAATTTTTTATGCTTTTGGGGTAAATTCGCCTGTGCCAATTCCTTTTTTCTTCAAAAAATGATAAGATTATAACAGTTAAACAAATTTTAAAGGAGCGTATCAATGAGCTACCATATTTACCGTTATACCATGGTGGTTATCGGCTGCCTTATTACGGCTTCCGCCATTAACCTGTTTTACATTCCCAACATGCTGCTCAGCGGCGGCATTACGGGCCTGGGCTTTTTAATTTACTACCTTACGGGCCTGCCCATAGGCATGATGAACATTGTGCTGAACATACCGCTGTTTTACCTGGCGTGGAAGTATATGGACAAGGAATACTTTTTCGGTTCGCTTGCCAGTATGACCTTCCTTTCGCTTGCCATTGACGCACTGCATTTTTTAACGGCTTATACGCCTGACGTACCGGAAAAAATGCTCAGCTGCATTACCGGCGGCGTTATGTACGGCATCGGCATGGGCATTGTTTACCGAGTGGGCGGCGGCACCGGCGGCATGGATATCGTCGGCGGCATTATTAACAAATATTACAGCATAAGCCAGGGCACAACCAATTTTATTTTTAATATTTTCATTATGTTCTGCGGTACCATTGCCTTCGGCATTGAAGCCGTGCTTTACACGATGCTGACCTTCTTTATTGTATTTAAAGTAACAAACTCTTTTGCTTCCGGCTTCGATTACAAGAAAAATATCATCATCATCAGCGAGCATTATGAGGAAATTGCCAGCGGCATTATTAAAATAGTAGGCCGCGGCGTAACCTATTTATACGGCGAAGGCGCTTACACACATCAGCAGCGCAAAGTGCTGTTTGTTGTTGCCAAACTTACACAGGTGGCGCGCATCCGCCAGATTGTACGCAAAAAAGACCCCGGCGCTTTTATGATTATCACCGAAGCCAGCGATGTTTTCGGCAGGGGCTTTACTTCCGCCCCCAGCGGCAAGCATAAACAGAAAAAGATTTTTGCCCTGATTAACCACTACGAGGAAGAAGGAAAATAATTTGAACGGCAAAACACGCCCGGTGCTTGCCATTATGGCAGCAGCCAGTTTGTGGGGCTTTATCGGGTTGTTCTCGTACATTTTAATGTTTTACGGTTTCAGCCCGGTGCAGGTTATAGCCGTGCGCACCATTGCCGGCGCTTTATTTATGACGGCGTTTCTGCTTGTGCGTTCACCCGCCTTGCTAAAAATAAACCCGCGCGATATATGGATGTTTATTGGCACAGGTATTATCAGCGTAGTGCTGTTTAACCTTTTTTACCTTACAACTTTTACGCTCAGCAGCCTTTCGGTTGCCGTTATGCTGCTTTACACCGCGCCGGTATTTGTAATGCTGCTTTCGCTGCTTTTATTTAAAGAGCGGCTCACTTTCAGCAAAATACTGGCTCTGTGTTCCACCATTTCAGGGTGCCTGTTTTTATCGGGTATGCTTACCGGCAGCTGGCAGTGCCCGCCGGAAGCCTTTTTTACAGGCATACTTTCCGGTTTTGGCTATGCTTTATACAGCATTTTCAGCAAATATGCGCTTGTTAAATATAATTCGGCAACTATTTCCGTCTGGACTTTTTATATGGCGTCTTTGCCTTTGCTGCCGTTCTGCCAGCCGGATGTTATGTTGACTGCCTTTTCCCTTATACCCGAAACGGCAAGCGCAGCGGCAGGCATAAGCATTTTATGCACGGTACTGCCTTATTTGCTTTATACCTATGGGCTGAAATACGTTGAAGCCGGGTACGCTTCCATACTGGCAATGCTGGAACCCGTTGTTGGCTGTTTAACCGGGCTTTTGCTTTTAGGAGAAACTTTTACTTCTGCCAAGGCGGCCGGATTCTTTTTTATACTGGCAGCCATTGTTATTTTAAACAACGGCAGTATTTTTAAGAGGGGGACTGCAAAATGATTTTAATCAGCGCGTGCCTTTTGGGGCGCAACGTAAAATACAGCGGCGGCAACAATTTGTGCCCGTGGCTGGCAAAATATTATAACACGGAAGATTTTACGGCATTTTGCCCGGAATGCCTGGCAATGCTGCCCATACCCCGCCCGCCTGTAGAGATACAAAACGGCAGCGGCGAAGATGTTTTAAACGGCAAAGCCTGTGTTAAAGATAAAACAGGGCTTGACGTTACCAGGGAATTTTTAAGCGGCGCGCAAAAAGCCTTGCAGATAGCAAAAAATAAAGGTGCCAATTACGCCATTTTAAAGGCACGCAGCCCGTCCTGCGGCTGCGGCGAAATTTACGATGGCACCTTCAGCGGCGGCAAAAAATGCGGCAACGGCGTGGCAGCAGAACTTTTAATGCAGCATGGCATTAAAGTTTATACTGAAGAAACCATTACGGAAGAAGAACTTATTAAAATTTTACAGAACAAATAACAGCAAAACGCTGAACAAAAATGTTCAGCGTTTTTATTTTGCCTTGCGTACTTATTGTACGGCACAATGCACAAGTTTTTTATTCTGTTTGCGGCAGCAGGCATTATGGCAGCGCCATTTTGAAAGCAGTGCCGAACTTATAATAACAGCCACAGAGCCTGCGTTATGCACCAGCGCACCTGCCACCGGGCTTAAAAGCCCGGTTACGGCAAGTACAATAGCCGCAAAATTAAGCACTAGCGAAAAAATAATATTTTTTCTGATAGTCCGCATCATTTGCCCGGATAATTCCAGCAAATGCCCAAACTCCCTGAAATCATCATTAATAAGCACTATATCCGCGGCATCAACAGCAATATCGCTGCCTACGCCGCCCATGGCAATGCCGGTGCAGGCTTTTTTCAGCGCCGGAGCATCATTAATACCGTCGCCAAGCATACAAATATGCTCGCCCTTATCTTCGTAACCGGCAATAATGTTTAATTTATCTTCTGGCAGGCAAGCAGCATAAACTTCGTCCACCCCAACCATGGCAGCAACACTTTCTGCCGCGTTAAAATGGTCACCGGTCAGCAGCATGGTTGTTTTACCGGCGCGTTTTACTCCGGCAAGCATATCTGCAGCTTCCGGCCTTACGGTATCGGCAAGGGCAATGAATCCGGCAGCTTCGCCGTTTACAGCAACATAAATTATACTGCACCCGCATTGGGCGTATTGCTGCGCGGCGGCTGTAATTTCCCGGGCAATAATAATGCCCTCAGAGCCAAATAATTTTTCGTTGCCGGCAGTAATTTTAAGGCCGTTTACTTTGCCCTCCACCCCGCGTCCCGCATACATTTTAAAAGTGTCGGCAGGCAAAACGGTTTTGCCAAAGCTTGTAACTACGGCCTGCGCCAAAGGATGTTCCGAAAGTTTTTCCACGCTGGCGGTATATAAATATAAATCATCGTCAGTTAAAGTGTTATTAAAACTTTTTACTGCTGCCACCTGCGGCCTGCCATAAGTTAAAGTGCCCGTTTTATCAAACGCAACAAGTTTAACCTGCGCCAAGCGTTCAAGCGCATCGCCTTCGCGCACCAAAAATCCGTGGCGCGCCGCGTTGCCAATGGCAGCCATAACCGCCGTCGGTGTTGCCAGCACCAAAGCACAGGGGCAAAACACTACCAGCACCGTTACCGCGCGTATTACTTCTCCGGTAATATAACCGGTTACTACCGCCGTTGTAAGCGCCATTACCACAATCCATGTAGCCCAGCGGTCTGCAAGGCACACAATTTTTGCCTTGCCTGCGTCAGCAGACTGCACAAGGCGAATCATACGCTGTATGGAGCTGTCTTCGCCAACCTTTAGTGCCCTCATTTCAAAACTGCCAAACTGGTTTACCGTTCCGCTTGCCACTTCATCTCCGGCCGTTTTGTCTACCGGCAGGGGTTCACCCGTCATAACTGCCTGATTTACCGAAGTTTCGCCCATTGTAATTACACCGTCAGCAGGGATTGTTTCTCCCGGCAGCACACGCAGAATATCGTCCTTCCGTACATCTTCCGCACGGACAATTTCTTCCTTGCCGTCAATAATCCTGCGCGCAGTACGCGGAGAAAGGCGCACCAGTTTTTCAATGCCTGCCCTTGCGCGGGCAACGGTTGCTTCTTCCAAAAGCGAACCCAATTGCATGATAAAGGCAATTTCACCGGCAGCAAAATCCTCGCCAATAGTAAGCGAAGCAATAAGCGCTATGGAAACAAGCACGTCCGCTTTAATATCAAACTCCGTTACAAGCCCTTTCAAGGCTCCCCAAACTATGGGCACACCGCATAAAATAACTGCAAGCCATGCCAAATCAAACGGCAGCGGGCGTATATCAAGCATGCTTGCCAATAGTGCCGCACCGGAAATAGCAATGCACGCAAGCTGCACTTTCAATTCTTCATTTTGCAATATATTTTTAAAAAACTGCATCTTTACCGCCTCTTTTTATACCCATAGGGGTATAGGTATTTATATTTATAATATACTCCCGGCAAAGTGCAATGTCAATAAAAAACACCTTTAAAACTCAGCAGCAAACTTATTTTTTATGCCGGACTTCTGCTATTTTTCTTTTACAATTATAAAATTTATAGCGCTTACGGCAAATTTGGTTTATAATAAAGATAAGGAAAAATCTTTGTTATAAAGGGAGGATTGCTGTTATGGATAACTATGATAACGATTTAATTAAACTTGATTATAGAAAGCGTCCCAAAAAATCAGCTGATAATATGACCCCTTATGATAAAGCCATCCGCATTATGTTTAAGGTTTTGTTTTTTATGGTTATTTATATGTTTTTTATGGGAATTGTAAGCTACATTTTAAATGCGTTTTAACTCCGTTCTCTGGCCTCCGCATTAAGCGGGGGCTTTTTTTATGCAAAAAAATAACGCAAACACATAATGTATTTGCGTTCAGCGGTTACTGCTTATATAACTAATGCGTCAGGCCATATTGGCAAAACGCTCAACTGCTTTGGTAAAGTTTTGAATGGTTTTTTCGGCGTCGCCATGTTCAATGCCGTCGCGCACGCAGTGCTGAATATGCCCTTCCAGCACAACCTGCCCTACGCGGTGCAGTGCCGATTTGGCGGCGTTAATCTGCATAAGAATATCCTCGCAGGCCACTTCTTCGTCAACCATTCTGTCAATAGCCTGCACCTGGCCGATAATTTTTTTCAGTCGGCGGTGCAGATTGTCAGCATCCATACATTGTCTCATCTAATACCTCCCATCAGGGCGTCAGACGCCAGTTTTAAAAAGGCCAAACCAGCGGTACAATAATTACCGTGGCAGCAAAACATAACAATATCAGCGGCAGGCCCGCTTTAATATAATCCACAAAGCGGTAGTTGCCTGGGCCAACCATAAGTGTACACGGCGGCGTGCCGATTGGTGTTGCATAAGCGCAGGAAGATGCCACCGCAATTACCATTAAAAGCGGATAAGGCGAAATGCCAAGCTTCTGGGCAATTACAATGCCTATCGGGGCAATGAGAGCCGCCGAAGCGGAATTGCTCATAAACTGAGTAAGGAGCGCCGTTACTGCAAACAGCAGCATTGTTATTGCGAGCGGCGACGGCGTGCCAAGCGCTTCCAGTATCCAGCGAGCCAAAAGTTCTGCCGCGCCGGTGTTGTACAGCGCATGAGATACGGGCATCATGCCTGCAAACAGGAAAATTGTACTCCATTCGATAGAATGATAAGCCTGTTTTTCCGTAAGGCAGCCTGTAAGCACACATACCAGCGCGCCGATAACGGCAGCCATTTCAATGGTTATTTTTTGCAGATCAAGGCACATAACAATTATGCAGCCAAGCAAAATGCAGCCTGCAATTACCTGCTTCGGCACATTGTGCTGCATGGGGTCAAGCTCTGCCAGAAATTTTTCCGGCACTTCTCCGCCTTCCGGCAGCAGCCTGCGCCCGGCAAAATACATATAAAGTATGGTCAGCACCGTAAGGGGCACGCCAACCCAGGCAAATTCAAAAAAGCCAAACGGACGGTAGCCAAAATTGCTCAGCGCACCGCTGACAATAATATTAGGCGGCGTACCGACAAGGCTTATCATGCCGCCGCTGCAAACAGCATAAGCAAGCGGCAGCAGCTGGCGCGAAGGAGCCATTTTAGCCGCTGCGCAGATGCCCATAACCACGGGCAAAAGGCATGCCGCCGTACCTGTATTGGAAAGGCACATACTTAATACGGCTGCCACAATCATAATGCACAGCATTAAATTTTTCTGGCTTTTACCGGCACGTTTAACGATAAATACTCCTATGCTGTGCGCAAGCCCTGTATGAAACATTGCCGCACCCACAACAAACATGCCTGCAAACAGCGTTACCGTGGGGTGCGAAAGCCCTGAAAACACAACGTTATCGGGTATAAAGTTTAAAAAGCCGCAAATTATGGCGCCGCCCATAGCGGTTACCGCCAAAGGAATCAATTCTGTAATAAACAGCAGGGCCATTACGCCCAAAAGGATCAAACAGCCGATAGCCGGATCCATACCTTCACCTCAATCCAATAAATATAATTTATTCCGCAGTGCTTGTTTCTTCTGCCTGTGCGGCAGGTTCTTTGGCTTCTGCACTTTCGTCAGCCACTGCTGCGGTTGTGTCAATAACTTCACCGGCAGTTTCGTTTTTGGTTTCAGGTCTGCCGTGTTCCAAAATATACATAAATTCTTCGCCGGTAATGGTTTCTTTTTCCAAAAGATATGCCGAAAGCTCTTGCAGCTTTTCGATATCGTTTTCCAAAATTGCGCGTGCTTTGGCATGGGCATCTTTAATAATTTCCATTACTTTGGCGTCAATTTTGCCGGAAGTAGTTTCCGAGCAGGCAAGCGAAGTATCGCCGCCCAAATATGCGTTGGTTACGGTTTCAGTCGCCATCATGTCAAATTCATCAGTCATGCCGAAGCGTGTAACCATGGCGCGGGCAATGCGCGTTGCCTGTTCAATATCGTTGCTGGCGCCAGTGGTAATGCTTTTAAAAATAACTTCTTCCGCACTGCGCCCGCCGGTAAGCGTGGTAATTTTATTGAACAGTTCTTCCTTGCTCATCAGCACATTGTCGTCCTCGCTAACCTGCATGGTATAGCCCAATGCGCCGCTGGTACGCGGAACAATGGTTATTTTATGCACCGGCGCAGAATTTTTCTGCCGTGCCGCAACAAGAGCATGGCCGATTTCATGGTAGGCAACAATGCGTTTTTGCTCTTTGGGTATTACCGCGCCCTTACGCTGATAACCGGCAATAACAACTTCCACCGATTCCTCAAAATCGCTCTGCGTTACGCTGTCGCGGTGCATACGTACTGCACGCAGTGCAGCTTCGTTGACTATATTGGCAAGTTCAGCACCGGAAGCGCCGCTTGTTGCACGCGCAATGGCTTTATAATCAATATCGGGTTCGGTTTTAATATTTTTGGCATGTACGCGCAAAATTGCTTCGCGTCCCTGCAAATCCGGCAGCTCAACCGGTATGCGCCTGTCAAAACGTCCGGGGCGCAAAAGTGCTTTATCCAGCGAATCGGGCCTGTTGGTGGCAGCCAAAATTACTATGCCTTTGCTGCCGTCAAAGCCGTCCATTTCCGAAAGCAGCTGGTTCAAAGTCTGCTCGCGTTCATCATTGCCGCCAAAGCGTCCGCTGTCGCGCTTTTTGCCTATGGCGTCAATTTCATCGATAAAGATAATGCACGGGGCTTTTTCCTGCGCCTGTTTAAACAAGTCGCGCACGCGGGCAGCGCCCATGCCAACAAACATTTCAATAAATTCGCTGCCGCTGATGCTGAAAAACGGAACTTTCGCTTCGCCGGCAACGGCACGGGCCAGCAAAGTTTTACCGGTGCCCGGAGGGCCTACCAAAAGCGCGCCCTTAGGCATATTGGCGCCAATCGCTTTGTATTTATCTGGGTGATGCAGAAAATCTACCAGCTCCATTAAGGCTTCTTTGGCTTCATCCTGCCCGGCTACATTGGCAAATGTAATGCCGGTCTGCGCCTCCACATAAACTTTGGCGTTGCTCTTGCCAAGGTTCAGCGGACCGCCTCCGCCCATGCGCCCTGCCATAAAGCGCATAAACAGCTGCCCCAGCGCAAAGAAAATAAAAATCGGTAAAATCCAGTTTGTTAAAATATTTTCAAGCAAACCCGGCTCTTTCGGAATTACCTGCGAAAACTCAACTTTCTTTTCCATCAGGCTGTTTACCAGCTGCGGGTCTTCCACTCTGCCGGTAACGTAAATTTCCTTATCGCCGCTGTCTTTGGCAAGTACGGCAATTTTATTGTTGGTAATTTCTACCTTGTCTACCTTGCCTTCGTCCACCATCTGCAAAAAGCTGCTGTACGAAATTTCCTGCACCTTGGGGCTGAAAAACATCGGTATAATTACCGTATTCAGCAAAAGCAAAATTGCCAGTGCCAGCATATAATAATAATATATTGACTTTTTAGGTCCTTTGTCTTTATTCATTGTGCCCTCCATAAAAAAGCATAAAATTATAAATATATTTTATCTTATCTACGCCTATAAAACAAGCAAACATTTTGTGTAATGGCACAATTTTAAGCCTTTCTTTTTAATGATTTGAACTGTTCAGCTTATTTTTATAAAGTTATCTTGTTTAAGCAAATAAAAAACGCACCCCGTAAAGAGGTGCGTTTTAAGTTTAAGCTTATCTCATTTTGGCAGCCATGGAAAGTTCTACTGTCCTGATTCTGCCGAGAGCTCTTGCCTTGGCAGCTTCGGCTCTTTTAATGTTAATATCAACCGTAAAGTTGGCAATGCGGTTTTCAGCTCTTTCCAAAGCCGCATGCGCGCGTTCAAGGTCAATGTCCTCTGCTGCTTCAGCCTGAATGCTGAGAATTGTAATTTTGTTTTTTACAATTTCAGCAAAGCCGCCCGATAAATAAATGAAATGTTCTTCATTATTGGCGTCCCTGTATTTAAAAGGAGCGTCTTTAAGTGCTGCAATAGCAGGCATATGATTGGCAAATACGCCAAAACCGCCGTCTAAAGCTTCAAAGCCTGCATATACAACATCGTCTCTTTTAATGAAGTATTTATCAGGGGTTACAATTTCCAATTGCATTAAATTTGCCATGCAATCAATCCACCTTCATGCTTTCAGCTTTCTTAATGGCGTCATCAATAGTGCCTACCATGTAGAAGGCGCCTTCGGGCAGATCATCATGTTTACCTTCGAGGATTTCTTTAAAGCCTCTGATGGTTTCGTTCAAAGGAACATATTGTCCCGGGGTACCGGTAAACTGTTCTGCTACGAAGAATGCCTGGGACAGGAATCTTTGAATTTTACGTGCGCGGGCAACGGTAAGTTTATCTTCTTCGCTAAGTTCTTCCATACCGAGAATTGCGATGATATCCTGCAATTCTTTATAGCGTTGGAGAATAGCCTGTACGCCGCGGGCAACATTGTAATGTTCTTCACCGATTACCAGCGGGTCAAGAATACGGCTGGTGGAATCCAGCGGGTCAACCGCAGGATAAATACCAAGCTCTGCAATCTGACGGGACAGTACTGTGGTTGCATCCAGGTGGGCGAAGGTGCCTGCCGGTGCAGGGTCAGTCAAGTCGTCCGCAGGTACGTATACAGCCTGTACGGAGGTGATGGAACCGGTTTTAGTGGAGGTAATGCGTTCCTGCAATGCACCGATATCGTTTGCCAAAGTAGGCTGATAACCTACTGCGGAAGGCATACGGCCGAGCAATGCGGAAACTTCGGAACCTGCCTGAATGAAACGGAAAATGTTATCGATAAACAGAAGTACGTCCTGGCCGCCTACATCACGGAAGTATTCAGCCATGGTCAGGCCGGTAAGGCCTACGCGCATACGTGCTCCAGGAGGTTCGTTCATCTGACCGTAAACCAGAGCGGTTTTGTCGATAACGCCGGATTCTTTCATTTCGCACCAAAGGTCATTGCCTTCACGGGTACGTTCGCCTACGCCGGCGAATACGGAGTAGCCGCCGTGTGCAGTTGCGATATTATGGATAAGTTCCATAATAATAACGGTTTTACCTACGCCTGCACCGCCGAACAGACCGATTTTACCGCCCATTGCATACGGAGCGATAAGGTCAACGACTTTAATGCCTGTTTCCAAAATTTTAGTGCTTGTTGCCTGTTGGTCAAAAGTCGGAGCAGGACGGTGGATAGGCCAGTAGTCTGCTGCTTCTACTTTCGTGTCATCATGGTCAACAGTTTCACCGAGAACGTTGAAGATACGGCCCAGTACGCCGGGGCCAACCGGTACGCTGATAGGAGCGCCGGTATCTACTGCTTCCATGCCGCGAACAAGACCATCGGTAGAGCTCATGGCAACAGTACGGACAATGTTATAGCCGATATGCTGCATAACTTCACAAGTAAGGTGAATTTTTACTTTACCGTCATCAGTAGTACCATCAATTTTGATAGCATTCAGGATCGCGGGCATTGTTTTCGGACTGAACTCAATGTCAACAACAGGGCCAACAACTTGTACTATTCTACCAGTATTCAAGGTTTTAGCCTCCTAATTTACTAATATATCATCAGTTCTGTTTTAATGCTTCTGCGCCGCCGCAGATTTCGGTCAGTTCGCGGGTAATAAGTGCCTGACGTGCTTTGTTGTAGTTAAGCTCAAGGCTCTTAACCAGCTTTGCTGCGTTGTCTGTTGCGGAACTCATAGCAGTCATACGGGAACCGAGTTCGCTCGCTGCGGACTGTACGAGTGCGGCATAAATAACAGTTTCCAAATAACGAGGTGCCAAATCTGCCAGAATTTCTTCTGCTTCAGGCATGAACAAATACTGGGTATTTGCTTTAACCTGTGCTTCGCCGCCTTTGGGTGCTTCATCTGCCGGGGGTTCCAGCGGAAGAACAGTTTCATTGGTCGGGGTCTGCGAAAGTGCGGATTTGAACAAAGTATATACAATGCGCAATTCATCAAACTGCTCATCGGCAAAACGCTGTGCTGCATCATATGCTACTTCAACAGCGTTGTTGTAAGAAGGCTTGTCGGAGAAACCAAAGTGTGCCTGAATGACATTAAATCCACGATGTCTGAAAAAGTCTCTGGCACGGCGGCCGCAGGTAATAATAACCACTTCGCCTTTTACTTTTAAGATTTCACCCATGGCATGTTTTAAAACATTGCTGCCGTAAGCGCCTGCAAGGCCCTTATCGGAGCACATTACCAAAAAGCCAATCTTTTTTACCGGGCGTTTTTGAATTAAAGGATGTTTTCTCGGGTTCAGTCCGGACAAAGTTCCTTTATCGCCAACGATATTACTCAAAACCTCTTTAATTTTTATAGCATACGGACGGCTGGCGGCAGCTCTTTCCTGCGCTCTGCGCAGACGTGCCGCAGCAACCATTTTCATCGCCTTAGTGATTTGACCAATGTTCTTTACACTTTTCATGTGGCGATGAATCTCACGTGCAGTAGCCATCAGTCAATCACCTGCCTTCACTGGCAAGAAAAGTTTCCTTAAACTGTTCTATAGCTTTTTTCAGTGTAGCTTCAGCTTCGTCGGTGATTTTCTTTTCGGTACGGATGGATTCGCCAACCTGCGGGTAAGCAGCGTCCATAAATTCAAGGAATTCTTTCTCGAAACGGGTAATCTTTTTAACGTCGATGTCGTCAAGATAACCTTTGGTACCGAGGTAAATCGACATAACTTCCTTCTCAACAGTCAGAGGCTGGTACTGGCCCTGCTTCATGATTTCCATCAGGCGCTGGCCACGTTCGAGCTGAGCCTTGGTAGCTTTATCAAGGTCAGAAGCGAACTGGGAGAATGCAGCAAGTTCGCGGTATTGTGCAAGGTCAAGGCGCAGGGTACCGGCAACGGATTTCATTGCTTTAATTTGTGCTGCACCGCCTACACGGGATACGGACAAGCCGGAGTTGATAGCCGGACGGATACCTGCATAGAACAATTCGGATTCCAGGAAGATTTGTCCGTCGGTAATGGAAATTACGTTGGTAGGAATAAAGCCGCCTACGTCGCCTGCCAGGGTTTCGATAACCGGCAGTGCGGTAATGGAACCATTGCCAAGCTCTTTATTGAGTTTTGCAGCGCGTTCCAAAAGACGGGAATGTAAGTAGAATACGTCGCCAGGATATGCTTCACGTCCAGGAGGACGGCGGAGCAGCAGGGACATTGCACGGTATGCAACGGCGTGTTTGGAAAGGTCGTCGTATACGCACAGAACGTCTTTGCCCTGGTCCATGAAATATTCTGCCATTGTTACGCCTGCATACGGAGCGATATACTGCAAAGGAGCAGAATCAGCTGCGGTAGCTGCAACAACAATGCTGTATTCCATTGCGCCGTGCTGTTCAAGAGTACGAACGATACGGGCAACGTTAGAAGCCTTCTGGCCGATAGCAACGTAAATGCAGATTACGTTCTGGCCTTTCTGGTTAAGGATGGTGTCAACAGCAACGGCAGTTTTGCCGGTGCCGCGGTCGCCGATAATAAGTTCGCGCTGGCCACGTCCGATAGGAACGAGAGCGTCGATACATTTAATACCGGTCTGAAGCGGAGTATCTACGGATTCACGGTCAGCAATGCCGTGTGCAGGAGATTCAATCGGACGTTTTTCAGCATAAGCAATGCTGCCTTTGCCGTCGATAGGTTCGCCCAGCGCGCTTACAACGCGGCCGAGAAGGCCTTCGCCTACGCCAACTTCCATAATGCGTCCGGTTCTGCGTACGATGTCGCCTTCTTTAACAAGGGTATCGCCGCCAAGCAGTACAACGCCGACGTTTTCACGGTCAAGGTTAAGTACCATGCCGGTTACGCCGTTCGGAAGTTCAACCATTTCGCCTGCCATAGCGTTTTTCATACCGATAACGGTTGCGATGCCGTCACCGATTTTTTCAACAATGCCGACTTCTTCAAGGTCTACATCCACTGTGTAATTCTCGAGCTTAGCGCCCATAGCATCGGAGATTTTGGCAGTATCCTGCAGGGAGTATTCATGAATGTCAATGCCATCCATTACAACTTCCATTTTTCTCAGCTTACGCAGTGCGGAAGCATCGAATACTTTATCGCCAACTTGTACTATGATGCCGCCGAGGATAGCCGGGTCAACAACTTTATTCATGTAAATTTCGCTGCCCAGTTTCTCGGTAAGAATTGCAGAAATGGATTGATACTCGGCAGAAGTCAGTTTTTTAGCAGTAGTAACTTTGACTTCCAGCAATTCTTTAATGGAACTGCGGTCAATTTTGAAATCGGACAATTCTTGCTCTATCAAAGCAATATTTTCTTCATTCTTCATATTGTATCAATCACCTCAATCTGCCGGTACAAGCAATGCCCAAAAGGAAGGCAAAGCCCTTTAATCCGGCTTTTATGGAACACAAATCAATATTATTTCATTATTTTATCAACAACGGAACCTGCCAATTTTTCATCTTCTGCAGAATTTAATTTCTGTTCCAGGATTTTACCGGCAGCAACCAAACTAAGTTTGATAACCTGAGCACGTACTTCGCCGAGAGCCTGCTGTTTTTCAAGAGCAATTGCGTCTTTAGCGGAAGCAACAATCTGTTCCTGTTCTGCTTTGGTTTCAGCAATAATCTTGTCATGTACAGACTGAGCAGTTTTACGTGCGCTGTCAATAATGCTCTGTGCTTCCTGACGTACAGTAGCAAGCTGAGCAGCATATTCAGCTTTTAATTTTTCAGCTTCGGCTTTCGCCAATTCAGCGTTTTCCAGGTCGCTTGCGATTTTGTTCTTACGGTCTTCCATCATGTTAATGACGGGTTTATACGCAAATTTTGCAAGTATAAACACGAGGAACAAGAAGTTCAGAACCTGCGCAATTATAGTTGCGTTAAAGTCAATCAATTATGACCCTCCCTTTTACTTTTGTTCAACATCACAAATCAAGCTATTAAATGAAAGGGTTAGCAAATACGAGAACGATTGCTATAACGTAGCAAAGGATAGGCATGGATTCAATAAGGCCTACGCAAACCAGCATGTTGGTAAAGATTTTACCAGCTTCTTCCGGCTGACGAGCCATAGATTCGATAGATTTTCCGCACATATTACCGTTACCAACACCAGCACCGGTAGCAGCACCAAGGCAAACAAGACCTGCACCAATCAAAGATGCAGCCGTAATAATTGCAGTTTCAGACATTTAATTCATCCTTTCAAAATTAATAATTTTTAATTTTCTCTCAAAATTAAAATCAGTGTTCATGGTCAGAAAACGCAAGTGCATAGCTGCCCAATGCCAAAATCGTGAAGATAAAAGCCTGGACAAAGCCAATGAACAAGCTGAACATAACCCAGAACTCCGGAATAATCCAGGGAGATAACTGGTAAAGAACTATGAGCAAAATTTCGCCTGCCAGAATGTTACCGAAAAGACGAAGCGCCATAGTCAACGGTTTGGTAACCGCATCCAGCAAATGCAACACAATAAAGCCAGGAGCAGGTTGCACAAAATGTTTAAAATGTTTGAGACCCTGCCTTGCAACACCTACAATGTAGGCACTAAGGGCAATTAACAGCGAAAGTGCAAAACATGTGTTGATGTCGTTGGTCGGTGAAGTCCAGTGAACACCAATCTGCGGAAGCATACCGATTTCGTTGCTGATTAAGATGAACATAAACAGGGTGATAATAAAGGATGCCATATATTTACGGCCCTTTTCACCAAGGTTCTGATTCATCATGCCATCAAGGAAATCGATAACCATTTCCATCACATTCTGCAAGCCGCTCGGAACTAACTTCGGGTTGCGGGAGACTACGAAAAATAATACAAATACAATAGCCATCGCAATCCAAGTCATATACATTGTCTGCATATTGATTACAATACCTGGTGCTATTTCAGTTGCAGCATAATGTATAATTTCACCTGACTGTTCAGCTCCCTGTGCCATAGCAGCTGCTTCATTTCCCATCCTTTTCAACTCCTTTCCTCACGCTTCCTTCTTGTTAAGTCGGTACGCGAAAAATAATAAATTGATGATTAAAAATATATGTATCAGAAGAAATCCCAGGCTCGCACCGAAAACCGGATATTTCATCCTTAACATCAACACAAAAATGCTGCCCGCCAGGCCTAAGCGATAGTATCTGTACCGCCGCATTATTTTTACTCCCTTACGCGGTGTACCGACGTACGGAAGCGCCTGTTTCATTCCGTGGAACATCACAACGGTGTCCATCACACCTATTACCACACCCCTGAAAAAGGATACGGCAAAATCATGGTTTCCAAATACAAACAAAATCAGTACCAATGGTACAGACCAGAGAAACAGGCGGAAAATAACTTTATAACCACCGCCTTTTACCAGCGGCGTTAAATCAAAGTTTGCCATAATATATTTTATTTAATGTCCTTTGTTGAATTATCGACTGCGGCATTTTCCGCTTGTTGTTCATTATCATCTTCCTGCGGCTTTTCGTCAAGCGGTTTAAAATAAATCAGCTTGAAAATCGCCAGGAAAAACGTGAGACCCGCAAGGCCGAGGCAGATTTTGCGCCAGAAATGGTCACCGGTCTGAAAATAATTATCGAGCCAGTCGCCGCCCCAGTATGCAAGCAGAAAATCTATAACAGTCATCATGCCGAGCGAAGAAACTATTGCAAAAGCGTTCATCATTCTGATGCGCTCAAGTTCCTGCCGGCGCTGCCTGTCAAGGCGTGCTTTAATGCGTCTGGCTATTTCCTGCCGTTTTCTGTCGGCAAGTTTTACTTTTTCCAGATTCTCATTCATGGCGCTCACCAAATTTCACGTCATCATAATATATTAGAAATCTTCATACCTTCTTAATATTATTTTAAAATATTTCACAAATTCTGTCTATATCAAATTACAGTAAATTCGGGTAAATCTTCAACATCAAAACCAAATTCTTTTAAAATCCGGTTTACAATCCTTGCACAGGCTTCACCGTCGCCGTAAGGGTTAACGGCTTCCGCCATGCTGCGGTAATGAGCTGCGTCATCCAAAAGCAGATTGGTTTCGCGCAGCACATCTTCATAAGCGGTGCCTATAAGCTTTACCGTGCCTGCCGAAACTGCTTCGGGGCGTTCGGTGGTATCACGCAGCACAAGCACGGGTTTGCCGAGTGCCGGCGCTTCTTCCTGAATTCCGCCGCTGTCGGTAAGCACAATATCAACGCGCGCCATAAGGTTGGCAAACGGTTCGTAGTCCAGCGGCTCTATTAAGTGAACCTGCGGCAGATGCCCAAGCTCCTCATTTACAATCTGGCGTACCTTAGGGTTTTTATGCACCGGGAAAATTGCTTCCACGCCGGGATGCGTACGCAGCACTTCACACAGGGCTTTATAAACATGGCGCATCGGTTCGCCAAGATTTTCGCGGCGGTGCGTAGTCATTAAAATAAGGCGTTTGCCGCTGTCAAGCACTTCATGCAGCGCATCGTCATCAAAGCGGTAATCTTTTTTAACGGTGGTTTTCAAAGCGTCGATAACGGTATTGCCGGTAACTACAATTTTTGCTTCCGGCACGTTCTCGCGCAGCAGGTTGGCCTTGCTCGTCGCGGTAGGCGCAAAATGGTAATCGGCAAGTGCGCCGGTTAATTTGCGGTTCATTTCCTCCGGAAACGGCGAATATTTATTGCCGGTGCGCAGGCCCGCTTCAACATGGCCTACCGGAATCTGCGCATAAAAAGCTGCCAGAGCGCCCGCAAAAGTAGTAGTAGTATCGCCATGTACCAGAACAAGGTCCGGCTTTGCTTCTTCCAAAACCTTCTGCAAGCCGCGCAGGGCTTTTTCCGTAACGTCATACAGCGTCTGCCCGGCGCTCATAATATTCAAATCATAATCGGGAGTAATGCCAAAAAGGTGCAGCACCTGATCAAGCATTTCGCGGTGCTGCGCTGTTACAGCCACCAACGGTTCAATTTCGTCAGGATGTTTGCGCATTTCCAAAACCAGCGGGCACATCTTAATAGCTTCAGGGCGTGTGCCGAAAACTGTCATTACTTTCAGTTTTGCCATCAATCCCACTCCTTATCTGTCATTTAAAATGCCTATCTTTTTGGCGCCAAGCGCGACGCCGGAAATAATACATGCAATAATGCCGGCCGCCAGATAACCGTCAACTTCGGTAAGCAAAATAGCGGCAATCCCCAGCACTGCGCTGATAACATACATTAAAAGCACTGCCTGGCGCTGGCTGAGGCCCATTGCGAGCAGGCGGTGGTGCAAATGCCCCTTGTCGGGCTGAAAAATCGGGCGTCCGTTGGTATAGCGGCGCACAATGGCAAAGGCGGTATCCATAATAGGCAGGCCAAGCGCAACGGCAGGCACCAGAAGCGCAATGGTGGCCGCGCTTTTTACAGCGCCGAAAATGGAAATTGCCGCCAGCATATAACCGATAAACATACTGCCGGTATCGCCCATAAAAATGCTTGCCGGGTTAAAGTTGTAGCGGATAAAGCCGATAATGCCGCCGGCAAGTGCGGCTGTAATAACGGCAACCGGGTAAAAGCCCTGCTGCAGGGCAACAAGAATGACCGTAACCGAAGCAATGCCGGAAACACCGGCTGCAAGCCCGTCAAGGCCATCCATCAAATTAACAACATTGGTAAAGCTTACAATCCAGAAAACCGTCAGCGGCACGGAAAAATACTCAAGGTAAAAATAACCGCCCCACGGATTATTCAGCCATTCAATTTTAATATCAAACAGCACCAGCACAAACGCCGCCGCAATCTGCCCCAGCAGCTTTACTTTGGCAGGCAGCTGGTACTTGTCGTCCAGAATGCCGACGATAACAATTACTGTACCGCCCAAAAGCAGCGCAAAAATATCGCGCGTCATGTGCATGGTGGCAAGCACGGCAATGACAAAGGCCAAATAAATAGCAAGGCCCCCCAAGCGCGGCATAATGCCGTGATGAACCTTGCGTCCGTCCGGTTTGTCAAGAGCGCCGATGCGAAAAGCCAGTTTTTTTACATAAGGGGTTAAAACCCAGCTTGCTAAAAGAGCTATAATAAACGCTAAAATATACACTTGCACTTTCCCACCTCGAGGCTTAAAGCCGGAATTTAAATTCAGTTTTATAAAATTTGAGCAATTCAGATTATCGTAAATAGTATATCAAAAAATCGGCAGTTTGAACAACTTTTTTGAAAATTTTTTGCAGATTTGTAACAATTTTAATAGAAGCCCCAAAATCGGTATTTTTACCATAAGCATAAACGGCAGCGCCGCGATTGGCACTGCCGTCTTTGCGTTTTAATATTAATTTTATTTTTCTGTTTCGCCGTCCAGAATAGTAATTTCCATTTTGGATGCTTTCAGCATCTCTTCCGCCAGCTTATCCGGGTAGGGATTGGCATAAACAATGCGTTTAATACCGGCGTTGATGAGTATTTTTGTGCATACCACGCAGGGCTGGTGCGTGCAGTACAGCGTGCCGCCGTTTACCGATACGCCGTGAAAAGCCGCCTGTACAACGGCGTTTTGCTCGGCATGGATGCCGCGGCACAGTTCGTGCATTTTGCCGGAAGGAACTTTAAGCTGCTCGCGCAGGCAGCCGGTAACGGCGCAGTGTTCAAGCCCCGAAGGCGTGCCGTTATAGCCGGTAGCCACAATCTGCCTGTTTTTTACAATTACGGCGCCTACACTGCGGCGCAAACAGGTGCTGCGCTTGCTTACCACGCGGGCAATTTCCATAAAGTAGTGGTCCCAGTCCGGCCTCGTATCCATACTCATTTCGTACCGAAAATACGGTCGCCGGCATCACCGAGTCCCGGCACAATGTAGCCGTGCTCGTTAAGCTTTTCGTCCAGCGCCGCCGTATAAACTTTAACGTCGGGATGTGCTTTGTTCAGCACTTCAACGCCTTCCGGTGCTGCTACAAGGCACATAAAGCGGATATTATTAAGGCCGCGTTTTTTCAGCATGGTAATTGCCGCTTCCGCACTGCCGCCGGTTGCCAGCATCGGGTCTACAACAATGGTAATCGGGTCTTTATCAGGCGGAATTTTGCAGTAATATTCATGCGGCTCCAGAGTTTTTTCATCGCGGTACAAACCGATATGGCCAACATGGGCATTCGGAATCATGCGCAGCACGCCGCTTAAAAGGCCGAGGCCGGCGCGCAGGATGGGCACAACAACGATATTGTTGTGCAGCTTGTAGCCTGTGGTTTCACAAATCGGGGTCTGTACCGGCATTTCGTCCAGTTCAAGGTCGCGCGTTACTTCGTAGGTCATCAGCATGGCAATTTCGTCAAGCCATTCGCGGAAATCGCGGGAAGTAGAGTTAATGTCGCGCATTTTGGAAAGTTTGTGTTTAATCAGGGGATGTTCTACAACGGTTATCTGCATGCAAATCTCCTCCTTAGGAAATTTCATTATCTGTTACAGCATGGGATACATTGGATATTTTGCGCACAATGCCGCAACGCGCTGTGCTGCTTCTGCCTGTTTTTCAGCATCTTCGGGGTTGTTAAGCACAAGCCCGATAATGGCTGCAACTTCTTTCATATCAGCTTCTTTAAAGCCGCGGGTGGTTACGGCAGCAGTGCCAAGACGGATGCCGCTGGTAACAAACGGGCTTTCAGGGTCAAACGGAATGGTATTTTTATTGCAGGTTACGCCAACTTCGTCCAGCAGGTGTTCTGCGGTTTTACCGGTCATTTTCTGCCCACGCACGTCAACCAGCAAAAGGTGGTTATCCGTACCGCCGGAAACAAGGCGGAAGCCTTCTGCAATAAGGCCTTCGGCAAGAGCCTGGCAGTTGGCAATAATCTGTTTGGCATATTCTTTAAATTCAGGTTTCAGCGCTTCGCCAAGCGCAACTGCTTTGGCAGCGATAACATGCATCAGCGGGCCGCCCTGCACGCCGGGGAAAATAGCCTTGTCGATTTGTTTGGCATATTTTTCCTTGCACAAAATAAGGCCGCCGCGCGGGCCGCGCAGAGTTTTGTGCGTGGTTGTGGTAACAATATCGGCATAGGGAACCGGGCTGGGATGCAGGCCTGCTGCAACAAGCCCTGCAATGTGGGCCATATCTACCATGAAAATGGCACCAACGCTGTGGGCAATTTCTGCCATGCGTTCAAAATCAATTACGCGCGGATAAGCGCTTGCACCGGCAACAATCAGCTTCGGCTGAGCTTCTCTGGCAATGCGCGCAAATTCGTCGTAATCAATGCGCTCGGTTTCGTGAGTAACTCCGTAAGGGACTACATTATAATATTTGCCGGAAATGTTAACCGGTGAACCGTGGGAAAGATGCCCGCCCTGCGACAGGTTCATGCCCATAATGGTGTCGCCCGGCTGCAAAAAGGCAAAATATACTGCCGTATTGGCATTGGCGCCGGAATGTGCCTGTACGTTGGCGTGTTCTGCGCCGAACAGTTTTTTGGCTCGTTCAATGGCAAGGGTTTCTACCTTGTCTACATATTCGCAGCCGCCGTAATAGCGGTGGCCGGGGTAGCCTTCCGCATATTTGTTGGTCAGCACGCTGCCCATCGCTTCCATTACTGCGGGGCTGACAAAGTTTTCGGAAGCAATCAGTTCAATTTTATTGCGCTGGCGTCCGAGTTCTTCACCGATAGCCGCAGCAATTTCAGGGTCACATACTGCAAGTTTTTCCAAATTCATTTAAGTCCCTCCATGAGTTTTATTAAACTGCATAATTAACAAAATCAGCGTTTTTCGGGGTAATGCGCGCGCTCACCGCCGATAAGGGGCGGGCGTGTACGCGCTGCCGTAACTATGGCCGCGCCGATAGTTTTCTGCGCAAGGCGCACCGGCACGGCAACACGTTTAAGGTGCATGCCGATTAAAGTCTGGCCGATATCAATGCCAAGATGCGCTTTAATGCTTTCAACCACTACTGGGTCAATAAAATTATCGTAAGCCGCAGTTGCCATAGAACCGCCTGCATGAGGCATGGGGCGCACGGTAACTTCTTCCCAGCCAAATTTTTCCATGGCTTCGCGTTCCGTTACCAAAGCGCGGTTTAAATGCTCGCAGCACTGAAAAGCGAGGTAGAGCCCGTGCTTTTTGGCAGCGCTGTAAATGCTTGCAAAAACTGCCTGCGCCGCTTCTTCAGAGCCGCATGTGCCTATTTTGCCGCCGACAATTTCACTGGTGCTGCAGCCAACAACAAGAACCTGACCTGCACGGCAGCCGGAAACTTCTATCAGTTCTTCAACTGCCCGCTGCGCTTCGGCAGCAAGTTCTTCCTTATTCATCAGCCTTCCGCCTCCAGCGCCATAATCTTTTCTACGCGGCGTTCGTGACGTCCACCTGCAAATTCGGTATGCAGCCAGACATCTACAATCATTTCGGCAAGGCCAACGCCGGTTACGCGCTCGCCCAAAGCCAGAATATTGGCGTTGTTATGCTCGCGGCTCATTTTTGCACTGTATACGTCGCCGCAAACTGCTGCGCGCACGCCTTTAATTTTGTTGGCCGCTATGGAAATGCCAAGCCCGGTGCCGCACACAAGTATGCCCAAATCGGCTTCGCCGCCGGTAACGGCATGTCCTACTTTGGCCGCATAATCCGGGTAATCGCACGATTCTTCGGTATAAGTGCCTTTGTCAATTACCTCGTAACCTTTAAGTTCCAGATAATCTTTTAAATGGTTTTTAAGATGGATACCGCCGTGATCGCTTCCCATTGCGATTTTCATTACAGTCACCCTCTGTCTTTTTATAATATATTGCTATTATTGTTATTTTAACACAAAACTTTTAAGTTGCGTACTGTTTTTTAACAGCGCTTCAATATCGGCTGCCGTAAGCACCTGCCGCCCGGCCGCTTTGCGCATACGGTTCATAACCGCAAGGCCGATGCCGTCTTCCGTTACACCTTCGGAAAAAATAACGCCCACGCCCAGCTTATCGCACCGGCGCAAAAGGCGGTACAGTTTAACGGCAAGTTCCGTTGTATCGACGCCCCAGTTTAAAATGTGCAAATTCTGCGCGCGCTGCATGGTTTCCGCAGCTTCACCGCCGCAAATTACCGCAGTAGGCGTAAATTTAGCTGCTTCTTTTGCCAAAAGCGGCAGAAGTTTCAGTGCTTCTTTATCTTCAACAACATACATTTTTGCTTTCGGCGCATAATGGCGGTACTTCATACCCGGTGCACGCGGCTTTAAGGTTTCCGCTCCGGCAAGGGCCGGGTCCAGCTCCACTCTGCCCAAAACTTCCTCCAGCTGCTCGCGCGTAATTCCGCCCGGGCGCAAAATAACAGGCACTTCGCCGGTAGTATCAACTATGGTTGATTCCACGCCTACCGTGCATGCACCGCCGTCGATAATACCGGCAATGCGCCCCTGCATATCGGCAAGCACCGTTTCGGCATCGGTCGGGCTCGGTTTGCCCGATAAATTTGCCGAGGGCGCCGCCACCGGCGTTCCGGCAAGGCGGATAAGCTGCGCCGCCACCGGGTGCGACGGCATACGCACAGCCACCGTGTCAAGCCCGGCACTTACTTCATCAGGCACGATACTGCTTTTGGCAACAATTACCGTCAGCGGCCCGGGCCAGAACTTTTCAATTAAAAGCTGCGCCTGTTTTGTAAGCCCGGTTGTTAATTTTAAAATATCTTCTTTATCTGCAATGTGCAAAATAAGCGGATTGTCATTCGGGCGGCCTTTGGCTTCAAAAATTTTGCGCACCGCTTCGCCGTTAAGGCCGTCGGCGCCAAGCCCGTACACCGTTTCCGTAGGGAAAGCAACGGCTTCGCCCTGTTTTATCAGCGCAGCCGCTTCACGCAGCATTACGCCGTCCGTATCATTTTGCAAGTTCCAATAACGCGTCTGCATAAGTAGTTCCTTCTTTCGCTGCAAAAACCATCCGTTCTATGCCGGCATAATCGCGGCGCACGGCCACAACGCCAAAACCATGGCTGCGGCATAAATCCGCAACGGCGCTGCCCTGGTTAATGCCAATTTCAAACGCCATAAAACCGCCGTCTTTTAAATGCGCCGTGCTTCCGGCAATAATACGGCGGTAAAAATTAAGCCCGTCCGCCCCGCCGTCCAGCGCAAGGCGCGGCTCACGCTTAACATCGGCCGCAAGGCCTGCAATATCGGCGCTCGGTATATACGGAGGGTTGGAAATTATTACGTCAAATTTTGCGTCACGCGGCAGCGCGGAATATAAATCGCTGCGTACAAACTGCAGCCGCTCCGCAACGCCAATGTTTGCCGCGTTTTCTCTGGCAACGGCAAGCGCCCCCGGCGATACGTCAACTGCCGTGCCGTGCGCCTCCGGAAGCATATCAAGAAGCGACACAATAATAGCACCGCTGCCTGTGCCTATGTCAAGAATCTGCGGCCTTTCAATAAAGCCCGCCAGTTTTGCCGTGCACTCAACCAAAAGTTCTGTTTCCGGCCGCGGCACCAAAACATCCGGCGTTACTTTAAAATCGTATTTCATAAACGCGCGGCTCCCTAAAATATACGCCAAAGGCTCAGCCGCCGCACGCCGTGCAACATAACCGCGGTACTGCGCCAGCTCATGTTCTTCAAGCGGCTGGTCAAAATGCACATATAAAGTTATACGCTGGCACTTTAAAACGGAACAAAGCAGTATTTCCGCATCCAGGCGAGGATTTTCCAACCCTTTCTCTGCGAAATACTGCTTTGTCCAGTCCAGCACCTTAGCAATAGTCCATATAGGTTTTGCTGTCATTTTATTTCACCTGCTGCAGCAGCTTGCTTTGCTGCGCCGTAATCAGTGCGTCTAAAATTTCGTCCAAATCGCCGTTTAAAACTGCGTCCAGACGGTGCAGGGTTAAACCAATGCGGTGGTCGGTAACACGCCCCTGCGGATAGTTATAAGTGCGGATACGCTCGCTGCGGTCACCGGTGCCAACCTGACTTTTGCGGTCCTGAGCCGTTGCTGCGCGCTGCTTTTCCTGTTCCATTTCCAAAACGCGGCTGCGAAGTACGCGCATACATTTTTCGCGGTTTTTAAGCTGCGATTTTTCGTCCTGGCACTGTGCCACAATGCCGGTGGGTATATGCGTTATGCGCACCGCCGATTCGGTTTTGTTTACGTACTGGCCGCCTGCGCCGCCCGCACGGTAAGTATCAATTCTTAAATCTGCCGGGTTAATGTCAATGTCTACTTCTTCTGCTTCCGGCAGCACCGCCACCGTAACGGTGGAAGTATGCACACGCCCCTGCGATTCGGTTTCCGGCACACGCTGCACGCGGTGTACGCCGCTTTCAAACTTCATGCGCCCAAAAACGCCCTGTCCGCTCAGCTGAAAAACTATTTCCTTAAACCCGCCGAGCTCCGTCGGGCTGGCATCCATTATTTCAAGGCTCCAGCGGCGGCTTTCAGCATAATGCTGATACATACGGAACAATACGCCCGCAAACAGTGCAGCCTCCTCGCCGCCAGCACCGCCGCGTATTTCCACAATCGCGTTCTTGTCGTCGTTGGGGTCGGAAGGCAAAAGCAAAATTTTAAGCCGTTCTTCGTATTCTGCCAGCTGCGGCTTAAGTTCTTTCAGTTCCTCCTGCGCCATTGCCGCAAGTTCCCTGTCGCTGCCGTCGGCAATAATTTCTTCCGCTTCTTCTCTGGCTTTATCCAAAATTTTATATTCGCGGTAAGCGGCAACAACGTCGGTCAGTTTAGCATGCGCGCGCGCGTATTTCTGCCATTCTGCCTGATTGGCAATTACATCGGGGTCGCTTATTTTTGCTTCCAAATCAAGATATTTATCTTCAAGTGCCTGTAATTTATCCTGCATTAGGTTCTCCTACTAATTTTTCTTCCGAGCAAGTTTCCGGTTCCTGCGCCAAATCTTCCGGCGGCACAACCGCTTTCAGCGAAGCAATCGCCACTTCAATCTGGCTGTCATCCGGCTGGCGCGTGGTTAATTTTTGCAGCAAAAGCCCCGGCGTAATGGCAATGCGTACCAGCGGGTTATCGGTATGCGTACCGGCATACCGGATAAGCTCGTAGCTTACGCCTGCAATTACAGGCATTAAAATAATACGCGAAGCAATACGCTCCAAAAGGCTTGGCCAGCCCAGAAAAGTAAAAATAAACATGCTTATCAGCATGACAATCATCAAAAAGTTGGTGCCGCAGCGTGGGTGCAGCGTGCTGAACGGGCGCACGTTTTCTACCTTTAAAGGCAGGCCCGCTTCATAAGTGTAAATGGTTTTATGTTCAGCTCCGTGATACTGGAACACGCGCTGAATATCATTCATCGAAGAAATTGCCGCGATATATGCCAGAAAAATTGCCATACGCAGCACGCCTTCTGCTAAATTCAAAGCCATGTGGTCCTGGGTAATGCCTGTTAAAAAGCGCATCGACCAGGTGGGGATAACTATAAAGAGCAAAATGGCAAGCCCTGCCGAAACGGCAATGGTCAGCGCCATCTCTTTGGAATCGAGCTTTTCGTTTTCATCGCCCGACACCTGCGCCGAATAAGCCAGCGCCTTCATACCCATAACGAGCGATTCTACAAGCGACACAACGCCGCGCAAAAACGGTTTTTTTAGTATTGGATAGCGGTCAGAAATACTGTTTACCGGGCGCACATCAACGGAAATTTCACCGTCCGGCTGCCTTACGGCAACGGCAACATGCGTTTTTCCGCGCATCATTACGCCTTCTATTACAGCCTGTCCGCCAACATTTGGTTTCTTATTCATAATATTCCCTCAAACAAACTCCATATACAAACACAGCAGAGCTTTCGCTCTGCTGTCGGTAAATTATTTTCCATAACGTTTGTTGAATTTTTCGATACGGCCGCGGGCAGCTACGTTACGCTGCTGGCCGGTGAAAAACGGATGGCATTTGGAGCAAACGTCCACGCGCAGTTCCGGTTTAACAGAGCCGGTCATAAAAGTGTTACCGCATGCGCAGGTAACTTTAACTTCACCATATTTCGGATGGATTCCTTCTTTCATTCGATTGCACCTCACTTTACAAAAGACTCTATATAGCATGTCGATATTAACGCTTATATATTGTAGCATAGCGCGGCAAGTTGTGCAAGCATTATTTTAGTTGTTTGCCGTTTAAAAAAGCAGTCCGCTCTGTTATCGTTAATACCGCCGCACTTTAATCCGCAGGCATTCATCTGCCTGCCAGCTTTTTAATCAGCTCAGGCGTTGCCGCGTTATAAATTTCGCCGTCCCATTTAATATTCGGCCCTTTGCCGCAGTGCTTTAAGCAGCCGCAAATTTTAAAACTAAAGCCGCCCCTTTCTGCGCCGTACGCCCCGCGGATATGCTTTAACAGCGCCGCCGAACCATTAGCAGCACATTTTTTACCGCCGCAAACCTCCAGCCTGTGCGGAGCCTGCGCCGTTTTTAAACTTGGGTAACGCTTAATAACAGCGTTTAAAAAAGTAACTTTAATGTTTAAAAGCGCTGCAATATCTTCAATAAGGCAGTCCGTAAGCACGCCGCCGTTATGTTCCTGTGCTTCCTTCAGCAGTTCCACCAGCGCAAACTGATTCTGCGGCGCATCCTGCCCTTTATAATATTCAACCGCTTCGTGTATGTTCCAGTCAGTCATGGCAATCCTTTCTTACTATATTTTTTAAAGATTCTATGCTCATATTATCTTTCCTATGCAGCATCCTATGGCAATTAGAGCACACCAACGCAATATCATCAATCTTCGTATTTTCTTGCCCATTACGTTCACACAATGGATTTTTATGATGCCCTTCTATAAAATTTTCTCCCAATTTTCCATAAGCTTTAGAAAAATCAAAGCCACAAACTTCACAATATAAAGAACCATGTTCTTGTATAAATTTTTCCTTAGCCTTTTTTATTATGGTATTACAGCGTTTTATTACTTTTCTTGTTTCTTCTGTTATCTCTCCTTCTTTTACTTCAAAATCTTCCTCTAACAATTTTTCATCATGAGTTTTTTCTATAAACTTATTTATAATAAATTCATTTGGTCTTTTAGAATTAAAACAAATATAAATATTTTCATCATTAGTAGGGAAAACATTTTTAATCTCTTCAGCTAAATCTGTTTTATAATGAAGACTTTCTAAATGCTGTTTAATATTTTTAGTTCCTTGGTAACGATAATAACCATTAAAAACTTTATTATTAAAATAAATAATTATATCTCGTTTCGCCTTACGCCCAACATAAAATTTAGCATCTGGAGGATTAAAAACTTTTTGAAATTTTACGTCTATTGTTATCCTATCTTTTTTCATTGATTCATTAACTTTTTTAGGCATTATTATAAATTCCGAGCTACTCATATTAATTACCTCTTAAATATATAAATACTAAAAATCAATTAATTTTTCCTAACAAAAAATCCGAACTTACTTTGCAGTAGGTTCGGATTTAATTTCATTTGGTGGAGATAAGCGGGATCGAACCGCTGACCTCTTGAATGCCATTCAAGCGCTCTCCCAGCTGAGCTATACCCCCATAACAATAAAAATTATACTTGACTTATAAAGGCTTGTCAATACCCACGGCAGCGCACGTGCAAATTTATTTTAAGTTAAAAGCATACTTCAAATAACGCATCACTTCGCATCTGCCCACGGCTTAACATTTATTTTGCCAGTGCCGCGTTTAAGCTGCCGCTGCGGAAGCCTTCCAAATCAAGCGCAGCGTATAAAAAGCCTGCCGCTTTTACGGCGCCAGCAATCTCCGCACGGCGCGCAAAAACTTTTTCCATATCGTTTTCCGCAACTTCAATACGCGCCAGTTTTCCGTGACAGCGTACGCGCATTTCCTTAAAGCCCATATCTAACAGCGCCTGCTCAGCACGCTCTACCATGGCAAGTTTTTCCGCGGTAATCTCCTCCCCGTAAGGGATGCGTGATGCAAGACAAGCATAAGAAGGCTTATTCCATGTAAAAATGCCCAGTTCTTTTGATGCTTCCCTTATATCCAGCTTGCTGAAGCCTGCCTCACGCAGCGGGCTTAAAATGCCAAGTTCCGCCGTGGCGCGCATACCAGGGCGGTAATCGCTTTCGTCATCGGTATTGGCGCCGTCAGCCACAAGACTGATGCCCTGTTTTTGCGCTGCTTCTTTAATTTTTGTAAACAGCGCATATTTGCAGTAATAGCAACGCTCCGCACCGTTTTGGCAAAAGCCCGGTATTGCAAGCTGGTCAAGCGTAATTTCTTCGTGCTTAACGCCGTATTGCGCAAGTATTCTTGCAGCGTCCGCCGCTTCGTGGCGCGGATAACTTTGTGTAACGGCGGTAATTGCCAAAAGTTTTCCGCCCAGCGCTTCGTGCGCGGCATAAACCAGAAAAGCTGAATCCACGCCGCCGCTGAAGGCCACCGCAAGGCCGCATGTGCTGCGTAAAATATTTAAAAGTTTATTATATTTTTCCTGTAAGTTTCCGTTCATTTTGCCCCTCCGGTTATAATGCAGTTAAAGTTTATAGGTTATTCTTCAATTATCATAATCATTATTTCCTACTGCGTCAATCAACTTTAAATTTTTTCACATATCCGTCAAAATAAAACTTCTGCCACTTGCGTAAGTTATAAAAAGCGTTTAAGATGTTAGCATAAGCAAATTTTACAGTAAAGGATGTATGAAATATGCTGCAAGAATTAAAACCCGGACTTACCGGAACCGCTGAAACCGTTGTGCGCGAAACCAACACTGCGCTTACCATGGGCAGCGGCAGCCTGCATGTTTTTGCCACGCCAGGCATGATTGCCCTTATGGAACAGGCTGCCTGCAACGCCGTTGCCGCCTGCCTTGATGAAGAATCGACCAGCGTTGGTACTTTGGTAAATATTACGCACGACGCCGCTACCGGCATGGGCAAAAAAGTTACCGCCAAAGCAACACTTACCGCCGTTGAAGGGCGCAAACTTATTTTTGAAATTACTGCCGCCGACGAAGATAAGCAAATCGGCAAAGGCACGCACGAGCGTTTTATTGTAAACAAAGAAAAATTTATGGCTAAGCTCGGGTAAGTGCCATAACAGCACAAAAGGCATTACGCACAACGCGCAATGCCTTTTTGTTATTTAAGCACTTTATGCAAAAATGCTTTTAAGCGTTCATTCTGGGGGTTTTCAAAAATTTCCTGCGGCGTTCCTTCCGCCTGCACGTAACCGTCTGCCATAAACAGCACTTTGGTTGCAACCTCGCGGGCAAACCCCATTTCGTGCGTTACAACAACCATGGTCATTTTTTCTTCAGCCAGTTCGCGCATAGTGCGCAAAACTTCGCCGGTCAGCTCCGGGTCAAGCGATGAAGTAGGTTCGTCAAACAGCATAATGGCAGGTTTTGTTGCCAGCGCCCTTGCAATGGCCACGCGCTGCTGCTGCCCGCCGCTCAAGCGGCGCGGGTATTCGTGCGCTTTTTCCAAAAGCCCAACTTTGCTTAAAAGAACCTTAGCTTCTTCAATAACCTCATCGCGGTTACGCTTCTGCACCTGCACCGGCGCTTCAATAAGGTTTTCCAGCACCGTCATGTGCGGAAACAAATTAAACTGCTGAAACACCATGCCCATTTTGCAGGCAATGCGGCGGCTTTCGTCGCCAGGCGCATACACAACCTGCCCGTCCGGTTTGGTTTCGGCAAGCGTTTCGCCATCGATAACAATTTTGCCGCTGTCGATAATTTCCAGCTTGTTCAGGCAGCGCAGAAAAGTACTTTTGCCGCCGCCGCTGGGGCCTATAACCGCAACAACTTCGCCTTCGTCAACACTTAAATTAATGCCCTTTAAAACTTCCAGCCCCTGAAAACTTTTATAGATATTTTGTGCGTTAATTTTGTTCATGATACTAAATGCTCCTGTCAGTCATATCTGGAATATTTGCGTTCCAACTTATTGAACCCGTAGGTTAAAACAAGGGTCATCAAAAGGTAAAACACGCCCGCAACCAAAAACGGCGTAATGCTGAAATCGCGCTGTACAAGGTTGCGCGTTGTACGCAGAAGGTCATTCATTGCCAATACGTAAATTAAAGAAGTATCTTTAACCAAAGTAATGGTTTCGTTGCTTACCGGCGGCAGAATCAGACGAAAAACCTGCGGCAGCACAATGCGGCGCATGGTCTGCACATAATTCATGCCCAAAGTGCGGGCAGCTTCGTATTGGCCTTTTGGTACTGCCTGAATGCCCGCGCGGAAAATTTCGCAGAAATAAGCGGCATAGTTCAGTACAAAGGCAAATACCGCAGCCGGAAAATCATCCAGCCTTACGCCGATGCCGGGAATAAACGGCAGGCCGTAATATACAAACAGCAATTGCAGCATCAGCGGCGTACCGCGCAGCAGCCATACATAAACGCCGATTATATCGCGCAGCGCCTTAAAGCCGGATACGCGCCCCAGTGCCAGAAGCACGCCAAGCGGTATCGAAAGCACAATAGTTATCGCAAACAATCTTATAGTTTCAAGGGTTCCCTCCCACATCTGCGGCAGGATGCTTATAACATAATCCATTTTTTACTCCTCGGGCATTAACAGTTTGGCGGACCGGCAGCATTACTACCGGCCCGCGGCTTTAATAAATCTTAGTAGTTGGTTAAATCAGCGTTGAACCATTGTTCGGAAATCTTTTTGGCAGTGCCGTCTTTTTTCATTTCGTCCAGCGCTTTGTCAATCAGCGGTGCATAATCTTTGTCGTCCTTACGGAAAGCAACGGCTACAACTTCATCACCAAGGTTTTCTTCAAGGATTCTGTATTTGCCGGGGTTTTTGCTGTCATAGTAACGGGCAAGTACGGCGTCTACAACTGCTGCTTCAACACGGCCGCTGTCGATATCCATGTAAACGGCTGCAAAGTCAGGATATTTTCTGTATTCTTTCAAAGAATTGCGCATTTCATCGTTGCCGTCGATAATGTAAGAACCGGTGCTGTCATCCTGTACTGCTACAACTTTTCCGGCCAGGTCGGCAATTTTATTAATGGAAGAATTTGCCGGTACAACAATCAGCTGAGCGTTTTTCATATAAGGTTTGGAAAGCTGGTAAACTTCGGCACGTTCCGGATTAACGGTAAAGCAGTTCCAGATAGCGTCAATGCGTTTGCCTTTCATTTCGGCTTCTTTGGAAGCCCAGTCGATAGGTTTAAATTCAACTTCCAGCCCTGCGCGTTTGCAGGCTTCACGTGCCATGTCGATATCGTAGCCGACAATTTCATTTTTCTCGTTGCGGAAGCCCATCGGCGCAAAATTGTCGTCAAGGCCTACAACCATTTTTTTCGGGCCGTCGCTGCCGCAGCCGGCTACCAGCATTACTGCCATCAGCATCGTCATTGCTAAAAGTAAAAGTTTCTTCATTTGAAAATCCCCCTTCAAAAAATTAAATATCGTTGTTATGTTTTAGATTATACTTTAGTTCGCTAAATTTGTAAAGCCCTAAATTAAAATTTTTTTAAATTTTTTCGCAGGAATTTTTGCAAAGCACTGCGAATAAACCATTGTGTTAAATTTATTACAGAGGGGATGTACCAAAAATGCTTGTAACCGACAGAAAAACCGATTACTTTGAAAAACGCGCCGGAGGCACCGGCACAACCATTATGGAGCACATTATAGACGAGAAAGTTTATAACGGCAAAATTGCAGCTTACGCCCGCGTTATTTTAAAACCGGGGTGCTCGCTTGGCTACCATAAGCACGAAGGCACCAGCGAAACGCTGTATATTTTAAGCGGCACCGCCGAATACAACGACAACGGCACGGAAATGGAGCTGTTTCCCGGTGACGTGGCATTCTGCCCCGAAGGCGAAAGCCACAGCATCGGCAACAGCGCACATTCCAAAACCGACCTTGTTGTTATGGCACTGATTGTCAACGAAAAATAAGCTTGCCAAAAGTGTTTTTTCCGTAAACTTTCCTCCGCTTTTATTGACACTGCCCATGCCGGTGCTATAATGAATGTGTATTAAATATATTAAATATTTATGTTATAAAATAAAACTACACTTATAGTATCTAGTATCGGCTAAGGAAGTGTTTATTATGGCAGGCTCACAAACTAAACGCGACATAGCTTTAATCTTAGCAGCCAGCTTTTTTTACATGGCCAGCCCAATGCTGATAACGCCGATAATTACCGGCTTTTCGGAATCGCTCGGCGCCAGTGGCGTGATGATGGGCTTTATCGGCGGCATAATGAATATCTGCTCGCTCGTCAGCCGCCCCTTCATCGGCGTGCTGGTTGACAGAATCAGCAAATACAAACTCTCCTCCTTCGGCATTTTCTGCGTGCTGCTTAGCTGCATTGGCTATTTTTTTGCGCAAAGCCCAGCACTTATTGTCGCCGCAAGGATAATTAATGGGCTTGGTTTTGCCTGCTGCTCAACCTGCCTATCCACATGGATGTCAGACCTTTTGCCGCCCAACAAAATCGGCTCCGGCATGGGCATTTTCGGTACTATGAACGCCCTCAGCATGGCCATTGCGCCTGCTGCCGGCATCAGCATTTACCAGCTAACCAACCACCGCACTGCCTTTTTTATAGCTGCCGTTACTGCTTCACTGGCGCTGATAATTGTGCAGTTTGTAAAAAACAGGGACGAAGCACCTGCGCAGCCTGCCAAACGAAGCCTGCAATTTTTTGATAAAAATGTCTTCCCTATCGCGTTTATCATGATGATGTTCGGCATCCCATACTACGCCACACAATCATTTTTGGTAAGCTACGCCGAAGCAAGGCACCTTAGTGTCAGCATCAGCCTGTTCTTTCCGGCTTACGCCGCAGCGCTGCTTATTTTGCGCCTAAGCCTGAAGAATTATTTTGACACAAAGCCCTTTGGCATGTTTTTTGCAGCAAGCATTGTAAGCACCTCGCTGGCACTGTATTTTCTTGCCACTATGCAAACCAATGCCGGGCTTCTTGCAGCAGCTGTATTTATGGCTGGCGGCAACGGCATAATGTTTTCCGTATGCCAATCAACCGCTATGCTGCTTGCACCTAAAAACAAACGCGGGCTTGCCAACAGCACTTTTTATATCGGCATTGATGTCGGCATGTCGCTCGGCCCGATTATTGCCGGATTTTTTTACCAGCATTTTGCCATTACGCTGTTTTACCCGCTGTTTTTCTTTACCATACCGTTAGCCATAATTGCTTTTTTAGTTTACCGGCACATTGCCAAAAAGTTAAAACAGGCTCATGCCTGAATAAGCACTTCTATAACGCCTTACAGCAGATAACAGCTTTGACAAAACCTACACTAAAAGGTATAATATAAAAAGAAATAGCCGATGGTGGTGCGTCGGCTCTCTCTAAATTTCATAAGTATTTGAAAAGAAGCCACGTACCAATATGTGGCTTCTTTTTATGTCTTAAAAGTTAATTACTTTTTAGACAAGATAATAGCAATCAAAGTACCGAAAGCTACCATTAACGATAAGGATTCGTAAACTGTCATGCTATCACCTCCGTTTCGGAGGAGCCAACCCATCGGCTAAATCAAGTATAAAATTATAACGCAAAAATATGTTTTGTAAAACAGTTTATTTTTAGCCAACAATTCGTTTAAAGCAAACAAATACACAAAAGCACAACATTATTTAAAAATGTTGTGCTTTTATTTTTTACACCATCTCAGCAAAATGCCAGAAAAGTTTTATGTCATAAATGATGATTACTGTTCCGCAGATTTTGTTGATGAGGTTTAGCGTGCGCGGGGTTATTAAACTGCCTGCCAGCGACACGATAAGTGCCAGGCTTATAAACCACAGGCAGGAGGCGGAGATAACGCCGAATAAAAAGTGCAGCGACTGCGCTTCCGTCATGGAGGCTTTAAAAGCACCCAGCAGCATTGTGCCGTCGATAACAGCCTGCGCGTTGAACCACGTTACCACACAAGCCGCCCACACGGTTTTGCCAAGCGGCATTTGCTGCGCGCCGCCAATTTGCCGTACGCTGCTTTTTAACAGGCTTACGCCGATATATACTACCACCAGCCCGCCCAGCAGCAATATGCCAAGCTGCACCGGCGGGTATTTTTGCATAACAAGGCCAATGCCGAAAAAGCATGCCAGCGCCAGCGTAACATCAAAAAAGATAACGATAAGCGCCGTTACAAGCGCCCGCAGGCGCGTCTGCGTAAGCGCGCTGTTAATAACAAACAGGTTCTGCATGCCGATTGGCGCAACATAAGCAAGCCCTAAAGCCAGGCCTTGCAGATAAAAATCCATATAAAGCTCCCTTTCCCTCAAAGCAAGGTATACCTTTATTCTACTCTAACCCGCCGTTAATTTTTATTTTGCGCTGCAAATACCAAAAGCGCCCGCCCAGAAACAGTACCGCGCATAAAAGCCCTATATCAAGGCTCAGCCAGTAAGATGAAGGGCCAAAGTGCATATAATAATCAAAATAACAGCCCAAAGGCAGGCAAATCAGCCAGTAGGCTGCCAGCCCCGCCCAAAAGGTTGCCTTAACATCTTTATAGCCGCGCAAAATGCCCTGTATCGGCGCGGCAGTAGCGTCCATAACCTGAAAGAACATGGCATAGAACAAAAAGCCTATGGTCTGCCTGATAATTACAGGCTCCGAAGTGTACAGCCCGGCAATAAATTCACGGTCGAACAATACAAAAATCGTCAGCAGCACTGCCACCGTAATATTGCAGGCAATGCCAAGCAAACTGTAGCGCAGCGCTTCGCCGAAACGGCGGGCACCGGCTTCAACGCCTACAACAATGGTCAGCGACATAGAAAAACTGAGCGGCACCATGTAAAGCAGCGAAGTGAAACTCATTGCTGCCTGATGCGCCGCAATAATAACCGTGCCGAACTTGGCAATAAAAATGGCTATAACGCCGAAAATACTCGCTTCCATAAAAATTGCCATGCCCATTGGCACGCCAAGCGACAGGTTTTCGCGCAGCTGCACCATATCAAACTTAAACTTGTCGGTAAAAATGCGCAGGGGCGCAAATGCAGGCAGCTTATGCACTACCCACACGAAGATAAAAAATTCCAGCCAGTAGGTAATGCCTGTTGCAAGGCCAGCGCCAATGCCGCCAAGCGCCGGGGCGCCGAATTTGCCGAAAATAAGGCAGTAGTTTAAAAATGCGTTTAACGGCAGCGCCAAAAGGTAAATTTTCATGGTAATGCCGGTGTAGCCGCTGGTATCTACCAGTGCACGCAGCGCCGTTGATAAAAAGAAGGGCAGCACGCCCACGCCGATAGCGGCGATATACATTTTGGCAATATAGTGAACCTGCGGCTCAAGCCCAAAGGTTCCCAGCAGCCTGTCTAAAAACAGCACGCCCACAACCAGCAGCAGCAGTGAAAACGCTGTTGCCAGCAGCATGGTATGGCGCACTACCCTGCCGATATTCTGCCGCTCGCCCCTGCCTAAAAGATGGGCAATTATCGGCATAGAGCCAAGCAAAATACCGTTCAGCGACGCCATAACCGGCATCCACAAATTGCCGCCGATGGCAGTACCGGCAAGGTGTACAGCACCGGCATGACCGCTCATGGCCGAATCACAGAAATTCATTGCCATAATGGCCGTCTGCGTTATTAAAATGGGTATCATTACGTCCAGCAGCCGCCTAAGGCGCACTGCATTCTTTTTGCCTAACATAAACTTCCTTTCTATTTTGCCGCTTCCGCTTCGGCCAGTTCTTCAAGATACGCCCAGCGGTCGGTTAAATCGCTGATGCGCTGCGTAAGCTCCTGCTGCCTGGCAGTAAGCTCCGTAAGTTTTACAAAGTCCGTGCCGCAGGCGTTAATTTCCATTTCCGTCATTTTCAGTTCCGCTTCTGCCTGCGCAATAACCTGCTCTATCTGCTCGTATTCCAGTTTTTCCTTATAAGTCATTTTGGGCGCACGCTGCTTTTCCTCGCGCTGCTGCGGTTTAACCGTGCTCTGTGCGCGTTCCTGCTGGCGCGCAAGGTTCTGCGCTTCGGCACGGGCCTGTTCGTAACGGCTGTAATCGCCAATAAACTGGCGCACTTCACCGCCGCCCATAAAAGCAAAAATTTTACCGGCAAACCTGTCTAAAAAATAGCGGTCGTGCGATACGGCAATAACCGCACCGTTAAAGGTATCAAGGTAGTCCTCCAGTACCGAAAGCGTCGGTATGTCGAGGTCATTTGTAGGTTCGTCCAGTATAAGCACGTTGGGCGCGCTCATTAAAACGCTCAAAAGGTACAAGCGCCGCTTTTCGCCGCCACTTAATTTGCTTACCGGCACCCATTGCAGCTCCGGCGGAAATAAAAAGCGCTCCAGCATCTGCGCCGCCGTTATGCGCGTGCCGTCTGCGGTTTCAATATAATCGCTGACGTTTTTTATATATTCCAAAACGCGGCAGTCAGCATCCTTAAACTCGCTGTGCTGGGCAAAATAACCGATTTTTACAGTTTGCCCAACCTTAACGGTGCCGCGTGTCGGTGCAAGCCTACCGGCGATAATATCCATTAAACTGCTTTTGCCGCTGCCGTTAGGGCCAACAATGCCAATGCGGTCATTACGGAGCAGCACATAGTTAAAATCATCAATATAGGTTTTGCCGCCGTAATCCAGCCCGATGTGCTCGCACTCAATAATGGTTTTGCCAAGGCGCGAGCCAACGGAAGAAATTTCCAGCTGCTGCTCGGTTTTGATGTTATTTACTTCTTTTTTCAGTTCATTAAAACGCTCAATGCGCTCTTTGCTTTTGGTGCGGCGTGCTTCCGCCCCGCGGCTTATCCACGCCAGTTCGCGCCTGTACACGTTGCGCAGGCGCTGCGCTGCCCCGGCTGCTGCAATGCGGCGTTCTTCGCGTTTTTGTAAAAACAAACTGTAATTGCCGGTATATAAATAGCCTTCGCCGCCGTCAATTTCCAAAGTGCGGTTTACAACACGGTCAAAAAAGTAGCGGTCGTGCGTAACCATTAAAAGCGCGCCCTTGCGTTTCTGCAAAACTTCTTCCAGCCAGGCAACTGTTTCGTTGTCCATGTGGTTGGTAGGTTCGTCCAAAATCAAAAGGTCGCTGGGGCGCACCAAAACACCGGCCAAAGCCACGCGTTTGCGCTGGCCGCCGCTTAGTTCTTTCATCGGCTGCTGCAAATCGGTAATGCCAAGTTTATCCAAAACTGCTTTGGCTTCGCTTTCCATCTGCCAGGCAAATTTGCTGTCCATCTCCTGCTGCAAAGCAAGCAGCTTCTGGCGCGCGGTTTTATTTTCCGGCTCTGCCTCTGCCTGCTGCACTGCTTCTTCATAACGGCGCACAACGTCAAGCTGCGGCGATTCGCCCCTGAACACCTGCTCCAGCACCGTTGCGTCAGGGTCAAAAGCCGGGTCCTGCGGCAAATATTCAATTACACAGGTGCCGTTTTTGGTAATTTTGCCTTCGCCTGGCTCGCCGGTGGCTATATCGCGAAGCAGCGTACTTTTGCCCGTGCCGTTAACGCCGATAACGCCTATTTTGTCGCCTTCTTCTATATTAAAACTGATATTTTTAAATAAAGTTCTTACGCCATAGCTATGGCCCAAATTTTCTGCACTTAAAATCATAATCTTACCTCGCTCACAAGTATGTTTATATCTTAACACAAATCAGCGCCAAAAACAAAATCGCCCGGCTTATGCGCAGATTTGCTTGACAAAAAAGCCGTGGCTGATATAATTAATTTATTCAATTGCATAGGCGACGCGGAACTGACGGATATAAGTGGAACTAACCACGTGGACCGCGCTGCTGTAAGATTAGCCGGCCGTCTGGGCAGAGAGAAATGCCCGGATGGCTTTTTTGTCTGGATGTTTCTCTCCTTCGTTGCACAGTAAAGGAGATTTTATCATGAAAAACAGATGGCTTATCGCACTGGCAGCAGTAGGCATCCACATTTCCATCGGCAGCGTTTATGCATGGAGCGTACTTACCCGCCCCATTATGGCAGAACTTGGCTTTACCTTGCAGGAAACAACGTGGGCTTTTTCCATTGCAATTTTGTTTTTAGGGCTTTCCGCCGGATTTTTAGGCGGCTTTGTAGAAAAACACGGCCCGCGCAGAAGCGGGTTTACCAGCGCACTGTTTTTTGGCACCGGCATGCTTGGCACTGCCCTTGCCGTGCATTTAAAGAGCCTTGCGCTGCTGTATTTGTTTTACGGTTTTATCGGCGGCATCGGGCTGGGCGTTGGCTATATAACGCCGGTATCAACTTTGGTTAAATGGTTTCCCAATAACCGCGGCTTTGCCACCGGGCTTGCCATTATGGGCTTTGGCTTTGCAAGTTTAATTGCCGGGCCGTTAATGCAGCACCTTGTTGCGGCTTACGGGCTTATGCAAAACTTTATTATTCTGGGCGCAGCCTATATGGTAATTATGGTGCTTTCAGCCGCGTATTTAGAGCCGCCCAAAACACAGCCGCAGGAGCAGCAAGCAAAAAGCGGCTACACCACACTTTTGCAGCCCAAAAGCTATACTGCTGCGCAGGCACTTAAAACCTGGCAGTTTTACGCACTGTGGTGGATATTCTTTACCAACATCACCTGCGGCATAGGGCTTTTGGCCGTTGCTTCTCCCATGGCGCAGGAGGTTGCGGGCATGACACCGGAAGCAGCGGCTTCCATGGTGGGCATTATCGGGCTGATTAACGGCGGCGGGCGCATTGCCTGGTCCACTGTTTCCGATTATATCGGCAGGCGCAGCGTATATGTTTTGTTTTTCATTATTGAAATAGCAGCTTTTTACCTGCTGGCGCAAACAACTAATGCCCTGCTGTTCCAGATTTTGGTATTTGTAATTATTTCCTGCTACGGCGGCGGCTTTTCGTGCATGCCGGCGTATTTAAGCGATTTGTTCGGGACGAAAGAATTAAGCGCCATCCACGGTAAAATTTTAACGGCATGGGGGCTGGCAGGCATTGCCGGGCCGCTGCTGTTATCCTACATGCGCGAAACCACCAGCGGCTACACGGCAACGCTGTACGTTTTTGCAGCGGCATTTGTGTTAAGCCTTATCGTTGCGCTTGTGCTGAAATGGAAAACATCGGTAGATATAGAAATACAAAAATATTAAGACACACAAACCCCTGAAAAATTTTTTCAGGGGTTTATTTTTACATATTCATCTGCTATACTATTTTGCATGGGATAATCCGATAGGTTGGTTCCTCCTTCTTTCAGGGAGGTGATAGCAATGACAACATACGAATCGCTTTCTTTAATGATTGCTTTTGGAACGCTCGTTGCTATCATTATTTCGATACGCAAATAACGGCGTAAAATGAAATAAGACCAGCTATGGTCGAAGCCGGTCTTTCTTTCAACAGTTGTTAACTTTCGAGGAGAGAACCGACACGCGACTACCGGATTATCCCTCTTTCTTTATATTATAATTGATTTTTAATTATTGTCAAACAATAGAGTGCTATTTCTTACTTTACATCTTTGAATTTACTTTATTATATACTAATTTACTCTATCACTCATGTTCATTCTTTGTAACCAAAGAACGAACCAAGAAAGTTTCGCTCCAACAAAAAATAAACGGCAAAAGCAGTAAATAAGCTGGCACTTGCAGCTCCTGCGGAACTCGTTTGCTGCGCAAACTCAAACAGTCCTCGGCAAACGCTGCAAGTGCCTTAATTATAAGTTTGCCTATTTTTTGAATGTCGCGCTTCGTCCAAATTCGTACTTTAGGTAAATTGTTATGAACAATAGCAATGTTACCTAAATTTTTAAGAATACAAAATTATAAATTGTATTTTTATAATAAGCATTTGAGAAGTAAGATTTACGCCAGAGCGCGGCATTAAAAATTTAGCGGTATTTACTGAAAGCCAATAAAAATTTCCCGATGTTTGAGCGCAGCGAGTTTCGCGGAAATTTTTATTGGTTTCGGTATACCGCATGCAGATTTTTGCTTTAGCAACAAAATCTGTAAATTTTTGTTTGCCGCATGACTTTTCTTGCTTCGTTCTTTTGGTCACTCAAAAGAACGAAGATGTGTAAAAAAGTAAATTAAAAAATATTAACGTAAATACAAAGAGGAAACGCAAATTAAAACTAAATGACATAAACAATAACATATCCACAATTTAACTTGCCAAGCCTGCATATTTAAGAGATAATATATTTATCACCTGTTAATTATGTTTTGGGAAAGAAGTGTTGATATGCAGCAAAAACAAGTAAGTTACCTGCACATGTTCAATGTGTTTTTTAAAATAGGGTTGTTCACTATCGGCGGCGGACTTGCCATGATTCCCTTAATCCGCGACGAATTTGTTGAACGCCAGGGATGGATTGACGATAAGGACATCACTGACGTGCTAGCGATTGCACAATCGCTGCCGGGCGTTATTGCCGTTAACTCCGCCACTTTTTTAGGCTACCGCCTGGCAGGAATTATGGGCGCGCTTGTCTGCACCATCGGCGTAGTGCTGCCTTCGTTTTTAATTATTTTTGCAATTGCCATGCTGTTTGCCTCCAGCGGACTGGACAGCAACACTTATATTTTAAAATTCTTCGCTGGAGTTAACGCTGCGATTACCGTGCTTTTGGTAGTTGCCACAAAAAAAATGTTTACTTCTTCCGTCAGCAACAAACTTGGGTGGGCTATACTCTTAATTTCCGTTGCGGAAATTTACGTTTTGGGCTTTGGCATTGCCTCCACCGTTATCGCGGCGGCGCTGTACGCCATTGCCGCTTACCGCCTTTTGGGAAGGAGTGCTGAATGATGGGCATTTACTGGGATTTGTTTTTTGTGTTCTTTAAAATCGGCCTGTTCTCCTTCGGCGGCGGTCTTGCCATGGTCAGCGTTATTCAGCAGGAGGTTTTAGCACACGGGTGGATTCCGGCAGCAGAATATGCGCGTATTATCACCATTTCGCAAATGACGCCGGGTCCGATTGCCGTAAACACCGCCACCTACGTTGGAGCGCGCGTATGCGGGCCTGATTTTGTACCGGCGTTTATGGGGTCGTTTATCGCCACGCTCGGCGTATCACTGCCTTCGTTCATTATCGTTTACTTTGTTGCCCGCTCGCTGGAAAAGTTCAGCCAGTCGCGCCTTGTTAAAGAAGCGCTGTGCGGTATCCGCCCGGCGGTTATTGCCTTTATGATTACGGCGGTAATTTTCTTTTTAGATATTACCGTTTTCCCGATAGACAATGCCACCAGTGAAAGCAGCACTTTTAACCCCATTGGCATACCTGTGCTTGCCGTGCTGTTTTACCTGCACTACTACCGCAAAGTAGGCGCCATCAGCCTTATGCTCATCAGCGGTATTATCGGCGTTTTAGTGTATTGAAAATTTCTGAATTTAAGCAGGGAGGATAACTATGTCTATTGAAAATATGTTTGGCGATTTACATTCTATTGACATTATGGCAGAAACAAAAACAAAAGAAGTTTTGTTAATACTGGTCTGCAACGGTTTTATTGACGGAACGCCGGAAACGCAAACTGCGCTGTTAGATAAAATGGAAGGATATTTGAAACATATTCACAGTGAAAAATTTAAGAATGAATATCCTGGCTGGCCTGTTATACTAAGGGTTACTTTTACGGAAACACCGGACCAGCTGATTTTACAACTACTATATAAATGCTATGCCTGGACTGATGATTTAGGAGTATCGTTGGAAATAGAAATAGACGGTAAAAAAGTGCGCTTAACTGAATAAAATTGCCTTATGCTTATCAAAAAAACGGATAAAAAACAGAGCAGCTTTCGCTGCTCTGTTTTTATTTGTAATTATCTGCTACCAATGGTATTTTTCCCCGCGGCTTATTTTAAAAGCGCGGTAAATTTGTTCTACCAATAAAAGGCGTATCATCTGGTGCGTAAAAGTCAGCTTGGAAAAACTCCAGCGCATATCTGCGCGTCTGCGCAAAGCATCCGTATAGCCAAACGCGCCGCCGATAACAAAGGCGATATGGCTTTTGCCCGACAGCGCCCAGCCATCAAACAGTTCCGCCAGCTGAGGCGAAGTTATTTCCCTGCCCTGCAAATCCAAAAGCACCACATAAGCGCTTGCCGGTATGGCGTTTATCAAACGCTCCGTTTCTTTAGCCAGCACCTGCTCTTTTTCGGCAGGCGAAGGGTTATCCGGCATTTTTTCTTCGCCAATGGCAATGGTTTCCAGCTTGCAGTACGGCGTCAGGCGTTTGGTAAACTCGGCAATGCCTTCAGTAAGGTATTTTTCCTTAATTTTACCTACGCAGACGAGGCTGATTTTCATATCAGTTTCCCTCCGGCATTTCCTGCAAAGTTACCTGCAAGGTGCGCTCAATGCCTGCACGCAGCACAACAATGGCAACGGTGTCGCCAACTTTCTTTTCTGCAAGTTTGGTGCGCAGTTCAGGCACGGTTTCCACTTTAGCGCCGTCAAAGGTTAAAATAATGTCGCCGGGGCGCATGCCTGCGTTATAAACAGGTCCGCCGGTAACAATTTTCATTACAAAAATGCCGCCGTGCAAATCAAGGTCAAAGCCATAACGTGCGGAAATATCTTTATCAATCAGGCTGGCGCCGATATAGGGGCGCGCAATGCGTCCGTGCTGGGCAAGCTCGTCCAAAATAGGTTTAGCAGAGTTTACCGGGATGGCAAAACCAATGCCTTCAACGCCGCTTACCGCTACTTTGGCAGAGTTAATGCCTACAACCTCGCCGTCGGCATTAACAAGCGCGCCGCCGGAGTTGCCGGGATTAATCGCAGCATCAGTCTGAATAAGGTTAAACTTGCGGTCGCCCAGTTCGATAGAGCGGTTTAACGCGCTGATAACGCCAACCGTTACACTGCCGCGGAATTCCAGCCCAAGCGGGTTGCCGATGGCAATAGCGGGTTCGCCAACCTGCAAGGTGGAAGAATCGCCGAATTTGGCTACCGGCAAATCTTCATCAACATCAATCTTAACAACGGCAAGGTCTGTTGCGGCATCTGCGCCAAGCACCTTGCCTTTAACGCTGCGCCCGTCCGTCAGGCTCACGATAATTTCCTGCGCACCTTCCACAACGTGGTTGTTGGTGGCAATCAGGCCGCTTTTGTCGTAAATAACGCCGCTGCCGGTGCCGCGCTCGGTAAGCTGCACGCGGTTAAAAAAGTCGCGCACATAGGCTTTGTTGGTTATGCCCACAACGGCAGGGCCAACTTTTTGCGCCGCTACCACTACCGGCGTGTTGCGCGCGCCTGAAAGCTTTACTTCCTGCTGAACTGCGGCAGCAGGCTGTTCTTCTTTCTGCGTATTGGCAGTATTGCCGATGCCGCAGCCGCCTAAAAGCACGGCCGTGCTTAATATGCCGCACAAAAATAAATTCATTGATTTTTTAAGCAATGTTTTCTGCATTTTTTACACCCCTCAATAATTTTTTACTATTTCATCCTGCGAGGCTACATATATTTGCGTATCCCCGCCGGTTTCTCCTGCGTCCAAAATTCCGCGCACCGTTTTAAGCGCAAGCTCCGGCGTGTTGTTTTCCTGGCTGAGATGCGCCAGTATTACTTCACCCGGTAGCCGCTCCATCTGCGAAAGCAGCCAGCCCGCGGCTTTGTTGGATAAATGCCCGCGCGTGCCCAGAATGCGCTGCTTTAAGGCATATGGGTAAATGCCTTTTTTTAGCATTTCTTCGTCGTGGTTTGCTTCAAGCACCAGTATATCCGCACCGGCAACGTTATTTTTAATTTCTTCCGTAATAAAGCCAACGTCCGTAAGGTACACGCAGCGCGCACCGGCATAACTGAACACATAGCCTACGGCACCTGCCGCGTCATGCGGAACGGCAAAGTTTTCAATTTTCAGCCCTTCCGTTTCCAGGCATTTTGGCAGCAGACGGCAGCAGCTGCGCTCCATTTCGCTGCGCTGTGCAAAATTGCGCCAGGTTGCTTCGTTGGCAAACACCGGCAAATGGTATTTACGGCTGAATACCGGCAGGCCGCTGATGTGGTCGCGGTGTTCGTGTGTTAAAAGCACGCCGTCCAAATCCTCCGGCTGCATGCCGGTTTCTTTTATACGCTGCGTAAGCTGGCGGCAGCTGATACCGGCATCAATCAAAAAGTTTTTGCCGCCCACCGTAATAATGGTGGCATTGCCTTTGCTGCCGCTGGCCAGTACGGAAATTTTAAATTCGCCCGTCATGCTTCACCTGCGGCAATGGCTGCGCCTGCGCTGGTTCCTATGCGGTCGGCACCGGCTGCAACCATGGCTTTGGCAGTTTCCGCATCGCGGATTCCGCCTGCGGCTTTAACCTTTAAACCATATTTGCCTGCTTCTTCGTGCAAAAGTTTTACATCTTCCACAGTTGCGCCGCCTTTGCCGAAACCGGTTGATGTTTTTACAAATTTTGCGCCGCCGTCGGCAATAATGCGGCAGGCAGTGCGTTTTTCACGCGGAGTAAGATACGCCGCTTCGATAATAACTTTTACCGGGCAGGGCGCCGCTGCTTCCACCACACGGCGGATATCTTCCGTTACGGCAGCATAATCGCCTGTTTTAAAGGCCGAAACATTCATAACCATATCAATTTCATCGGCATGTTCTTCCATTGCCGTTTTGGCTTCCAGCGCTTTAACGCTGCTGAAAGTTGCGCCCAGCGGAAAACCAACCACGGTTACAACTTTTACCTCCGTGCCCTGCAAAAGATGCTTTGCCAGCGGCACATAGCACGGATTTACGCATACGGCGTACAGGTGGTATTTCTGCGCTTCGTCGCAAAGGCGCATAATATCTTTAACGGTTGCTTCGGCTTTTAATAATGTATGTTCAATTCTTTGGGCAAGTTCCATAGTTAATCCTCCCCATTTTTACTTTTATACCTTATAATTATAGCAAAAGTTAAGCACTTAAGATTGATAAAAAAGTAAATTTTTTTAAATATTTGTAACTTTTATTTTCCCCTGAAAAATAAACAGGACCCCGAACGGGGCCCTTTCAGTATGCTCAGTGTTTTTTGCGGCAGTTTTCGCAGACCCCGTAAAAATAGAACTGGTGCCCGCTTAATTTGTAGCCGCTTTCTTTTTCGGCCTGTGCCATAATACCGCTGTAATCAACATTAAACAAATCCTCTACCTTGCCGCAGCAGGTACACTGCACATGGTGATGGTCGCTGATGTCGGCATCATAGCGGAAGCTGTCCTCACCGGTATTGATGATTTGGATGACATGCAGCCTGTTTAATATCTCCACGGTTTTATATACGGTAGCAAAACTCATGGAAGGATATTTGGGGCGCAGCGTTTTGTACAGCATTTCAGCGCTGGGATGTTCATGCGTTGCTGCCAGCGTTTCGTACACAGCCAGGCGCTGCGGCGTAACTTTGTAGCCGTTCTCGCGCAAAATAGCAGTAAGTTCGCTGTTAGTTAACATAAGCTCCTCCTTCCGGCATTACTCTTGCAGTAATACAGCCTTAATAAATCTTTTTAATAATTATATTAAATAAGATTTTCTCTGTCAATATTCATTATCCGTTGACAAAAATATTTCACTAAAACGCCACAAGGATTTTTCCTGACCGCGGCGAATGTAGTAATATTATTTTTGTAAAACGAGGTACGCCATGACTATTGAACAAATTATAGCAGCCGAGCTGAAAGTAAAACCGCAGCAGGTGCACGCCGCGCTGGAACTTTTGGACGGCGGCAACACCATACCCTTTATTGCGCGCTACCGCAAAGAAGCCACCGGCACTTTGGACGAAGAAGTGCTGCGCAGCATTGAAGAACGTGCCAAATACCTGCGCCAGCTGGAAGAACGCCGTACGGAAATACTTGCTGCCATTGAAGCGCAGGAAAAACTGACGCCGGAACTTAAAACGCAGATTGAAGCCGCAGTAAAAATGCAGGAACTTGAGGATTTATACCTGCCCTACCGCCCCAAAAAGCGCACCCGCGCGCAGATAGCCCGCGAAAAAGGGCTGGAACCGCTGGCAGAACTTATAACGCAGCAGATACAGCCGCCGCTGCCGCTTGAAAAACTTGCCGCACTGCATATTGATGCGGAAAAAGGCGTAAACAGCGCCGAAGAAGCGTGGCAGGGCGCAATGGACGTTGTTGCCGAAAACATCTCCGACAACGCCGCCGTGCGCGATTTTATACGCCGCGAGCTTTGGAAGAACGCTGAGCTTGCATCGGCGCTTGGCGCAGACGAAAAAGAAGCCAAAGATTTTTTAATGTATGCAGATTATGCCGAACCCGTACACCGCCTGCCGCCGCACCGCATTTTGGCACTAAACCGCGGCGAAAACAAAGGGCTGTTAAAAGTAAGCCTTAAATACCCCGCCGAAATTATGACCGAAAAACTGGCGCGCAAACTGAAAATACAGCAGCACACCGTATGGACCGAAATGTATACAGCGGCACTTGCCGACAGCTACAAACGCCTTATTTTCCCTTCGCTGGAACGTGAAATAAGAAACGAAATTACCGAAAAGGCCGAAAAGCAGGCCATCAGCATTTTTGCGGCCAATCTGCGCCAGCTTTTATTGCAGCAGCCTGTTGCCGGGCATACCGTGCTCGGGCTTGACCCCGGCTACCGCACCGGCTGCAAAGCGGCCGTCATCAGCCCGCAGGGCAAAACACTGGCCACAGACGCCTTATACATTACCGGCAGCGAAAAACAAAAGGCACAGGCCGAAGCAGGCTTTTTAAACCTTGTAAACACTTACGGCGTAACGCTTGTTGCTATCGGCAACGGCACAGCATCTTACGAAACAGAAGAATTTACCTCGCAGATGATTGAAAAACACCGGCTTAACATTGCCTACACCATTGTCAGCGAAGCAGGGGCTTCCGTGTATTCTGCCTCCAGGCTGGCACGCGAAGAACTGCCCGAGCTTGACGTTTCGCTGCGCGGCGCGGTTTCCATAGCACGCCGCGTGCAGGACCCGCTGGCGGAGCTTGTAAAAATTGAACCGAAGGCCATTGGCGTAGGGCAGTACCAGCACGACGTTAACCAGAAAGAACTGGCCGAAACGCTCACCGGCGTTGTGGAAAGCTGCGTTAACCACGTTGGCGTGGAACTTAACACCGCCTCGCCCGCACTTTTAAGCTATGTGGCAGGAGTTTCGCCAACCGTTGCCAAAAACATTATTGCCTGGCGCGATGAACACGGCAGCTTTACCGCCCGCAAAGAACTTTTAAAAGTAAGCAGGCTTGGCCCCGCCGCCTTTACGCAGTGCGCAGGCTTTTTACGCATTGCAGGCGCCCAAAACCCGCTTGACAACACCAGCGTACACCCGGAAAGCTACAAGCTGACGGAAGAAATTATAAAACTTTTGGGCTTTGGCTTAAAAGACTGCACCGACACGGAATTGCAGCAGGCCGCCGCAAACGCCGACGCTGAACAGATAGCAAAAACGCTTGCTGCCGGGCTGCCCACCGTTACGGACATTTTGGCAGCACTGGCACGCCCCGGGCGCGACCCGCGCGAAGACACTCCGCCGCCCTTAACACGCAAACACGTTGCCAAATTAAGTGACCTTGCCATTGGCAGCATTGTTAAAGGACGCGTGCAGAACGTGGTAGACTTTGGCGCGTTTATTGATATCGGCCTTAAAACCAGCGGCTTTACGCACCGCAGTGAACTGTCGGATAAACGCTTCCGCCATCCGCTTGACGTTGTTGCCGTCGGCGATATTGTAGAAGCGGAAATTATCAGCATCGACGAAGCGCGCAACCGTATCGGCCTCAGCCTAAAACGAGCTGCCGCACGCAATAAAAATTAAATCTCCTGCTTACAGCAGAAATAAAACAACCTGCCGGGCGTTTTTGCGCAAGGCAGGTTTTGTTTTATTTGTATATGATTATATTTACGTTTTTAATTATAATTAAGTTTATTATTTATTAAGTGAGTTTTTACTGCTGTTACTTTTTATACAAAGCCAATTTTAGTTTTATAACAACCTTATGATGCCTATGTAAATTTAATAATTTTTGATAATTCATATCCCACATTAAAATTTTTTCTTAATTATTTATGTTAAAATATAATTAGAATAATAAACCTCAATTCAATGTATTTATTAGATAAGGAGGATATTATCATGCTGTCAGAAGAAAGAAAAAAAGAACTTGATATTCTTATAGAACGTGCGTCTTGTGCTGGAGATGACTATTATTTAGACATGGAACAAGATGAGTTTGACGATGAAATGGAAGGCTGTGAGGAAGAAGAATTTTACAAAGGATTCTGCCGTCAAAGAGAAATAGGTTTTGAAGCTTATAAAAAAGAAATTGCAGAATTATTTTCGCATATCACATCCGCTGAAGAACTCCACTACATGATTGCAGATTATAATTATGATGATGGAATGTTTACAGTTGAACAAATTGTAATGAATCCCGCTTGTGATATAGTTACTGCTAAAATGGTCTACTGGCTTTGCGGCCCAACTTATTATTACGACAAATACGGCAGCCCATCAAAGTGCAGTGAGGAAGATATAAACCGGGATGCGGCGTTGCTATTAACAAAAATGGAAGCAAAGGCTGCTGCAAACGCTTTCAAAACCGGACTTGAGTGGAATGGAGAGTTAGTTGATGAACAACCCGCTAATCTTGATTTCACTCGGGAACCATATTGCCATGTGCCAGCAGCATTTAGATAATAACTTTCTATTTATCTGGGAATGGAGAAAAGCTCCAAATCAAAAATTTATAGAAATTAAGACGATATGAAAAATTTTCAAAATTTCACACCCCAAAAATATATGACATCTGATTTTCAAAAAATATCGGACGGAATTTATAAAACTAAATCCCCTTATGATTCCAATGATATTTTTGTAACTTCTCTTACCTTTGAAATGGAACCCGAATGCTATGGTGAGGAAAATGCCTCACCCAGCAATCTTACGCAAATTCCAAATACTAAACTGTAAAGCAAGATACAAAAACTGCGGCGGCTAAATTTAGGGCACTTTGTACAAGAGTCCGGTGCCATGCCCGGACGGAATCGAAAGAGCCGCAGCATTTTTGCATCGCTGCAACAGTGCAAACACTTTGCGAATATAAAAGAGCAGTACAAATTACAACTGTATAATCGGTTACAAACATAAAATAACCTGCCGGGCGTTTTTGCGCAAGGCAGATTTTGTTTTATAAATTGACGATATTTTTCACCTTAAACTCAACAGCCACGAAATGAGCACCGGCACGATGAGGGTAAGCACCAGCCCGTTAATGAAGGAGTACATACCAACATGCAGGTTGGTATATTTTATTACTACCGGCAGCCCGCTGTCCATAGTAGCCGCACCGCTGGGGGCAAGCGCCAGAAATTTATGCACGCGCACCAAAAGCGGTATTAAAAAGAAACCGGAAATTTCGCGCATCATATTTGCCAAAAACGCTACTGTACCAATTTCCGTACTGTACATGGCGCTGATAACAACCGAAGAAAAACTGTACCATCCAAGCCCGCCGCCGACAAGCAGCGAATCATACGCGCTCAGCCCGGCGATATGCCCCAAAAGCAGTGCGCCGCAAATACTGCCGCAGGCTACCGCCAAAGGTATGGCAAGCGCCAGCAGCGCGCTGTGCAGGTTGCAGATACGTTTTAAAATGCCGCGGTTGCTGCCGATTTCGATACCGGCAATAAAAATCATTACGTCCAGTGCCGACATTAAAATTAAATCCAGCGTGTCTTTAACGCCCGTATCTAAAAACAAATAGCCAAAAAGCAGCCCGCCAACGAGAGAAACGGCAACACTAAGCATTACTCGCCCTCCTCTGTATCTGCCGGACGCGCCAGCATTTTAATGGCGGCAGATAAAAAAAGTATGCTGCCGCACACCGCGCCAAAAGCAATGGCTCCGGCCTGAACGCCGAGTGTACCCAGTTTTGCCAGCAGCGCGTCATCACAGCCGATTTTTGCACCAAGGCAAAACAGCATGGTACACAGGCACAGTGTAGAAAGTTTGCTCAAATAAAATTTTATTTTATAACTCAGCAAATTGGCGAGCCCCATGGCAATGCCGAGGACAATCGCCAGCATGATTTCCTGCATAAGTCCCCTCCAAAACAAAAGGCATGCGGCCTGCATGCCTTAATTTTATGCTATTCCAAAGTTATAATCAGCGGGTATAAAGGCTGCGCGCCTTCAAGCACCTGCACTTCCGCGCCGGGGCACAGCTTTTCAAGTTCTGCAGCTGCGCTTTGCGCTTCGTTTTCGGTAATATCGCTGCCGTAGTACAGAGTTAAAAGCTCCCAGTCCGTACCGGCTTTCTGCACCGCGCCCACGGCCGCTTCGTTTAAGCCCGAGCCTGTGCAGACAATTTTATTTTCCAACAGGCCGATATAATCGCCTTTAATAATGGGCAGCCCGCCAACAACGCTGTCTCGCACGGCAATGCTTACCGCCGCGCAATGTGCGCTCTGCGCCGCTTCCGTCATAGCGGCAGTGTTTTCTTCCATCGTCTGCGAAGAATCAAACGCCAGAACTGCGGCAATGCCCTGCGCCAGATTAATGGTCGGCACATAGCTTACACTGTCTGCGCCAAGCAGTTTTTGCGCCTGCTGCGCCGCCAGCACAATGTTTTTATTGTTGGGCAGAATAATATATTTGCTGTAAGCGCCGTTTTCAATGGCGTGTACAAATTCTTCCACAGGCGGGTTCATACTCTGCCCGCCGCTGATGATTTCATCAACGCCCTGCGCCAGCATAATTTGCGCAATGCCGCTGCCTGCCGCCACACTTACAAGGCCAGTGCCTTCTTTTTTGGGTGCCGGCTGCTGCACTGCCTCCACGTTGAATACACGGTGTTCGTGCTGCTCTGCCATGTTGTCAATTTTAATATCGTGCAGCGTGCCCCATTCAAGTGCCTGCTGCAAAACAGCGCCCGGATTGGCAGTATGGATATGCACTTTTACCACATCATCCATTGCCGCTAAAATAAGCGAATTGCCTAACGGCGATAGTGCCGCGCGCACGGTTTTATCATCCACTGCCGTATTTTTTACAATAAATTCTGTGCAGTACGGATTTGTTAAGTCAACTTCTTCTGCCGGCAGGGCGGCAATTTTATTAACGGGTATATGCTGCTCATCTTCCTCAGGCAAGTTTTTGCCCAGAAGACCGTTTAAGCAGCCCTGCAAAAATACAATCAGGCCCTGGCCGCCGGCATCAACCACACCGGCTGCTTTTAAAGCGGGCAAAAGCTCCGGCGTGCGTGCCAGTTCTTTTTTGCCGCCGGCAATGGCTTCGGTTAAAATTTCGGTAAAGTCCTCACCGCGGCGCACTGCGTGGTAAGCCTCTTTGGCTATGCCGCGCGCCACCGTTAAAATGGTGCCTTCCACCGGTTTGGCAACGCTGCGGTAGGCATATAAAATGCCAAACTGAAAAGCCTTGCCAAGCTCGTTGCCTGTAACGCGCGCTTTGCCTGCCAGCCCGCGCCCAATGCCGCGCAAAAGCTGCGAAAGTATTACGCCGCTGTTGCCGCGCGCGCCCATAATGGCACTTTTGGCAGCCGCTGCGCCAACCTCCGCCGCAGAATCCGTATCAAGCGGCAAAAGTGCACGGTGCACCGCTTCCATGGTGCGCATCATATTCGTCCCGGTATCGCCGTCAGGCACCGGAAACACGTTTAATTCGTCAATCTGCCGGTAACCGGCGGCAAAAGCCGCATAAGCGCCCAGCAGCATATTTTTTATATCGTGGCCGTTAATTACAGCCGTCTGTGTTAAGTTCATCTTCACTCCTTGATTATGGCAGATAGCCCTGCCTTTTTATTTCTGGCCGTGCCGGATTTATTCTTTGGTACGTACAAAAAGCCCAATGCAGCCGGGCCCCAAATGGGTGGCCAAAACAGCGCCGATGCCCGTCATCAGTACCGGCACACCGGGATAACGCTTAGTCATTTCTCCGTAAAGATATTCGGCATCTTTTTCCGCGCCTTCATGGGCAATGCAGATTCTTTCAAGCTCTCCGTGCGAAGAAGAAATTTCAAGCATTGTGTTAAGCACCTTGCTGCGGGTGCGGCATTTGGCGGCAACAACAAGTTTGCCTTCCTTATCCAAAGTTATTACCGGGCGTATGCCCAAAAGGCTTCCGAGCAGCGCGCCAACAGCACCTATGCGCCCGCCCTTCTGCAAATATTCCAGCGTATTTACCGAAAAACAGGTTTCCGTGCGTGCAATGGCGCCGTTAATAAACGCTTCCAGTTCATCCATACCGGCGCCTTCATCGGCCTTTTTCAAAATATCAAGCGCCAGTGCGCTGATGGGCGTTGCCGCCGTAAGGCTGTCGAAAATGCGGATATCGGCACCGGGAATTTCCTGCATTACCTGCCGCGCTGCCATGCAGGCGGTATGGTAAGTTCCGCTTAAAACGCTGTCTACAAAAATACCTATAACTTTTTTGCCTTCTTCGGCAAGGCTCGTAAACAAATCCAAAAACTCGCCAACCGGCGGCTGCGAAGTTTTCGGCAGTTCGCCGCTTTCCTTCACCATTTTAAACATTTCTTCCGGCGTTTTTTCGCCATCGCGCCATTCAACCGCTTTATGGCGGAAAATAAGCTGCAGAATATGGCAGCGTGCGTCATGCGCCAGCGGCGTTTCCGCAGCGGAAGCAATGCTGTCCAAAACTATATGGATGTCATTATTCAAAGTGCCATCCTCCTGTCTATATAATAATTCCGTTAAGATAAAGCTGACTCTATCATTTAATTTTACCATATAGACATAATTTTTTCCACCTGCAAAATAAAAAGGCCCCTGCCCAAAAGCAGGAGCCCGAATATCAGCCGTTAATTAAAAGTCGTTTTCCATGAATGCTTTGTCAACGCGTTTCATTTCGCGGGTTACGCAGCGGCCAAATTCTTCGCTTACCCAATCCCAGCGGCTGGTAAGGGTTTCGTCGATTTCTTTGTCCTCATAAATGCGGTGTTCATAGAACTTGCCGTTAACTGCGCTGTAAGCATAGGTTTTGCCGGTGATGTCAAGTTTCAGAATGCGTTCTGCGCTCGGGAATACCGGGTTGTCTTCGCAGGTATCAAGAACCATGCCGACAACAAGGTCTGCACCGGATGCTTTGGCAATGCGTACCATAGCGTCTTTGGAAGCGCCGTCTTTACCAATGTTTTCAGCTGCAATAGCATCGTTGGTAGCGTCATTTTCAAGCAGTTCGTATTCAGGATAATCGAACAGCTGAATAGCGCCGCTGATATAAATCTGGCCTGCGGTTTCGGAACCGGAGTTGTTAACCAGAGGAAGTACTACAACTTTAGCGGCTTCGGCTTTGCCCATAGCGGGAACAGCAAAACATACAGCCATCAGGGCTACCATTAACAGATTAAATAATTTTTTCATTCTCTTACCTCCCAAGATAAAATGGCTATGTAATAATTCTAACACAATTCAGATTAAAAAAACAGTATGCAGTAAAAAAATAATCGCATAAAAAGGCACAGCCCGTGCGTATTACAGGCTGCGCCACAAAATTTTTACATTTAATTATGCGTTTGCGGTTTCATTTTTGCTTCCGGCTTTGCTGCCGCACAAAGTTTTAAGCCCGTTGGTGGCAATTAAAAGTGCCAGAATAATAAGGGCAATGGCAACAACAAGCTGCAAACCGTCGGTAAGCATGCCAAACGGTGCGCCGGTAACAAGTTTATTGACAATGCCGTAAATGCTCATGGCAAGCGCGCTCATGGTTGCGGCAAACATAAAGCCCATCGGCACATAAAGCATCCAGCCCTGGCGACCGGTAACTTTAAGGAATACCGAAAGCGAAATGAATACCAGCGCTGCGCACAGCTGGTTAGCTGCACCGAACAGCGGCCATACGTTCATATATCCGCCCAGGCAGAGCAGATAACCGAAGAACAGGGTAATAACGGTTGCAAAATATTTGTTGGTTAAAACTTTCTGCAGGCCGCTCATTTCTTCCGGTTTGCCGGAGGTGAAAAGTTCCTGGAAGCACATACGGCCGATACGCCCAACGGAATCGAGCGTGGTAAGCGCAAGTGCGGATACGCACATGGTAATTACGCAGGTGGCAACGTGCGCCGAAAGGCCGAACATGCCCATAAAGCCGCCAACGGCACCGGCAAAAATCTGGAACGGCGTGCCTTTGGGCATTACGCCGCCGGTTGCCGCAGCACCTACAACGATAAGCGAAACAACGGCAAGGATGGATTCAATAAGCATTGAACCATAACCGATAAAGAGCATGTCTTTTTCGTTGGAAACGGTTTTGGAAGAAGTGCCGGAAGATACCAGGCTGTGAAAGCCCGACACAGCGCCGCAGGCGATGGTGATAAAAAGTATCGGGAACAGCGGCTGGCCGTTTACAACAAAACCGTTAAATGCCGGCAGTTCGATAGACGGGTTGGTGAAGATAACACCGATAACGCCGCTGGCAATCATGCCTAAAAGCAAAAACACGCTTAAATAATCGCGCGGCTCCATTAAAAGCCACATCGGCATTACTGCCGCCATAAACATATAAGCAAAAACTACATAAAGCCAGGTCGTTTTATCATAATACAGCGGGTATTCAATGCCTGCCCACAGCATGGCAATCATCAAAACAATGGCAACTGCCAGTTTCGGGCCTTCTGCCAGAGGGCATTTCTTTAAAAAGTAGCCGAAGGCAATAGCAACAACAATGTACAGCATCGAAATGGATGCCGCAGCGGCATTAGGAGTTGCAAGGCCGCCGTCTGCCTTAAAGCCGTTAAAGGTGCTGGCAACAATATCCGCAAAAGCGGCGGTTACAAGCAGGGTAAACAGCCACGAGAACAAAAGGAACATTTTTTTGCCGGTTTTGCCGATGTACTGTTCAATAAGCATGCCCATTGATTTGCCTTCGTTTTTAACGGAAGCATACAGCGCGGTGAAATCCTGCACGGCACCGAAGAAGATGCCGCCAATCATCAGCCACAGCATTACCGGCGCCCAGCCGAACATAGCGGCAATAATAGGGCCGGTTACAGGGCCTGCGCCCGTAATGGACGAAAACTGATGCGCAAAAACCGTAAATTTGGAGGAAGGAACGTAGTCGTTGCCGTCCTCATGCACATAAGCCGGTGTTCTTGCATTGGGATCTACGCCCCACAGTCTTACAAGCCAGCGGCCATAGATAAAATAGCCGCATGCACACACGACTAATGCGATACCTAACAACATTAATCCTGTCATGATACTTACCTCTTTCCCTTAAAATAAAATAATAATATAGCTTGAAATTTATCACCAAAATTCTTTTCTGTCAATAAAAACCGTAAATTTTTGTGAACTTTTGCAAATTAATCATTAAAATGTAAAGAATATAATAAAAGCCGTGAACTTAATCCGTGTTTGTACACTTATTTAAAACAGTAAAAAACGCCGTGGAAAACGGCGTTTTTTAGTATTATTATTTTTCAGGCTTTCCAAAATCATCACTGCCAGATAAGCTGCATCAGTTTTTTGTATTCGCTGTTTAAATGGCGGATGATAACATCAAACATAGTGTAAATCAAATCTCCGTCCGCTTCACTGCCGGGCAGCAAAATGCAGCAGTCCAGAATAAGCGAACCGTTATCGTCAAAATAATATTTAAAGGATTTATAGCCCTTGTTCAGGCGGTTCAGCTCTTTTAAAAGCTCAGCTTCGTTGGCGTCGTTCAGCACACGCTGCGCCACCAGCACGCGCACCATGCCGTAAATGCTGCTGTCCAGCACAACAATCGTCGGCAGCTGCTGGCCGTTAATTTCAATATTGCTGCGGAACACAACGCTGTTTAACGCATCATCCGCAATTTCGTCAACGGTAAAGCTTTTAATCTTGTTGTCATCCAAATACTTTTTAAAGGATTCCGCTTTTTTATTCATCCAAACATCAACCTCCAAAATTATTTGTAATACCCGAAGGCATTGCGCCCCCGGGTATTAAATTTTGTTAAGCCTCTACGGCAATTTCGTCCTCACCGGCGTTTTCTTCGGTAAAGTTCTGGTAATCAATCAGGCCGTAACGGTCGTGCAGCGATAAGCCGTAGCCATAAGCCTGTTTCCAGTCCTCATCAAGGTAACGCCCGTGCTGCCAGCGCATATGGTCTTCCGCCGTAAAGCGCTGGTCGTAAGCATACCAGTAATTATCAAGGCTCAGCAGCCTGCCGTCAGTTTCAACGGTGTCTGCATCTACAAAGTTAATGAACATGGAAGGATAAGCCTGATAAATATGTACATTGGCGTCGTCATCTTTTACAGGAATATTGCCGTAAACAGTTGCCAAAGTGCCGGTGTTTTCCAGCTTAGCCATTTCTTCAATCAGGATTTTGTTAAAGTCCATCTTGTCATCAGCCGTGGTAATATCTGCATTAACTGCCCACAAATCCGTAAATACGGATTTATCGTTAGCGTCAATTGTTTCAATTACCAGCGATTCAATCGGGCCGTCGCCGCCGTTGGAACCGGTGTTGATAATCAGGTCACCGGCTGCATCCTCATTCTGCGTAATGTTCTGCCCGTGAATCTTATCGCCGTTCAGCGTTACGCTATCTTTGGCAATGATGTTTTCAAGCTCCTGCTCAATCGCCTGCATAATAACATCCTTACCGTTAACGGTGTTGCTGTTAATTACGCCGTCAGTTGCCGTAAACTTGATGGTATCGGTGGCGTTCAAAATGCCTTCGTTGTTGATATCGGCTACAGTTGCTTTATCGCCTTTCTTAGCAGTTACAAACAGGCTGCCGTTGATGTTGGCAGGGGCCTGCTCTTCGGGGGTTTCAATATCTTCCGTAGTAATGTTAACGCTGCCATTATTGTTGGTAAGGCTTACATCGCCGCCCAGCATATTGGTAAAGCCGCCCATATCTACGTTAAAGCCTTCAGGGTTGCTTACCGCCAGCCCAAGGCTGCCGCCTACTGCCTGAATATCAACATTTTTAATTATGTTGTGTTCGTTGGCAAGTTCTACATTGCCGCCAATTGCTGCAATGCCCACAGTAGCCGCAACAATGTTATCGTCTTTTGTTTCAGTCGTCTGGATAATATCGCCGTTATCGGCATGCAGGTTCAAAGTACCGTCATTGCTTGCACTGTCATCCGCAGTTGCGTTAACGTGCAGTTTGCCGTTGATGATAATATCTTCCGCTGCGTGCAGGTTAACATCACCTTTAGCGTCGATATAAGCATCTAAGCTTTCATCATCTTCACGTCCGATGTAAATCGAGCCTTCACTGTCAACATTTACGCCGCCGTCAGCTTGTTTCATAGTGCCAAGAATCAGCGTGCCGTCCTGTTTGGCTTCAATGTTGATAGCTTCTTTTACATCAGTATTAACAACCGCGCCGCTGTTCTTAATGCGCAGGCCTTTATCACTTGTACCGATACCGCCTTCTTCAGAAGAAAGGTTAATGGTACCGTTTGCGTTGATGTAACCGATATCGTCCTTTCTGCTTACAATACTGCCAACAGCGTCAATATCTACATTTTTACCTGCTACACTGCCCAGCGTAAAGTCCACAATTTCATTAGGATCTTCAAGAACCTGCTGCAATTTAATATCGCCCGCCGCATTGGCGCTGATGAAGCCGTTATTTTTAAGCGTTACCTGTACAGCATGCAAAGTATTTTCAACATCATTCTTATCGATATGTCCAATATTACCGCTGCCGCCTTCAAGGTAAATGCTGCTGCCGGTAACTTTATTTACATTCAAGCCTTCCTGCCCGCTCAGACGCAGGTCGTTAGCAGCAAATTTATCGGCATTAAGTACGGAATCCTTTGCCAGCAGGTAAATGTGTTCTGCCGTCGGCGTGCCGCCGCTGCTGTTTTGTACAGTAACCGTACCACCATCACTGTTCAGTTTAACGCTTACCGGGGTAGTGCGTTCAATGGTAATATTTTCGGCACCCCAAGTTACGTCGCCCGCTCTTGCGGAAGCAAGTTTATCGAGCTGTGCTTTTTCAGCATCAGACAAAGTACCTTTTGTGAACAGCTCTGCAAGTTTATCGGTTTTAATAACCGTTTCCTGCGTATCTACTACACCCAAATTGCCGGTGTCAGAAATAAACGTAATGTTGTTGCCGGTTACGTTGGCAGTTTTAACATCGCTTACGCTGCCTGCATTGGGGTTAATAACAGTATCCTGCACTGCATACAGCAACTGTTGCTGCGTCCAGCCGTAATTATCAGCCTGTGCGTTGCCAATAGCTTCGTAATTCGTCAGCCAGTCTTCTGCCTTCGTGTTTCCTGCAAAACCACTGCTGGCAATAAAGTCAGCTTTTTGCTGCTCATAATCAGCACTGGCTTTTTCATAAGCGTCATAAGCATTGTTGTATTTTTCAAGCGCAGTTTTGTAAGCTGCTTCGCTGCCTTCCTTCTTATCGTTAAGGTCAGCAATAGCCTCATTCAATTTACCCTGTGCAGTATTCAGGTTTTCACGTGCTTTCTGCACGGTTGCATTGGCGCCTTCCATTTGTTCAACAAAGTTCTTGCCTGTTTCAACAAGTTTTGCGCCCTGTTCCTGCGCCAGTTCAAAGCTTACAGTGCCTTCTTCGTCCATAAACATGCTGCCGTTAAGCGCTGCATTTTCAAGGTTAGTCAGCTGGTTGCTCTGATTGTTCTGCGTCTTGTCCTTGGTATCATCGCCAAGCAGACCGAGTTTTTTCCATTCTTCAATGCGGTTATCGTCTTTGTTATCGTTGCTGTTATTAACAATCGCGTCTACAAAGCCTGCGCCATCGCCGCTAACTTCAAGTACAACATTGCCATTCTTGTCAAGGCCTTCGGCAACAATCTCGCCAAGGTACATATTGCCGTCAACTTCGGTAAGGTAAACGCTGCCCGCCGCATTGGCATTAATTGCGCCGTGATTTTTATCACTATCTGCAACATAGCTTACATCGCCATCAATAAGCAGACTGCCACCATATTTTTCATTATTGCTGCCAATGCTGCCGCCGTAGGATTGCAAGGTAATGCCATCGCCGCTTACAGCATAATCATTAGTAAGCTTACCATTCAGCAAGCTGCCTTCGGCTGTAATGGTTACGTTGCCCTTACCGGTACTTACGTCGTCAATATAAACATCCTTATATTCATTAGCTGCCACAGCCTGAATGTTAATATTGCCGCTTGTAGTTGTTGCTTTAAGGTGCAGCGGATTGCCAAGTTCTTCTCCATCTAACCCAAGCGTATCGGTTCCATTTAATTTAGACGGATTAGCTTCATTCTTAACGATTACATCAATACCGGTCTCTGCTTTAAAGCTTGCGTTGTCGGAAATTACCGTTGCAGTATCAACATGGTTAATGCTACCGCCGCTGGTAATCTCAACCTGTCCCATATGGATATCGCCGCCGAGCAGGATATCGCTGTTGCTCTTAATTGTACCGATACTACCATTCTCGTTACCAACAAACTCAATGCCGATAGAATTATCAGCCTTTAAGCCGAAGTTATAGGCAGTAATCATGCCGCTGGTTTCTTTCCATTCCGTTGTAACAGTTTTGCCCCACAAGCCAAGCAGGCCTTTCTTCTTGGTAGTGGTAACTTTGTCACTGATTACGGTTTCATAAACATGTTTACCATTACTATCTTTAAGATAGTAAGGAGTATCGGTGGGAGTTTCTGTTATATTACCTTCTTTATCCAACCATAACGGAGTTTTGCCATCAGCAGCAACAGCCTGTTTAGGCTTACCGCTGCGTTCAAACAAAATCTGATAAATATTGCTGTTATCCGTTTTTTCAGAGCTTCCGGCAATCTGGCTTGTTGCAGGCTTGCCGTCTGCCCCCAATTTATCATACCCAAACTGAATATACTTATCATCATCAGTAGGAGCATTGATAGTACCATCGCTAATAACATTGCCATTAACAAGCGGGTCACCGTCCGACACCTCAACTCCATTCTCACCAAAATTTTTATCTTTCATCTGGTCTTTAGTTACTTCGTCAAGCTGTCCTACAACATTCTCCCAACTTTCATTCTTAAGACCAAACCAGCTGCTGTCGCTTACATGTTTATAGCTGGTAGTTACGCGGTTGGATGTACCGTTGCTCCAGTTGTAATACAAGCCCTCTGTCGGCTGATATTCAGCAATTCTGTTACCATCTTTATCAAGAGTAAACGTGCTTTTCTTTGTATATTCAGTTACAAGCACGTTTTCAGGGTCACTTGTGTCAGTAATCTTAATCAATCCATCAACGGTGTCGGCGTTAATGCTGCCAAGCTTAAAGGTAAAATCATTAGTCTTTTCTACTGTACCGTCGATAGTATAATTAGAACCGCCGTCCAATACAACCAGCTTACCGCCACCCTTATTAGTATTGGCAATAGCGCCTGTCAGGTAAATGCGCCCGCCGCCTGCCTGCTCAATATCCTCGGTAAAGATTTCGTTGGTAATGGGGTTATACCATGCCTGAATGCCATAAACGAAAGTTTTGGAATCTTTATCATAGTAAGCGCCGCTTTGTCCGTCAGTTGTTACCAGCCAATCATTGGTCATAAAATCTTCATAAGTAAGATTTTCTTTACCTGTGTATTCCTGACCAATCAAGTCCGCCGCCTTAGTCTCGTTAATATCAAGCTTGTAATCATCAAAGCCGCTTTGGATTGTACCGTTTACATTAATGCTTGCCGCATTGATGTAAATAGCGCCGCCAGCCGCCATATTAGGCTTACTGTTATCTGTCTGTCCGGTAAGTTGTTGAGCTGCCTGCAACGCTCCTTTCTCACTCAGTTGCTTACCGTCAACTTCCATTCCTGTCAAGAATTTAGCTAAATCTTCAACAGTATTAAACGCAGCATAATATTTACCTTCTTTGTTCTGCGTTTCTCCCAAAGCTGCAATTAAAGCATTCTGGATAGCTGTAATATATTCGGTTCTTAACGCATTTTTGGGGTCACCTGCGGCATTAAAAATTTTATCGCTGTAACCCTGCGTTACAGAACCGCCCGCCGTGAGGTTAATAGTTTGCCCTACAATGCTGCCTGCTTTCTGCGTTACATTGCCATCCTCATCTTTAACTTCTCCGGCTACATAAATATTGTTATGGGCATTTTTAATTTCAATATTACCGTAAGGATTGTAAATTTCGCCGTAAATGCCAATATCCGGAGTATACAGAGTTTTGTCATACTGCGTTAATTCATCGGCTTTGCTGGTGCCGCTTGTGTTGTGAATGCTAATCTTTGCCTTGCCGCTGCCCTGTTCTGCGTTAATTGTACCTTTAAACGCATCTTCCGTCAGCGCTGCATCGTTATATTTAATGCTGCCGCCGTCACCGGCAATTTTAACATCGTTAACACGCAGGAAGAAATCCGTATTATTGATAATGCTTACAGAAGGATTACCATGAGCAGTAATGCTGCCTGTTTCCGCACTATTTAAAGTATCTGCACTGATATTAACATTGCCGCCGGATACCAGCAAATCTTTAAGCTCAATGGTAGGCACGCTGCTTGCGCCTTGTGCTATACCAATATTGCCTTCAGAATCAACCGTCAGCAAGCCCAGTGCCTGCAAATCGCTTTGGATACGGGATAGTTCAGCAGTATACGCTTCGCCTACATCGGTACCGCTGTATGCCTGCGACATTTTGATAAGGTCATCCATTCTTTTAAGCAGGCTTGCCGCATAGTCAATCATGCCAATTTGTTCGGCTGCACTGCCATACTGCTCTTTGTACCAATCAGGCACTTTAATAGTTACATAGTCGCCTTCTTTATCGCCAAGCTGTCCGTTAAATACGGCACTGTTAACAAGGTCTTCAGTGATATTATCAGCAAGATATTTTTCATAAGCATCCTTCATATTTTGCAATGTTAAACGCTGTTCTTCTGTTAGGTCACCTAACTCCTCAATTCTTTTTTCAAGCTTGCCAATTTGCTCTTGTAAGTATTTATTGCTATTCTCATAATCTGCAATTGTACCATTACGATCAGAAATCTTTTCTTTCAATGAATTTACTTCAGCAGCAGCTTTATTATAATCATTTAATTTAGATTCATAATCCTGTTTGCCTGCCAAATAAGTCGCAATAAATTGATATCTATTAATCCGCTCAGCTTCAGGTAATTTGCTTTGCTCTTCATTAAAAGGCAACCATTTTTCATCAATGTGAGCATTTAAAATCTTTAATTTTTCACTTTCAAGAGTCTCAGCGTTCTTTAACTTCTCGCCAAGCCTATTTACTTCTTCTGAAAGCTGATTCTTAACATTTGTGTCATTAAGCAGTTGTGCTTCTTTATCAGCAAGCTCCTGAGACTTTTGTGTCATCTCTACTACGTAACCATTTTCCTCATACTCTTGCTGAGCTTTTTTCAGCGCGTTTTCAAACTTGTCAAAGCCCTTATCACTGCCATAGTCATTAAACGCAGTTTCCATATCTTCCTTGCCGCCGTCAGCATAATTAATGGTAATATCCAGCTGATAGTTTTTACCTGCTTCGAGCGAGCCGTCAACGGTAACGGTGGTGTTAATTACTGCGTCGCCGCCGCTTAAAGTGCCGTCGCTGGTGGAAGCAATCGAGCCGGTGCCGGTTTCGCCGCCGTCAACCCAACGCCACGTTTTGCTTTCTTTGGCAATGGTGGTATCGCCAGCGCCTGCCGCCGCATTAATGTTGCGCAGGCTCTTAACAATGCTGCCGGTGGCAAAATCAATGCTGCTGTTCTGCGTCATAGTGCCGCTGATGGAAGGAATAGTTGCAAGCGGCGCAGCCGTTTTGTTGAAGGCATTGCTCTTTAAGGTAAGGTTCATTACACTGGTGTCGCCTGCGTCAAAGTTTGCGTCGTAGTTGCTGTCAACCGTACCGCCAACAGTAATATTGTTGGTTCTGACAATATTGTTGTCCAGCTTCGTCCCTGCCGCACCGACAACACCGCCCTGGGTATCGGCAGTGGTAATATCGGTAAAATTGGTGCGGTCTGCCGCTGTCAGCGTAATATCGGCATTATCCACCTCCGTGCCAACGGTTGCAATGGTGGAACCTGCACCGACATTGATATTGTTGTTAAACTTAATATCGTCAGTGCTTTCGGCATAAGTGCCTGCCACAACGCCTGCGGATTTAATGGTTACATTTTTATTAATGGCTGCTTTGGGCTTTTCAACACCTTCATAATAAGCATCGCCTGTTAAGGCATCCATCGTAATTGAACCATCAGCTTCAAGATGTGAGCCGGTAACATTTACATTAGCGTTAGATGTAATATTATCCTGCGCCCATACGGCTGCACCTTGTACTACGCCATAGCCGCTGCCGGTAATATCGGCTTTATAAGTAATATCGTTGCGCGCGCTGATGTTCTGGCTGCCGCCGGTAGTTACAGTTGCTTTATCAAATGTTACGTTTGTGTTATTGGTGATGTCGTTATCGGAATGTACGCCGCTAAGCCCTACTACAGCGGCTTTAAGAGCGTCAGTTGTAAGATTTACTTTATTAGTATGCAGTGCGTTAACATCCATATCGCCTGCAATCTTCCAGCTGCCGCCAACCTTAACATCAGTTGTGCTGTTAATACTGTTAATAGTTTTAGCAGCATACGGGCTGATATCGGCAATAGCGCCGCCGTCGCCGCGGGCATTGCCAGTTACGGTTGCCGTGCTTTCGGCACTAATATCAACATTATTAACTTTACTGTTTTCATCAACATTCTCGCTGGTTGCTGCACCGCCAACTGTTACATCAGTATCAAGCACGGATTTGGTTTCGGCAATATTAGTGCCGCTGGCGAAATAGGTAGAAGCGCTGATACCTTTGGCGTTTGCCGTTTGCGTTACATTGTTAATGCCTTTGATATTTAAATCAATGCCTTTAGCATTTTCGCCAGTTCCGCTGCCTTTAAATACGTTTTCGCCAACGGTAACGGTTACATCGCTGTAAGCTTTCGCGCCGCCGGTATTAGCCTGCACCGCGCCGCCGGGCATCATCGGGAAGTTTGCGCTGATGCTGATACCGTTCATGGCAACACTCTGTACAGCATCGGCTTTGGCTTCTGCCGTCAGGCTTTCAGCGGTAAAGCTGTTGCCTTCAGTAATATTTACAAAAGTTTTAAGATGGCCATTATCTTCTTTATTTTCATTTTCTTTATCTTCAGGTTCGATATGTTTACCGATATTGGCTTCGGCAACAGTAATCGCGCCGGAGGCAACCATGCTGGCACTAAGCGAACCGGTTTCTGCCTTTACGGAAGGAGCATTAAGCGCGGTAATGTTAATTGCCTTGCCTGCCCTAAAGTTGCTGCCACCCATAACCGTTACACCAACTTTGCCAAGTTCATCGGCAGTTGCACCAACACCTGCTCCGGCAAACATCAAACCGCCGCTCATTGCTTTAGCGCTTACGCTTAAGCTGTCTACTTTGTTGCCTTTTTCGTCTTTCGCCTGACGTTCAGCGTGAATATCAATATCTTCACCGGCGTTAATGTCTGTATCATTTACATTAATATTGGTTGAGCTGTCGTTGCTGCCCTGCGCGATAATTACGCTTGCCGCACCGCCGCCTGCTAAAGTAACGCCGAATGCATTAACAGCAGTTTTACTTTCGTCATTAGCATTAATATCAACATTGCTGCCAATGTTTAAAATACTTTCGCTTACGCTGATATTATTTAAACCGGTTGAAGAAGCTGAACCGTAAGCCGCACCAATGGAACCTGCGCCGCCAACATTGCCCTGATAAATACTAAGGTTTGAAGTACCCTTCTGCGTTGTGCTTACAGCCAAATCTTTAGCGTTAATGGTTGCATTATTAATATTTACAACGCTGTTGCGGTTTACGTCTAAAATACCAACCGTGCCGGTTGCACTTATAACAGCCGCACCAGAAGCCTGAACGGCATCCATGGTTACATTGGTATCAGCAACAGCTTCTGCCGTTACTTTATTACCGGCGTTAAACGTTGTTTTATTATTGATGTCAACTTTGACTACGGAAGCATTATCCGTACCTGTTTGGGCTTTTATGTCGGGCACATTATTAACCTGCACACCATAAGTATCGCCGTCTTTAAGTTTATTGCCTTCAACAGCTTCATTAGCTTCTTCAAAAATCGTTGCAGTATTAACACCACTGTTGTCCTGCACTTGTCCATCATTATCAGTCTGCAAACCGGAGCCGTAGCTGTCAGCCACAGCGCTGCCAACATTAGTAATCATTACATTGGCGCCACCCGCAACCAAACCGGCACCGGCATTAACTGCCATTTGGTTTACAGTTCTGGTTTCTTGGGCAGTTACGTTAATATCATTAGCAGCGTTAAGCTGAGCATTAGTAACATTGGTGCTTACCTGGCTATCGATAGTATTAACAGCCACACCTCCACCAAAACCTACTGCACCGCCAGCACCACTGCCAGACGTGTTAGTAAAGTTAATAGCATTTTCTGCACCAATGTTGATATCATCAGCTTCACTATCACTCATAACAACATCTGCAACATTAGTTTTAACCCTACTATTTATGTTGGAAACACCAATTGCACCGGCAACGCCTGCCAGACCTGCACTGGCAGTATACAGATTATAATCAACTTTGGTAGAGTTAGCTGCTTTAACCTTAATATTGTTACTTTCATCGTCATTAGTAATCGTAATGTCACCGCCGCTTACCTCGGCAACAGTTTCGCTGTTTTCGTTAAGTACACTTACGCCTACACTAACACCCGCACCAGCGCCTGCCACACCTAAAACAGTGCCCATGGTGTTAAGCTTGCCGGTATGGTTTGCCGTAACATTAATACTGCTTGCAGTAATGTTGGCGTTATTAACCTTAGCCGTGGTTTTGCCCTTAAGCAAAGCTACACTGGTAGCATTGGAAAGCCCTACCCCAATACCTGCACCGGCGGCGCTTACAGTAAGCGAGGAAATTCCCTGCTTAGCATTGGCATCAACATTAAAATCTGCCGCATTAATTGTATTTTTATTATCTCCGTCTTTGCCGGATACTTCTGCCGTTACCTCACGGCTTACAGTATTGGTATCACTGCCAAGTCCTACGCCTGCGCCCGTACCTGCAATGCTGGCCGTACCAACCATGCCTGCACTGTTGGTATAATCATGGGCAATAACATTTACATCACTTGCAGTACCGGCAGTATTAATATCCGCATCGGTAATAGCGGCTTTGGTGCTGCCGCCAATCTGGTTTACGTTAACAGTACCGTTAACAGCTGCACCGGTACCGGCCACGCCGCCGTTAATAATAAAGGATTTTATAGCGTGCGTGGAAGAAGCCGAAACGGCAACGCCGTTATATTCGCTTTCAACACGGTAATCACCGAGCGTGTTCTGCGAATCAAAAGCATCTTCATCAACAACATCATCTAAAATCGAATTGTCAGCAACGCTATCTTTAACTTTAAGCGCATCACCGTTGCCGGAGGCACTTACGTAAGTAGTATCGCCGTCAATAGTAGCCGTGGTGCTGCCGGTAAGCTCATTATAGCTTACGGAAAGGCCTACCGCTGCGCCGCTGCCTGCAACAGAAGCCTGACCGGCATAGTTGGCAATCTGTTCATCGCTGGTTGCTACAACGCCCACATTGTTATTAGCAGCAATGTTTGCGCCGCTGCCGATATGTGCGGTTACGTCGTTTTTAATCATGTTAACGGCTACGCTGCCGGTTACACCTGCACCGCTGCCTGCTACGCCAATACCAACACCAATATTGGTAATTTGCGGCGTTGCGTTGGCGTTAACGGTAAGGTTATTAACATTCATTGTACCGCCGTTTACCGCAGCATTAGTCTGCTGAATAATACGGTTAACGGCAATACCTGCGCCGACGCCAGCACCACTTACTGCTGCCGCCGCAACATCGGCGGAGCTGGTAATTTCGCTGTCGTTCTGCGCGTCAACGGTTACGTTAGCAGAATTGCCACCGTTTTCATCAATCTTTGTATCTGCAATTTCTGCACTTGTAGTTTTGTTAATCAGCGTGGTTGCCGATGCGCCCTGTACCGCTGCATTAGCTGCACCGCCAACGCCTACTGCTACATTAATAACGTGTGCTTCGTCTTTGGCTTTAACTTCAACCGTGCTGTCTGCACCGTCAGTATTAATAGTGCTGTTGTTTTTAATTTCTGCCGTTACATGCTGTTCTGCTTTTTCTTTATCATCAGAAACACCGCCGATTTCCGTATAGGAAACACCTGCGCCAGCTGCCACTTTACCGCTGATATTTATGCCACCAATTACAGAAAGAATATCGGTATCGTCAATAGCGCTTGCCATTACTTTTTTAGCGTTATTGATGGTAACAGCATCCATAACAGCACCGGCAGTGCCTTTGGTTTGCGTTACCACAACCGTACCGCTTACAGATGCCGTGCCGCCTGCCGAAACGCCTGCGCCAATGTTATAGCTGTCACTGGTGTTGTTTGCTTCGGCAGTTACGTTTGTTCCTTCATTTGCAGTACGTTCATCAAAATCAGTAGTGCTGATATTAACTTTGGTAGTATTATCAAGCCCAACGTAGCTGAGCGTTGCACCTACCGCAGCTTTGCCTGCGCCGCTGATTTGACCGCCTACGGAAACAATCTGCGCCTGGTTGGCCGCAGTGGCAGTAGTTTGCTGCGCATGAATATCCGAATTTGCAATGTTAACATTGGCGGTGTTTATAACGTCGTTCCAGCTTACGCTGCCAACGCCGCTGCCTTTATTGGCAGCACCAATGCCGCCCGCAACGGTAACGATGTTGCTGTTGCTGCCTGCGTCAACATCAAACTCATCCGCAGTAATATCAGCGTACTTAACATCAGCCGTGTAGGTATTTTCAATATCGGTAATCGCAACAGCCGCGCCTCCTGAGCCCTTGCCGGTAGTAGCTGCCAAGCCGCCAGCAACGGTAATAATGCTGCTGCCGGTAGTTTTACCTTCTTCGTCTAATTTATAAATATCTACGGTTTCTTCTTTTTCATTATCCGCTTTGTTTTTATTAAGTTCGGTTTCGGCGTCGCCCATCTCAACCTTGTCAAGCTCATTTTTGCCGCTAATGTCAAACTCATCACCCATGCGCTCGGCAATTTCTTTTTTGCCGTCCGAAATTTCAGCTTTACCGTTCTTGCCCGCAAGAGTTTTTTCATAAATGCTTTTTTCATTAACAGCAACATCCTGCGCAATTACGTTTACGTTACCGGTTTCATCTTCTGCAGTGCTGATAGTACTAATCTCAACGCCTTTACTATCGCTGCCTTCAATAGAGGCTTTGGTCGTATTGTGTACTTCGTTATACACGCCTGCGCCTTCAACTACAGCGCTTGCGCCGCTGCCGCTAGAAGGCAATGTTAAACCTGCCGCAATGCCAACGGTAATGTTCTGCAAAGCGTTCAATGCTTCAACATCAACATTGCCAACATATTTGTATTCGCCGCCCTTAATGCCTGCGCTGATAGTATTGTTAAGCATTGCCACGCCAACCGTCGCGCCTACGCCAACTTTTTGCTGACCGGCACCTAAGCTGCCGCCGCCGGTATTTTCAATATCGCGCGCATAAGCGGATACGTTAACATCTTCGGCTTTTTCTACGGTATTATTTTCATGCAGTGCTTCTACTTCGTGGTCAATTAAGTTGACGGATACTGCTGCGTTGCCGCTGTAACCGCTGGTGCTGCCGGTCTTTTCAACTGCCAGCCCAAGGCCGAGCGCCAGCTGCTCGCCGCCGCTTAATGCCATGGTGTTAAATTTGCCTGCATTTTCAATAGTGCTGTTTTTAACAACAGCTTTTACAACATTATCAATATCGTTAACGCCTGCCGCACCTGCAAAACCAACGGCTTTGTCACTGCTTGAACCGCCGCTTTTCCACTGCAATGCCGCCGCACCGCTGTAAGCTCCTGCATAAGACACATCGCGTGCAGTGACATTAATATCGCCATTATTATTCATAATAGTTATTTTGGCATTATCAACAATAGCCTGGGTTGCATTATCAAGCATATTCATAGATACGCTGCCGCTGCCAGCTATGCTGAAGGAAGGCATAAAACCGCCTTTGCCGCTTGATTCGTTGTTAATTGTTATGCGTCCGCTGCCGCCATGCGTATTTTTACCCATGTTGAAAAAGTCATTGGCTTTGCCGGACTCTGTACCAAAAATTTTTCCGGTTACGGTATCAAGTTTACCACCGGTACCAAGCAGATTGTTTTCAAGATTACTGATACCGCCTTTAATTTTGCCAAAGAAGCTTGTTTCGCCGGTATCGTCATTTTTACTTGCAGAAGCGGCGACACTTACGCTCTGAATACTGCCTTCTGTCGCTGCATCTACATTAAAACCATAAGCACTGATGCTTCCATTATCAGCTTTAGAAGCAGTATAGTTATTACTTAATTTATCGTTCAGTTCTTTTACTTTATTTTCATCTACAACATACCTAACAGCATCTTCTCCGTTTTCGTCAGTATAATGTTCTTTAGTTGTATATAAGGCATTTATCTGCTCAGATACATCGGCCACACCAGCAATATTTTTAACTGCAAAATCGTTATAAGCAAGACCCATGCCTACAGCGCCGCTGCCGCTGCCCAGATTGAGGCCTGCTGCAACATTGACGATATTGGTATCATTATGCCCGCTGATACTGATATTGCCAGTACTTGTTTTAATCTCTTCTGTACTGCCGTCTTCAACTGTTTCAGTATACTGTTTTGGTTCTGCCGTTAAGCTTGCGCCGTCATCAACAACAGTTAAAATATCGCTGCTGCCGTTAACAAAACTGAGCATACCATTTAAAACAATTCCCTTGGAGCCAGTTTCATCGCTCGGGCCCATGCCTGCACCGCCAGCTACGGATACATGGTCAATTTCGTTGCTGCCGGCAATATTAATATCACCGCCGCTAATGCTTGCGCCGTCATTAACCGCAACAATGGTGTCGGTATTAAAATCAGAATAGTTAACAGTTGCGCCAATGCTGGCAGCTGTACCGCCGCCGGAATTTGTCAAAGGCACAGTATTAAGCCCGCCAAGGCTTACGTCTTTCATATAATTTTCGGCATTAAGTTCAACTTTGCCGACAGCATTAATAACGGCATTGCTGCCGATTTCAACCTTGCTTACGGAGTTAACGGTGTTAACCATAACGGTGCCTGCACCATTAACTGCAGAAGAATGATGCCCGGCAATCGAACCCGTATCGCCGCTGCTGCCCTTAGAAGCACTGGAAGCCGCAAAATTGCCGTAGCTGTTGGGGTCTGCAAAAGCAAGCGCGCTTGTCAGCAAATCGCTGGCGCCCTGAATAGCAGCTTTAGTATCAGCCGCAACTTCGCTGCCTCTGTTGTCAAGCATGGTATTTAAGTTGTTTAACGCGGTTAAAACATTATACCCGGCCGTTGCCGCTTCGCCGATAGCAAGCACGCCTTTATCGCTGGTGGCAAGCGTTTCATCGGCAGTTTTAAAAGCACTTTCCCAAGCATCAATCTGTTTGTTAAGTGTATCTATAAATCCGTTAAAATCATTTTTAATAGAACCTTTAAGGCCGCCAACCGCGCTTGCAATTTGATTAGCTGCGTCTTTAACGTCCTGAATCATGTTTTCAATGCGGTTATATTCAAAGCGGGTAGAGGCATTAACACTAACGCCGTTTTTACCTTTTAACGTAGGTTCCGCGCTGCCTTCATCGCGATCTGCCACTACTACGGACGAGCTGTTATCCATATTATTTACAAGCACCGCCGCATTAACTGTTAATTCGGCAGGGTAAGCGTCATTATAAGAAGACGTTGTTCCCGTCGCCGTAATATGCGCGTCCTCAATTTTGGTCAGCGCGCCGATATCCAGCTTGCCTGCATTAGCTTTAAGGCTGGCATTTTTGCCAATAGTTACACTGCTGTCATGCTTCTGTCCGCTGTAAGTTACAGTAGCACCGGCTTTAAAAATTTCACTTAACTGCAAGCCCGGTATTTCGTCCTCGTCGCCGATAGGCAATTTTTTACCTTTGCCAAGTACTGCTGCCAGGCCGCTAATAAACTCTTTAACTTCTCCCTTTTTCTGTTCAACGTGCCCTGTAACAACCTGCGTAGCGGCGGATACATACTTACCGCTGCCTATGGTGCTTTCTGCAATAACATTATCGTCAGTAATAATATTATCGGCTTTAACGGTTAAATCGTTGCCTGCCGTTAAATCAGTATCAATATTAACTTTTGCATTGCTGTTAAAATCAGTAACATTAACCGCCACTGCCATGGCAGAAGCTTCGGGCGCTTTAATAGAAGTACCGGAAGTAAAATCACTGGTAGCATTTGCGTTTACGCTTAAATCGTTGCCTGCATTAATTACATTATTACTATTGTCTTCGTCCTTAATATCAACACTTGCACTGTTTTCTGCGCCTGCAACGGTTACGCCAACAACAAACTGGTTGCCCATTTTGCCTTTTATACCCATTTTGTTTTCAGCATCAACCTTCATATCGGCATCAGCGTCAATGCTGATATTTTCAGCGGCATTGATATTACCTTCAGCGGCATTGATATTACCTTCAACGGTAACATTAGCCTTGTTAACAGCATTGGTATAAAGAACTGATACAGCAGGAACATTAGCGCCGGTTGTACCGCCTGCGGCTTTAAATTTTAAAGCCGTAACAGAAGCAGCAGAAGCTGCAAGGGTTTCTGCTTTAGCGTCGATATCTACGCCTTTTCCGCTTTTAATGCTTCCATCAGAAGTAATATTGACATTGGCTTCCGTATTCAAAACAGAATATGCTACATCGCCCGTAATCGGCGTGCCGGAGGATACGCCAACACTTACCGCTTTGGCAACTGCTCCGCTGTTATCAATGTAGCGGTTAATTGCTTCTGCTTTAACGGTTACATCTTCGGCAGCCTTTACAGTACCGCCAATATTAACTTCTGCTTTAACATTGGCCAGTTGGGCAACATCATTGTCATTAAGTTCATAATCATTTATCTGCTCATTAAAATCTGCATTGCTGTTAACTGCGGTTGCATTGATATTAATATTGCCCTTTTTTTCTGTTGTTTCAACACCTGTTGCAACAGTACCATAAACATCTACGGAAGCATTAAAATCCTGCTCCACAAAAGTGTTTTCTGCAGTTTCTGCAATCGGCCCGAAAGTTCCGCCAATAAACGGCAGTTCTTCTAAATCATTTTTTTCGGTCGCACCATCAACATACGCGGACAACACAATATCGCCGCCTTCTGCCACAGTAGCCTCAAGATTAGTAATACCTGCTTCTGCTTTCTGTTCAGGTGTAAGATGTACAAACTGTCCAAAATCAGTTACACCGGTTTTAATGTAAGCTTCTTTGACAATACTCTCTTTGCCATCTTTAAGCGTACCAATAGCTCCATCTTCACCGTCATTTAAATCTTCGCCGCTGACATTTTTGCCTACGCCGATTTTAGCCGCACGCATTTGTACTTCGTTGGTAGCATTAACCTTGCCAAGTACGGTAATGGTGCCGCTGGTGTTAACAGGAATTTCCTGCCATGCGTTAGCATCCTTTGTAATATTGGTAATTGCATTAAGTTCCTTTGCCGCAGTCGCTGCGTCAGCAGTTCCGGCAACAACTTTCATGTTATCAATATAATCAGCCGTCGGCGTCATTACATACAGCGAACCTGTGTTGATAACGCCGGATTTGCCGACAGCCATGCCGTCCTTGCTCAGGAAGAACAGGTTGCCGCCGATTTGTTTATTTTGAATTGCGTTAACAGTACCGTTAATATCAATGCGGTCATTTACAAAGTTAACGAGGTTATCTTTGTCAGGATTAGTATTGCCATGGGTATTAAAATACATATTGGCAATTTTCCCTGCATCAAGCTGGAACTTATCAAATACGTTTACAGCTGCATTGCCAACAACTTTATCAGCCCAAATATCGGTTACACCATTAACAGGATTTAATACAGTACCATCCTGTCTTATAATCTGCCCGGCAAAGCCCACTATCGGCTGCATAATAAACCCTGCCGCCGTTACGGCAGAAATAATTTTCTGGCTTAACGTATATTTACTTTTGCGGTTAAATTTTCTTTTGCTGCTCATAAGCCCGTCCTCCCGTTAAAACTGACCGTTAAGCATAAAGTGTATGCGGGTCTTATCTACTTCTTCGCCGTTAATGTCACGCATCAGCGGTACGCCGAGCGTTAAGCTTGTATATATCTTGCGGTCGATAGTGCTTTTAATGCCCACGCCGGTGCCTGCCAGTACATGGTCGTCAAAAGCGCTGTCGCCGTAAACTGCACCGTAGTCAAAAAAGCAAAATGCCGATGTGGTTCTGGCTTTATCCAGCGGCACGCTGTATTCCAGGCTTGCGCTGTAGCCGCTGTCGCCGCCGAGGAAGCTTTCCTCGTAGCCGCGCACGCTGTACATGCCGCCGATGTAAAACTGTTCGGCGCTCAGCAGGTAGTCGTCCGCGCTCCACTGCGCGTCAAGCCTTGCGCTTAACATCTGCCCGGCATTGTACATTTTTTGCCAGAAGCCGTTAAAAAAGTATTTGGTAAAATTGTCCGATTCTCCGGCAAGGTTTTCACTATCGCCGAAGCGGATATTATGTTTTTGGTAAATTAAGCTGCTTGTGCCGTAGTTTGTCATGCTGAAGCCTGCGGTGTAGCTTTTTACCGTGTCATCCACCCAGTGGATGCCCAAAAAGTCGGTCTGCGAATTCTGGTAGCCGTAATCCAGCGTCGCTTCCGTGCGCAGGTTTTCCGTTACAACCAGCGGCTGGATTAACGATACGCCGTAAGCATTGGAATGGCCTTTGATGTTGAGGTCTTCCAGTTCGCCGTCGGTAATATGCACGCTGTTGGTGCTGTACGTTAAGCCCAGCTTGGTACCGCTGCGCCCGACGGGCACGGTGTACATGGCGCTGAACGATTTGGTGCCGTCGCTGCGCATGCCGCTCATCGTCAGCATATCGCGCCTGCCGGTTAAGCTGCGGTCGGTCCAGAACAGGCCTTCGCGCCATTCGCCGCTTGATTCGCTGCCGGCGTTATCTACATATACGTTTACATAATTTTTTTGCGGCTCATAAGCCGATATAACATAATCCGTCGTGCCGGGTTCTTCGCCCGCGTGCATGGTTATGCGCAGCTGCACGTCGTTGGTGGCGTTAAAACGCAGCAGGTCGTCGTTCAAATCGTTGACGTTGTTAATTTCGCCGCGGTTTAAGCCGATACGCCCGGCGATGTAATCCTCGCGCGTGCTGTCGTTGCCTGCGATATGGACGTTGCCGGTTTTGCCTTCGATAATTTTAAGTTCTACCACTCCGCCTTTAATGGTTTGCGGCGGCAGGTAAGCGCGGCAGGTTAAGTAGCCTTTCTGCTGGTACAAATCGTTAATTTTGTTTACGATGTCGTACAGGTTTTGCAGCGTAATCTCCTGCCCGATATATTGAGAGGTTATGGCGCTTATTTCTTCCGCCGTCAGCACCTTGCTTTGTTCGATTTTAATATCGTTAAGCACAAATTTAACGGCGCTTTCGGCTGCCTGCTGGTCCTGTACCGCTTCGCCTTCAACTTCGGCGCGCTGTTTGGCGCGGTCCTCGGCAATCTGGCGGGCAACGCGCTGGCGTTCCATATATTCGCGCGTGCGGTTAAGCTGTACGCCCGGGTCGTTATAGCCGCTGCCATACTGATTCCAGTTCTGTGCGCCAACATCATCCGGACGCGGTGCAGCATAAGCCGCCGGTGCGGTGATAACGCCTGCCAGCAACAGGCCGGTAATTATTTTTGCAACTTTTCTGGTAGCCATAGCCGTACCTCTTTTCTATCAGTTTTACTGATTTAGCAATTTAATTTTTTGCGTAGCAATCCATTATTATTCATATTAATTTTAGCATATTTGCTTTTGACAAAGTGCAAATGTTTTATTTGCACTTTTATGTCGTAACAATTGTTTACAAAATTACACAAAATGTATTAAACTATATATGAAATGATTTATTTGCATTGTTTTGGATTTTGATTATAAACAGGGAGTTAAAACATGAACAACGTCATTGCCCTTACCAATGACAGCAAAATATTTAGCGATTTATTTTATTACAGCACTTTGTACGGATACCGTTTTAAAATTACCGGCAGCACGGAGGAAGCGCTGGCATATTTTGTGCAGCAGCGCACGTCTTTATTTGTGGTAGATTGCTCCGACACGGAGCAGCGCTTTTTAAAATTTGCGCGCCAGCTCGCGCCCGGTCTTGCCGTGATGGCAATATGTGGCGGGGGGGTGGACGAAGAGCCTGCCATACAGGCTTTTAAAAACGGAGCGGACAGCGTTTTGCGTTTGCCCTGCGGCAGCCGCGAATTTTATTACCGCCTGCGCAATTTTTTAAGGCTGCTTAATTTAAACACAGGGCAGGAAAGCGTGCAGTTTATCACGCTGGGGCCGCTTAAAATTTACCCGCAGAACAACCAGGTAATACTGGGCGACGATTTTGTGCCGCTGACATCGACGGAGTTTAAACTGCTGATGCTGTTTATTAACAAGCTTAACCAGATTATTGCAAGCGAAGAACTGTACCTGCGGATGTACGAAACGGACGAACTGCAATATACCAGCCGCGTGCTGGGCGTACATATCAGCAAGCTGCGGCATAAACTGCGCCTTAACGATTTGCCGTACCTTCAGCTTGCCAACATTCACGGTAAGGGTTATTCCTTAAAATATACCCCAGAAACGGAGAACCGGAACAATGGATAAAACTACCAGAAATAATTTTAGCCGCGAAGCAATAAAACTTGCAGAACAGGCCTTAATTACTTATTTTGTAGACGGCAGCACCGAAAAAGTTCTGCAATTTTTCTCCAACACCTGCAGCAGTTGGATTGGCTGGGGTAAAGAGGAAATTTACCCTACTTATAATGATGTTTTTAATACCTTTATCCGCCGCGTTGATGATATTCCTCAAAATATTATCGAAGATATGGACTCGCAGGTATTGTTTGAAAGCCAAGACTTCTGCATTGTTTTTGTTGCATGCAGCATAAAATCCCAACCGCAAACCGGCCTTTTACTTAACGAAACAGCACGTTTTACTTTTGTTATCCGCAAAGAAAATGACGGGTTAAAAATAGTACATCTTCATTTCTCAGCGGCATGGAACGAACTTAACCCGGGCGAAGTATACCCGGTTGCCAAAGGCAGCACCGAGTTTTATAAAAATGAACTGCAAATGGAAAAACCTGGTACGCCCTCATTCGTTGCAGCCAACACACCCAACGGTTTAAAATGCTGCCTGGCGCAAAAAAATTATCCGGCAGTGTACATTAATAAAGCTTTGTACAAACTGGCCGGTTATAAAAGTATGACAGAAATGCTGATTGCCACCGGCGGCGATATTAAAAATATGATTTATGCAGCCGACCTGCCAAAAGTAAAACGCATTATGTCTGCGCACTGCGGCGAAGTGCCCTACACCATTAACTACCGCCTGCTGCGTAAGGACGGCACCGCCATTTGGGTGTTGGAGCGCGGGCAGTTTACGCCGACGGACGGCGACGATGATTACTTTATCTGCACCATTGCCCCGCTGATGCAGGAGCAGGACAGCTTTAACTACGGCACGCTCGTCAATTACGACGATATAGCCAGCGCGCAGATACCGATGGATTTGTATTTTAAAGCCGCGCTGGATATTATTGAGCAGAACGACAAGCAGACGGCGATGGAAAAACTGATGAAGCTGTGCTGCAGCATGGCGCAGATAAGCGGCGCGTTTATTAAGGATATCCGCCGCAGCGGCGAATTTATGCCCGTGGTTGCCAAATATTTTAACGGCAGCGACGAGTTTACCAGCCTTTTGAAATGCACGCCGGAAGACATTGTAAACCGCTTTAACAGCCAGGGGCTGAACCAGTGCAGCAACACCGTGCTTTTGCCGAAGGTTTACAAGGACAAGCTTGATATGCTTGACGTTAAGGCTTATTTAAGCAAAACCATCCGCACCGGCGGCAGCGACAGTTACGTTTTAACTTTTGTAAGCCTTGGCACGCCGCACAACTGGACGGACAGCGACAAGGATTTTATTACGCAGACGGCAAGGCTTCTGGCACTGCTGTTAGATAAATAACCGTACAAAAACAAAAATCCCACGGAACAAATCCGTGGGATTTTTTTACGTTATGCGTTTTTAAGGCCGTTATTAAAATGCCGGTACAACAGCGCCTTTGTAGGTTTCTTCAATGAATTTTTTAACTTCGGGGCTGGTGAGTGCTTTAGCCAGTTTTTGCAGTTCGGGGCGGTTTTCGTCGCCTTTGCGGATGGCAATTACGTTAGCATACGGAGATTCCTTCGGTTCGGTAAAGAGGGAATCTTTAACCGGGTTGAGGTTTGCTTCCATTGCAAAGTTGGAGTTGATTACGGAATAATCAACGTCGTTCATGGAACGCGGCAGCAGAGCTGCTTCGATTTCCACAATTTCGATGTTTTTCGGGTTGTCAACGATATCGCCAGGGGTGGCGGTAATGGTTACGCCGTCTTTAAGTTTCAAAAGGCCTGCGCTTTGCAGCAGCATCAGGGCACGGCCGCCGTTGGTCGGGTCGTTCGGGATGGCGATTTTAGCGCCTGCGGGCATTTCGTCAAGGGATTTGAATTTAGCGGAGTAAACGCCCATCGGCTCGATGTGTACTTTGGTTAAAGTAACCAGCGGCATGTTGCGTTCTTTGGCAAATTCTTCAAGGTAAGGAATGTGCTGGAAGAAGTTGGCGTCAATTTCCTTGTCGTTAAGGGACAGGTTCGGTTTTACATAGTCGCTGAACTCAATAATTTGCAGGTCAACGCCTTCTTTGGCAAGCTGCGGTTTAACAAAGTTCAGCAGTTCAGCATGGGGCACCGGCGTTGCGCCGACTTTCAATACGGTTTTGCCGCCTTCGGATTTGGTTTCGCTGCCGCCGCAGCCGGCAATTAAAAGAGCCAGCACCAAAACGGAGCAAAGGACTAACAGGATTTTTTTCATCTTTACATCTCTCCTTTTAAATTTTACACACTACTTACTGGCAATAACGAAAGCAATAAAAAAGCTCTTTCCGAGGAAAGAGCATATACTTTACTTTCCTCTCATCTATCAGGAGTTAGCACCATGGCACAGCCTGGTTGCCGGGTTTCATTGGGCCTGTCCCTCAACCGCTCTCGATAAGAGTGTGTTTGTTAAGATGAAATTATAATACAGCAATCGCAAGATATTGTCAACAAAATTTTACAATTTTTACAGCTTTGTTTACGCTTTATAGCGCGCTCAGTAAATTTTGCTGCAAATTGTAAATAAATTAACATTTTATTGGCGCGCTTAATTTACGCAAAACAAAAACCGGCCGAAGCCGGTTTACTGTTTAATATGCTGTTTATTCCTTGCTGTATTTGGCAATGCCGACTTTGTAAAAATCGTTGCCTTCAGCATCTATGCACACAATCGCGGGAAAATCCTCCACTTCGTAACGGCGGATGGCTTCCGGTCCCAAATCTTCATAGGCAATCATTTCTTCGCCTTTAATGGACTGGGAAATTACCGCTGCCGCACCGCCAACAGCTACAAAATATACTGCACCGTATTTAACGCAGGCTTCAACAACTTCTTTGCCGCGCAGGCCTTTGCCAATCATACCGCGCATACCTTCGGCAATCAGCGCCGGCGTGTATTTATCCATGCGCCCGCTGGTGGTTGGCCCGGCACTGCCAACAATTTCGCCCGGTTTGGTAGGCGAAGGGCCAACATAATAAACAACCTGCCCTTTAATATCAAACGGCAGTGGCCTGCCTTCGGCCATTGCTTCCGTCATGCGCTTGTGCGCGGCGTCGCGCGCAGTGTAAACAGGGCCGGTTATGCGCACAACGTCACCGGCGTGCAGGTCTTTTATGGTTTCTGCCGTTAAGGGCGTGGTAATGTGTTTAATTTTTGCGTCCGTCATTTCTGCGCCCCCTTACAATACGGCATACGCGCGGCGTGCAGCGTGGCAGTTAAGGTTTACAGCCACCGGCAGCGCGCCGATATGCGTCGGTGCGTACTCGATATTTACGGCAGCGGCAGTGGTTGTGCCGCCAAGCCCCGCAGGGCCGATGCCGGTTTTATTGATGCGCTCTAAAAGTTCTTCTTCAAGTTTTGCATAGCGTTCATCGCTGTTGTGCTCACCGATGGGTCGCGTCAGCGAATATTTGGCCAGAAGCGCGCATTTTTCCATATTGCCGCCGATGCCTATGCCAACCGTTACCGGCGGGCAGGGGTTCGGGCCTGCTTTGCGCACGGTATCAAGCACAAAATCAATTACGCCCTGCACTCCGTCGGCGGGCTTTAACATTTTCATAGCACCCATGTTTTCGCTGCCGCAGCCTTTGGGTGCAACGGTAATTTTTACTTTATCTCCCGGCACAAGGCGGGTATGAATAATGGCAGGCGTGTTATCCTGCGTATTTTTGCGTTCAAACAGCGGGTCATCAACGGAAGATTTGCGCAGGTAGCCCTTAGTGTAGCCTTCTGCCACACCGGCGTTAACGGCTTCTTCCAATACGCCGCCGGTAAAATGCACTTCCTGCCCAATTTCCAAAAACACCACGGCAAGCCCGGTATCCTGGCACAGGGGCACATCTTTACGCGCGGCAAGTTCCGCATTTTCAATAATGGTTTCCAAAACCTCCCTGCCTAACGGCGATTCTTCCGTATCGCAGGAGGCTTTAAATTTTTCCAGCAAATCCTGCGGCAGATAGTAGCAGGCGTCGCAGCACAGTTTGGCAACGGCTGCCGTAATTTCTTTAACATTTAATTCGCGCATGGCCGCTCCTTATCTGCCAATGCGTTTTAAAGCATTGGCGCGTACAACTTCAGGGTCAACTTTTACGCGGGCCACGCCGGTTTCCATAGCGGCTTTGGCAACCGCTGCGGCAACGGCAGGCGCAACGCGCGGATCAAAAGCGTCCGGCACAACGTAATCGGCGCGCAGGTCTTTTTCGTCAATAAGGTTGGCAATGGCGTAAACCGCAGCAACCTTCATTTCTTCGTTAATGGCTCTTGCACGCACGTCAATGGCGCCGCGGAACACGCCCGGGAACACCGTTACATTGTTAACCTGGTTCGGGCTGTCGCTGCGTCCGGTACCGGCAACCGCCGCACCAGCTGCAATGGCGGCTTCGTAGCTCGTTTCCGGCACGGGATTGGCAAGCCCAAAAACAATGGCTTTATCCGCCATGCCGGCGATAATTTCTTTGGTAAACAGGTTCGGGCCGGATACACCTACAAGAATATCCGCGCCTTTGGCAACCTCTGCCAGCGTGCCCTTTTCCATGTTCGGGTTGGTAACTTCCGAAAGGTAACGCTGAATTTTATCCAGTTTGGCATCAATGCCTTTATACAAAGCGCCCACACGTTCCACCATAATTACATTCGGAAAGCCCATGCTTACAAACAGCCTGCCGATGGCAGAACCGGCAGCGCCGCAGCCGTTTACAACAACTTTAACGTCTTTAATATCTTTTTTTACATAACGCAAAGCGCCCATAACGGCAGAAAGGCACGCAATGGCAGTGCCGTGCTGGTCATCGTGGAATACCGGAATGTCGCAGATTTCACGCAGGCGGTCTTCAATTTCATAGCATTTCGGCGAAGAAAAATCTTCAAGGTTAATGCCTGCAAAAGCCGGCTGCAAACGGCGTACCGTTTCGATAATTTCTTCCGGGTCTTTGGTATCAATGCAGATAGGAATGGCGTCAACATCGCCAAAGGTTTTAAACAGCACGGCCTTGCCTTCCATAACAGGCATTGCCGCTTCCGGGCCTATATCGCCAAGCCCCAGCACGCGCGTGCCGTCGCTTACAATGGCAACCGTGTTGCCGCGGCAGGTATATTCAAACGAAAGTTCTTTATTTTCCTTAATGGCCTTGCAGGGTTCGGCAACGCCCGGCGTATAAGCCAGAGCCAAATCCTCGCGGTTATTAAGCGGCACTTTGCTTGCCACAGCAAGCATGCCATTATGTTCAGCATGAAACTTCAACGCATCTTCTACAAAAGACATAACAAATTACTCCCCTCTGTTTTTATTTAGTGTATACTATATATTTATATTATACACTTTGTTTTTAAAAGAGCAAGCATTTAATTTACGGCTTTGCAAGGCGTATTATTTCTGCAGACGGTTTTTCACCTTCGTTAAGCGTCAGCACGCCAAAGGTAGGCCCGTCCATGCTGCGCGGGCGTGAAGGGCTGCCGGGGTTAACCAAAAGCACATCGCCGTACCATTTTACAAGCGGCACATGCGTATGGCCGAAAACAACAATGTCCGCCTCCAGGCGGTGCGCCCACCACACCAGTTCCTGCGGGCTGCCGCCGTGCAGATAGCGGTGACCGTGAGCCAGCCAGATGTTAAAGCCCTGCAAATATAGAAATTCGTCTACGTTAAAATCCGTTTCGCCCACGTCGCAGTTGCCGCACACAGCCGTTACTTCAAGCCCGGTCTGGCTTTTAAGGTACAGGCTGTCACGCGCGTAATCGCCGGTATGCAGCCACTGTTCAACCTGCGGGGCAACGGCAATAACGCGGCGCAGGTTCTGCATGCTTCCGTGGGTATCTCCGGTTAAACCTATTTTCATTTTATTTTCTTCCAGTTGGCAATAAGTTTTTTAACGGCTTTGCCGCGGTGGCTGATTTTATTTTTTTCTTCCGGCGTTGCTTCGCCAAGCCCCATGTGCAGCTCGGTAGACCAAAAGAGCGGGTCATACCCAAAGCCGTTATTGCCCAAAGGCTCGTGCAGCAGCATGCCTTCGCAGATGCCGTCCGTTTCCACAAGCACCTTGCCTGCGGCATCGGCCACGCACAAAGCGCAGCGGAAACGGCAGGTGCGTTTAACCTGCAATTTCATGTTTGCCAAAAGTAAATCGTTGTTTTCCTTGTCGGTTGCCTTTTCGCCGGCGTAGCGCGCGCTGCGCACGCCAGGTTCGCCGTCCAGCGCCTGCACTTCAAGCCCGCTGTCATCGGCAATGCAGGTCATGCCGGTTGCCTTGGCATAGTACGTTGCTTTTAAACGCGCATTGGCGGCAAAAGTGCGCCCGTTTTCTTCCGGTGCTTCAATGCCGGGCCATTCGGCAAGGTAATGCAGTTCAACCTCCATATCTTTTAACATTTCCTTAAATTCTTCCAGTTTGCCCGGGTTGCTTGTAGCTATTACAATTTCTTTCACTTTATAAACTCCAATCTTCCGTTAAATTGTTTCTACAACGCCCGTATCGGGGTGCTGCAGTAAAATATATTTATATTCACAGCTTTGTTTGGCGCGCAGTGCGTCATCATAAGCCGCTTTTTTACAGTTTTCACAGGTATCGCGCAAAAGGCACACCACATAAGCGCTCTGGTCGCCGTAACGGGTGCCGCGCGCATTAGTGGCAACAGTTATATAACCGCTGCAGTTTTTGCAGTAGTGCGCTGTTTCCAGCTGCTCCTCGCGGATGCCTTCTTCGTCATAATAAATTCCTTTGCGCCGCTGCCATTTGCCGCCACATTTATCAAGCAGCATTTTTCCAACTTCGCTGCGCGTGCGCCAGATGTTGCCCACCTGCTCAATGAGCTGCTCCACGCGCGTCATGCAGCGCGGGTCAGGCCTGCGCAGGGCGCTGATGTCCGGCTCAATAACCTTGCTGTAATCCATTTCCGCCATGGCAAGAATTATGCCGGTGTTAACATAGGGCAGCGCCGCTTCGATAGAATAGCCGCCTTCCAAAACGGCAATATCCGCTTTTAATTTATCTGCCAGTGCCGCGTAGCCGTGCGCCGTAACGCTCATGGAAGCGAGCGGGTCGCTGAAATGGTTATCCTGCCCGGCAGAATTAATGATGAGTTCCGGCTCAAAATCGTCAAGAATAGGTTTTATCAGCCCGTCAAACAGGCGGTGTACTTCCTTATCGCCGCTGCCGGGTAAAAGCGGCAGGTTGATGTTATAGCCCCACGCCGCCGGGCTTCCTGCTTCATCCGGAAAGCCCGTGCCCGGGTACAGCGTGCGCCCGTCCTGATGGAACGAAATATAAAGCACGTTGGGGTCGTGGTAAAAAATATCCTGGCTGCCGTCGCCGTGGTGTACGTCCGTATCGACAACGGCAATTTTTTTAATGCCGTAGCGGCTCCGCAAATATTCAACCATTACGGCTTCAATATTAATAGTACAAAAACCGCGGATGCCATGCACAATACGCATAGCGTGGTGACCCGGCGGGCGTACAAGTGCAAACGCACGCTTAACTTCGCCGCTCATTACAGCATCGGCCGCCGTCATGCACCCTCCGGCCGAAGCAAGGTGCGCCGGCGTAATCAGCTTGGCGATGGAAGGCACGCCGACGTGCGCGCGCTGCAAATCGTTAATCTCCGCCATGCGCAGGCGGTATTCGCGGATTTCCGGGCGGTCGAACAGCCCTTCCTCCGTCAGCTGGTCGCGCGTGTATAACAGCCGCTCCTGGCGCTCGGGGTGCCCCGGGCTTATCATCCAGTCAAAAGCGGGAAAAAATACCAGTCCCAAATTAGCCTGTTTCAAAACGCCACCTCCCTGCCGGTGATTTTATATAAAATGCCTGGTTTAAGCTGCATGCGCAGGTAAATAATTTCGCCGGTATCGTAATAACCATGCACCGTGCGGAAATATTCGCGGCTGATGACTTCGGTTTCGTTGCCCTCCATCTGCCAGCCGCCTGCTTTTTCGTGCAGCCAGGCGCTTAAAATTTCTTCTGCCGCCTGCATGTTAAAGCGCTTGGGCAGGCGCTCGCGTTTGCCGCTTTCCGGTATTAAATAATAACTCTCGGTTGTATCGGCACGCAGGCTTGCCGCCACAGTCGGGCGCGCCAGTGCAGCGCCAATGGCGTTGGCCACCATGCCGCCGGGCGGGATGACAACGGGCAGCCCCATGCGTTTGCCCAAAGCGTGGATAAGCCCCGGCGCACCGCCGCCGACACCGACAAGCTGCTGCGGCGTAAAATCGCTGCCCGTCAGAACATCGCTGACGGTGTACACCGGCTGGATGCTCCACTCGTGCATCATGTCTTTGATTGCGTTTTCAATAACGTCAAGCGCGGCGTCCAAAATGCCCTGCGCCGCCTGCTCCGCTGTTTCGCCGTCATGGCAAAGGTTTGCGATAGCATTTTCCGCCGCTGTTTTATCGCCAAAGGCAACAAGCCCCAGCACAATCAGCGCATCTGCAAGGGTTGGCGCAGTGCCGCCAAGCGCAGCCGCCCTGCCCGCACGTTCCGGGCCGACGGCAAAACCGGCAGCCAGTTTTTTAACCGCACTGTCGCCGCCGATACCGACGCTGCGCATGTGGAACGAGCGCACCGCCGTCGGGTATTTGCCAATCATCGCGCCTTTTTTCGCCAGCAGCGGCTCGCCGTTATCCCAAAAGGCAATATCGGTTGTAGTGCCGCCAACATCAAGCGAAATGCACTTGCCCTCCGGCGCCGCGCCGAGCGCTTCAATGCCCAGCACGCTTGCCGCCGGGCCTGTAAATACCGCTTCAACAGGCTGTTTAAGTGCCGCCTTCAAAGGCAGCGTGCCGCCGTCAGCCTTTAAAATCTGCACCGGCGCGGTAATATTGCGCTCCTTCAGCGCCCATTCCACCTGCTTGCCAAAGGCTTCAAAGGTTTTATCTACCGCCGCCGCAAAATACGCGCTGTTGGTGCGGCGTATAAAATTCAGCTCGCCGCTGAGTTCCGAACCCAAAAATACTTTTTTATAACCGCTCTTTGTTAATTCGTGCGCCAGCACATATTCGTTTTCGGGGTTACGCACAGCAAATTTACCGCTTACCGCCGCTGCCTGCACGCCGGAAGGTTTATCCAAAAGCCCGTAGTGTTTGTTAAACTCGGTACGTGCTGTAATTTTGCCGCGGTGGTCAACATAGCCGCTTACAAGATACGGTTCTACCGGAAAGCACCCTTTTACGTTCATGCCAGGGCCGGTCATTACTGCCAAAAATACCGGCTGCGTCTTACCTTCCGTAAGCGCATTGGTAACAATGGTGCTGCTTATAACCACACGCTCAATCTTCGCCGCGTCCGCGCCGTCCATAACGGCGTCCAGTGCCGCCAGTATGCCGCGCAGCACCTCGCCGTGCGTTGTAGGGCGCTTGGCCTGCGCATGCACCGCACCGTTATCTACCAAAACGGCATCCGTAAAAGTGCCGCCAACATCTATACCTAAAAGCATAATCTCACCTCTTTCCGTAAGACTCAACGTGTAATAATTCAATATGCAGGCAAAAAATACCTGCATTTTGTTTTTTATTTTTGAGCATAGGGTTGTAGTTTTTATCTACGTTTTGTCTTTAATTGTACTTTATTATTTCTAATTTACTTTTTATATCATATTTATCATTTACAATTTGTCTTTGATTAAAGGTTTATCATTCTAATTTACTTTATTACTCATGTTCATTCTTTGTAACCAAAGAACGAACCAAGAAAGTTTTGCGGCTGAAAAAATTTTTAACGCGGCTCTTTAGATAAAAATAAATTTTTCCACGGAACTCGCTTCGCTCAAACAACCTTATTTTTACCGCTTCTCTTATTAAATATTACTAAAAACCCAATGCCGCATTTCATTGTGTCGTACTTTTATTTTATTGATTATACATAGCCGCACAAATATTAACTACGCACCATAATGCAAATTGTTCACTAAAAACGAACATAACATATAGCTAAAGCATCAAAAAATTCACCTTTGCTATCTTGACAAGAGAGTAAAGCTATGCTAACATACAACCAATAAGATTTACTATTTAGTTTCTTCACGTATTTGGAAAGGAAAATTACAATGACTGCCTCTAATGACAGTGACCCTCACCGAAAGAACGGTGCTAAAAATTTAAAATTACTTTTTTCAGGCATAACCTGCGTCCTTTAAGGGCTGCGGGCTATGCCTTTTTCTCTGCCAAAAGCGCGTACAGCGCACAAAATAAAATTAAATTTATGAAAGGAGTGATGAATCCTTTATGGATTATCACAGTAAAAACACCCACGCACAAAATTTAGAACAAGTTTACCACACCTTGCAAGGTTCTGCTGAAGGGCTTAGCGATGTGCAGGCAGCAGAACGCCTGAAACAGTACGGTTACAACGAGCTTAAAGCCAAGCCGCCAAAAGCTATTACGGCGATGCTTAAAGAACAAATTACCGACCCGATGGTATTGATTCTTGTCGCCGCCGCAGGATTATCATTTTTACTTGGCGAAACAATTGAAGCGGCAGTAATTTTTACTATCGTTATAGTTAATGCTTTTATTGGTATTGTACAGGAGAAAAAGGCACAATCCGCACTTGAAGCGCTGCGCGGCATATCAGCACCCACAGCGCGCGTACTGCGCGATGGCGAAGAAAGCGTTATACCGGCAAAAGAAGTCGTACCCGGTGACATTGTGTTTTTAAGAGACGGCGATATGGTTCCCGCCGACCTGCGCCTGATTGACAGCGTTAATTTGCAAATACAGGAAGCTTCTTTGACCGGCGAATCCGTAGCCTCCACGAAAGACGCTGCCGCCATACTTAAAGAAGAGTGCCCTCTTGGCGACCGTGTTAATATGGCTTATGCTTCTGGCATTGTAACCTATGGGCGAGCCACTGGTATTGCTGCTGCTACCGGTATGCACACCGAAGTCGGCAGCATTGCCGCATTACTGGACGGACAAGACGAATTTGACACACCGCTGAAACGCAAACTGAATGCCGCCGGTAAAGCATTAACCATAGCGGGCCTTATCGTTTGCGTGCTCATCTTCGCACTTGGCGCATTTTATGACAGACCGCTGGTACCGCAGTTTTTAATTGCCGTTTCGCTTGCTATTTCCATTATCCCGGAAGGCTTGCCCGCAACTGCAACCATCGTAATGGCACTGGGCGTACAACGTATGGCTAAAAAGAACGCACTGGTACGCAAACTCCCCTCCGTTGAAACACTCGGCAGCGCAACCGTAATCTGTACGGATAAAACCGGCACATTAACGCTGAACAAAATGACAGTAACGCAGCTTGCCATGAACGGCGATTTTAACAAACAAACTGCCGTAGAAGCTGATGCCGCAGCTATGAAGCACCCCGAAGTTTACCGCGAACTTATTTTTGCCGCCGCACTTTGTAATGACGCCAGCTTCGACCCTGACCGCAAAGGTGAAATTATCGGCGACCCAACGGAAGGTGCATTAATTTACCTGGCTCAAAAATTTGGCGTTAACCATGATGATTTAGAGAATAAATACCCTCGCTTATTTGAACAACCGTTTGACTCCGCACGCAAACGCATGACAACGGTACATAACATCAATGGGCAGCTTACCGCTTATACCAAAGGCGCTGTAGATGAAATGCTTCCGCTGTGCACGCATATTTTAACGGCACAGGGTGTACGCACAATTACAAATAAAGATAAGGAAGCTATACTTGCGCTTGCCACTAAAATGTCGCAGCAGGCTTTGCGTGTGCTTGGTTTTGCCAGTAAAACGCTTACTGCCGTACCGCAAAACAGCAGTGAAAATCTTGAACACACTTTAACCTTTACCGGCATTGCCGGTATGATAGACCCGCCGCGTAAAGAAGTTGCCGCCGCCGTACGTACCTGCCGCGAAGCCGGTATCCGCACAATAATGATTACAGGTGACCACGAAATAACGGCGGCTGCCATTGCCCAAGAACTCGGCATCTGTCACAGTGGCAATGAAATTATCAGCGGTAGCAGGCTTAATGCCATGACCGATGCTGAACTTGACCTTGCAGTAAAAAAAGCTGCTGTTTTTGCGCGCGTATCCCCTACCGATAAACTGCGCATTATTCAAGCGTTAAAACGCAACGGCGAAATTACCGCCATGACCGGTGACGGCGTTAACGACTCCCCGGCTTTAAAAGCTGCCGACATTGGCGTTGCCATGGGCATTACCGGTACTGACGTTGCTAAAACTTCTTCGGATATGATACTTTTAGACGACAGCTTTACCACTATTGCTTATGCAATTAAAGAAGGCCGCCGCGTATACCGCAACCTACAAAAAGTAATTCAGTTTTTACTGGCAGGCAACATTGCCGAAATTACAACGCTGTTCATTGCCACTCTTTTTAACTGGAACGCTCCGCTTTTAGCAGTACACATTTTATGGGTTAACCTTGCCACAGCCACGCTGCCTGCGCTTGCATTAGGCGTAGACCCGGCAAGCAAAAATATAATGAAGCATAAACCTGTAAAAAGCGGCACGCTGTTTGAAAAAGACTTGCTGACCCGCGTTGCTGTACAAGGTATTTTTGTGGCTATCCTTACATTAACGGCTTACCATATCGGCAGCAGCACGTTAAGCCACGCCGTCGGTCAAACCATGGCGTTTTGCGTACTTGCGTTTTCGCAGTTATTGCGTGCTTTAAACCAACGCTCTAACACTGAATATATCTGGGTACGTGCCGAAGGGCATAACCCTTGGCTGTGGCTGAGCTTTACTGCCAGCGTTGCATTGATGGCTGCCATTTTACTAATATCTGTCTTGCAGCAAGCGTTTAAACTTACCGATTTAAGCTGCGATATGTGGTTTGTTGTTTTTGCGCTCTCCCTGCTTTCGATAGTACAGATTGAAGTTTGTAAACTTATCGCCAAGATTTTAAAACGTGCAGTTTAATACTAATTTAATCTGTATGTGTTATTATAAAAATAAAAACAAGGCGCAGCCGGAAAGGAGGAAGGATGATGGCTTACCTGGCAGAACTTGACACACGCCTTTTGCTTTACATACAGGACGCCCTGCGTTATGAACCGCTGCACAGCTTCTGGCGCGGCATAAGCTTTTTGGGCGATTTGGGCTGGTTTTGGATTTTTACCGGCATTCTTCTTGCCTTTAATTCCAAAACGCGCACCGCAGGCATAACCGCCATTGCCGCGCTTGTATTAAGCACGTTTATCAGTAACGTTATTTTAAAAAACGCCGTTATGCGCCCGCGCCCGTTTGAGGTACTGCCGCAGATTATTCCGCTCATTACGCACGCTTCGGGCTACTCCTTTCCTTCCGGGCACACCACCGCCGCCTTTGCCTGCGCCTTTGTGTATTACAAACTGCTGCCCAAATTTTTCGGCCTGCCCATTATGCTGCTGGCCGTAATGGTTGCCTTTTCGCGCCTGTACCTCGGCGTGCATTACCCGCTTGATGTTTTAGGCGGCATTATTACGGCCTGGTTTGGCAGTATGCTGGCAATTAAATCGCTGCACCGCTTCAAACAAAATTAAAATGCCGCTCCGGCGGCTTTTTATTTTGGCTTCCTCTATCAAAAATATTGTATACAATTTTGTTTTTTATTATTTTTTTGATATAATACAAATTTGTTATAATATATTTTTTACATATTTAGGAGGCTTTATAATGAAGTTATCAACAAGAATTATGGCAGCACTGGTGCTTGGCGTTGTTGCCGGGCTGCTGCTTGGCGCAGACGGGGCCGAATTTGCCAAAACGTGGATTGCCCCATTCGGCGCTATTTTTATGAACATGATTAAAATGACAATCGTACCGATGGTTTTTGCATCGCTTGTTATGGGCATGTGCAGCCTGGGCGATATTAAAAAACTCCGCCGCATCGGTATGAAAACCGTTATTTACTACCTTGTAACAACGGCGTTTGCCATTGTGCTGGGCCTTATTTTGGGCAGCGTAATTGAGCCGGGCGCAGGCATGAACCTGCCCGCCGAAGGGCTTGTTGCATCCGCCAAAGACGCACCGCCCTTAATGCAGGTTATTGTTAATATTTTCCCCACTAACCCTATAGAATCCATGCTGAAGGCAGATATGCTGCAAATTATAGTTTTTGCACTGTTCCTCGGCCTTGGCATTTCCATGGTTGGCGAACCTGCCGATACTTTTAAAAACACCATCAACGGTCTTGCCGAAGTATCTTACAAAATTGTAGGCATTATTATGGATTTTGCCCCCATTGGCGTATTCGGCCTGATTACCCCGGTAGTTGCTTCCAACGGCCCGGCCGTGCTGCTGCCGTTGTTAAAAGTTATCGTTGCCGTTTATCTTGGCTGCTTTTTGCACGCTGTATTTGTATACGGCGGCATGCTGAAAGTTATCGGCAAATTCAGCCCGCTTAAATTCTTTAAAGGCCTTGCACCGGCTCAGCTGCTTGCTTTTACAAGCTGCTCGTCCAACGGCACTTTACCGGTGAACCTTGCCTGCGTGCAGAAAATGGGCGTTTCCAAAGAAGTTTCCAGCTTTGTGCTGCCGCTCGGCGCAACCATTAATATGGACGGCACCGCAGTTTACCAGGGCGTATGCGCTTTGTTTGTTGCCCAGCTTTACGGCGTAGACCTTAACTCTGCCCAGATGCTTACCATCGTGCTTACCGGCACACTGGCCTCTATCGGCACCGCAGGCGTACCGGGCGCAGGGTTTATCATGCTTACCATGATTTTAACCGCCGTTGGCCTGCCGCTTGAAGGCTCTGCCCTTATCGCCGGTATCGACCGTATCCTTGATATGCCGCGTACCTGTGTTAACATCACCGGCGACGCTGTAGTTTCCTTTCTTGTAGACAAGGGCGAAAAAGATATTGAAGCGCGCACCGGCGTTAAATTGGTACATTAATACAGCAAGTTAAAAATTCAGGCATGGATTTTACGTCCATGCCTTTTTGTTTGCAGGCAAAATTTTCATCCGCAGCAGCGGCAGGCTTTTTGCTGCGCACGGCGAAGTATTACAGCAGCAATAATTTTTACGATTGTGAGGTGTAATTATGAAACAGGGTTATTTTAATACGGCCGACAGTGCCCATTTGTATTACGAAGTGCGCGGCACCGGGCGCCCGCTGGTGTTAATTCACGGCTGGCAGTGCTCGCACGTTTTCTGGCAGCGCAACGTGGATGAACTTGCCAGGGATTTTACCGTTGTTACGCTGGACCTGCGCGGGCACGGCAACTCCTCCAAAGGGCTGCACGGCATTACCATTAAACAGTTTGCCTGTGATGTTTATGACTTAATTAACTACCTCGATTTAAAAGACGCCGTTGTTATGGGCTGGTCCATGGGCGGGCCGATTGTGCTTTCGTATTTTGACCAGTTCGGGCAGGAACAGATTAAAGGCCTTGGCCTGATTGACATGACGCCGTTCCCCTTCAGCCCCGAACCGTGGAATACGCAGGGACTGCACGGCTACAATATGGATGGCTTTAACGTTATTGCCCAGCGCCTTGCGTATGACCGCGAAGCATATTTTGAAACCTTTGCCAACAATATTTTTAAAGACGGCAAACGCCCTGCCGGAACCGACTGGGTAATTGAGGAATTCAGAAAACTGCCGCCATGGATTTCGGCAGCAATTTATTCTGATTACCTTTCCAGCGATTTTACGGGCGTACTGCCCACCATTGACGTGCCCGTAATTGTTATGAACGCCGACGGCCCGGTATTTACCGCAGGCATTAAACAGGGGCAGCACATTGCGGCGCAGCTTCCTTACGGCAGCTTTGAAGCCTTTACGGAAAGCGGGCATATGCTGTTTTATGAAGAAGCAGCTAAATTTAACGCAATAGTGCGCGATTTTGTTACTAAATGCAACGCATAGGAGGTTAGCGGCAGCGCCGCAGTTTAAATAATGAAATTAGTTTTACAGCGTGTTAAAAAAGGCAGTGTTGCCATTGACGGAAAAATTAAAGGCAGCATTGGCTGCGGCTTTGTTGCACTTGTGGGCTTTGGCCCAAATGATGACAGCAGCGTTTTGGCGCCCATGGCAGATAAAATGCTGAACCTGCGTGTTTTTGAAGATGACGCGGGCAAAATGAATTTAAGTTTGCTGGATGTAGGCGGCAGCGTGCTTTCCATATCGCAGTTCACGCTGTACGCCTCCTGCCGCCACGGCAGGCGCCCAAGCTTCAGCGGCGCGGCAGAACCGGGGCTTGCCTCCCGCCTGTATGATGAATTTAACGCCATTACCGCCGCTAAAGGCGTGAACGTACAAACCGGCGAATTTGGTGCGGAAATGCTGGTAGAAATACATAACGACGGGCCTGTTACCATAATTTTGGACAGCGATACCGATTTGGCAAAAAACAAATAAATACACAGCAAAAAGAGGGTATACCGCAAAGGATATGCCCTCTTTTATTTATGCCTGCAAGTATTTTATGTCAAGCTGGCGGCAGCACCAGCAGCAGCGTGCCTATAACAAGGCACAGCAGCCCGAATGTGCTTCTGACCGTTAATTTTTCGCCAAAAAGCGCCCCTGCCCGCCTGTACTTTAAGCTATATTGTGGCGCGCCGCTTCGGCAAATTCCGGGTTATCGTAAATATTGCCGATAACCGTAAAGCCGTTGCCGTTGGCGCGCAGGTTATCCAAAAACTGCACGGCATTAATCGAAAAAATGCCGTCAGCAGCTACTCTGAAGCCTTATGGGTTTCTTCAATAAGCACAACGTCATGCGCGCAGGCGTTATCTGCCGTCTGCTTTTTGGCAACCGGTACATTAAACCGTACATAATCACCGGCAAACACCGGCATGCCTTCGCTGTCTTCCACGCCGGTGCAAAGCCCCAGCGTTTTTCTTTCAATGCCTACGGTTTCAATAAGATGCCCTTTTATATCAACGCCATCTACTTTTTTATTCATCTCGCAGATTGCAGCATCATCCGGAATCATGCACGCTCCGTCCAGCAGCGGCAGGTAAATTCCGTAAACCCAGCTGCCGTTGTCAGTTCTTTTGGCGCGGTAAAAATTATCCATGGCTGTTCCCCCATTCACAAACAAAATTAAGTTATCTTTTTACGCTTCTATTGTAACGGCAAAAGCTGAAATTTATATTAAAACAATGTTAAGTTTTGGCTGTCAGGCGCTTTTTAAAATATACCAGCCGCCTTTTTCGCCGGTTACCAGCCATTTGCCGTTACTGCCGTTTAAAAATTTGCCGGCTTCGTTCTTTTTTACCAAAAGCAGCTGCCCGCGCCTGCCAAACGAGTTAATGCCTTCAAAGGGCATTACGTTTTTTACCTTCCAGCTGTACGCTTTGGGCGCAAAGTTTGCCAGGTCTTCATCGGGCACCAGCTTGATAATTTTTTTGCCGGAATAGAACACTGCCGATGTGGAATATTTGCCGTACACGCCAATTTCATCAACCGCACGGTAGCTCTGCGCAAGTTCCAGCCCAATTTCCTTATCGGAACGCAGGCTGCTGAACGGCACAGCCACTTCGTTAATAAGCAGCAGGTTAAAAGCAAGCGCCGTTACGGCGATAACGCCTGCGGCCGTAAGCCCGTTTTCAAGGCTGATGCTTATCCAGCTGATGCCGATAACGGCAAGCACCGCCGCACCGATTAAAATTACCGTGCCAATGCTGATGATACTGTTCCACCAGCACCACAGCGCACCGCCAAACAGGGCAATGTAAATAAGGTCGCGCACAATTAAAGTGCCTGCCGTTACGGCGTTCCACTTCTTTTCCGAAAGGTAGTTACCCAAAAGCAATGCCAGAGGAAACAGCATTGGGTAGGTATAAGTTAAATACTTGGTTGCCATGTTCTGGAAGAAAAAGAACACCGTTGCCGCCCAGATGAGCAAAAAACCAGTTTTTTCATCCGGCCTGCGCCATTTGCCATCTTCCCGCAGGGTGCGCCACAAAAAGCGCGGCAACAGCCCGCTCCACGGAAAGAGGGCCAGAAGCAGCACCAGAGTATAATAGTAAAACACGTTATCGCGCGGATGTTCGGAAACAGTGGCACGCAAAAAATTATGCGTGCCAAAGAACTGGTCTATAAACGCGCTGCCATGCAGGTTATACATGGCCACATACCACGGTGCGGCAATTAAAAAGAACAGCAGCCCGCCGCTGAAAACCTTCATGTTTTTAATTTCGCGCCAGCCGCGGGTAAAAACCAGAAACAGCACCATAATAAGGCCCGGCAACAAAAAGCCAATCGGCCCTTTGGTTAAGGTTGCCAGCGCCATGCCTATATACATGCCGTAATAGTAATTTTTCTGCTGCGTACTGTACCCAAGGTAAAAAAACACCAGCGCCATGCTGAAAAAGAAAAACAGCGTGCTGTCGGTAATAACCGATTTGCTGATGAGGAAAAACTCCGTGCTGGTCATTAAAATAACGCCGCTCCAGAACGCAGTTTTTTCGCCGTAAAGTTTTTTGGCGGCATAAACCAGCAGCCCAAGCCCTGCCATGCCGAACAGCGCGGGGAAAAAGCGTGCGGCAAATTCGTTAAAACCAAAAATTTTAAATCCTGCCGCCGTAAGCCAGTAAAAAAATACCGGCTTGTCATACCAGTAATTGCCGTAAATCTGCGGCGAAATCCAGTCGCCGCTCAAAACCATTTCTTTGGCCGTCAGCGCATAATTCGATTCCACGGAATCGGTAATCCACAGCTGCCCGTTGCCAAAAAACAGAAGCAGCGCCGCCAGGCCCCAAAATAACCACCATCCATAACGTCTCATAAAAAATCAACTCCCTAACTTCAGCTTGTCTTAATTGTACTTAAAGCCAATTAAACAAAACTGAAACAGGGAGTTAGTTATATGAAACCAATCTTAAATTTCAGCGGTACAACGGCAAACGTACCGTAAAAATGCTTCCGTGCGGGCTGCGCGGTTTAACGCTTACCGTTCCGCCGTGGCGCACCACAATTATGCGGGCAATGTTAAGCCCAAGCCCAAATCCGCCTGCCGCACGCGAACGTGCCTTATCGACTCTATAAAAGCGTTCAAAAATTTTCTGCGCGTCGCTTTCGCTGATGCCTATGCCTTCATCCATTACTTTTATAACGGCGTGCATGGAATCGGCGTCAACCGTAACCGTGATTGTGCCGCTTTCCGAATACTTAATGGCATTATCGATAAAAATTATAAGCAGCTGCTCCATTTTATTCTTATCGCCAAGTATGAACACCTGCGGCGCGTCACCGGCAGCATATTCCAGCCCCAGCCCTTTTTTGACTGCCAGCGGGCGCATTTTATTGCATACCTTAACGGCAACCTCCGTTAAATCTACCTTGGCACGGGCCAGCGGCTTATTTTCTTCGTCGCCGCGCGCCAAAGTCAATAACGCTTCAATAAGCCTCGACATATACTTTGTTTCGTGCTGCATATCGCGCAGAACCTCCTGCGCAAAGCCGCTCAGCTTGCTTTCGTCATCATTCTGCAAACTCTCCACGCCAAGGCTCAGCACTGTAAGTGGGGTGCGCAGTTCATGCGAGGCGTCGGCGGCAAATTCATGCTCGCGCGCAAATAAAATTTCCAGCGGCTTAATGTTTTTGGCAGCCATATAATAGCCGCCGCCTGCCGCAAGCATAATACACACCGCGCACAGCAAAAACAAAAAGTACATGCCGTCCACGGCCATGTCGTAATAATCTTCCAAATTTAAAAAGGTGTACAGGCGTGCCTGAATCTGCCCGTTTTCCCAAAAAGTACAGCCGCCTGCCAGAAAGAAGTGCAAGGTGCCATTTTTATCCCTGAAATACAGCAGCTCCGTTTCGTTCTCAGGCTCTGGCCACGAGGCACGGATTGCGGCTAATGCCGCTGCGTAAGGGCTGTCCGTCATCTGGTCAATAATGATATTGCCGTCAGCGTCATACATCAGCGACATCATTTCGCCTTTTTTTACAAGTGCCGGGTCTACCGGCAGTTCGCCGCTGCCAATCCATTCGCGCCATTCGTCGTAAATATCGGCAATAAGCATGTCCTTTTCCGTTCTTAAAACGGAAATACAGCCGATAGCCACCGTTACTGCAACGACAAACACCATTATTAAACTGAAAATACCTGTATAAATAAGGGTCAGGCGTTTTTTTAATTTATCGAACATTATCGTCTGCCTCTGCCAGATACCCAACACCGCGGATGGTTTTTATAAGTGTTTCGCCCTTTATTTCCTTAAGCTTGCGCCTTAACGCGCCGATGTGCACATCAAGGTTGTTTTCGGTAATATCGCTTTCAATGCCCCAGACACGTTCCAAAATTACATCGCGCGGAATTATTTTGCCTGCGTTGCGCAAAAGCAGTTCTATCAGCTTAAATTCGCGCGGGCGCAGCTGCACTTTGCTGCCGCCGTAGCTGATTGTGTAATCGCCGCTGTTTAAAACAAAGCCCTTGTACTCAACATTTTCTTCCATGTAGCTGCCCTGGCGGCGTACCAGCGCATTTAAACGCGCCAGAAGTTCGGCAACGGCAAAAGGCTTAACCAGATAATCGTCCGCACCGGCGTTAAGCCCGTTTACCTTGTCGTCCAAACTGTCGCGCGCGGTAAGCATTAAAATTTTGCCCTGATAATCTTCGCTGCGCAAAACGCTGCACAGTTTTATGCCGCTCATGCCCGGCATCATCCAGTCCAACACCAAAACGTCATAACCGTCGGCATAACATTCGTCGTATGCCGATTCGCCGTTTGTAACCCATTTTACATTGATGCCGTTTTTGCTTAAAATTGTTTTCAGCATTTTTCCGAGGCGCAAATCGTCTTCGGCCAGTAAAATTTTCATTATATATCACCTGCTTTTTATAAGCACTATAACCATATAATCTTAAAATAAACTGAAATAAACCTTAATTTTACGTTTTTAACGGCATTTGCTTTTACGAAGCTGCCGTTTTTGTGTTTTAACGCCATTATACCTCTATTGTAACGGCAAAATAGCCCCCGGTAAACACTAAAGCCCCGCCAAAAGGCAGGGCTTTGATTATTTCAGCAGCGCTTTTACTTCGTCCGCACTGATGGTTATAAACTTTTTAACGGTGTACAGGTTTTCGCGCCCGCGGCATTCCCAGAACATGGCAACGTCAAAATCGGGCAGGCCGTTTACGGCTTCTTTAAGGCTTGCGCCGTGCATGGGCGTAAGCTCAAATTTGGCAGTCATGGTTTTATTGCCGCCCTTGGGCATTACCAGCGCTTCAAAATAATCGTCGTCGCGCGGCACATCTTTTAAATTAATTTTGCCGCGCACCAACGCTTTGTCATACTGCTCCTGCGGCAGGTAAATACGCATAAAAGCGTCAAGCACAAGACCTTCGTCGCCGCCTTCGTTGGTAAACGGCACATCAACGCTGAAGCAAAGTTTATTATCTGTTTTATCCGTAAGTTCCGCTTTGGTGCGGTTTTTAACATCAAATACAAATCTGTGTTTGGGCTGCATCATAATAAATACTGCCACAGCTACAACGCCCAGCAGGAAAAGCCCGGCGATAATTTCAATTATAAACAGCATCACAACCCCTCCTTATTTGGCGTAATTTTTAATAATAACAACAGGCGTTTTCTGGCTGCCGTTGCCGAACGGGTTGTCAATTAAAATTCTGGCAACCTTGTCGGGGTCAACGCCTTCGCTCCAGCCAAGCACGGCGGCACGTTTAAGGTCGTTAACATCGGCAATGGCCGCACCGTAAGCGCCGGTGGCTTTTTTAATGCTTTCGCTTACTTTATGGGGTTCAAACGGGCCGTAAACAATGTGCTTGTCGTACGGCGGCATGGTGCCGGTAACGTCGTCAATCAGGCGTGCCTGGTATCCTGCCATCTGATAAAACACGCCGCGTTTGCCAACGCATTTGGCGGCAAAACCGCAGATAACGGCAATAATTACTTTCATTGCGCCTTCGGCATCCAAAAGGGCCTGCATGCTGTACCAGCCGCTGATGCTGCCTTTTGCAGGGAACAAATGGCACAGAGTTTTGGCTAAAAAGCCGGGTTTAAAATCTTCGCAGCGTTTGGCGCCGTCCTGCGTAATGGCAACAACGCTTTCAGCCGCGCACACAACATCATGCGGGCCTATTTTGTCTTTGCCGTATTCCAAAATGGCGTCAACTATATTATCGTGGTGCGTCAAAATACGTGTCGGCACCGGTATAATTTCATATTTTGCTTCCATCAGTGTTTCTCCTCTGCCTGCTCTTTTTGGTAAAAAGCATTAATTCTGTCATAAAAATCGCCGCTAAGGCGGATAATATGCCCGTTATTATCGGTAAACACGTTGCGCGAGCAGCCTTCTGCCAAGAGTGCGCCGTCTTTTTTGCGGACGATGCGGTAAGTAAAATCCATTTTGGCGCGGCTGAAAGCGGTCATTTCTGCGCAAATTTCAATTTCATCATCATACAGCGCCGATTCTTTATAATTGGCTTCTACATGAGTAATAGGGAAAATTATGTTGGCGTTCATCAGCTCCCACAGCTCCACGCCGGCAACGCGCAGCCAGGCCACACGCCCCATCTCAAACCAGCGGAAGTAGTTGCTGTGATGCACAACGCCCATCATATCAGTTTCTACATAACGTACACGGTCACAAATGCTTACCATATAAACGCTCCTTATATTTCAGTTATTTCAAATTCATATTACAGATATTTTATTATACCACTGTTAAATTTAAGGTGCAATTATGCAAAAAACTTAAAACATTACCAATCAATAATCAAGTCAATATAACTGCATTATATTTAAGGCACCATTTCATCTTTAAATGTATTTTTAAATGCATTTTCTAAATTTGCATATAAAATTTCTTGATTTTCATTATTGAAATATGCATTTAAAAATTCCTTATATTTGTTTTTTATAATATCTAAAGCAACATTCTCTTGTTTTATTTTTTCTAATTCTTTATATTCAGGCATATTTTCGATAAAATTAAAAAATATTTGTATATGTCTAGGCAATTGTTCATTCCTATTTAAATAATATTCTTTTACAACGGTTATTTTATCTACAATATTTTTATGTCCAAGCGTTTCATTTAATGTTTTTGGTAAAAGAATATAATTTGAAGTCATCTTTTTATAACCATTTGTATTATTCCCGTTATTTTCAACGTTATCCAGCAATTCTTTTACACTTATTCGTATTGTTTTAGGAGCTAAACTCCATATTATTTTAGCATTTTTATTATTATGAATAATTAAATGCTCTTTAGTATAATCTTCTTTTATATATAAAAAATCTAAATAATTACTGTTTAACAAATAGTTATCTAATATAGAATAAAATGCATATGCTTTTCTATCATCATAATTCTTAAATATAATATAATCATCTAATCCAATTTTTCTAAGCTTTCTAACCGAAAATGCTATATCATTAATACATTGTCGTTCTTTTATAACTCCATTATTCAACCCTTCTAAACTTTTAAAAATATTTCTATCAATAATATCTTTAGATTTATCTTTTCGTTTACTTAAAAATAAAAATGCATAAACGTAATAATTAGAAACTATCTTTCTTATATCACTGTATGTAATTTCATTCTTTAAATTTTCATTTCTTCTCAAATAATGAATAAACATAAATAACGGTAACTTATAATACTGCGCTCCTTTATACAATATTATATCCAAGAACTGTTTCTTTATTACATTATTAACAGAATTATTACTTTTATATTTTTTAAATTCATCGCAAATATCTTTAAATATATAATCGCTCTGTTTTAAATTTCTAATAAAAGCTAAAATATCATTTCCATAATCAATCATATCAGAAATTATTTTCCGTGTTTCAGTAGGGCTTTTATTATCAAGAAAATGTTTCCCGTCAATTGTTAACTCCTTAGTAATTTTACTTTCCTTATCTAGAGAAAGTAAGTGAAGATAGAAATAACCACTCGTTGTATTATTATAGCCAAATTCTTCAAATTCTTTCATAATTCTTTTTATTTCTATCCACTGTTCTTTTAATTCGTCATGAGAGCTTGCAAAATAATTTTTAAAGCAATAACCCTTAAAAATATTTTCTACATCCAACAATTGTGATTTAAAATTAATGTCAAGAAAAAGGTCTTCAATAGAATCATTCTCATCTTCCTTTTCTCCAACTAAAATTGAAAGTTTGCAAGCTAATAATTTTCTTAAAAAATTAATAAATTCAATTGAACTTTGAATGTTATTTAATTCTTCTGTTATACATTTATATGCTTCATCAAATTTATCCTTTTGATAATATATATCATTGTATCCTTTTATATCTATTAAAATTTTATTTTGATTCAGCAATAAATATTTACCAATACTTTCATTTTTTATAACTATATTAGAATGTAATTCATCATTACTTAAATATGTTAAAATCTCTTTTTGTTCATCACTTAATTTATTAATCACATTATTTATATTATGATTAAATAATCCAACCAAAATTAACAATATTGTAGTTAATCTTTGCTGACCATCTACTATTTCATAAGAATTATTAACTTTATTTAAAATTATATTGCCAATAAATTTATCTCTATTTAAAATATCACGGCAAAAAGTTTTAATTTTCTCTTTATTCCACTTATATTCACGCTGATATTTAGGTATAACGTACTGCAGTTTGAAAAAATTAAATTTACTTTCTACTTCTTGATTAACAAGTAAAAAATCCTTAACTGTTATAACGAAAGAATTCAATTTCATATTATCGCTTCCTTTCATAATTTATATATAAACTACATTATTTATATCTTTATAATATATTTACCCTAACTGTCTTTATTAAATTTTATCATAAACAAGGCTTTATAGACAAATAATATATGTTTAATAAAAAATCTTTACAGTAATGTAATTCATTATACAAAACGCTTATTTAAAATACTATTCACTGTATCCAAATCATACGTAGCCGATGGTTTATCCTTTATCGCCTTAAAGGCTATTCTACCAGCTACGCCTAAAAGGCGTTCCTCGGTCTGCCACTTGCGATTATTTCTTACTTGTCACCCGTAAACGGGGCTCCGTAATCTAACACTAATTGTTGGTTTAGCTCATCTTCTTTGAGCTGATTCTTTATATATTCTGCTATTGCTTTCGTATTCTTTCCTACTGTATCTACGTAATATCCTCGGCACCAGAATTCTCTGCCTCGATATTTATATTTTAAAATTCCCCATTTCTCATATATCATAAGGCTGCTTTCCCTTTTAGAAATCCCATGAAGCACGATACGTCTCTACTAACATATGAACATGGTCCGGACAAACTTCTGCTTCTATTATGTTTACTCCTTTCCATTTACATAATTCTCTTAATATTTTCCCTATTTCCACCTTCTTTTCTCTATAAAATACTTTTCTTCTATACTTTGGTACGAATACTACATGGTATTTGCAGTTCCATTTCATGTGTGATAAACTATGAATGTCTTCCATGACAAATTCCTCCTTTGATATTTTGCGATTGGTAGACAGCAAAATATCAAAGGAGGAATTTTTTCTGCTTTTTCTTTATCGCTGTTCTTTAAAAACAAATTCAACGCGTCTTGCCATGCGGCAGATAATCTCAAGCGCAAAAACGCGCATTATGCTATAATAAACTCAAACTAACCTTTAAATTAAGAGGATTTTAACATGCCGCAGCAAACCGGTTCCGCCCGCAGCTATGAACTGCTTTTAATAGCCGTTATCGCCGCCAGGGCAACAAGCTTTATTTTCAGCAAAATGATTTTGGAAAGCCTTGCGCCTTTTAACCTTTTGGCAGTGCGTTTTATAATTGCCTTTGTGCTTCTGGCGCTTATTTTTAATAAAGCAGTGCGCAGTCTCGCCGCGCGCGATTTACTTGCGGGCACAGTTATTGGCACAGCCTTTTTTATTACCATGGCGTGCGAGATGATTGCCCTGACGCAGGCGGCATCGTCGCTCGTATCACTATTGGAAAACTGCGCCATTATTTTTGTGCCGCTGCTTGAAATTCTTTTATATAAAAAGCTGCCCGGCAAACTTACAGTAATCAGCACAGGCATGGCCATGCTTGGCGTTATGCTTTTGGCGCTGGGCCAGGGAGAGTTAAGCGGCGGCTTTACCTGGGGGCTTGCAGCAGGCCTTTGTTATGCGGCGGCAATAATTATAACAGAGCGCCTTTCGCACGGCAGCACCGCCACGCTTGGCATAGGCATAGTGCAGGTTGGCACTATGGGCGTGCTTTCATTTTTGGCCATGCTGCTTACGGAAACGCCGCAGCTGCCGCAGTCCGGCTCGCAATGGCTGATGCTTGCCATGCTTATAATAGTATGCACCGGCTTTGGCTTTACCTTGCAGCCCATGGCGCAAAGCCATGTCAGCGCCGCACGTGCGGGATTGTTCTGCGCCGTAAGCCCCGCCATAGCAGCCATTTTAGGCGTAACTGTATTGGGCGAACCCTTCGGCACGCTTGACGTTTTGGGGCTCGTTTTAATACTTGCCAGCATTGTTATGCCTTATATAAAGGATTAATTATGATTATTTCACAAATACAGGCAACTTTACCCTACAACATAAAAACCGTATGGACAGCTGTTACCGACATTAAAAACTACCACTGGCGCAGTGATTTAAGCCATACCGAGGTATTAAACAAGTACCAGTTCACCGAATATGCCAAAAACGGCACGCCAACCCATTTTACAACAACTGTTTTTAAACCGTATTCCTGTTGGGAATTTACACTTGAAAACAGCAGCATCAGCGGCCGCTGGCGCGGAATTTTTCTTGAACAGGGAACTTCTACCCTTGTACACTTTACCGAAGAAATTACCGTCAAAAAGTTTTATTTAAAACCAATACTAAAATTTTATCTGCGCAGGCAGCAAAAACTTTTTATAAAAGATTTACAGGCCTATTTGCAAAAGAAGGAAAGCAAATGCAAATCATAAAAGTAACCAGCAACAAAAAACAATATTTGCCGCTGCTTCTGCTGGCAGACGAAGAAGAAGCAATGATTGACCGCTATCTGGAGCGCGGCATCATGTATGTGCTTGAAGATGGTGGTGTTAAGGCTGAATGCCTTGTAACAGATGAAGGCGACGGCATTTGGGAAATAAAAAGCCTTGCCACGCTGCCACAGTTTCAACGCCGCGGCTACGCCAAAGCGCTTGTTAATTTTATAGAAGTAAAATACAAGGGCCGCTTTAAAATTTTGCAGGCCGGCACCGGCGACAGCCCTGCCACCGTGCCTTTTTACCAAAAGCTCGGCTTTATACGCTCGCATATTATTAAAAACTTTTTTACCGATAATTACAGCCACCCCATCTATGACGGCGGCGTACTGCTGACAGATATGGTTTATCTGCGCAAGCAGTTATAAAGGAGTGATTTAATGCAGCTTTACGAACTCGTCAACAAATATCACGTAGGCACAACTTTAAGCTGCGCCGAGGCTATGTTTAAAGCCTGCAACGAATATTACGGCTTAAACCTGCCGGAAAATATGCGGAAAATGTTCTCCATTATGGGCATCGGCATGCAAACGCAGCTTTCGTGCTGCGGCGCCTTTACAGTTGCCGTTGGCATTATCGGCCTTGTTACCGCACAGGACGGACAGGAGGACAGCGAGAATTTTCATGGTTACAGCATGGTAACGGAACTGACGGACTTTGTTATTGAAAAGTTCGGCACACTGCAATGCGCCACCCTGCACGATATGCAAATTGCAGGCTACGAAAACCCCTGCCACCTTATTGTGGAAGAAATTGCCAAAAAACTGGAAGAACTGCTTGCCAAAGACGAACTGCACAAACATTTTAACAACAACCTGCAATAAACCGGGCATACAAAAAAGCACTACCCAACACGGATAGTGCTTTTATATTGCCATCTTAAGGCTTTTAATCAGCCTTTTTTAAAGATTCCGAGCGGTTTGCCAAGCGGCCAGAATACGCGTCCGAAGAAATTATTTAAAAATACCGCGCCTGCGCCGTACATCGAAAGCAGCGAAATCGCCAGTTCCGAATAAGCGGCAGCATCGTGCGCCCAGTGTCCGCCGATACCAAGCGTATCAAGGCCCAGGCACAAAAGCAGTACATCAATCAGGAGCATGTCCACAAATAAAAATGTGTTGGCTTCCGCTGCGGCAATAGTGCCGATGCACGCAAACATAAAGTACGCCAGAAAGGCAAAGCCCAGCGCCTTGGGGTCTACCCCCGCTGCCAGCCCCGCACCGAAAGTGCCGGCCTTAATCATCCAGCTCATCGCTACGCCCGACCAGAAAAAGCCGAATGCGCCGAAGATTGATGCTCCAAAAATATTCTTGTGGCAAAAATCGAAATAGGCGGCGAGCAGTTGAGCAAATGAACCGCAGACCAGTGCCCAGGGAATGACCCACGAAACATCGCTGACCACACCCAGCTTCTGCATAGATGCAACAAACGTCACCACGGAAAGTCCGAACAATCCGAGCGGCGTCGGGTCGGCGACGGCAATCTGCACCTGCCTGGTTTCATTGTTGTCTGAACTCATCGTTTATTCCTCCTTATTAAATTTTGTATTGATATGCCTTGGCATAAATACCTTTAGTGTGCCTTACACGAGATACAGCCATGTCAGCAGCAAAAAGATGGGAATTAAAATACCCACCGACCACAGCAGGTAGCCGAAGAAGCTCGGCATTTTCAGCCCGCGGTTCTGCACAATGGCAACCACCATAAAGTTCGGCGCATTGCCGATATAGCTGTTGGCGCCCATAAATACCGAGCCCATGGAAATAGCCATCAGCGTCAGCGCGCCTTCCGTCATCAGCACGGAAGCATCGCCGCCTGCCATGTTAAAGAAGGCAAGGTAGGTCGGCGCGTTGTCCAAAAAGCCCGAAAGCGCGCCCGTCATCCAGAAGTACATGGCGTTGTTGGCCGTACCGTCGGCGTTGGTAACCATTGCCACCACCGGCGCAAACGCGCCTGCCATACCGGCTTTTAACATCTCAAGCACCGGCACAATGGTAACAAAAATACCGAAGAACAGCTTGCCGACTTCAAGCACGGGCTCCCAGGTAAACTGGTTTGCACTGCGCACATCAGCCGGCGTTAAAGCCAGCGAAAGCCCTGCCGCCGCCAGGAAAATAAAGTCACGCAATACGCCCTGGCCGGTTAAGTGCACGCCCAGCACGGTAAATTCCATGCCGCTGTCCCACACGCCGGCCATTAAAACGGCGCCAATAATTACGCCCAAAAGTGCAAAGTTAATTTTGCCCTCCACGCCAAACGGCTCTTTGGTGCAGGTGCTTTCCGCCAGTAAAAACTCATCCTTTTCTTTATTGAACAAAACGCTGTCCATCACAAAATACAGCGCCAGCAAAAGGCCCACAGCCGTCAGCATCGGCAAAATTAAATGCTCGGCCGTCCAAAAAAAGTCTACCCCGCGCAAAAATCCCAAAAACAGCGGCGGGTCGCCCAACGGCGTAAGCGAACCAGCAATATTGGCAACAATAAAAATAAAAAATACAAAAGTGTGCATTACATAACGGCGGCGCTCGTTAGCCGCAATAAGCGGACGGATTAAGAGCATTGCCGCGCCCGTTGTGCCCATAATGTTGGCAAGCACTGCGCCAAGCGCCAAAAAGCAGGTATTGGTAAGCGGCGTGCCGGTAAAGCTGCTGCGGATATGAATACCGCCCGCTACCGTGTACAGCGAACCTACAAAAATAATAAAGGGAATGTAATCACCGATAAGTGCATGCGCCACACTGCCTGCCGCAACACCGCCGCCGTAAATTACAAACAGCGGCACAGCGGTTGCCAGCGCCCAAAACACTGCTACCTTGCCGTAATTGCCGTGCCAGAAATGCGGCACCGCCAAAGGGCAGATGGCAATGCATAAAAGTATGCCCGCAAACGGCAGCACCCAGCCGATGGAAAGCTCTGCACCGTTAAGCCCTGCCGCCAGTGCAGGCAGCGGCAAAACAAGCGTTAACAAAAATGCCCACATACCTAAAATTACATTTTTCATAGCGTATCCTCCTGTACTATAAGGCTGCGCCTGTAATTAATATAAATCAAAACGAAAATTAATATTAAATAAGCTGCGCACCACTATTTTACTGGATAAATTCCTACTAAGTCAATAATATTTAGTCAAATTTTCAGAAAAATTTTTTAAAGTACAACTTCCTTCCTATATATAATATACATTCAAAAAAATTCCGCTGCTGAATCTGTTTTTTGCACTAAGCGTTTATAAATATATCTGCCCGCAGGCGCAAAAGTTGACAGATGCCGCTTACGGTGCTATGCTGAAATTTATAAGCACCGCAATGCAAACGGCAGCAAAGCGCTGCCAGACAACAGGAGGCAAAGCAAATGGTTGAAAACTGCTCGCATAACTGCGAAGGCTGCACCGAAAATTGCAGCGAACGTACAAAAGAAAGTTTTTTGGAAAAACCTAACGAAATGAGCCACATAAAAAAAGTAATAGGCGTAGTCAGCGGCAAAGGCGGCGTCGGCAAATCGCTCGTAACCTCGCTTCTGGCAGTACTGTCCCTGCGCAAAGGCTATAAAACAGCAATTATGGATGCCGATATCACAGGCCCTTCCATCCCCAGGGCTTTTGGCCTGCACGGCCACGCCGAAGCAAGCGAATGGGGCTTGTTTCCGGTAAAAACCGCGGCAGGCATAGGCGTTATGTCGCTTAACCTGCTGATGAAAAACGAAACCGACCCGGTTGTATGGCGCGGCCCGCTTATTTCCGGCGCCGTTAAACAGTTTTGGACTGACGTAATCTGGGGCGATATTGACTATATGTTTATTGATATGCCTCCCGGCACCGGCGACGTCGCGCTGACGGTATTCCAGTCCATTCCAGTGGACGGCATTGTTATAGTTGCCTCGCCGCAGGAACTTGTAGGCATGATTGTTGAAAAAGCCGTTAATATGGCTAAAATGATGGATGTGCCGGTACTGGCACTGGTTGAAAACATGAGCTACATTACCTGCCCCGACTGCGGAAAGGAAATACATGTTTTCGGTGAAAGCCACATTGATGAAATTGCCCAGAAACACGGCGTTGAAACCGTTGCCCGTATGCCGATTGACCCGGCACTTGCAGCCGCCTGTGACGCAGGCACGATAGAAAGCTTTAACGGCGCATGGCTTGACGGCGTACTTGAAAAACTGACAACTGAAAATAAATAATAAAAAGCAATTACTGCCCCATTTTTAGGACGGTAATTGCTTTTTAGCTGCGTTATGTTATAATAATTACTGCAAAAAGAGAGATTTCTGATGGTCGGTTACTCCATTTTGGAGGTGATAGCATGAGCGTTTACGAAGCATTATCGTTAATGATAAGTTTTGGTATCCTCATTGCTACCATTATTTCAGGCAAACGTTAAGTTAAACTTTTCGTGGGAATGAAATAGAGCCGCCCACGGCTGAGCAGCTCTTCTTTCAATTCTGTAAAAATCTGAGGAGAGAGCTGACGAGGCAACATCAGATTATCTCTCTTTTTGTATTATACAATAAACAAACGGCATTTGCAAACGGCTTTTAGCATTTTGCCAAACTTACATTACCAAAATATACACGCAGCCCAACAACAGCAGCCCGGTAATTACGCGTATGGCAATAATCATAGTGCGGCCTGTATTTTTATTTATCTTTGCAGCATAATAGGTAAACAAATGCCAGTTAAAAATCCACAAAGTAAATGCCGGCAAAATAACACCGCTGTTAAAAAATACGCCATAAATAACCACAAGCATGCTTAAAATATTTAACAAATTGGAAAATAAAAATAAAGTATACGTTCCGCCGCCGTTAAACATTTCCCGGCGGCTGTTTTTTAACTGTTTTGCCGAATTTAAAATCTGCGCAGCGCCAATCAGCGCCACCAAACCCCATACTTGTTCCATAATAAACTCCAAAAATTAAATTTTTATAATTCTAACCTGCTGTACTTTGCCGCCAACAAAAATAGCTTAACTGCTTACTTCGCCGTCAGTCCGCCGTCTACGGTGACGATGCTGCCGGTCATAAAAGTATTGGCAGGGCTTAAAAGCGAGCAGATTACGTGCGCCACTTCTTCCGCACGCCCAACGCGCCCCATAGGGTATGCTTCCGCAACATCCGCCAGTGTATAGCTACCGCCTGCCGCTTCAAGCTGACGCTGCAAAAGCGGCGTATCAATATCGGCAGGGCATACGCAGTTAACCCGCAGGCGCGGCGCTGTATCCAGCGCCAGGGCGCGGGTAAACGCCACCACCGCCCCTTTGCTGGCGCAGTAGGCAGCACAGCCGTAGTTACCGCTCACCCCTGCGTCCGAAGCTACGTTTACCACCGCGCCCCCTGCTGCCATGTATGGCAGCAGCGCCTGCGTTAAAAACACCGTGCCTTTTACGTTCACACCAAAAATTTCATCAAACTCGGTTTCAGTCAGCATTTCCATGCTCTGCTCGCGGTAAATGCCTGCACTGTTCACCAAAAAATCAACGCTGCCGGCATTTTTTATCTGCGCCGCCGTAGCTTTGCAGCAGTCAACATTTGCAACATCACATTTTATAAAATGCACTTTTTCTCCGTAATTTTCTTTAAGTTCTGCCAAAAGCTGCGGCCGTTCCGTGCGCGCCAAAAGCCACACTTCCGCGCCGTCCGCCAAAAGCGTACGCGCCGCCGCAAGCCCTATGCCGCTGGTGCCGCCGCTTATTACGGCGCGTCTGCCGTTACATCCGTAATTCATTTTCTGCATCCTCTCCTGCCGGCGGCAATATCATAATTACCGCGGTTTCTTCATCAGGCACGCTTTCCATGCTCACTTTAATATTGTGGCGCAGGGCTATTTCCCAGGCAATAGCAAGCCCAAGCCCGCTGCCGTTTTTATTGGCTTCGCCGCGTGTTTTATAAAAACGCTCAAATACATACGGCAAATCTTCCTGTTTTACGCCGCTGCCGTGGTCCGTCACCGTCAGCCTGTCGCCCACAAGGCGCAGTTCCACGGTGCCGCCTTCGTAGCTGAACTTAATGCTGTTGTCCAAAAATATCATCAGCATCTGGCGCAGGCGGCCGTAGTCGCCTTCCATAAGGTAAACATTCCTGTCCAGTTTAACGTCAACGTGCACGCCTTTTTTCTGCCCCAGCTGCTTACTGGCACGGGCGGCGTCCTGCACTACATCGCACAAATTAATGTTTTCCTTTTCGATGGGAAAATCCGTATTCTGCAAACGCGACAAATCCAGCAAATCATTAATCAGCCGCTGCAAAAACAGGCTTTCCTTCAGCATTTGCCGGTAATACTGCTCCACTTCTTCCTTATCGGTAACAACTTTGTCGTTAAGCGCTTCCAGGCTGCCGCGGATAACCGTTACCGGCGTGCGCAGTTCATGCGATATGTTAGCGATAAAGCTGCGGCGCAGTTTTTCCAGCTTGCGCCCTGCCTCGTCAGCGTCCAGAAGGCGGCTGCCAAGTTCGTCAAGCGTGGCGGCAAGCGCGCCTATTTCGTCATTCTGCTTGATGTTGCAGCGTTCAGTGTAATCATGCTCTGCCATTTTCTGCGCCACTTCCTTCATACGGTTTAAGGGGCGCGTAAACTTCCAGCTGAACAGCACGCTTAAAAACGATACCAGTAAAAGCGCAATGGCGCAGGATAAAAGCAGGATTCTTACGCCTTCCCACGTTGCGGACTGCAAGCCCTGCACGGGGTAATGCAGAAGCACTGCCGCCTGGATAGCGCCGTTTTCGTCGTATACAGGCGCAGCGGCGCAAAGCATGGTTTCCTCACGCACAGGGTTAAAATCTTCCGCTACCGATACCGTACCGGCAAACGCCTGCTCCACGCAGTTGCGGGTAACATCGGACAGCTGCTCAAAAGTAACGCTGCGGCGCGGAAACTCCTTCAGCGGCGGCATCTGAGCCTGCGTATCTGCGTGCATCATCCGCCGGTGCATGCCCATATGGTGGTTCATACGCTGCGGCAGCTTCAGTTCGCGGTCACTGTTAACAACCCACACATCTTCCATGGTGATGTTGTTAATGTAACTTATAAAGCGCGTATTGGCAATGCCGCCGCGTTTTTCCAGCCAGCCTGCATTTTCGCTCAGCACTTCGGCAATGCGCACGGCGCGCTGTTTAAGTTCCGTGCTTTTTATATCCACCGTATGCTCGCGGAAAAAATGCGCAAAGCTGCCGCCTACCACCAGTGCAAAAACCAAAAGTACTGCGGCAAAATACAATGTAAGTTTTAAAGCTATTTTGTTATGCATTTGCTTTCTCCTCAAAGCGGTAACCTACACCCCAAATTGTTTTTATTTCCCAGCCGGGATGCTCAAACTTATCCAGCTTGGCACGCATGCGCTTAATGTGCGAATCCACCGTGCGGCTGTCGCCGTAATAATCGTAGCCCCACAGGCTGTCTAAAAGGTTATCGCGCGAAAACACCTTGCTGCTGTTTTTGGCAAGAGTCCATAAAAGCTCAACCTCTTTTTTCGTCAGCGGCACCTCGCTGCCATTTACGGTTACGGCGTATTTATCCAAATCAATCATTAAATTACTGTACCTGTAAATATTATGCGCAGTTTTTTCCTCGCGCGGCTGCATGCGGCGCAAAATAGCGCGCACGCGTGCCATTACTTCGCCCGCGCTGAAAGGCTTTATAATATAATCATCGGCGCCGATATCAAGCCCCATGATTTTTTCAAAATCTTCGCCGCGGGCAGTAACCATAATTACCGGCACCAGCGATTTTCCGCGCAGGCGGCGGCATACTTCAAAGCCGTCCACTTTCGGCATCATAACATCCAAAAGCACCATGGCAATATCCGGCTCATGCTCGTCAAACAGGCGCAAAGCCTCCTCGCCGTCAAGCGCAACTACCGGTTCAAAACCTTCTTTGCGCGCATAGTTGGATAAAATGGAAGTAATTTGTTTATTGTCATCAGCAATCAGCATTTTTGCCACTGCCATCACCTCTCTGCACAAAACTTACCTATATTATACATATTTTTCCGCAGAAATTTAACCCTTACATAAGCCCAAAGGCGGCAGTTTTTTCACTTTTTGCTTTAATTGCTGATATAATATTAACAGTAAAATGTGGCTAAAAAACCACAAAATAAAATATTTTTGCCATAATTTTGCCACAAGCACACTGTACAATAAAGACAAGCTAAAGAGCATAATAAATAAGCATAAATTAAAGGAGTGACCTGATATGTTGAAAAGCAAATTATTCAAATCCTTAGTAGTTGCAGGTTTAATCACCGCCATCAGCGTACCGGTTTTTGCGGCAGGCCAAACCGAACAAGTTCAGCCTACCATGCGCGATAAAGTAGAAAAAATTCTGAGCGAAGGCGATACCGATGCACGCCGCCCGATGCCTCTGCGCCGCGGCACTCCGCTTACCCCCGAACAGCGCGCCGAGCGTGATGCTGCAAGGCTGGCATGGATGGAAATGACCCCGCAGCAGAAATTTGAACAGCGCCAGAAATGGCATGATGAATTTTTAAGCAAACTGCCGGCAGAAAAACGCGAAGCTATCGAAAAACGTGAAGCCGAAGCCAGAGCAAAGTGGGCCAGCATGAGCGAAGAACAAAAACAGAATGCACTGAAAGATATGTTCCGCGGCCCGCGCGGCAACTTCCGCGGACTGCACTGCGGCTGGGGCCCGGGTTATGGCCGCCACCATGGCGAAGGACGCTATGACCGCGACCGCCACTATGACCGCTACCACCATGACGGCCACTGCGACTGGGGCGATGAATGCCCGTTCTACAACGAGGATAAATAACCCCGCAAATAACCAGACAGCACAATAAAATAACCTAACAGCAGATTTGAAACATCCATAAACCTTTCCCCTTCTAACCAAAAACTTCTTTTGCCTCTTTCATGTTCGCAACGGGGTCAACGGCGAAGGGGCAGCGTTTGGCGCAGGCGCCGCAGGCAATGCAGTCGCCGGCGTGGGCTTTAAGCGCCGCATAGTGCTCGCGTACGGTTTCCGGCACTTCGCCCTGCGCTTTGGCAAGATTCAAAAACTTGGTTACGTTTGCCACATCAATGCCTTTGGGGCACGGCGCGCAATGGCCGCAGTACATGCAGTGCCCTTCCCAGCTGATTTTGGGGAAGCTTGCAAAAACTTCTGCATAGTCTTTTTCGGTTTCGCTTGCTTTTTCGTAATCAAGCGAAGCTTTTAATTCTTCCATGGTACGTGCGCCGCTCATAACAGCCGCTACCGCCGGGCGTGTCAGCGCATAATGCAGGCACTGCACCGCCGTCAGCGCCTTGCCTGCCGGGCTGTACTCGCTTAAAAGGTCGCCGCCGCCAAAGGCTTTCATAACGGTAATGCCCACGCCCAAACGCTGGCAGGTTTCGTAAAGTTCCGCACGTTTGGGGTCAAGGTTCAGCAAAGGCTTTTTGTAGCTTTCTTCCTCCCACAGTTTTTCCACGTCATCCGTGCCGGGCAGCAAATCGTAGCAGGGGTTTACGCTGAACATCAGCACTTCCACCTTGCCGCTTTTTACGGCTTCCAGCGCTGCCAGCGGGTTATGGCTGCTTACGCCGATATGCTTAATTTTTCCTTCGGCTTTCAGTTCCAGCGCATAGTCCAGAACGCCGCCGCTTTCAATCGTGCGCCAAAGTTCCGACGAATCTACATAATGAATCATGCCGATGTCGATATAATCCGTGTTCAAATTTTTCAGCATAGTTTCAAACGCAGCTTTTACACTGGCAATATCGCGCACAGCCTTATACTGCCCGTCCTTCCATTCCGTGCATAAATGCGCCTGATAAATAAAATCTTTGCGTCGGCTGCCAAGTGCCGCTGCAATATTTTTGTGCATCTCCGGGTTGGGGCTGTATAAATCCATGCAGTTTACGCCCGCTGCCAGAGCAAGTTTAAACATTTCCTGCGTAAAAGCGGCGTCTTTGCCGTTAAAGCCTTCGCAGCCAAGGCCTATTTCACTTACTTTCAATCCTGTTTTGCCAAGTTCACGGTATTTCATGCCAGTTCCTCCTTTAAAGCATTTCTCCATATAATTATTGTAGTTAAAAATTTTTAAACGCGCAAGTTGAAGCATACTCCCGCCTGCACTTCATGCCAAAAACGCATGTTGACGCATAACAATTAAGCATTAGACGCCATGCCCTGCGCTTTTTATAATTAAACTATACAAATAAAACGGAGGGATACCTATGAAAAAATTACTTTTGCTGTTAAGCACTGCGCTGACGGCACTTGCTGCTTCCGCCTGCGGCGCTTCCGCACCCGCAGCACAGCCTGCACAACAAAATACTGCAGCAGCAGATGGCCACAAAGCCGTGCTTGTTATTGACGGCAGCCGCCTGCCCGTTACGCTGCGCAATGAACCGAGCGCCAACGATTTATACAGCCGCCTGCCGGTAACGCTTTCGTTTAAGGATTTTTCCGGCATGGAAAAGATTGCCTACTTCGACAAGCGCCTTGACGAAAAGGGGCAAAAGGTTGGCTGCCATCCCCTTGCGGGCGATTTATGCGTTTATCAGCCGTGGGGCAATTTAAGCATTTTTTATGTTGATTTTAAAGACGACAGCAATTTAATCCCCATCGGCAGGCTGGAAAGCGGGCTTGATATTGTTAAAGCCCATGACAGTTTTACCGCAACGCTTGAAAAAGCAGAGTAAGTAAAGGAGAAGCACCATGAAAAAATTATTGTTTTGCGCAGCTATGCTGCTTTTAGGCTTACAGGCACTGCCGGTAAACGCCGCAGCCGCTGCCCAGCCCTTTGTGCGCTGGAGCGTATACAGCGCAGCCGCCGGTAACGAAAACGCCCTGCGCGCAGCCGTTGCCGCACTTAACTCAGCACTGCAAAACAGCGAAGGCGTGCTTGCTGTTTACGGCGGTGAAGACGAAAACGGCGTAATGCGCTATTTGGAAATTTATACGGATGAAAACGGTTTTAATGCCGCACAAAATAACGCCAACGTAAAAACAGCCGCCGCACAGGCATTTAAACTGGCGCAAGTACATAAAACACTTGCCGCAGACGCCTTCAACCTGCAAAGCAAAACCACAGGCACTGCCGATAAGGCACGCATGGCACTGCTTGTTATCGACCCGGCGCAGCTTGACGCTTACAAAAAAGTACTTGCCAAAGAAATGGAAAGTGCCGTTACAAACGAAGAAGGCGTACTGGCACTGCTTGCAACAACAGAAACTGCACGTCCCAACGTATTCCACCTGCTGGAGCTGTATGCCGACGACACCGCTTACCGCGCCCACATTGACGGGCCGTATTTTCAGGAATATAATAAAGCCGTACAAACAATGATTACGGATAAAGTCCTTATCGTCAACAAGCCGCAGGCAGTAACGCTCAGCGGCAAAAATTTAAAATAAGCTGGTGACCCTATGAAAAAATTTATTGCCCTTTGCCTTTTGGCCTTTAACATAGCCGCATCCGCGCTGGCTGCGGAAATACCCTATATCGGCCGCGTACAGCCGGAATACCGTGCGGCGGCAGAAGGTTATCTTATTGAAGCCACATCGCCGCAGGATGTAGAGCGGCGCGTAAAAAACTATGTTCCTGCCCAAAGCAGCATTACCTTTGAAACTGTTAACGCCAAAAGCCTTTTCGGCGCAGCGGATGTGCCTCTTTATATTTACCGCCCCGCCAAAAGCAGCGAAGCCAAACTGCCGGTAGTGTACTACGCCCACGGCGGCGGTTATTTGTTCAGAATTTCGCTTGACGACCGCGAACGCTACCAGAACATTGCCAACGCCTTAAACGCTGCCGTTATTACGCCGCGCTACCGCCTTTCGGTAGAAGCTCCCTTTCCTGCGGCACTTGAGGATGCCTACAGCGGTTTAATGTACGTTAAAGAAAACGCAGACAAACTCGGCCTTGATGCCGGAAGAATTATTTTAATGGGCGACAGCGCCGGGGGCAACCTTGCCGCAAGCCTTGCACTGTACAACCGCGACAACGCCAACATCCCCATTAAGGGGCAGGTTTTAATTTACCCGATGCTTGATTACCGCACCGCAACGGAAAGCTCTCCCTACCATGCGCAGCAGACCGGTTATATTTGCTGGCCGCGCAGCAGCAACAAGTATGCGTGGGAGGTTCTGCGCGGAGGACAAAACCTCAGCGGCAAAATGCTGGGTTATTATTCGCCCACCTTTGCGGAAGATTTTGCCAACCTGCCGCCTGCGTTTATTTATGTCGGCGGGCTTGACTTATTTGTTAACGAAGACATTGACTACGCCGCAAAACTTACGGAAGCAAATGTCGATACCGAGCTGCATGTAATTCCCGGCTTGTACCACGCTTTTGAAATTGCCGTGCCCGAAGCCGGTCAGAGCAAAATTTTCTGGCAGCGCGTGTATGCCTTCAGTGAAAATATGCTGAAAAATTAAAAACCATAAAACATAGCTAAAACACAAGCAGATTTTAGATCTGCTTGTGTTTTAGCTTTAAGTTTATTTTTTCTTAAGTTTTTCTTTTAAATCTTTCTCAAAAGCTTTTACTTCTTCTAAACAAGTATCAAGCCTGGCAAATATCTCCTCTTTTGATGATTCTTTATTAACAGCTATGGTTGCCGTTTTGAATGGACTCCGCCACTGCCAATGTTCTTTAGGAAACTTAGCAGGATAATACTCATTTATACGCTCGCAAAGTTCCAAAAATTCTTTAGTTGCATTTCTAGAACTTAATGAAAGTTGTATATATACTGTCCTTCCTGTGCGGTTTACTATTTCATAAAAATAATGGTTAGCTGTATTCCAGCCACTTGGAGCGTTATGAATATCCGGTATAAGTTCACTCATATTATTAGTTGTAAATCTTGTATATGTACGATTGCATTTATCAAGATTCTCATTTGCATCCTTGCACGCAACCACCCATTCCCGAAGAATAGATGCTATTTCTGTAAGTTCTACTTCATTTTCTTTTTCGGTATCCTTTAAATAGAATACTAAATCTGCCGGTTCAGCATTATATAAAACAAATAACCGACGTAAAATTGAAATTTTTAAAGCGGTACTTGTATTTCGTTCAATATATATATCGTTATCAATTTTCAAAGGGCTGCGCAATTTATTTTTATCGTTGCTTACATAATTTGAAAGTTCCGCATAAGCAGAAACATTATACGCTAAATCCGCAAGTACGCTTTTGTCTTTCTGATGTAAATATTTTATGACATGTTCCATCATATCAGCCCAAGTATTTACAGACTGTTCTATATTCTGGTAACCATATTTCACTATATTTCTTCCAGTCAATTCAATATTTTCATCATCCAATGTACAAGAATAAAATTCTTTTTTTGCCGGCACAAAAGTTGTTTGCGGATAAGCCCATATTTTCTTTGCCAGAGCAATCATTTCTGCATTACGTTCTTCCAGTTCTTCTAAACCCCAGGATTTTTTAGATGAAATCTTTTGATTCATCTTCAAACCACTGTTTTTGTATCCACCGTTTTCGGCATTTAGCTTTTCATCAAAAGTTTTATTACTAAGATAAGGATTATAACCAGTTAATGTTAAATTTGCCAAACGATGAAGCCATACAGAATGAATTTCCAACGCATTTTCACCAAGAGATGCTATCCATGCAGGAGTAAGATGCTGCGGCATAATATGCTCAATGCTGTATGTATTATTATCTAAATGAGTATATACATCCTTCGTTTCAACAGTTCCGTAATTTTCAAAACGCTCAAACAGATACGCCTTATACTTGCCGCGCATTTGATATACCGGCTTAACTGATAATTCTGCACTAAATTCTTTATCATCAGGAAAGCGCCCGCTATCTTTTTTAGATAACAAAGTATAAATAAATTTTTGTACATAGTTATCAGTTGTACCATCATACCGTATAATTTCTTTATTGAGATTCAAAAAAATTTTATTTAAAGCATTAGTCGGCACATCACAAATATTTCTGCGGAAAAGATAGTTTTCTGTAACAAGAAATATTTGCAAAACATCATCCGTATTTAATTTGTTATCCTGATTCAGCCTTAATACTTCCATCAAAAATGGACGTGTAACAACTATTTCCAGACGCATCAGCCTATATAAACAATCATCTAATTTTCGATTCTGCAAGTCACTCTTGCATATAGACAGTTTTTCAAATAAACGCGCATACCGTAGCAAATCTTCTAACAAATCTTCTACCGGCAAATTTGTACTCACTGCATATTCTTTGAAATCCTTATAAACATTACTAATAGTTGGTGTAATTTGCCGTTTAATGCTGAGATAATCCCTTATAAAACTGCTGACGTCATTTCCAGTACACCGTTCTATTTTAGCCCAGTATACATCATAAAGCTTAATTTGATTTTCCGGCAACTGCCCCATCAAAATATAGTTTCTGATTTTATCACCCTCAGTAAGAGCAAGTCCTGTAGAATTAAGGCTTTCAAATATGAGCTGGGCATTATCGCTGTTATCTAAGGTAATACTAATAATTTCTAATTTACTTATTGCCATAAATAAATCATCTACTGATATTTCATGCCTTAAAAGCTGCTCGCAAAAGAAGCGGTAATTTATAGTTAAATTTGAAGTAGGAATGTAATCTTCACCGTCAAACAGCCTTGCCAATGCCTCACGGTCACTTTTTACAGGCCGTAATTTTATTTGATCATCAGCATTAGCCCAGGGAGAAATCAAAAAACGCTGATTAATTTGTTCATTGAGATTTTCTTTGGCAGATGTTATTCTTTTTTTTATAAGCAGATTGCGTATCGCCAAAAGCAAAAGAGTAACTGTCGTAAGCCTCTGTTGACCATCAATAATATAATACTCTATTTTACTTCCGTTTGCGGCTACAGATGAAACAATGCTGCCAAAGAAATGACTTTCCCGCTTATCGCGAATTATCTTTTTTAAATCATCATACAACTGCTGGCAGTTTTCCTGTTTCCAATTATATTTTCTTTGGTAAACAGGAATAATATAACGTTTATCAGCACCTTCCATGAAATTAAGCATTTTTGTTTCTGAACCCTTCATCAGTTAAATCCTCCGTTTTTTGCCACAAAGTGATTTTTTAGTATTTTAATTTATTGTATTTTAATATATGTTTGTACATAATATATTATAATTTGAATAATCAGTGAATTCAAGTTGCCAAAAATAGACTGAATGACACCAGAATACCCCCAAACGCTAAAAGCAGGCTTAATTCCTGCTTTTTTTGTGCATATTTTAAAGTACCTGCCAGAACCAAAAATCTCCGCTTAACGCTTTGTTAAACGGAGATTTTTTATTAAAAGCCGCAGCTTACGGCAGGTTTTTACAGCTTCGGAGCATTAATCCCTGCTGCTGTTTTTCTTTTGTATTTCGTAACGCAGGTAATTAAGGCGGTCAAGCTGCTTTTCGCGGAAATGAATTTCATCAAGCACGGCATTGCGTCTGGCGTTTAATATGGCCAGCCGCCCCGGATCAGTGGCTTCTCCCTGCATATCATTCCCCTCCTTAAATTATTTTGCTGCAATAAAAAATGCAGGTGCAAATTCCTTACACCTACATTGTAATATGGCCGCTTTAAATAAGCTAATACCTATATTTAATTACCGGAAATGCCCAAAACGTATGAATGCGCCGAGCTGATAAACTCCTCCACTGCCGGTGCCTGCCGCTGGCTCTTTTTCCACGCCAGCACGCAGCCTGTTGCAAGCGGCGGCGCAAGCGGAACAAAACGCAAATCGTCGTAAAAATCGGTGCCCATGTTAAGGCACAGCGCCGCACCAAAGCCGCTGTGTACCATTACGGTCGCATTCATCAGCATTGTGTAATTAACGGCAAAATCCATTCTGTCATTTAAACTGCCAAACCAGCTGGCAAGCTCGTTTTTAACCAGGTCGCGCTTGGGCATTAACAGCGGAATGCCCAGTAAATCCTGCGGCATTACTGCCTGCTTTTCTGCCAGCGGCGAATCTTTTCTTATTAAAACGCCCCATTCTTCCTTATGCGGCAGGCGCACAAAGCCGTATTTGGAAATGTCCACGGGCTCTGTCAAAAAGGCTATATCCAAAAGCCCGTTTTCAATGCGTTCTTTAATATCGTCGGCAATGCCGGAATAAAGCGTATAATGCACCAGCGGATATTTCTGGCGGAAATAATTCATCAAACCCGCCAATACGGAAATACTGCTTGCTTCGGCGCAGCCTATTGCGATTTCGCCCATTAAATTTTCGCTGCTGCGCGATACTTCGCGGGTTGTACGCTCGGCAAGCTCGGTAATTTCCTGCGCGCGGCGCTTTAAAAGCAGGCCTTCATCGGTAAGCGTTATGCGGTGCTTGCTGCGGCAAAACAGTTTTACGCCCAGCTCGTCCTCCAGCTGCATTAACTGGCGGCTCAGCGTAGGCTGCGTTACATGCAGCAGATTAGCCGCTTTGGTAATGTTTTCTTCGCGCGCTACGGTTAAAAAATATTTTAAAATACGCAGTTCCACTTGCACTCCCCCTCACATACGCATTTATATTTTTATTGTACTTTAAAATAAAGGCGTTAAGCAAGGTGAAGCATGGTTAAAGGGTAAAAAATCCCCGCAGTTATATTCTGCGGAGATTTATAAGTTTTGCTTTTAGTTAAATTTCCGTGCCAAGTTTTTCAGCTTCGGCAAGCTGTGCCGGTTTATTTAAAATATCGCCCGCAGCAAAATTGCCGCCTGCGTAAACAATGCCGCGGTTTTTCCAGCCAAGATGCCCTGCCAGGCCTTCGTAAAAGGCTTTTACAGGAGCAAAATTATCAGCCGTATCACCCTCTGCCGCCATTAAAAGCGCGCACTCCTTAATGGGGTTGGCATAGCCGGGCATACATTCTGCCACCGCAAACAGGCGGTCAAACGCGCATTTAAGCTGGCCGCTTATGCCCCAGTAGTACATTGGCGATGCCAGCACAACCACATCCGCCTCGCGGTAAGCCGGGTAAATTAAACCCATATCGTCCTTCTGCACGCAGGGGCTTGCTTCATCTTTGCCGCCCATGCAGCAGCCAAGGCAGCCGTGAATATTCATTTTCTGCAAATCAAAAACCTGTACGGTGTTTCCCGCACTTTCAGCACCTTTAACAAAAGCCTTTACCAGTTCTTTTGTATTGCCGTTTGCGCGCGGGCTGCCGTTTAAAACAACTATTTTTTTAGCCATTTGCTCCACCTCCGTCTTTCTGCTATAATTATAACAATATATAAACCAAAGATGAAGTACGCACATTTTTATCAGATACTAACCCAAAGGAGAGTATAATGATTAAGAATTATATCGAAAAGGCAAATTTTGAGGATACCGGCTTCAGCTACACGCTGTCGCTGATTAACGGCAAATACAAAATGGTTATTCTGTACTGCCTGATGGAGTTTGGCGTAGTGCGTTACAGCGAACTTAAACGCTACATCCGCAGCATATCGCACAAAACACTCAGCCTGTCGCTGAAAGAGCTGGAAAAAGACAGGCTCATCATCCGCACCGAATATCCGCAGATTCCGCCCAAAGTGGAATACAGCCTGTCGGAGCGAGGCAAATCACTGATGACGATACTCGACCAGCTTTGCACATGGGGCGAGGAAAATAAACCTGCTAAAAAATAAAGCCGCCCGGTGCTTGCGGGCAGCCCTGTTTACTTAATTTTTAATTATGCAAAGATAACCAGCGCACCGGCACCAGCTTATCCTGCTATACAAAACCCAAAACTTACATCAGCTTCAGCGTCTGCCAATGCAGGCGCTTTTTATATTTTTACGTACTCCTGCCAGAAGGGGTATGTGCTGAGTGCAATTACCGCCAGCAGCACAACGTAATCGGCAAGGCCGAGCTTTTGCTGCGGCATGTTTTTATAGGTGTTGGCACCAAAGCCCTTCAGCTCCATGCTCAGCGCCAGCGTTTCGCTTTTGGCTACGGCACGCATTACCAGTGGGCGTATAACAACAACGTAGGACATCAGCCTTTTTATCGCGTTGCCGCGGTTGGAATACCCACGGCAGCTTTGCGCGTCCAAAGTAATGGTGCTGTCTGCCAGAAAGTTAGGCACAAAGCGCAGTGCCGTTGTCAGCATAAAAGCGTATTCGCACGGCAGATGGAATTTTGTTACCAGTGCCTGTGCAATATCCTGTATGCGCGTTGCTGCCAGCATGCACAAAAAAGCCATGGTCATAACCAGCATGCGCAGGCCGCCGACCAGTGCAATTTCAAGCGGCGAACCGAACAGAAGCTGCAAAAGCACCATCAGCCCGGTAAATACCGCCAGGCCGCCTATTGCCGCCATAGTCATGCGGTCGTGCTTAATGGAAAGAAGCAGCGCCAGTTCCAGCACTAAAATGGTGGCAACAGCCATTACCGGCAAAATAAATACCCATGCCGTTACGGCTACCGTTACTATAATCTGCGTAAATGCCGATATTTTCATGCCTGCCGCTCTCCTTTCAAGGTAATTTTACTGCAAAAATCCTCCGGGCTTGTTGCCGTAGTGCCAAGTGCGTTGCCAACAGCCGTCGCCGTAGGGCAGCGCAGCCCCCAGCGCTCTACGTTAATGCTGCCGTCAAACAGCTTTGCGGGCGTACCGTCAAACACCAAATGCCCGTTATGCAGCACAATGGTGCGCTGCGCATAGCGGCGCACGGTGTCCATATCGTGCGAAATAAGCACTACCGTAATGCCGTTTTCTTCATTAAGCGCCTTTAAATAACTCATCATGCGCTCTTTTTCCACAGCATCCTGCCCGTTGGTTATCTCGTCCAGAATAAGCGTGCGCGGGTTTAAGGCCAGTGCCGCCGCCACACCCAAACGGCGCTTCTGCCCAAAGCTTAAAAGGCGCGGGTAAGCGTCTGCCAAATCCGCAAGGCCCGTTGCGGCAAGCGCGGTTTCCACCTGGCGTTTAACCTTGTCCTCGCTCAATTTTTTGGCACGCGGGCCGTATGCCACTTCGTCAAAAACCGTGTCCTCCAAAATCTGTAAATCCGGGTTCTGGAACACATAGCCTATTTTATCTGCCAAATCGGCGGGCTCCATGGCGGCAATGTCCGTGCCGTCCACCAGCACCTGCCCGCTGCGCGGATGAATAAGCGCCATGAACAGGCGGCTCAGCGTTGTTTTGCCGCTGCCGTTGTGCCCCAAAAGCGCTACGAATTCGCCGCTTTCAATTTTAATGTCGATATCGTTCAGCACCGGCTGCCCGCGCAGATACGCAAAATTAACCTCTTTTGCCTCCAGCATTACGCCTCACCCCCTGTAAAACCTTTTGCCTTCAGTTCAGCAACGGCTTCTTCTTCCGTACGCCAATTACCAAGGCTTACGCCGAATTTTTCTTCAAGCCCCAGCTTAATGCGCCACAGCGCCGGCACAAAATGCCGCAGGGTTTCATCCTTATACATAACGCGGGCGGCGTTTTCAAACTTATCGCCCGCCACAAGGCGTCCTTTTTTAAGTACAACTAAATCTGTCATATACGGCAGCAGATAGTCAATGCGGTGTTCTACCACCACAATGGTTGTGCCGTATTCCTTATGTATTTTGTAAAGCAGCTTATACAGCGAATTGGCGCCGTCCGGGTCCATAGCCGATACAGGCTCGTCCAAAACGATAATTTCCGGATGCACGGCAAGTACCGAAGCCAAAAGCAGCCTTTGCCGCTGCCCGCCGCTTAGTTCGTCCAGCTGATAGCTTTCGCGTCCCGGCAGGCCTACATCTTCAAGCGCCCTGCGCGTGCGTTCTTCAACTTCTTCCGGCTTAAAGCCGTGGTTTAACAGGCTGAAGGCAACTTCCTCGCCCGCAGTGAGGGAAACAAGCTGGCTTTCGTAATCCTCCAGCATCAGCCCCAGGCGCATGGCAATATCCGATACCTTTTTGCCTTTGGTGCTTTCGCCCAGCACCATTACTTCGCCGCTGTACGCGCCGCCCATATAAAACGGCACAATGCCTGCCATTGCCTTGCACAGCGTTGTTTTGCCGCTGCCGCTCGGCCCTGCGATAACGGTAAAAGAGCCTTTTTCTATTTTAAAATCAATATCGTGCAGCACAAGGTTATTCTTTTTGTAAGCAAAATAAAAATGCTTTAATTCCGCAACCGTTTCCATCAATTATCTTCCTCCTGCACAAAAAACAGCCTGCGCACCGGCCCGTACAGCAAAAAGGTAATGCTGCCGTTAAGCACGCCTATTACCGCCACCACCGGCAGCATGGCATACAGCCATACGCTGAAGGGCAGCCCCAAAACTATTTTTAAAATAAAGGTAAACACGCCGCCGCTCACCATTGTTGCCACAAGGCCTGCAATAAACGGGCGCAGGCGCCATTTTTCAAGTTTAACGGCAAGCATGGCCTTAACCAGGAGGCAGCACACCACCGCACCGCAAACCTCGCTGGCAAGATTGCCCAGCGGAAATGCCGATTTGGAAGAAGGCACAAGCGTCATGCCGGAAATAAAACCAATGCCCAGCGCCTGCGGCAGCGAAGGATTGGTAAGATTAATAACAATAGAATACATGGCAATGGTCCAGTTCGGCGTAACGCCGCCAACGTTAGGGCTTACGGTATGCAGAATAATGCCTATTGCCAGAAGCATTGCCGTTATCGCCACCCAGCGGTAACCGTCCTGCGTTGGTTTAACCTCCGTTAATGTTACTATCTTTTTTTCTTTTTCTGCTGCTTCCATGCCGCTCACTCCTTAACAGGTAAATAAAAAAAAGCCTTCCATCCCTGTAGGGACGAAAGGCTGTAAACTTTCGCGGTGCCACCCTGCTTGACTTAAATAAGTCCGCTTAAAAGATACGGGCCGATGCCGATATCCGCTTTTATGGTAACGGGCAAAGCATTCCCGGCGCTGCTACCCCTTTCGGCTCGCAGTGCGCCTCCAAGGCCCATTCCCTTTAATGCCCGCCGCCGGACTTTCACCGCCACCGGCTCGCTTTAGGCTGCCTTTTAAAGGTACTTTTCCTTATCATCAGCTGCAAATTTGTAATTACTAAAAGTTTAACATTGTAAAGGGCGGTTGTCAATACAATCCCAAAGGCTTTTCGCCAAGGTTAATCATAATATTTTTAGTCTGGCTGTAATGCTCCAGCATTACTTTATGCGTTTCGCGGCCAATGCCCGATTCTTTATAACCGCCAAACGGTGCGCCTGCCGGAATAGCGTTATAGGTGTTAACCCACATTCTGCCCGTCTGCACGGCTTTTGCCACACGGATGGCGCGGTTAATATCCTGCGTCCATACAGCGCCGCCAAGGCCGTAATTGCTGTCGTTTGCCATTTTAACAACTTCGGCTTCGTCCTTAAACTTAATAACCACAGCCACAGGCCCGAAAATTTCTTCGCGTGCCACGCGCATATCGTTGGTAACATTGGTAATCAGCGTCGGCGCAAAGAAGTTACCCTTATCAAGCCCGTTTTCCGTAAGCTTATGTCCGCCGCAGGCAATAGCTGCTCCTTCTGCTTTGGCAATGTCCATGTAGCTTGCAATTTTGGCAACCTGTTTGGCGTCAATCTGCGAGCCCATCTGCGTTGCCGGGTCGAGCGGGTTGCCGACTTTTACGGCGTTAAAGCGTTTAACTGCTTCTTCAACAAATTTATCGTAAATTTTTTCGTGTACAAACACGCGCGAGCCTGCGCAGCAAACCTGGCCCTGGTTGAACAAAATGCCCAAAAGCAGGCCTTCCATAGCCAAATCCCAGTTGCAGTCATCAAAATAAATGTTGGCCGATTTGCCGCCAAGCTCCAAAGTAGCCGGAATTAATTTATCGGCGGCAGCCTGTGCCACGCCGCGGCCAACTTCGGTAGAACCGGTGAAGGCAAGTTTGGCAAAACCGGGGTGTTCCAAAACATACTGGCCGGACTTGCTGCCCTTGCCGGTAATTACGTTAAGCACGCCTGCCGGCAGCACGCCTTCAATTAAACGCACAAGCTCCAAAACGCTCAGGCTGGTAGTGCTGGAGGGTTTAAGCACAATGCAGTCGCCCGCGGCCAGTGCCGGAGCCAGCTTCCACGCAGCCATGAGGAACGGGAAGTTCCACGGAATAATCTGCCCCACTACGCCGATAGGCTCGTGCAGGACGAGGCTTAAAGTGTTGTTGTCGAGCATGGTAGCAGTGCCTTCTTCCGTGCGGATGGAAGCCGCAAAATAGCGGAAATGGTCTGCGCTCATCGGAATATCAATCATGCTGGTTTCGCGGATGGGTTTGCCGTTGTCCAGCGATTCAACTTCTGCAAGATGCTGGGCGTTAGCGTCGATAATATCGGCAATTTTGTTTAAAATAACCGCTCTTTCAACAGGAGTGGTGTTCTTCCAGCTTTCCCACGCAGCGTGAGCAGCTTTTACCGCAGCATCAACATCTTCGCGCGTTGCTTCCGCGCAAACTGCCAGTTCTTCGCCGGTAGCAGGGCTGTAAGTTTTAAAGGTGGCGCCGTCGGAGGCGGGCTGCCACTTGCCGTTAATGTAAAGTCCGTATTCTTTCTGTAAATTTTCCATTTTTCAATACCTAACCTTCTATCTTATTTTAAGAGATCACTGTTTTTGCGATAATTCTTATGTAATCAATTATAATTATTATTTGTTTTTAAGTCAATATGAAATAATGTCACAATAAATACACTTTAACAGTTATTTTGTAAAATATTTGAGAAAGGTTAGGAAATATAAAAAATTAAAATTTGCCAATTAAAAAACCAATGTTTAAATAACAAGTTTGTTAGTTTTCTTTAAAAATTTGGCCGGTATAGGGTTATCAAGTTTCCAAATAATATTCATTGGATTACTACCATCATGTCTAACATAATTAACTGTACCCAAAAAAGTATATGTCTCTGCGTTTCCGTACATATCTTTTTTATTTTCACGTACAAAAAGCAAAACCTTACTACCTAACTTTTTATGATTAATATATCTTTGCCCCGTAGGCGATTCCGCACTTGTTGTACTTTGACTTTGCCAATGAAATAACCATTCATTAATAGAATAATCATTATACATTGTTGTTGGCGAATATTGCTTACTTGATTTATTTAACGTATTTAAAAGTACATCTAACTTTTTATCAGCTACAAATTTTACGCCTTCACGAATAGATAAAGGATTGTTAACATCAAGCGCAGCAAAAATTTGGTCTCGCGAATAATTGCAATATACGTTTAAAGGGCAATCAAAATCAAGCATTGGCGCTTTATCAATAAAATCAATTTTATTATAATTATATTTTAATACTTCTATTAATTCATCATACAAAACTTTACAGCTTTTTATTTTGCGTAAACCATCAAGTTCATCACTAAAGCCGCAGTCTTGGTAATCTTTTTGCCAAATGGTAAACTGCAACATGCGTAACATTCGCTTTTCCAGCAGTGATAAATTTTCAGGTTTTAAACTGTCCAAATTTGCAAAGCTATTTAATATAAACTCAATCCAATGGCGAGAATCTATTAATGCAACACGTGCTAATGCTTTGGTAAACTTGTCCGATTCTAATTCTTCGCTAAAATCTTCACGTTTACCGGCCATAACACATAACCTTGCAAAAGAACAGCCTTTTTTATAAATGGCTTGTAAATTAAGTTCATAATGCTCTACAAAATTTGTTAATGTTAAAGGCTTGCCTGTATCTTCGGTAAAACTTGCAATACGTGCAATTAAGCCATCTTTGCGGTCAAAGCCTGTATGTATATTTTCCAATACATATTCCTGCGCTTTTTTCTCAAGCTGTATATAACAGCCTTTCGGCGCAGATATAAAACCGTTTTTTATTTCGTTACTAATATTTCTATCAGTATTGCTTAATAAGGCTTTAAACTTGCTTTCAAAATCATATTTTTTATTTGCTTGCCCAATAAAATCAAGAACCGTTAAACACTCTTTGCCATCTGCCAACCGCAAACCACGCCCAAGTTGCTGCAAAAAGATAGTTAGAGATTCTGTCGGGCGCAAAAATAAAATAGTGTTAACATCAACAATATCTACGCCTTCATTATAAAGGTCAACAACAAAAATGAAGCGTAAATCGCCATTAATTAATTTTAATTTAGCACTATCGCGTTCTTCTTTTGGGCTATCGCCGGTAAGGCAAAGTGAAGGAATATTACATTTATTAAAGTAATATTCCATAAAGCGAGCATGTTCCTTACTTACACAAAAGCCTAACCCTTTAACTTCGTTAATATCCGTAACATATTTATCAACAGCTTGTACAATTAATGAAGCACGTGTAATTGCTTCTGCATCTTGCCTTGTGTAAATTTTAGAAAGTTCTTCACGATTGTAACCGCCACGTTCCCAACGCAAATTACTTAAATCAATATTATCAGTAACACCAAAATATTGAAACGGGCATAACAGTTTACGTTCAATAGCTTCCGGTAAACGAATTTCCGCAGTTATTTTATTGTTAAAATAAGGCATAATGCTCTTGCCATCCATGCGTTCCGGTGTAGCTGTTAACCCTAATAAAAATTTAGGCGTAAAATGCCCTAAAATATTTTTATAGGTTTCTGCCGGTGCATGATGAACTTCGTCGATAATAATATAATCGTAAAAGTTCGGTGTAAGGTGCTTTTCTAAACTTTTGGCATTAAAGGTTTGCACTGATACAAAAAGATGCTCAAAACTTTGCGGCGATGTATCACCAACAAATAAATCACCAAAATTGGCATCACGCAAAACCATACGAAAAGTTTTAATGCTCTGCTCCAAAATTTCCTTGCGGTGCGCAACAAATAGCAATTTAGGTTTGTTGTTTCTGCTGCACTTGTGCTTATAATCGAGCGCTGAAATAATGGTTTTGCCTGTGCCTGTTGCTGCAACAATTAAATTTTTATAATTATTACGAATGGTTCGTTCTGCTTCTAATTTATCTAAAATCTCTTGCTGATATGGATACGGATTAATATCAACCGCAAAAAAGCTGTTATCTTCTGTATGCGTTTTTTCAAGCTGTAACGCTTTGGCTAAACGTGGCTTTTGCGTATCGTCGTACACTTCAAATTCATTAGAACTCCAGTAACTATCAAAAGTTGCAGCAACCTTTTGCAAAACTTCAGGCTGGTCTTGGCGAGTTATTTTTATATTCCACTCTAATCCACTTGAAATTGCTACATTAGAAAGATTGGATGAACCAATATACGCCGTTGTAAAGCCTGTTTCGCGATAAAAAATATATGCTTTAGCATGTAAACGCGTTCTTTTAGTATCGTAAGAAACTTTAATTTCCGTATTTTTTAGCTTTGCTAATTCGCTTATAGCTTTAATATCTGTTGCGCCCATATAAGAAGTTGTAATAATGCGCAGCTTACCACCGTTATTAGTAAACTCCGTTAGTGCTTCCATCAAAAGGCGTAAACCGCTCCATTTAATAAACGAAACCAGCATATCAATACAGTTACACGAAAAAATCTCTTTTTTCAACTCACTGAACATTTGCGGTTCGTGCACAGCACCAGTAAAAAGTGAACTTTGTGCAATGGAAGTAACCGGCCTAATTGGTTTAACCTTACCATTAATGGCTTGTATAGTATTAGTTTTATCTGTTACAGAAAGCAGTTGCTTATCTTCGGCAATTTCTAAATCATCGGCAATGCCTTCATTTGTATTTTCCTTAATTGCACCAATTATTTTATTAACCAGTTCAATTTGCTTTGCCAGGCTATCATCGCTTTCGCTGATGTTATTTAAACTCCGCTCTACAACTTTTTTAACGTATTTAGATAAAATACCGGCAGCTTCTTCACTATCAATTTGTTCTTTTTCTACATTGAAGTTATCTGTAAGTTCCGCCAATGCTTTATTAAGTTTTTTATTGATCGGTTTTTCGTACAATCCTGTTTTCATAATAAACCTCATAAATGTATTATTAAACTAATCTTATCACAAGGCGTATTTTGTTAGCAATAAATATTAAGCAGAGCAAAGAATAAAAAAAGCGGCCTAATAGACCGCCCATACTGTAAATATTATTTTAATTTAACCGCAGTGCCGCTGACGCTTACCATCAGCATGCCGTTCTCTTTGCCTAATACTTCGTAGTCTACATCGACACCGACAACGGCATTAGCGCCTAATCTTTCGGCACGCTTGCACATTTCATCAATAGCTTTTTCGCGCGCTTCCTGCAATTCGTTTTCGTAAGTGCTGCTGCGCCCGCCAAAAATATCCGTAATGCCGGAAAACAAATCCTTAACAAAATTTACGCCGGATACCACTTCGCCAAAAACAATGCCCTTATATTCGGCAATCTGCCTGCCTTCAACAGTTTGTGTAGTTGTAACAATCATGGGTGTGCCTCCTTTGCAGGTGATGTTAATTAAATTCTACATTAGAAAACAAAATCCTGTTTTAATATTATTTTTGTAAATCTTAAAATTATGATACAATTATGGAAAACTTTTGATCATAAAAATATAAAAGATTTTGAAGAAGAAAATTGACAAAATTAGTCAATATATAACAAAAAGAAAACCTGCAAGCCGCTTATTTATTGGGCTTACAGGTTTTTATTATTTATTCAAACTCTATCGTTGCTGGCGGTTTGGTTGTATAGTCAAACAGCACGCGGTTGATATGTTTTACTTCGTTTACTATTCTGTTGGCTGCGGTGGTAATTGTTGCAGGGGGCAGCATGGTAACTTCCGCCGTCATAAAGTCGGTGGTGGTTACGGCACGCAGGGCAATGGCGTAATCGTAAGTGCGTTCGTCGCCCATAACGCCTACGCTGCGCATGTTGGTCAGCGCTGCAAAATACTGGCTGGGGCGCTCTGCCAGCGGCAGTTTGTCCACTTCTTCACGGTAAATGTAATCGGCGTCCTGCACAATGGCAACTTTTTCTGCCGTTACTTCGCCGATAATGCGGATGGCAAGCCCCGGTCCCGGGAACGGCTGGCGGGTTACCAGATATTCCGGAAGTCCAAGTTCTCTGCCGGACTGGCGCACTTCGTCCTTAAACAAATCGCGCAGAGGCTCAACAATTTCTTTAAAGTCTACAAAGTCGGGCAGGCCGCCTACATTGTGGTGGCTCTTAATGGTTGCCGATTCGCCGCCGAGGCCGCTTTCAACAACGTCCGGGTAAATGGTGCCCTGTGCCAGATAATCGACTGCGCCGATTTTTTTGGCTTCTTCTTCAAACACGCGGATAAATTCTTCGCCGATAATTTTGCGTTTGGCTTCCGGCGCAGTTACGCCTGCCAGTTTGCTGTAAAAACGTTCGCGTGCGTCTACACATACAAAGTTAATGTCAAACAGGCCGCCTTCGCCGAATACGGAGCATACTTCTTCGCGTTCGTTTTTGCGCAGCAGGCCGTGGTCTACAAATACGCAGGTAAGCTGTTTGCCGATGGCTTTGGCAAGCATTGCCGCACAGACGCTGCTGTCTACGCCGCCGCTTAATGCGCACAGTACTTTGCCGCTGCCGATGCGTTCTTTCAGCTCTTTAACGGTTTCTTCAACAAAGCTGTCCATTTTCCAGGTTCCGGCACAGCCGCATACATTATATACAAAGTTGCTCAGCATTTTGGTGCCGTTGTCGGTGTGCAGCACTTCGGGGTGGAACTGCACGCAGTACAACCCGCGGCTTACGTCCTCTGCCGCCGCTACCGGGCAGTTGGGGGTGTGCGCGGTAATTTTAAAGCCGGGTGCTGCCGTTTCAATATAGTCGTTGTGGCTCATCCAGCACACGTTTTTGGCCGGTATATCTTTAAAAAGAAGGCTTTCCGTATCAAAATCAACCAGTGTTTTGCCGTATTCGCGTTCCGGCGCTTTGCAAACATGCCCGCCCAGCATGTGCATCATCAGCTGGCTGCCGTAGCAGATGCCTAAAACAGGCACGCCCCAGCTGTAAATTTCCGCATCAATCGTGGGCGAATCCTCTAAATAAGCGCTGTTGGGGCCGCCGGTAAAAATAATGCCTTTCGGGTTTTTGGCTTTAATTTTTTCAAGGCTCTGCCTGTAAGACACAATTTCGCAGTAAACGCCGCTTTCCCTTACGCGGCGGGCGATAAGCTGGTTGTACTGGCCGCCGAAGTCAATTACTAAAATCATTTCCTGGTTGTCGGTTTTCATAACGGCTTCATCCTCCTGTAAAGTTTTTTACGTTTTTCTTTATCTTTTAATTTTACAATATTAGGTGTAAAAAAGCAAACAAAATGCCCGCTTTTGCAAGGGTTAATAATGATAAGGTACTATTTAGCTTTGCACGGATTTCCTGTACAGTCAAGGCGGTGGTACGCTGCTCTTTGGTCTGTCTTTGCAGGGATTGCAGCTCTTTTTGCTTTTTCTCAACAGCAGCCTGTGCGGTGTCCAGCGCCTGCTCTGTCTGAGCGATTTGGGCGGTCACATCTTCCAGCCGCTGCTGCTCCTGTGCCACCTTGAACTGGGTCACCGTCAAATGTTCCTCGGTGCTGCCACGCTCTCCACGCTCCACATCGGTATATCCGGCAGCTTTCATATGCTGGTAAAAATCATCCTGTAAAATCGAGTAGGATTTCTTTAGGACGGGCTTTCCATTTTTCTGTAAAACGGGATTCCCGGCTTCGTCCAGCGCCGGTTGGGACAGCCACTTTTTGCTGCGGCTGACCTGCATAATGGTCTCCTTGACCGTGCCCACCAAAGCCTTATCCTTGCACCGCTTCGACCAGAGAATCTGCTTTTCCACCACTGGGACATACACCACATGAAGGTGGTAGTGGTACACATCCTGTCCCAGAGCTTCCGACATGGCCCGGTTGATCTCATCAGCGTGCATGACGGAAGAGAGGATATACTGTTCGCCGCCCACAATCTTCACGGCGGCTTGGTAGGCTTCGGCATAAAACTGTTTGGTAAACTCATAGCCTCCGTGATTGTGGAAATAGGCGGAGTTCACATCGAAAATCAGTTCTCCATAGTGGATGGCGTCCGGTTTCAGTCCACGGGTAGAGATCATACCGGAGGATTCCATCTGGGCAAACAATTCCGTATAGCTGACGGCCGGCTTTTTTGAAGTGGACGTTATAGCTGAGTCGTTCCGGGATAATATCCGGGTTACGGTAGCTGTCTTTTTCCCGTTCATTGTGCTTTTGGGTGTTGCCGATGTCCTTGTCCGGGACATCCACATTTCTGGCACTGGTACGGTCGATTCAATTGTTTCTGGCCATAAAAATCAGCTCCTTTCTGCTGTGTGGCAGACGGCTGGGGGATGGAGATGCACTTCCTGCGGGAAGTGTAATAACCCATTATGACACTTTCATCCCGAAGGGCTGCAAAGTGCCGTGGGCTCTCCGAGGGGGAATTGCGGTCATTGCGATGACCGCTGCTGGATACGGAAAATCCGTCTGCGCTCCTTTTCCATATCCAGCCCGAATGCCTGCTCTCCGACACCTGATCGCAGTCCTTCGTTGTCAGCGAAAACATCCGCTTTTTCGCTGACTGTCCATCAAAAGCGGTTCGCTGCTTTTAATGGGAACAGGGGTTACGGTTTGGCCCGTTTCTGCCAGATAAGGTCATAGCCGAGAGCATCAGCAAGCTCAACCGCTTCCACATACCGCAGAGACTCCCGCTGGAACTTGTTGGACAGGTTGGAAACGCTGTCGCTCCAGCCGTAATTCTCGGAAAGCTGGTCAACAACCTCCTGCATCGTGCAGCCGAAACGCACGATGTACGACTTGATTTCATTTCTCAAATTGGATTTCATAGAAAACACCTCATTCTTTCGTAAACTCAGTTTTCCGTGAAGCATATTCGCTGCACGGTTCGGTAAACACGGATAACATTCAAAAAATTGCTCAGGATTGCGTCCATGAAGAACTGTCTGCAACAGCACCCCATCGACTTTACGATTAGGTGGGCTTGCCGCCGAAACGGTGAATAAAGCTGCCTTTCCGCATACCAGCGTCACTGTTCCGCAAATCACCGAATGATGATTTGTGTTCTGCTTACGGTAATCTTTTTCACTTTTTGCACAACCATTGACCGGAAAGCGGCTATTTTAGGAAATCTCTGAGCTGAACCATATAAAAATAAACTTTGAATTTTTGCGTTCGTGCGTTCCTCTGTTCCAAAAACTGCACCTAATCCGGAACGCATGAACAGAAGATTTTGAGTTTCCTTACAACTCCATAGGCGAGAGCAGAACATAAATGCCCATATACCCCCGGCAGCGCTTTCCGCCACCGATGTGCAGATTGCTGACCGGTTCCAAATGATAGCGTTCTGCGTTTTGGCTGAGCTGGTTTGAGAAACTCTTTGGGGACAGTGGGTTTTCTGCGTTATCCTCACACCACCGCTTATAGGCAGCATACAGATTTTTAGTGCTGGCTTCATAATCGGCCTTGAATGCCACATAACCCTCAGAATCGAGGAAGTTCAGAATGTTGTTGGCATCCCGAACAGCGGAAGAGATATTGTCCTTGGCTCTCTGGCTGATGGTAAAGTGATAGTGATTGGCGATCAGCCGCCGCAGCCCCTCCAGCATCCAGAGGAAGATCCCCTCTTTTTCGGCAATCAGTTTCTCGGCAAGAAACGGATCATCGAACCGCTCCGCAGGCTTGTCCTTGGTGGTCAGAATAATCTGGCGGCGAAAGAAACCGTCGCTGCGGTCGTGAAGTGCAGTCAATGCCCCGTTGCCGAAACAGAGGAAACGAACATAAAGCTGTCCCTGATAGCTCTGTTCTTTCTTCCGTTCCAAATCCATCCGCAGTTCTGCTGTCACAATGGATTTTACATAGTTGGTTTTGGTCAAGGCATTCATGTCCAGATCATCGTCCACCATGAGCAACTTGCCCTCAAGGTCGGCTCTGGCAAAACGGTTGTTTTCTACCTTCTGGATAGAAGTGGTGTTCATGTTTAGCCCGAAAATGGCGTTCATCACCACACCAATCCGGCTTTTGCCCTCGCCGCCCTTGCCGATCAGCATGAGCATTTTCTGTCCTTTAGTGGACGGAATCAGGCAGTAGCCCAGATATTCCTGCAAGGCGGGAATATCCTCCAGCTCCAACAGTTTCGAAAGAAAACGCAGTCAGTGTTTCGGTGCGGGAGCATCAGCCCGATAGGACACCGGCAGGCGGTTGCTGCAATACTCTTTTTCCTCCGTGAAAGTACCGTCCAGGAAATACGTACCGTTAGCCACATGGATACGGTCACATTGCAGGGGCAAAGGATCTGCGTATGCCGCCAACTTCAACACTTTGATCACCTGTTCCACCGTCTGTGCAACCTTGGCATGAAGCCAGGGCGAGATTTCCTCATAAATCGTCCGCTTCAATTTGTTCTCATCCGACAACTGTCCATCCACGGTATAAAAGCGGTCGTTGATGCAGTGCATGGGATGCCAGGACAGAAAATCCCGGCAGTATTCCGGCTCGACGATTTTCCCCTTATCATCCATCCATACAGGGTTGTTTATGGTATCGCTCCTCTCTCAGACGGGCCTGTAATTTGCGGATGTATCCGTTTGCCGTTAGTTCGCTCACAATTTCACCTCGTTCATAGGAATCGCCTTGCAGCAGGATGTCCAGCTAATACTCCACCCAGGGCAAACAGTGACAAGCTTCCACAAACCGCTTATCCAGCGTATCTTTCGGCGCTTGCGGTGCATCCCGCCTTTCCCAATCCAGAAGCAGCCGCCGGTATTCGTTCAAAACAGAAAAGCACAGCTGCTCGTTTTCACGAAACTGCTGTGCTTTGGTTTTCTGCTTCAATTTTCGGCGAATGGCTTCCGGCAAGGGCTTGCCCGGTGCAAGGTGAAAATCCGATACCAGTTTTCGGGCCGCATCATACAGCCGAAGGTCAAACAGTTTGGCGGTCAGGTCGATCACATCCCCATGCTCCCCACAGGCGAAACAGTTGTAGTGATCATCCGATACATACAGGCTCGGATGACGGTCATTGTGGAACTGGCACAACGCCATGCCATAGTGGTTGACCTCGATTCCATACGCCTGCGCTGCTTCCCGTGTGTTGATGCCGGATTTCACTACTTCAAACAAATTCATACAGATTCCCTCCATTTCCTTTTTGGTAGGGCAGTTTTCTCACCCCTCTGTATAGGTTATGGGGAAAATCGAAAAAAACAGGC